>Ga0268258_10000047_pt1 | contig 11530 bp, 10 predicted proteins | sample AgamicAsSfrz_FD_200255 | JGI IMG/M metagenome (GOLD analysis project Ga0268258, IMG submission 200255) | Agave microbial communities from Guanajuato, Mexico - As.Sf.rz (v2) (version 3) | ecosystem: Host-associated > Plants > Phyllosphere > Phylloplane/Leaf | place: Guanajuato, Mexico... | reverse complement strand
CTGGTCGATGAGGATCAGACCTGCCGCGACAGCCGCCATGAGCGCGGCGGCCGCACCCGCCACCAGGTGTCGATGCGTGGCCGGCGTGGATCCTGGCCCCGCCCTCACGAGCTCGCACCTTGTCCGGACTCGACCGGCGCGCGGCACTCCCTGGCCGGGTTCCCGCGGTATCGCGCCCGGGCCGGCACGTCCTCGCCCTTCATCAGGAAGGAATCGGCATCCAGCACCGAGCCGTCCCGCATCGTGACCCCGTAGTGCACGAAGGCGTACGTGCCGAGCGTGCAGCCCGGGCCGATCGTGATGCGGTCGGACTTGAACGTGCCGTCCTCGAGCGAGTGCGCCTGGATCGTGCACGCTGCGTTGAGCGAGACGTGGTCGCCGATCGTGACGAGGGTCTTCTCCGGCATGGCACAGCCGTCGTCGAACACCTTGTGCCCGATCCGTACCCCGAGCGCCCGCCACAGCAGGTTCTTCATCGGGGTGCCGTTGAACAACGCGAGGTAGATCCCGCCGCTCATCTTCCAGAACCGCTCGTGCCGCCAGAAGTACTCGTCGTAGATGGAGCAGAACCGCGGCTGCATGGCCCGGAACGATGTGACCGCGCGTTCGAGCAGCACGAAGAACGCGATGCTGAACACGAAGGCCACGAGCAGGGCCATCGCGACGGCGAGGAAGCCGAAGCGCCCGTGGTTGTCCAGAGCGAGCAGGAAGATCACTGCGACGACGTACAGGTCCAGGAAGTTGGCGAGCAGGAAGATCCCGGCGGTCCGGGCGTTGTGCCGGTTCTTCGCCCGGATGCGTCGGGGCAGTTCCTCTCCGGTTTTGAGGTCGTCGAACGCGTGGTCCCGCTGCACGGTCCGGGGGATCTCGAAGCTCGGCGAGCCGAGCAAACCGACGCCAGCACGGACCTCGCCGTCGAGCGGGACCATGACCTTGGTGCCGAGCAGGCAGTTCTCGCCGGTTCGGCCACCGGCTGGGTAGGCGATGTTGTTGCCGAGGAAGCTGCGCTCCCCGAGCGTTGTGTGCCTGAGGCGGAACGACGTGCCCGAGAACTCCGCGTTCATCATCGAGAGGCCGTCGGAGACCATCGTTCCCGTGCCCACCGAGCTCAGGAACGGCGACTCGTGCCGCACCTCGACCCCGAAGTTCGAGCCGGTCTGCACCACGGGTTTGTCGAGGTCGTACCCGAGGGCGCGCAGGTAGTGCACGATGGCCGAGCTGTCGCCGAAGAGGAAGGTGTAGAAGCGGGAGTTGGTCGAGCGGGCGAGGGCCCGCTGTACCCAGTAGTGGAACCCGTACAAGGGATACACGGTGTCCGGCTGCAGGGCGAGGTTCAGCAGGCGGGGCACGGTGACGATGACCAGGAGCCCCATCACCAGTCCTCCGGCGAACAGCGCACTCGTGTAGAGCAGGGTCGCCGAGTAGAAGGCCACAGACGTCCCGGCAGCGGCCTCGGCCGTCCGGATCTGGGCGACCAGCGGGAGGTCCCCGAGCACGGGCAGCAGCAGCGCCAGCCCGGTCGGCACGTAGAGAACCACGCCGACCAGCTGGAACGAGCTGTACAGGAACCGACGCAGCTGCCCGCAGCGGGCCGGACCGACCCGCCGGTAGTCGACGTCGGACGGTTCGGCCGGGGACCCGTGCCAGCTCTCGCCATCCGGCACGACCTGCCCCGTCTGAAGGGACGATGCGTGTGCGAGCTGCGTCCGGTCGCCCATCGCGGATCCGATGTCGAGTACCGCGTGCTCGCTCACCAGCACGTCCGACCCGATCGTCACCGAACCGGTGCGGACGCGGCCCGCGTCGACCCGGTAGCCGTTGAAGAACGAGTCCTTCCGGACGACGGTGTCGTCGCCGATGGTCAGCAGATCGGTGCAGACGGGCACATTGCGCGACAGGATGATGACGTTCTTCCCGATGCGGGCACCGAGCGCACGCAGGTAGACGTTGTACAGCGGGGATCCGACGAACAAGACCATCGGGTTCGCGCGGACGAGTACCTTCACGACCCAGAAGCGCAGGTACCGCGCTCCCCACAGCGGGAATTCCCGCGCGGTCCACCGCCCGACGAGCAGCCGTTTCACGCCGACCGGCAGCGCGGAGAGCAACACGAAGCTGCCACCGGTGAAGGCGACCGCTCGAAGCCACCGGTCGACGAGCCCGTTCGCCGTGTCCATCAGTTCGAGGCCGATCCCGAGGATCGCCGACATCACGCACGTGTAGGCCACGAAGAAGAGGGTTTGGAACGCCCCGCACGAGTAGTACCGGAACGTCCCGGCCGGGACGACCTCGTCGGCGCGTGCACCCCTCGGCTCGCGGCCGCCGACGAGGACAGCCAGCTTCGCGACCGTCGGGTTGAGGTAGATGTCCTGCATCGCGGGCGGTTGCAGGTCGGTCTCCCGGCGGACGCGGGCGGAGAACTGCGCCATCAGCAGCGAGTTCGCGCCCAGGTCGGCGAAGAAGTGGCTGTCGACCGAGACCCGATCCACCCCCAGGGTCCGGGCGAGCGCCCCGGCGAGCAGCTCCTCGGCCCCAGCGGCCGGCGGACGGAATTCCCGGCCCTCGGCGACAGCGCGGCTCGTGGGCGCTGGGAGCCGCTTGCGGTCCGCCTTGTCGCTCGTCGTCATCGGGATGACGGGCAGGTGCTCCAGATAGGCCGGAACCATGTATCGCGGGAGGCGGTCCCGCAGCAGCGCGGTGATGTGCGTGGGGTCCACCTCGCTCATGCCGCGGCGCAGGCTGTAGTAGCCGACCAGCTCCACGGTGCCGGGCACCGGCTCGTACGTGTCGACGACCGCTTGCGCGATGCCGGGCACCTGGAGCAGCACCGATTCGATCTCGGTGAGCTCGATCCGGTACCCGCGGATCTTGACCTGCAGGTCGATCCGGCCGAGGTACTCGATCTCCCCGCCCGAGTTCACCCGGCCGAGATCGCCCGTGCGGTAGATCCGGCCGGACGGGTTGCCCGGGATGTTCAGGAAGTCCGGGACGAAGGCCTCGGCCGTGAGATCCTCACGGCCTACGTAGCCCCTGGCCAGCCCGATCCCGGCGATGCCGATCTCGCCCACCTCGCCGGGCGGGAGCGCGCGTCTCGGGTCGTCGGGGTCGAGCACGACGACCGAGTAGCTGGGTAGTGGCGACCCGATCGTGACGGCCCGGTCGGGGTGGGCGATGGTCCAGGTCGCGGTCACCGTGGTCTCGGTGGGGCCGTAGACGTTGAGGAACCGCCTGTCCTCGCGGTGCCAGCGGACGATCAGGTCGTGTGGGCAGGCCTCGCCGGAGACGAGCAGGAATCGCAGGTCGGGGAGGTCCTCGTCGAGCGTGGCGAGCAAGGTCGGCACGCAGCACATGGCGGTGACCCGCCGCTCGGCGAGGAACTCGCGCAGTTCGGATCCGAGCAGGCTGGGGCCCGGGGGCTTGGGCGCGAGTGTCGCGCCGACCATCCAGGACACCCATATCTCCTCGACCGAGAAGTCGAACGCGATGGTCAGGCCCTGGTACATCCGGTCGTCCTGGCGGACGCCGTAGACCTGGGCAGCGACGCGGACGAAGTTGCAGATGCTCGAGTGCTCGATCGCGACGCCCTTGGGTCGGCCCGTCGACCCCGACGTGTAGATGATGTACGCCAGTTCGTCCACGGCCGCCCGCCGCCCGCCCTCGCGCAGTCGGCCGTCGTCGTACGCCTCGATCTCGGACGCGACCGCGTCGAGGCACACGACCTGCACCCCGGCGAGGTCGGGCCGCAGGTGCTCGACCGAGAGCACCACGCCCACGTCGGCGTCCGTCACGATGTAGGACAGCCGGTCCGGTGGAAATCCGGCGTCGAGCGGGACGTACGCCGCGCCGGTTTTGAGCACCGCCAGCATGCCCACGTAGGCCTGCACACCGTGGTCGAGGAGCAGCGCGACGCGGTCACCGCGGCGGACCCCGATGTCCAGCAGGTACCGGGCCAGCCGGTTGGCCCGGGCGTCCAGCTGCGGGTAGGTCAGCTTCTCTTCTCCGGCGTCCACCGCGAGGTGGTCGGTGAGACCGGCCTGACGCATCCGGTCGCACTGCTGTTCGAACAGCTGCTCGAGGCGTTCCCCAGGTCGCCATCGGATGTCCTGATCGAACTCCCCGCAGAGGACCACGTTGTCCGCATCCGGAGCGGAGCCCATCGGGGCCGCAGCACCGCGCCGCAGCAGCGGCGGCTGCGCGCACATTTCAGTCTCCGACGGCCGCTGCGCTCGTCTCGGGCGACGAGAATCGTGACTCCAGGCAGCACCGTTCGACGGCGGCGATGAGGATCGAGCACGCCATGTCGACGACCTCGGCCGTCACGTTGAGCGGCGGCAGCATCCGGACGACGCAGTCGTCGCGTCCACCCAGCTCGACGATGAGGCCATGGGCGAGCGCCTCCGCCTGAACGCGGGCGGCCAGGTCACCGGCCGGGCGTCCCGTCAGCGGCCCCGCGAGTTCGACCCCCCACATGAGGCCGACGCCGCGGACGTCCCGTATCCACGGGTGGTTGCGCAACACGTCGAGGCGATCGTGGAGCTGCGCGGCCCGCCGCCGGACGTTTCCCAGCACATCGTCGCGGCGAACGATGCGCACGGCCTCGGCCCCGGCGGCGAACGCCAGCTGATTGCCTCGGAACGTGCCGGTGTGGGCGCCGGGTGCCCAGGTGTCCAGACGCTCGTCGTACATGATGATCGCGATCGGCTGGCCGATTCCGCTCAGCGCCTTCGACGCGATGATCACGTCGGGCTCGATGCCGTACTGCTCGAAGGCGAACCACGTGCCGGTGCGGCCACACCCGGTCTGCACCTCGTCGATCACCAGCGGGATGTCCAGTTCGCGGGTCAACGCCCTCAGGCGGCGGACGAAATCCTGGTCGGCGGGGACGACCCCGCCCTCGCCCTGCACCAGCTCGACGAGGACGGCCGCCGGGAGCGGGATCCCGGAATTCGGATCGCGAAGCGATTGCTCGAGGAAGCCGATGCAGTTCGTGGAGCAGATGTCGCGGAAGAGCCCCATCGGGCAGTGCGTGCAGTTGGAGTACGGGAAGAAATGCACCCCCGGAACCCCGTTGCCGATCGGCCTCTTGTTCGCGACGACACCGGTGACCGCCATCCCGAGGTGGCTGGTGCCGTGGAACCCGCCCTGGAAGGACACGACGTCGGATCGCCCGGTGGCCGTCTTGCACAGCTTGATCGCAGCGTCGACGGCGTTGACCCCGGTCGGGCCGCAGAAGTGCACGCGGGTCCGGTCGCGCATCGCGGGCGGCAACATCGACAGCTGCGCGTCCGTGAACGCGTCCTTCGCCGGCGTCGGCAGGTCGAGCCCGTGGGCGAACCGGCCCAGCTGCTGGGTCACGACGCGCACCAGCTCGGGATGGTTGTGGCCGAGCGAGAGCACACCCGCTCCGGCCAGGAAGTCGATGAAGACGTTCCCGTCGAGATCACGGACGAAGCTGCCCCGTGCCTCGTCGACCGCGATCGGGATGTGCCGCGGGTAGACCCGAGCGTTGGACTCGCGCCGGCCCTGCCTGGTCAGGAGCTCGGCGGAGCGCGGACCGGGAAGTGAGCCGGTGACGCGCGGCCGAGCGGGTGGATCGACGTGCTCCAGCATGACCATGATCGTTCCCCTCCCTCCGGCTCAGACTAGCACCAATTGACGCAATATTGGTGCCACTTAGCTCTTGTCGGGAGCAGGGGTTCGATCAACACGGCCGCTGGCCCTACGCTCTGCGCGTGACCGACGCGGAACGGCCGAGCGGCGAGGACTGGGACGCCGTCGGAGCAGCCATCCGGAGCCGCATGGCAGAGACGCGAATGACGCAGATGGACGTCGCGTCCCGCGCCAAGCTGTCGCTGACCACCATCCGAGAGCTGCAGAACAGCCTCAACCCGCGTCGCCGCAGGCCCCAGACCCTCGCCGCGGTGTCGGACGCACTGGGCTGGCCGTCCGACTACCTCGACCACGTGCTGCGCGGTGAGGCGCCGGAGCCGCACGAGGACGAGGTCAGGGATCCGGTCCTGCGCGCGCTCGACTGCCTGGGTCAGGAGATCCGGGAGCTGCGGGACCGCGTCGAGCAGATCGAGCATCAGCTAGCTGCCGAAGACGAGACGCCCTGACCTCGGCGACGGTGCCCAGCAGATCGTCCAGCTCCGCGGCGAGCCGACGGAGAGCCCGGCGTGGACCGGCGCTGTCGCGGTGCTGCGACTCGTGTGGCGGCCGACTTTCCATCCCCCTCCCCCTCCAACCGGCGCCCACGCGGGGACCGGGATGGATGTCCCCCGGACGACGGTTCGGTGGGCGCATCCGGCCGGACGGCCGTTCCGGCGGAGCCCCGTCTTCGATCCTGGTGCCTCGCCCTGAACGGCGCTTCTGGGGGCTCGCACCGTCACCCGCATGGTCCCGAGGACCGTCACAGCGCGCGGTCAGCTACTCGAAGCGGGGGATGCGCGGCGGTCGGACACGCCCGTCGGGCGTAACGCGGCCCGATGATCTGCGGCGTTCGACCGATGGCGTACGGAAGCGCCGACCAGGACCGCCTCCGCCGGGTGCCGGGTTCGGGCGGCCCTGACCCGACGCACGCCGGAGCAGGTCCGCCCGACCGGAGCACGGCCGAGGAGCGAGGCTCCCCGTATGACCCAGTGACAGGACATCCGAACGACCTCGGTGCCGACGGCAGGGTGAACTGCCCCAGGTAGACGGGACGGATCACGTCCGGCGCACCCTTTCCTCGGGCGGCGGACGTCGTCGTACTCGCCGGGGAGAGGGGTGTGGGGTCAGCGGCGGCTGCGGCGGCGGTAGACGACCTCGCGCGAGCCGACACCGGCGAAGTAGAGCGCGAGGCACAGCAGGCCGGCGGTGATGAGCACCATGCTCGTGATGATCTCGATCTCGATCCCGGCGAGTTGGAAGATCAGCGCGAGGCCGAACAGGACAGCTGCGACGACTGCGAGCATGATGAATCCTTCCGCAGGTCAGATAGGGAGTCTGTTCCCGTTCCGGAACGTGTTCAACCGGCGGGTCGTGCATCATTCCCGCTGCAGTGCCTCCGTGGCGGCCGCGAAGAGGGTGGGCTTGTGCTCGTAGGGGGCGTAGCAGGTGAACCGGTCGACCAGGCCACCGAAGCGGGCGAGGAGCGCTGGGCCCAGCCGGTCCGGCTCCGCGACCACGGCGAACGTGCCCAGCACGTCGTCGTCGATCAGCTCGCCCATGCGCTGCCAGCGGTCGGCGTCGGCACCGCGGGACAGCCGGTTGAGCTCGACGCCCAGCTCACCCCACCCGTGCAGGTCGAGCACCCGGCGGTAGGCGGGCGTGCTGCCGTAGAAGGCGATCTGCTCGCGCACGCCGCGGGCGGCCGCGGCCATCTCCTCCTCGGTGGTGCCCGAGACGACGAACCCGGAGAACGCGATCGCGAACTCGGCCCTGCTGCGCCCGCCCGCCGCGAGCCCCTCCTCCAGCTCCGGGAGGGTGTGCTCGCGCAGGTAGCGCTCGGTGGTGAAGGCGTGGGGGAGCAGCCCGTCGCACACTTCACCCGCCACGCGCGTCATCTGGTCGCCGACGGCGGCCAGGTACACGGCAGGCGGCCCGTAGGGGCTCGGCGCGGGGGAGAAGAACGGGGTCATCAAGGTGTGCGAGTAGAACTCGCCGCGGAACGCCAGCCGCTCGCCGGTGTCCCACGCCGACCAGATCGCGCGCAGCGCCTGCACGTACTCGCGCATGCGGCGCGCCGGGTGGCTCCACGGCATCGCGAAGCGGCGCTCGATGTGCGGCTTGACCTGGCTGCCCAGCCCCAGCAGGAACCGGCCCCGCGAGTGGACCTGCAGATCGTTCGCGACGTAGGCCGTGGTCATCGGGTTGCGGGCGAACGCGACGGCGATCGCGGTGCCCACCGCCAACCGGGAGGTGTGCTCGGCCACCGGCATCAGCGGCAGGAACGGGTCGTGCGGGCCCTCGTAGCTCCACAGGCCGTCGATCCCGGCGGCCTCCCGCTCCCGTGCCTCCGCCGCCAGCTCGGCCAGCCCCGTGCCTCGCAGCATCGCATCGACCTTCATGGGCTCAGTGGAGCACACCTCCTACTGAGGTGCGGTGCACCCCGCGACCGCCGCTTCGAGGTCCTGGTGCACCAGCCACTGCCGTTGCAGCCCGAGCAGCGACACCACCCGCCACGCCGCCCCGGGCTGGGGGCACACCACGTGCGCCGCGCCACCCCGCGCTTCGAGCGCACCCACCGCGCGCTCGACGCAGTGCACCCCGGCTGCGGCGAAGAACTGCACGCCCGTGAGATCGACGAGGATCGACCGGGAGCCGACGGCGAGGGCCTTCTCCAGCGCGTCGGTGAGGGCGTCCCGGGTGCCCGTGTCGACGTCGCCGGCGACCCGGACGGCGACGTACCCCTCGCCCGGGCAACCGTTGATCTCCGCCACGAACACCCCGATCGGACCTTCCTGCTCGACATCGCCGCGCCCCTGAGCACCCAGCGTGACCCCGTGGGCACGAGAGGTCAATACCGCGACGGTAGAAAGATCACCACGACCCGGTGACCTCGGTGACCGGCCGGCCACGCAGCGCACAGGTGGTCCGAGCCGCGGGAGGGAGGGGTGGGAATCCCACCTCTCCCATTCCCGATGCCACGATCGGTCATCGGCCGGACGCGGAGGGCGCATGGGGGCGAAGCGGAACGGGGCGTCGATCAGGCGGCGCATCCTGGCGCGGAGATTGCGGGAGTTGCGAGAGGGAGCCCGGCTGACGCTGGACGAGGCGGCGCCCGCGCTGGACACGTCGGCGAGCCGGCTCAGCCGCATCGAGAACGGGCAGCAGAAGGCCGACGTGCACCTGGTCAAGAGCATGCTCGACCTGTACGACGCCGGTGACGTGTGGACCGAGATGCTCGAGTTGGCGCGGGAGGCGGCGAAGCCGGGTTGGTACCGGGCCTATGGGCTGGGGGACAACTCGTACGTGGGTTACGAGACCGAGGCCACGCAGGTGCAGGAGTACGGAGCGGGGTTCGTGCCTGGGCTTCTGCAGGTGGCCGACTACAGCCGTGCCCTGTTCGAGGCCTCACCGCTGCCTCGGTCCGCCGACGAGCGTGAGCGCGACATCCAGATCCGGATGATCAGGCAGGAGCGCCTGGAGTCCGACGATGACCCGCTGCGGTTCGTGGCGATCATCGACGAGGCTGTGCTCCGCAATCCCATCGGTGGCCGGGGCACGTTGCGCGCTCAGCTGGAACATCTGCTGACCGCGAGTGAGCTGCCGGCCATCTCCCTGCAGGTGCTCCCCATGGGGCGAGGCGCGCATCCGGCGCTCGCGTCCGGCTTCCTCATACTCAGCTTCGGCGATCTCGGCGAGCCCGACATGGCCTACGTCGAGCACGCCCTCGGCGCCACTCACCTGGAGAAGGAACCGGCCGTCACGCTGGCTAGACTCAAGTTCGAGAGGCTGCGGACCCTCGCGCTGGCCCCGGCGGAGTCGCGAGAGGCCATCCAGCGGATCGCTGGGGAGCTGTGATCAGGAAGGGGAGCCGGTCGTGCATTGGGATCACCTCGATTGGCGTACCAGCACCTTCAGCGGCGAGAACGGCGCCAGCTGCGTCGAGGTCGCCCCTACCCCGGCCGGCGTCGCCGTCCGCGACACCAAGGACCGCAGCCGCGCCCCCCACCTGCACTCCGCCGACGCATGGCGGACCTTCATCACCGCCGTCCGGAACGGGGAGTTCGACCACTCATGACTTCGCGCGTGCCCGAGGACGTCGTCTGGATGCGCAGCAGCACCAGCTCCGGTGACGACGCCGTCGAGATCGCCCGGCTGCCCGACGGCGGTGCGGCGCTGCGCCGCGCCAACGACCCGGACTGCGAGCCGCACGTGTACACGGCCGCCGAGTGGGACGCGTTCGTCAAGGGCGTCGACGCGGGCGAGTTCGACCTGCCCGAGTAATGCGGGTGCGCCGCCTCCTCGCCGTGGCCGCCGCGCTCGTGCTCGTCGCCCAGGCCGTGGTCTTCGCGCTGTGGCCCGACGCGCACGCGTTGCTGATCGACCTGCAGGTCTACCGCGCGGGCGGGGAGCACGTGCTCACCGGCGCCCCGCTGTACGCGGGCGGGGTGCTGCTGGACCTGCCGTTCGTCTACCCGCCGTTCGCCGCGGTCCTGTTCGCGCCGCTCGCGCTGTTGCCGCTCGACCTGCTCAAGGTGCTGTGGACGGCCGCGGGCGTCGCGCTGCTCGCCCACGTGGTGCACCGGTGCGCGCCTCGGGCTGGGTGGCCGGTGGTCGTGCTGGTCGCGGTGGTCGCGACGGCGCTCGACCCGGTGCGCACCACCCTCTACCTCGGCCAGATCAACATCGTGCTGCTCGCCCTCGTGGCCGGCGACCTCCTCGGCCGGCCGGGGAGCCGCCTCCGCGGAGTGGGGGTGGGCCTCGCGGCGGCCGTGAAGCTGACGCCGCTGCTGTTCGTCGTGTACCTCGCGGCCACCCGGCGCTGGCGGGCGGCGGCGACGGCCCTCGCCACGTTCGTGGCGGCGGCCGGGCTCGGTTTCGTGTTCGCGCCCGCCGACTCGGTTGCGTTCTGGTTCGACGGCACGTTCCTCGCCGCGAACCGGATCTCCGACGTCGCCGGCCCCAGCAACCACTCCCTGAACGGTCTGCTCGCCCGCCTCGGCGCCGATGGGCTGCCGTGGCTCGCGGTGGCCGGCGCGCTCGGGATCGCGACGATCGGGCTGGCCGTGCGCGCGCACCGAGCGGGGGAGGAGGTGCTCGCGGTGACGCTGTGCGGGCTCGCGTCCGCGGCGCTGGCGCCGTTCGCGTGGTCGCACCACTACGTGTGGGCCGTTCCCCTCGCCGTGCTGCTCGGCGGCCGAGCACTGGCCGGCGACCGCTGGGCGGCCGTCGGGCTGGCGGGGGTGCTCGCCACGACGCTCGCGGTGATCACGGCGCTGCCCGGCCCGCAGGTCGGCCCGATCCCGGCCACCGGCCTCATCTCGGTGTGGCAGGACGCCTACCTGCTGCTCTTCCTGGTGGCGCTGGCCGCCACCACCCGCTCACACACCAAGAGTGGACCCGGCACACCAACTGCAGTTGGTGTGTGACCACCGAAGTTGGTGTGCGAGGCGGCTCGGGCATCGAGTGGGAGGCCCCCCACAACGACGAAGGCCCCGCCGGTTGCCCGGCGGGGCCTTCGCTCGATCTGGAGTGCCTTACTGCTGGCCGATCGCCTCGCGCTGCTCGGTGCGGGTGGCGACCTCGGCGGGCTGGTGCCCGTTGCGGGCTGCGGCCTCCGCCTCGGCCTCCTCGTGCCGGGCCCGCTCCAGGGCGGCGGTCTCCTCGGGCGAGTCCGGGGTGAGGAGCGAGCCGGGGACCGGCGCGCCGCCCATGCCGAGCTGGTTCATCCGCTTGGGCACCGGGGCGCCCTGGTACTCCAGCGGGATCGCGTGGCCGTGGTCGTCGACGCCACCCAGCGGCTGGTGCACCTCGATGAACTCGCCGTGGGGCAGGCGCTTGATGATGCCGGTCTCGATGCCGTGCTCGAGCACGGCGCGGTCAG
>Ga0268258_10000044_pt1 | contig 12009 bp, 14 predicted proteins | sample AgamicAsSfrz_FD_200255 | JGI IMG/M metagenome (GOLD analysis project Ga0268258, IMG submission 200255) | Agave microbial communities from Guanajuato, Mexico - As.Sf.rz (v2) (version 3) | ecosystem: Host-associated > Plants > Phyllosphere > Phylloplane/Leaf | place: Guanajuato, Mexico... | reverse complement strand
GTAGTACGTATTGCCCGGTTCGTAACGATGGGACATTGAGCCCTTTTCACTTGGCGTCAGCGGGCGCGGATGAGCACCAAGATCGCCTTGACCAGGTCCGTCGATCGGCGCGGGCAGCAGCGGATCTTGCGGAGTACGCGCCACGCCTTGAGCTGGGCGTAGCCGCGCTCGCCCGGGCCACGCTGGCGGGCATGGGCAGGTTTCGCGAGAGGTGCCGACGCTCGCCGGTCTCGGGGTCGGCCCGGCGGCGCCATTGCGGAGCCTCGAATTCCGATCCGCGGTAGCCGCGATCGACGATCACCTCACCCGCGCGTAGCGGAGGGCGTCAATGGCACCGTGTTGCTCGCCGTACACCATTGAGCGCCTACACGCCCGGCGCGGGCTGGATCAGCTCGAGGAGGTTCCCCTCGGGGTCTTTGACGTAGGCGAACCGCATGCCGGGACGAGCGGCGTCCGCCGGAGGCGACACCGTCCGGGCTCCAGCGGCGAGCACGTCCGCTACGCGCGCATCGAGGTCGTCGACGTAGAGCGCCCAGTGGAAGTAGCCCTAGGTGCCGGCGCCCTCGAACCTCATCCACGCCGTGGGCGCCACCGCGCACGGGTTCGCCGCGTTCCTCGCCGAAGGGGTGTTCGGCGAGCCGGCGGAGCAGCGGGAGTCGGCCGCGTGCCGAGCCCGGCAGGCAACTCGCGCTCTGGCGTCGCAGCCGACGTCAGGTTTCGCGGGCTGCGGCGCGCAACGCGTCGGCGAGTCGCTCCGCGGCGACGGTCGTCCGGCCCGGAACCCAGGACAGGACGACGCGGCGGCGCTCCTCGGGTCCGTGCCGCACGCTCAGGAAGACCACACCCGGGGGACGCGCACCTGACAGCGCCGCCGGCACCGTCGTGATGCCGCAGCCCGCGGCGACGAGGTGGAGTTTCGCAAGCCAGTCCCGCGCGGTGTGGGCGATCGTCGGGCGCTCGTCGAGACCCGGCCACACCCCCATCAGCCGTTCCTCGCCGGACGGGGGCCCGGCGATCCAGCGCTGCCCGTGCAGGTCCTGGACGTCGACGGCCTCCCGGTCGGCCAGCGGATGTCCGGCGGAGACGGCGATGCAGAGGTTGCGTTCGGTGAGGGTCTCGATCTCCAGCGGGGGCGACTCGGCGTCGAACGGCCGGAACGGCGGTGTCCAGGCGAGGACGGCGAGGTCGATGCTGCCGACGCGCAACGCCCGGACCAGTGCCGGGGTGCCGCCTTCGCGGGTGGTCACGGTGATCGCCGGGTGACTGCGCCGCAGCGCGGCGACGGCGCGCGGCACCAGGAGCGCGCCCGCACTGGTGAACCAGCCCAGGCGGACCGTGCCCGCACGGGCAGGCAGCCCGGCGAGCTCGCGCTCGGTGGCGTCGATCTGGTCGAGCATCGCCGTCGCGTGCCGCAGCACGACCCGGCCGGCGGGCGTCAGCCGGACGCCGTCGCGGCGGCGCTCGAGGAGCGTCGCCCCGGCGGCGCGTTCCAGCGACGCGATCTGCCGCGACACCGCGGACTGCGTGTAGCCGAGCGCAGCCGCTGCGGCCGTCAGGGTGCGCCGCTCGGCGATCTCGCAGAACACCCGCAGAGCGGTCGTGGGCACGTCCGACAGTTGCATGCGTCGCCAGCATGCCAGGTCTTCCTAAGTCTCGTTGGACGCATGTTCGAGTGGCTCATAGCGTCGTACCCGTGATCGACGAAAGGTGCACGTCATGAGCATGATCAGGTCAGCGTTCGGGTTCGCCAGCACGGCCGCCGAGGTGGTTTCGGGGATTGATCTGACCGGCCGACGAGCGGTGGTGACCGGGGCGTCCTCCGGTCTGGGGGCGGAGACCGCGCGGGCGCTCGCCGGTGCGGGCGCGGAGGTGACCCTCGCCGTCCGCGACCGGGCGGCGGGCGAGCGGGCGGCCGCGGACATCCACCTCACGACCGGCAGCGACCTGCTGCACGTGGCCCAACTGGACCTGACCGACCTGGAGTCGGTGCACGCGTTCGCCGCGTCGTGGACCGGCCCGCTGCACATCCTGGTGAACAACGCAGGCGTGATGGCCAGCCCCGAGACCTACACGGCGGACGGCTGGGAGCTGCAGTTCGCCACCAACCACGTCGGCCACTTCGCCCTGACCACCGGTCTGCACTCCGCGCTGGCCGCGGAGGGGGCGCGGATCGTGGCGGTGAGCTCGAAGGGCCACATGACCTCCCCTGTCGTGTGGGACGACCTGCACTTCGCCTTTCGCCCCTTCGACACCTGGCTCGCCTACGGCCAGTCCAAGACGGCCAACGTGCTCTTCGCGGTCGAGGCCACCCGCCGCTGGGCCGCCGAGGGCATCACGGCGAACGCCCTCATGCCAGGGGCGATCTACACGAACCTGCAGCGGCACACCGGCGGGCGGGGAAGCGGGACGGTCCCGCCGGAGCTGATCAAATCCGTCGAGCAGGGCGCCGCCACCTCTGTGTTCCTGGCGACGTCCCCACTGGTCGACGGGATCGGCGGGCACTACTTCGCCGACTGCCAGGAACAGGAGGTCGTGGACCGGCGTACCCCAGGGCTCGGCGGCGTCGCCCGTTATGCGGTCGACCCCGAGGGCGCGCAGCGGCTGTGGGAGATCTCGGAGAAGCTCGTCGCGGGAGCAGCACGGGAGATGGCGGCGTGAAGGCGTGGCGCCTGAGGATGGCCGAAGGATCGCTCGAGCTGGAGGACGTGCCGGAACCGCAGCTCCGCCCGGGATCGGTGATCGTGCGGGTGGACGCCGCGCTGGTGGTCGGCTACCTGCGCGAGTACGCGGCAGGCGAGCTCACGTCCTACAACCCGCCGCCCGGCACGTTCACCCCGGGCACGAGCGGACTCGGGGTGATCGAGGACATCGGGCCGGACGTCTACTCCCTGCGTCGTGGCCAGCGCGTCCTGCTGACCGGGCACTACACGTCGGCCGAGAACGTGCCCGAGCCTGCCCAGGCCCTGCTCGGGATCACCGCATCCCCCGAGTCCGTTCCGGTGCTCGAGACCTGGCGGGACGGCACGTTCGCCGAGCAGGTCGTCGTCCCGGTCTCCACGGTCACCCCGGTACCGGAGGAGCTGGCCGGCTTCGACAGCGGGGTGCTCGCCGCCGCGACCAGGTGCCTGGTGCCCTACGGCGGATTCGTGCGCGGGCGGCTGCAGCCGGGCGAGACGGTGGTGGTCAACGGGGCGACCGGCGGGTTCGGCTCTGCCGGGGTGCACGTCGCCAGGGCGATGGGGGCGCGCACGGTGATCGCGGCCGGCCGGAACGCCCGCGCACTCGCGCGACTCGCCGCGCTCGACCGGGTCACCACCGTCCCGCTCACCGGCGACGTCGCGGCGGATGCGGACGCCCTGCGCCGTGCGGCGGGCGGGCCGGTCGACATGGCCCTGGACATGATCGGTGGCGCCGCGACCCCGTACAGCACCCAGGCCGTCCTCGACTCCCTCGGCCGCGAGGGCCGGCTCGTGCTGATGGGCAGCATGACCGCCCCGCTGCCGATCGACTACACCGCGTTGATGATGACCGGCCGCGAAATCATCGGGAACTTCATGTACCGCGCCGACGCGCCCGCCCGGCTGCTCGCGCTCGTCGCCGCCGGGCTGCTCGACCTCACGGCCATCCCGATCAGCCATCGGCCCCTGGCCGAGCTGCCCGCCGCGATGGACGAGGCCGCGGCACCCGACGCACCGCTGGTCGTGGTCGGCGGCGCGGGCCGATGAAGACGATCTTCCTCACCGGAGCGTCCCGCGGCCTCGGACGTGCCATCGCCGAGACGGCACTCGACGCAGGCGATCAGGTCGCCCTCACCGCTCGCGATCCCGACACGCTGGCCGACCTGATCGCGTCCCACCCCGACAACGCGGCCGCGTTCGCCCTGGACGTGACGGACCCCGCCGCAGCCCAGGCAGCGATCCGGGCGGCGACGGAGCGCTTCGCCCCACCGGACGTCATCGTCACCAACGCCGGATACTCCGACATCGCCAGCATCGAGGACGCCACCCTCGCCGCCATCCACGCGGTGGTCGACACGAATCTGTGGGGAGTCGTCAACGTCGTCAAAGCGAGGAACCGACTCTCATGCCGGTACGAGGCGTTTCGCGCCAGCGACCCTGGTTACCCCTCATCATGAGGGAGTTCCTTGGGACGAGGATGTTCACAGCTCCTTCAGGCGAGCCCCGCCAGATTCCCCTCTTCTGGTGGGGCTTGTCGTCCTCCTGTCCGCGCGGCCGAACACCGCTGTGAGCGCCGGTTCTCAACGGGAACGCGACGCTCACCACGGCGGTCATCGAGACCGTGCCCTCAAACGAGATCCCGCGCCGGCGAGCGCCGCCGCCCGTCGGCACGGCTCCTCTGCCGCGCTGGCACGGCCGTCCGAGCCCGCCCAGTACAGCGGGCACGCGGCTACGCCAGGCGTGCGTCGCGCGCCTGGTCGTTTCGGCGAGTCATCCGCCACTGTCAGTTGTGGCACTGATACCGGATGTCGCGAAGGTCAGCGTGACGATCCATATCACCGGCGCCACGTTCGTCGGGCGCGTGGCGGGGCGGCTGCTGTGCTACGCCGCGCCCAACAACGCGAGCGACGTCGCTGTCGTCGAGCAGGCGGCACCGTTGACTGCCGCGCATCCAGGCAGCGGCCCGGTGGTGCGCGGCCGATACTCGTTCGACCTCGTGCGGCGCCGGGGCCCATGACGCAGACCGGGACCTCGGGCCGGCCGGCACAGGAGTCCCACCGGATCGGCTGCTCGACACCTTGTGCCAGCTGGACGATCCGCCCCAGCAGCGGCGGCCTGCCCCGGCGCCGTGACCGCTGACTCGGCGCCGCGGTTAGGTGCGGGCGGTCAGAAGGCCAGCTGGTTGCCGGGCCGGCGGTAGGACGAGCGGCGAACGGGCCGGCGCTGGTCGGGCCGGCGGGCGGTCCTCGTGTCGCTGTCGGGCGTGGCGGCTGCGCCGGTGTGGGTGAGCCAGGCGGCGTAGGCGTTCTCGGCGAACCGGCACTTCGCCAGCTTGACGTAGCGCGACATGTACGGTGCCGGCGCCACGTTCGTCCCAAGCCGCGACCCCTTGACTACCACCGGACCCCGGTGCTGGCGTCCCTCACCGGAGCAGCAAGGTCGCCGTCGTCGAGTCGAGGACGATCGCGTTGACGAGGCCACTGCGGAGCGCAGCCCTGATCGCGGGCACCTTGTCCGAGCCCAACGCAGCGCTGATCCTCAGGTCGGTGCGCTGGACCTGCGCCGCAGTCACCCCGACGATCCGGTCCTCGAGGCTCTCGATCAGGCTTCCGCTGGCGTCGATGAAGTGGCAGCCCGCGTCGCCGATCGCACCGGACCGCCGCAACTCGCCCTTGAGCTCGTCACTGAGGACCGATCCGCGGTAGAGGGCAGAGGTCGCCGTCGGTTGCAGTGCGCCGACGCCCGTGATGGTGACAACCACGTCGTCGTACAGCCGCGACGTGGCGCGGACCGTCGGTTCCTCGAGGAGGGCCGCCCTGGCTTCGGCGGTCTGGAGCAGTGCTGGCGCGTGCAGGAGATGCGCGGTTCCGTGGGTCTGAGCAGCCGTGTCGATGACGACCTGTGTTCCGTTGAAGTCGGGGTCCACGCCCGGGAACCCGCCCGCGAGCTGCACGACGTCGATCGGCCCTTCAGCGTGGAGGAACGGGACGACCGCGCCGACCGTCCGCCCCCACCCCAGGCCCAGGAGATCGCCTGGACGCAGCCTCGCGAGCGCAAGCTCCGCCGCCAGCCGACCGACGTCCCTGAGGGTCTGGGCGTCGGTCGGGCCGGTGGCCGCCACCCGCGCGGCACTCAGGCCGTACCGCTCGGTCAGCTCCGCCTCGAGCCCGGCGGTCGAGTCCTCCGGCGCGATGATGTCGATCCGGACCATCCCGCGCGCTCGGGCCTCGTTGATCAGACGCGCCACGCGGAAGCGCGAGATTCCGAGCGCCTCGGCGATCTCGCTCTTGTTCTGCTGCTCGATGAGGCTCATGCGGCACGCGCGCGCGGCCAGCGCGGGGTCGAACCAGTCGCTGTCGTCGGTTGACGAACCGTCGTCGATCTGTGAATCTCCACGCACACACATGAGCATAATGTCCACGCTCACATGAGCACAACCGCGAAGGGATGGGCGATGACGTCCGAGAGACCGTGGCGGATCGCCGTGATCGGGTTCTCGCACATGCACGCGGGCGACCAGATCCGGGAGGTCCTCGAACACCCGGGCAGCGAGCTGGTGGGCGTCTGGGACGAGCGACGTGATCGGGTCGAGCCGGTCGTGGCCGGCTTCGGACTCGACGACCGGCTGATCTTCGACGACCTCGCGGAGCTGCTCGAGCGCGGCCGGCCGGACGTTGCGGTGATCTGCTCGACGACGGCGGAACATGTCGACCTGGTTCGCCGGATCGCTCCGCACGGCGTCCACGTCATGCTCGAGAAGCCCTTCGCGACCTCACTCGAGGCCGCCGACGCCATGATCAAGGAGACCACGGCGGCCGGCGTCGCGCTGACGGTCAACTGGCCGCTGGCCTGGTACCCGTCACACCGGACCGCTCGACGCCTCATCTCCACCGGAGCGATCGGCGCGGTGACCGAGGTGCACTACTACGACGGCAACCGGGGCCCGCTCAATCACACGCACGACAAGGTGTCCGTGGAGGTGGCCGACGAACCCGAAGCCAAGTCGGCTACATGGTGGTACTCGCGCCAGAGCGGTGGCGGATCGCTGCTCGACTACCTCGGGTACGGCGCGACGCTGGCCACCTGGTTCCGCGACGGCGAGCTCCCCCGGTCGATCCAGGCGGCCGCCCACGTGCCGCCCGGCCTGGAGGTGGACGAACAGTCCGTCGTCATCGCCAGGTACGACAGCGGCCTGTCCGTGCTGCAGACCAGGTGGGGCACCTTCACCGATCCGTGGGTCATCCAGCCCTTCCCCCGATGCGGCTTCGTCATCGTGGGCAGCTCCGGCACGATCTCGAGCGAGGACTACGCGCCGGCGATCCAGCTCCAGACCCGGCGTGAGCCCAGGCCGACGGCCGTGCCCGTCGACGACCTGCCGAGCGCCGAGCGCGGCGGGCTGGCCTTCCTGATCGACCGGCTGCAGACCGGGGCGCCCATCGACGGTCCGTCGTCCTGGGAGCTGTCCCGCAAGGGCCAGCAGATCGTCGACGCCGCCGTGCTCAGCGCCACCTCCGGCGAGATCGTGACGATCGATCCGGGAGCCGGCGCCCGATGACCGCCACCGACGCGATCGACGTCCCGTACCTCCCCCGCGATGTCGACGGGTTCCACCCGCGCATCGGCATGATCGGCTGCGGGGGGATCAGCGGCATGCACCTGGCCGCCTACCGAGCGGCCGGATACCGGGTCGTCGCCCTCTGCGACATCGACGTGGCCCGGGCGCAGGCCCGCCGCGCCGAGTTCTTCCCGGGCGCCGACGTGTACGACTCGCCGGACGCCCTGCTCGCGCGCGACGACATCGAGATCGTCGACATCGCCACGCACGTGGACGTCCGTCCGACGCTCGTCGCATCCGCGCTGACCCGCGGCAAGCACGTCCTCAGCCAGAAGCCGTTCGTGCAAGCCCTGGCGGACGGCGACCGCTTGATCGCCCTCGCTGCCGAGAAGGGCCTCCAGCTCTCCGTCAACCAGAACGGCCGCTGGGCTCCGCACTTCGCCTACCTGCTCTCGGCCGTACGCAGCGGGCTCATCGGCACGGTCACCTCCGCGGACTTCGCCGCCTACTGGGCGCACGACGTGGAGTTCCAGCACCATCCCGTCTTTTCGCAGATGCACGACCTCGTGCTCTACGACTTCGGGATCCACTGGTTCGACGTCATCGCTCGTCTGTTCGCCGGCCGGACCGCGACGCGGGTGAGCTCGACGGTCCGCAGGACGGACGGGCAGCTCATCCAGGCACCGACGTCCGCCGTCACACAGATCGACTACGACGGCGCCCAGGCCACGGTGATCTTCCGGGCTGCCAGCCACTTCGACGACTTCGGCAGCTACCGCGTGCAGGGCACCCACGGCGTCATCAGCCACGAAGGCGCATCGCTGGGCGGACCGGCCGTCACGCTCCGCACGGCCGACAGCACCCGGGTCGTGGACCTCGAGGGCGACTGGTGGCGCAACGGCATGCACGGCACCATGAGCGAGCTGATCGCGGCCGTCCACTCGGGCGTCCCGGCCGACAACACGGCGGCCAACTCCCTCGATGGCCTGCGCCTGTGCTTCGCGGCGATCCGCTCGAGCAGATCCGACTCGCCGGTCGACCCGACAACCGTGGGCGGACTCGGTGCCGACTGACGCTCCCCCGGCCGCGCTCGGCATCGACGTCGGCGGCACCAACATCAAATGGGTCACGCTGGACGGGGCGGCCACGCGGCTCGGTTCCGGAACTGTGGCCACCCCGACGACCGACGAATCCGGTGTCGTGGACACCCTCGAGCGGATCGTCGCCACGGCCAGGGAGCGTTTCGACGTCTGTTCGATCGGCATCGCCGTTCCCGGCCACGTGGACCGGCTGACGCAGCAGACACTGCTCATCCCCAACGTGGCCGGTCACTGGGACGGCTTCGCCCTGGGGGACGAGATGCGAACCCGGACCGGTCTGCGTCCCGAGATCCTGAACGACGCACGCGCCTTCGCGCTGGCCGAGCTGACCGTCGGAGCGAAGAGCGCCCACCGCAACATCGTCTTCGCGACGGTCGGCAGCGGCGTCGGTGGCGCGCTCGTCGTCGACGGCGAGCTCGTCCGGAACCGGATCGACTCCGCCGGTGAGGTGGGGCACATGACCTACCGTTCCGGCGGCCGCCCGTGCGGGTGCGGCGCCGACGGCTGCGTCGAGGCCTACGCGGGGGGTCACGCCGTCGCGGAACGCCTCGCCGCAGTCGACGCGCGGTGGCGGTCGCGCAGCCTGCGCGAGGCCTTCGAGGCGCCGGCAGCCGGACCGGACGACCCGGTCGCGACGATCACGGCGGACGCCGTGGACGCGCTGGCCGGGGCGCTCGCGAGCGCGTGCGCGCTCATCGGCGGCCGTGCGGTCGTCCTCGGCGGCGGACTCGCCATCGAGGTGCCCCGCTACGCGGAGGCGGCGGCCGCTCGCCTCGCATCCCGGCGCCGGCTGCTCGGGGACGTCCCGGTGTTCGTCTCCGAGATCGGAAGCCTGGCCGGGGCGATCGGCGCCGCGATCGCCGGCCGATCCGCCGTCGTCCTCTCACAGCAAGGTGTGACCGCATGAACTGGTTGGAGCAGGTCCGGGCGATCCTCGATCGCATCGAGGAGACGCAGGCGAAGGCCATCGACCGGGCCAGTGAGATCGCCGCGGACTCCATCGGCGCCGGTTCGGTGATGTTCGCGGCCGGCACGGGCCACTCCCGGATGGCGGTCGAGGAGCTCTTCCCCCGCTACGGGTCGTTCCCCGGCTTCTACCCCCTGATCGAGCTGTCGACGACGTTCCACACCGAGGTCGTGGGCACCAACGGGCAGCGGCAGGCCATGTTCATCGAGCGCGTCGAGGGACTCGCCGCCGCGATGATGGCGAACTTCGACCTGCACCCGCCGCAGAGCATGATCCTCTTCAGCGCGAGCGGGCAGAACGCCGTCTCGATCGAGCTGGGCATGATCGCCCGGTCGCGCGGTCTGCAGGTCGTGGCCGTGACGTCGTTGGCCGAGCACGCCTCGGGTCCGCCCAGGCACAGCTCCGGCAACAAGCTCGCCGACGTCGCCGACGTCGTGATCGACCTCTGCACCCCCGTGGGCGATGCGCTCGTCCGGATTCCCGGGCTCGAGAGCCCGGTCGGACCCTCCACGACCATGGCCGCGGCGGCCGTCGTCAACCTGCTCAAGGTCGCGACGGCCGCCCGGCTCGTCGAGCAGGGGCGGATGCCCTCGGTGCTGACGAGCGCCCAGATCGTGGGTCGCGAACGGTCCGACGAGCTCTTCGAGGACGCCTACCTCGACCAGGCCGAGCGGTCGGGTCCGGTGCTTCGGACGAGGAAGAGCTGATGGGCGCCGCGGTACTCGTGGCCGGCAGCCGCGGCGGGATCGGCGGCGCCGTGGTCGCCGAGCTCGAACGGCAGGGCGTTCCCGTGGCCGGGTTCGACCGGGACGAGTTCGATGTGACGTCTCCCGGCGGCGCGGAGAGCGCCGTCGAGTGGGCGCTCTCCGTCCACGGCGAGATCTCGGGGGTCGTGCACGCGGTCGGGATGAGCGGGCGCCGCCTCGGTGACGGGTCCGTCCTCGACTGCTCGGACGAAGCGTGGGCCGAGGTCCATCGCGTGAACCTGGAGTCGGTCTTCCGGCTGCTCCGCGCCGCGATGCCCGTGCTCGTCGACCGCGGCGGAGGCTCGGTCGTCGTCATCGGCTCCGGGCTCGCGTCGACGCTGGACGACGACTTCCTCACGGTCGCGTACGCCGCAGCCAAGGGAGCGCTCGTCCCGCTCGTGAGGTCGGCCGCCTTCACCGGAGCGCGGCACGGCGTCCGGGTGAACCTCGTCTCGCCCGGGGTCGTGGACACGGCGATGGCCAGGCGCGCGATCACGGATCCGGAGCTCTCGGCCCGGCTCGTCGATCTCCAGCCGCTCGCCGCCGGCCCGCAGACCCCCGGCTCCGTGGCCGCCACCGTCGCGTGGCTCCTCGGCGCGGAGTCGGCGGCGATCACCGGGGCCGTTGTGCCGGCCGACGGCGGATGGACCCTCCGGTGAACGTCGTGCGCACAGTTCTCGGGGACGTGTCGCCGGGCGAACTCGGTCGGGTGGACGCGCACGAGCACGTCTTCCTCCGGTCACCGGAGCTGCCCGGCGCCGAGTTCCTCGACCCGGACCGCATGCAGCAGGAGCTCACGGAGGTCCGGGCCAGCTCCATCGACACGGTCGTGGACCTCACCACCGTCGGGCTCGGGCGACAACCGCGAGAGCTGGCCGAGGTGGCGGTGGCCAGCGGCGTGCGGGTGATCGCCGCGACCGGCTTCCACCGGGACGCCCACTACCGCGCCGACCACTGGGTCCACCGCGCGTCGACCGAGGCCATGCTCGAGGTGCTCATCACCGACATCACGGTCGGGATCGACGGCTCCGACTGGTCCGGCCCGTTCCCGGACGCGACGCAGCACCGGGCGGGCATCATCAAGCTCGGGGCGTCGTACCAGGTGATCTCACCGAGCGAGCGACGCCGGCTCGAGGTCGGCGTCGAGGCGGCCCGCCGCACCGGCGCTCCGGTCGCGGTGCACACCGAGGTCGGCACCGCCGCACACCAGATCCTCGACGCCATTTCGGCCGGCGGGGTGCGCCCGGACCGGGTCGTGCTGGCCCACCTCGACCGCAACCCCGACCCCGATCTGCACGCCGAGCTCTGCGATCGAGGCGCCCACCTCGTCTACGACACCGTCGGCCGCGTGAAGTACCGCCCGGAGTCCGACCTGCTGGCCCTCATCGAGACGATGGTCGACCGCGGGCACGGCGACCGGATCATGGTCGGCGCCGACGTCGGGAGGCGGCAGAGCCTCACGTCGTACGGCGGGGGACCCGGCATGGCCGTGCTCGGCCGGGACTTCCTCCCACGCCTGCGCCGGCGCCTGGGCGCGGACGCCGTCGAACGGATTCTGGTGTCGACCCCCGCGCACTTCCTCACCCTCGACCCGAAAGCGGAGTCATGAAGCACGTCTCGCTCGTCTCCCTGCTCGGTGCACGGATCGACGACGTGCCCGTCACCCGCCACGCCGATGTCGTGGTCGTCGGAGGCGGATCGGCCGGCTGCGCCGCGGCGATCGCGGCGAGCCGGTCCGGCGCCTCGGTCGTGCTCGTCGAGAAGTCGGGCCGCCTCGGCGGGGTGGGCACGGCGGTCCTCGACACCTTCTACGGCTTCTACACCCCGGGCACCAACGAGAAGGTCGTCGGCGGCATCGGTGACGAGATCGTCGACGCCCTGACGGGACAGGGTGCGGCGTTCATCCGTCCCAACACCTACGGCGCGGGCAGCGGGGTCACCTACAGCCCCGAGGTGCTCCTCA
>Ga0268258_10000043_pt1 | contig 12072 bp, 14 predicted proteins | sample AgamicAsSfrz_FD_200255 | JGI IMG/M metagenome (GOLD analysis project Ga0268258, IMG submission 200255) | Agave microbial communities from Guanajuato, Mexico - As.Sf.rz (v2) (version 3) | ecosystem: Host-associated > Plants > Phyllosphere > Phylloplane/Leaf | place: Guanajuato, Mexico... | reverse complement strand
CGGGTCGGCTGTCACGATCGGGACGCCCTCCAGCTGGGACTGTGCGACGAGGAGTCGGTCGAACGGGTCGCCGTGGTGTCGAGGCAGCGTGGCGACGTGTAGCGCGTGGCCGTGCGAGACGGGCAGACCGTCCACCCCGTCACGGTGCATGCGCATCGGTACGTAGTCATGGGGTGGCTCGGGGAGCGGCAGCTTCCCGAGTGCGTACTTGATCGCGATCTCCCATGAACTGGCGGCGGAGAGCAGCAGGGTCGACGCGGGATCGACGAACATGTCGCGCACATCGGGACGCAGGCGGTCCGGCTGGAGGTGCATCCACAGTCAAACCTGGGTGTCGAGCAGGATCCTCATCCCTCGAACGCCCGCTGCAGTTCCTCCGGAAGTGGGTCGTTGAAGTCCCCAGGTATCTCGAACAGGCCCGCGTCGCGGCCGAGGACCCGCGGTGCGCGCCGCTGCATCGGCACGAGTCGTGCGACCGGCTCGCCGCTGCGGGTGATCACGACCTCCTCGCCCGCGGCGACGCGGCGCAGGAGATCGGACAGCGTCGTCTTCGCCTCGTGAACTCCGACCTCGACCATGGAAGTAGGTTAGCCAAGCGCTTAGCTAACTACAATCGCGCTCCCCGGACCGCGTCGAGCAGCGTGGCGGCCCTGCGGTCCGGGACCCCTTCCTGGACGTGGTTCATCACGTAGGCGAAGGCGAGGCCGGTGGCCGGGTCGGCGAAGCCGATCGACCCGCCGAGCCCGGCGAAGCCGAATGCGGTCGGGCTGTACCAGTAGGCGTCGGGCATCGGCAGCCCGAACCCGGTGCCGATCCGCACGGGTACGCGCAGGATGCGGTCGATCCCGCTGACCTGCTCCGCGGTTGCCGCGGCCAGGGTGGCCGGGTCGAGGATGCGATGCCCGTCGACCTCGCCGATGAGCGCGGCGTAGAAGCGGGCGAGCGCACGAGCCGTGCAGATGCCGTTGGTCGACGGCATCTCGGCGGCCTGTTCCTCGGGGTCGTTGTGGTCCAGCGGCGGCGTGACGAGGGTCAGCAGCGATCGGACCGTGAGCGAGGTCAGGTCGGCGTAGGCGGCCATCACGTCGCGCATCGGCTCGGGGAAGGAGTCCGGATCGATCCGGGCGAACGCATCGAGGTCGACCGGTGGGGCGACGATCCGGCTCACCCGGTGCCGCTCGGATCTCGGCAGCCCGATCCACAGGTCCAGCCCGAGCGGAGCGGCGATCTCTTCGGCCAGGTACGTGCCGATGCTGCGGCCGCTCACCCGGCGGACGACCTCGCCGACCAGCCAGCCGTACGTCAAGCCGTGGTAGCCGTGCTCGGTGCCGGGTTCCCAGTACGGACGCTGGGCGGCCAGCGCGGTGACCATCGGGTCCCAGGCGATCGCCTGCGCCGGGGTGATCGGGCGGTCGATCGTCGGGAGTCCGGCCTGGTGGGTGAGCAGCCAGCGGACCGGGATGCGCTCCTTCCCGTTCGCGGCGAACTCGGGCCAGTACTCGGCGACGGGCGCGTCGAGGTCGAGCTCGCCCCGCTGGGCGAGCAGGAGCGCGCACGCGGCCGTCACGGACTTGGTGGTGGAGTAGACGACCTGCACGGTGTCGTGCTCCCAGGGCCGGCCGTCGTCCGGATCGGCGATCCCGCCCCACAGGTCGACCACCTTCCGGCCGTGCAGGTACACGGCGACGGCAGCGCCCACCTCCTGGCCGGCCGCCAGATTGGCGGCGAACGCCTCGCGGACCGCGTCGAACCCCGGCGCTGTCGCTCCGCCGATCTCGGACATGTGTCCTCGCCATCCCGTCACTATCTTCGTCTCTGATAGAGACGAAGATAGTAGGTCACGCGCAACATCGTCAACGTAAGAGACGATGTCAATCCCGGCGGCTCGCTGCTCTGACACGCCGTGCCCGGATCGGTCGGCCGGGACGGCTCCGCCTACTCTCGGGCGCTATGACGCAGAAGGTGCGGGTGGCGGTCGTCTTCGGTGGCCGGAGCAGCGAGCACGCCATCTCCTGCGTCTCCGCAGGCGCCGTGATGTCGAACCTCGACCCCGAGCGCTTCGAGGTCGTCCCGGTGGGCATCACCCATGACGGCGCCTGGGTGCTGGGCACCTCCGACCCGCGCGAACTGGTGATCTCGAACCGCGCCCTGCCGTCGGTCGACGAGGGTGGCACCGCGCTCGCGCTGCCCGGCGACCCGACCCGCGGCGGGCTCGTCGTCCTCGATCCCGACCGGGCGGGCGAGGTGTTCTCCGGCGTCGACGTCGTGTTCCCCGTGCTGCACGGCCCGTTCGGCGAGGACGGCACGATCCAGGGGCTGCTGGAGATGGCCGGCGTGCCCTACGTCGGGGCGGGTGTGCTGGCGAGCGCGGCGTCCATGGACAAGGAGTACGCGAAGAAGCTCCTCGCAGCCGAGGGGATCCCGGTGGGCGACCTCGTGGTGCTGCGCCGCGGCACCGACACACTCACCCCCGACCAGCGCGAGCGGCTCGGGCTGCCCGTGTTCGTCAAGCCGGCGCGCGCGGGCTCGTCGGTGGGCATCACGCGGGTCACCGACTGGGCCGACCTCGATGCCGCCATCGCCACCGCCCGCGAGCACGACCCGAAGGTGCTGGTGGAGGCCGCGGTCGTCGGGCGCGAGGTCGAGTGCGCCGTGCTGGAGTTCCCCGACGGCACCGTGCGCGCGTCCGTCCCCGCGGAGATCCGGATCGTCGGCACCGGCCCGGACGGCCGCAAGCCCGAGTTCTACGACTTCGAGGCCAAGTACCTCGACGACGTCTGCGAGTTCGACATCCCCGCGAAGCTCGACGACGCGGTGGCCGAGCGGCTGCGCGCGATGGCCGTCGCCGCGTTCCACGCCGTCGACGGGCAGGGCCTCGCGCGCGTCGACTTCTTCGTCGGTCCGGCGGGCGAGCTGACCCTCAACGAGGTCAACACCATGCCCGGCTTCACCCCGATCTCGATGTACCCGCGGGCGTGGGCGGTCACGGGCATCGACTTCGAGACGCTCCTGACCACTCTGGTGGAGACGGCGCTGGCCCGCGGCACCGGCCTCCGCTGACTCCCGGTGGTCGAGTAGCCCCGACCACCGGAGAGGGGAGCCGGCTCAGGAGGGCTCAGAGGCCGAGGCGTTCGATGACTGCCGCGACCACCTGATCGGTGGTGGCGGTGCCGCCGACGTCGCGGGTGAGCACGCCTGCGCCGGTGGCGGCGTCGACGGCCTTGCGCAGCCGGTCGGCCTCGTCGGGCCGGCCGAGGTGGTCGAGCATGAGGGCGGCGCTGCCGATGGCGCCGATCGGGTTGGCCATGCCCTGACCCGCGATGTCGGGCGCGGAGCCGTGCACCGGCTCGAACATCGACGGGAACCGGCGCTCCGGGTTCAGGTTCGCGCTGGCGGCGAGGCCGAGGCTGCCGGCGAGGGCGGAGCCGAGGTCGGAGAGGATGTCGGCGTTCAGGTTGGACGCGACGACGACGGAGAGGTCCTCCGGCCTCAGCACGAACTTCGCGGACATGGCGTCGACGAGCACGCTCTCGGTCTCGACGTCGGCGTAGTCCCGCGCGACCCGGGCGAAGACCTCGTCCCACAGCACCATGCCGTACTGCTGGGCATTGCTCTTGGTGACCGAGGAGACCTTCTTGCGGGGGCGGGTCCGGGCGAGGTCGAACGCGAACCGCATGATCCGCTCGCAGCCCTTCTCGGTGAAGAGCGCGGTCTGCAGGGCGACCTCGTTGCCGGGTCCGCGGCCGGCGAGGTTGCGTCCGCCGAAGCCCGCGTACTCGCCCTCGCTGTTCTCCCGGACGACCACCCAGTCCAGCTCGGTGTGGTCGGCCGTGCGCAGCGGGGAGACGACGCCGGGGTGGAAGTGCACCGGGCGGACGTTGGCCCACTGGTCGAAGCTCTGGCAGATCTTGAGGCGCAGGCCCCACAGGCTGACGTGGTCGGGCACGCTGGGCCAGCCGACCGCGCCGAAGTAGATGGCGTCGAAGTCGCGGAGCGTCTCCAGGCCGTCCTCGTCCATCATCCGGCCGGTCTTCTCGTAGTAGCCGCAGCCCCACGGGAACTCGGTCCACTGGAAGGCGAAGGCGCCGTGGGAGGCGCCCGCGAGGGCGTCGAGGACGGCCCGTCCTGCGGCGACGACCTCGATGCCGACTCCGTCGGCCGGGACGGCGGCGATCCGGAACACCTGTGCGGACATGGCCTTCAGTGAAATCCACCGCCGCGGCCCGCGTCCAAGACGCAGAGCCGATCCCGCTGATAGATCCTGCCTATCAGTCCAGCTCCACAGGGGTGTACGAGCGTGCGGTCGCGAGGAAGGCGCGGGCGGCCGGGGTGAGGGGCGCTGCGCGGCTGAGCAGGGCGACGTGCAGGTGGGCGGGCGGATCGAGCCGCACCGCCCGCGCGCCGGCCCGGCGGGCGAGCGGGGCCCACGCCGCGGGCAGGACGGCCACCCCGACGCCGTGCAGCACCAGCGGCAGGATCGAGGTGCGGTGGGCGACCTCGACGGCGATCTCCACGTCGGCGCCGGCCGCGAGCATGTCGTCGACCACCTGGCGCATCTGGCTGCCGGCCGGGGAGACGATCAGGCGGGAGCCGGCGAGCGCCGCGCGCGGGACGGGGTCGCCGTCGGGGAAGCCCGGTCCGGGGCGCCCGACGAGGACGAACGGCTGCTCCTCGAGGGGGAGGACGTCGAGCCCTGGCGGGTGCAGCGGGCCGGGAGCGCCGACGAGGCCGAGCTCACCGGCGCCGTGGCGCACCTGCTCGACGACCTCGTCCGGGGTGAACGCCGCCGCGGCGCTGACCGTGACCCCGGGGTGGCGGCGGAGGAACTCCCTGGTCAGGGTGCCGAGGGGTTCGATGCCGGGGGAAGGCATGGTGACGAGCTCGACCCGGCCCCTGCGGACGCCCTTGAGCGACTCCATCGTCGAGCGGGCGGTGCGCAGGTCCCGCAGCACCTGACGGGCGGGCTCGATCAGTTCCGTGCCCGCGTCGCTCAGCACAACGCCGCGGCCGATCCGGTGGAAGAGCGGCACGCCGAGCTCGCGTTCCAGCCCGGCGATCGCCTGTGACAGCGACGGCTGAGCGATGTGCAGCTTCTGCGCGGCCCGCCCGAACCCGTCGTTCTCGACGATCGCCAGGAAGTACTCGAGCTGGCGGGCGTCCACTTGGCTACGGCTCTTGGTGGCCGTGCACGAGGCGGGTCAGCGCGGGGCCCAGCGCGTGGCGGTTCTCGCCGACCCGCACCCAGCGGGGCCCGCCGAACGGGGCCTGCTCCTCCACCGTGAGCACGACGCCGGGGTAGATGCCCAGCTCACCGAGGTAGCGCAAGGCGGCGCTGTCGCGGTCGGACACCCGGTCGACGTGGAACCGGCTGCCGGCGGGCGCGGCGTCCAGCGGCTCGCCCCAGTTCTCCTCGTGCGGGCCGTCGCGGGGCGGGATCGGGTCGCCGTGCGGGTCGTGGGTGGGATGGCCGAGCGCGGCGTCGATGCGTTCCTCGAGCCGGTCGGAGAGCGCGTGTTCCAGCAGCTCGGCCTCGGCGTGCACCTCGTCCCACGGCACGTCGAGCACGCGGGCGAGGAACGTCTCCAGCAGCCGGTGCCGGCGTACGACGCGCAGCGCGGCCCGCTCACCGGAGGCGGTGAGCTGCAGCGTGCGGCTGTCCGGGCGGGTGAGGAGGCTGCCGTCCTCCAGCCGTTTCACCATGGCCGAGACCGAGGGAGCGGACACGCCCAGCTCGTGGGCGAGCTGTCCTGTGGTGACCGGCTCGCCCCGGTGGGCGAGGTGGTAGATCGCCTTGAGGTAGTCCTCGGTCGCCCGGGACATCGTCACCATGCACGGAATCGTATGTGCTCGCCGGTCAGCGCACCGCGACGGCGGTGGCGGGCAGTGTCTCGCGGATCACATCGGACAGCTGCTGCAGAGGCGCGCTACCAGCATCGACCGGAGTGGTGAGCGCGACGTAGACCGGTCGGTCCACGGCGATGTAGCTCACCTGGACGGGTTGGGGGAGTCCGTCGTCGAGCTGCAGCCAGCGCACCCCGTTGACCTCGAGGAGCGGCGAGGTGGGCGTCAGCTCGGCCGGCCGCGGGAGCCCGCAGCGCAGCACGGCGGGCCGGGGCGCCGCCGCCCATGCGCGCACGCCGGGCAGGCTCGCGGCCTCGGCGATCGGGCGGGGCGGCAGTGGACCGTCGGGGCCGGCCAGCTCCGCGGGGAGCGCGGCGAGCAGGGTGGTGCACTCCGGGCCGGTCGCGTCCGGCGAGTCGACCGGCGCAACGGCGAGCGGCCCGGTGTCGGGCGGGGGCGGCTCCCCGATCCCGCGCACGCGTGCGGTGATCGCGATCGCGGCCACCACGACGGCGAGCAGCAGCGGCAGCGCGATCGCGATCGCGACGGGCGGGGAGAGCCGGGTGCCCACGAGCCGGGTTGCCTCAGGAGAGGTGCACCACCGGGCAGGTCAGCGTGCGGGTGATCCCGCTCACGCCCTGCACCTGCGCGACGACGAGCTGGCCGAGCTGGTCGACGTCCTCCGCCTCGGCGCGCACGATCACGTCATATGGCCCGGTGACGTCCTCGGCCGACACCACGCCCGTGATCTTGGCGATCTCCGCGGCCACGGCGGCGGCCTTGCCGACCTCCGTCTGTACCAGGATGTAAGCCTGCACCACGGCGAGCCCCTTCCAGTTCGATCATCGGACGTAGGAGAGTCGGAAGCCGAACGTACCGGAGGTGACGCCTGTGACCACATCGCAACCGTCCCCGACGGGCGAAGCGGAGGCGGAGAACACACTCGCGGGGATCGGCGAGTTCGGACTGATCGCGCGGCTGACCGAAGGCCGCCCGACCGCGCCGACCACGCTGCTCGGACCGGGAGACGACGCCGCCGTGCTCGCCGCGGCCGACGGGCGCGTCGTCGCGAGCACGGACGTGCTCGTGGCGGGCGTCCATTTCCGGCTCGACTGGTCCAGTCCCGAGCAGATCGGCCGCAAGGCGGCCGCGGCGAACCTCGCCGACATCGCCGCGATGGGCGCTGTCCCGACCGGTTTGCTCGTGGGACTCGCCTGCCCCGCCGACAGCCCCGTCGACACCCTCAACGGGCTGACGGATGGGCTGTGGGCGGAGGCGCGGTCGGTCGGAGCGGGGGTGGTCGGCGGCGACGTGGTGTCCTCGCCGACGCTGGTCCTGTCGGTCACGGCGCTCGGCTCCCTCGAAGGGCGGGAGCCGGTGACGCGGTCCGGTGCGCGGCCCGGGGACACGGTCGCGCTGGCCGGGCGCACCGGCTGGGCGGCCGCGGGGTGGGCGGTGCTGGCGCGCGGCTTCCGCTCGCCGATGGCCGTGGTGGCGGCCCACCGGGTGCCGGAGCCGCCGTACGCCGCCGGGCCGCAGGCCGCCGAAGCGGGCGCGACCTCCATGATCGACATATCGGACGGGCTGCTCGCCGACCTCGGTCACGTCGCGCGGGCGTCCGGGGTGCGGATCGACGTGCACACCGCGGCGCTGGCGGTCCCGGACCGGCTGGTCGACGTCGGCGCGGCGCTGGGCGTCGACCCGATGCACTGGCTGCTCACCGGCGGCGAGGACCACGCGCTCGCCGCGACCTTCCCCGGCGACGTCCCCGACGGCTGGAGGGCGATCGGCACGGTGGCCGAGGGCGAGCCGGACGTATTGGTGGACGGGCGCCGGTACGACGGTGGGCCGAGCGGCTGGGACCACTTCGTTCGTTGACCCCCCGGTCCTCGCAGGCCACGGTGGGACCATGGCCGTGCAGATGTTCTCGCAGCTCGTGCGCCTGTTCGACGAGCTGCGCTACGAGCCGACCGCGAAGCGGATCCGGGTGCTGGCCGGCGGCGACACGGTGGCGGACACCACGGGGGCCGTGGTCGTCTGGGAGCCGCTGCGGGTGGTCCCGACCTACGCCGTGCCGGCGGCCGATGTCCGGGCCGAGCTCGTGCCGGCTCCCGCCGTCGACGTGCCGCGGAAACCCGAGCGGCTGCGGGAAGGGGCGCCGTCGGTGCTCACCCCGTCCACTGCCTTCGGCGCGCACACGACCGCCGGTGAGCCGCTGACCCTGCGGACGTCCGCGGGCGACCGCGTCGGCGCCGCCTTCCGGCCGGCCGACCCGGACCTCGCCGGGTTCGTCCTGCTCGACTTCGACGCGTTCGACTGGCTCGAGGAGGACGACGAGATCGTCTCCCACCCGCGGGACCCGTTCCACCGCGTCGACATCCGGCACAGCTCCCGGCGGGTGCGCGTGGAGCGGGACGGGCAGGTGCTCGCCGAGTCCAGCCGGCCGGTACTGGTGTTCGAGACGTCGCTGCCGATGCGCACCTACCTGCCCCGCGACGACGTGCGGCTCGACCTGCTGGGGCCGAGCTCGACGCGGACGGCGTGCGCGTACAAGGGCGTGGCGTCGTACCTCGCGCGCGGGGGCGCGGACCTCGCGTGGACCTACGAGGCCCCGCTGTCCGACGCCCGTGAGCTCACCGGGCTGGTGTGCTTCTTCGACGAGCGGGTGGACGTGACGGTGGACGGGGAGAAGCGCCCGCGCCCGGTCACACCCTGGTCGGACTGAGCGTCCGCCCGGCTGAGTGCGCTCGTCGATGTCCGGGTCGTCGGCCGAGCTCGGTGGCGGTGTTGACGGCGAAGCAGCTGTTCCTGCTCGCCACCCTCGTCGTGCGGTGGGGCGGACGGTCGTGAACGCCGTGGGTGCCCGGTCAGGGCGTGGCGAACCGGGCTCCGCGGAGTCGCTGCAGCGCCGCTGCCGTGCCCAGCTCGGTCCGGGCGAGCGGGTTCTCCTGGTAGAAGCGCAGCAGGTGGTACAGCAGCACCGGGTGGACCGCGAACTGTTCGGTCACGATCTCGATCCGCTCCGCGTCCCGCCGTCGCTGCGCCCGCGTGGCCCAGGACAACAGCCCCGCGTGCCGCTCCACGGCGCGGGCCGCGATGACGAGCAGCCGCTGGTGCCGCGTCTCGTACCCGTAGAGGTACTCCAGGTCGTCCCACGCCGACGTGAGTCGCCTCCCACCACTGCGGACCTGTACGTGCTGCGCGTCGAGCCGGATCTCCGGGAGACCCCACACGATCATGACGAGCGGCATCCCCGCGAGGAACGCACCGCAGGCCAGCATCAGCACGCCCGGATCGCCGCCTGCGGCCAGCGGGGCGGCGCCGAACAGCATGGCGCCGCCGCCGAAGCACAGGAACATGACCGCGACGGCCACCTGCATGACGCGGGGCTGGCGGATGCGCAGCACGGGGGTTCCGCCGTCGGACTTGACGAGGTCGACGCCGCGTACTCCGGAACGGCGCATCCCGCGTCGCCCGACTGCGACGGTACCGCCGGTGAACGCAACGCCCGAGAGGACGAACGCCGCGGCGAACAGTCGCTTGTCGGGGGCCACGTCCGTCAGCCCGCCTACACCCACGACGAACATGCCCAGGCCGAACACCGCCATCAGCGCTATCAGCCCGAACGTGCGGAGGCGGCTCGGGGCGTCCCACCCCGGCGGTAGCTCGAGCTCGTGAACCGATGACACGTCGCCCCTCTCCTCGGTGGCCGAGCGGACGGTATCGGCGTGAGCGGGGAGTCCTCCCCACAGGCGCGCGTCGCCGACATGACGCCGATCACCACGGCCGTCGACGGCAACGAGGCGTCGCTGATGATCGCCACCCGGCCGCCGGCGGTGAAGGGCTGATCAGCCGGCCCCTGGTGTGCCGCGAACGAGGGCTCAACCGATCTCGAGCACGGCCTTTCCGTGCAGCCGCCGCTCCAGCAGCGCGGCGGTGGCATCCGCGACGTCCTTCCAGCTGCCGCGCCACGAGATCTGCGGGTCGAGCCGCCCGGCGTCGACGGCGCCGGCCAGCCACGTGAGGTCGGGGCCGACGTTCAGGCAGTCCAGCAGGTAGAACGTGACGATCGAGCGGTCGTGGCGGCCGTCGTTGCCGAAGAGCGCGCCGAACGGGAAGTGCTCGCCGTCGTCGGTGGCGTGCCCGACGGAGACGAGGGTGCCGCCCGCCGCGAGCCGTTCGTAGGCGGCCACGAGCTGTGGGCCGCCCACCATGTCGACGACGCCGTCCACCTGCCCGGCGAAGTCGCCGGGAGCGGCCACCACCTCGTCGGCGCCCAGCGCGCGCAGGCTCTCGCCGTGCCGCTGCGGGTCGCCGGTCGTCGCGACGACGAACGCGCCGCCGAGGTGGGCGAGCTGCACGGCGTACCGGCCGACGCCGCCGGTCGCGCCCGTGACGAGCACCCGACGGCCCAGGAGCGGACCCGTGCGGTGCAGCGCGCGCAGCGCGCTCGCGCCCGCCACCGGGACGGTGCTGATCGCGCCGAGGTCGGCGCCTGCGGGTACCACGCCGATCAGGTCGGTGTCGACGGCGCGCAGCTCGGCCCACGCGCCGTCCGGTGCGAGCGTGACCACCGGCGTGCCGGCTGCGGGCCCCGACCCGTCGGGGGCGGCCTGTTCGACGACGCCGGCCGCGTCCCAGCCGAGGACCGTGCCCTCCGGGGCGTTCTCCGGCCCGAACTTCACCTCGCCGTAGTTGAGGGACGTCGCCGTCACGCGCACCAGCGCCTGGTGCGGCGCCGGCACGGGATCGGGTGCGTCGCCAAGGCGCAGCCCGCCGGGCACGGATCGGTCGACGAGAAGAGCACGCATGAGCACTCACCTTCACCAAGAAGCATCTGCCACTGAGTGGCGTAATGCTACAAGGGGCGTTCGCGCCCGGGATACACTGCGCTGCGATGGACACCCTCTCCCTGCGGGAGCGCAAGAAGCTGCGCACGCGGCAGGCGCTCGTGGACACCGCACTGCGGCGGTTCGCCGAGGACGGTTTCGACGCCACCACCCTCGACGACCTGTGCGCGGAGGTGGAGGTCTCCAAGCGGACCTTCTTCCGGTACTTCACGAGCAAGGAGGACGTCGGGCTGGCGCCGGCCCACGACCTGTGGACGGCGTTCCTGGACGAGCTCCGCACCCGCGAGCCGGACCACGGCACGCTCCTGGAACTCCTGCAGGACACCCTGCTCACCTGCCTCGCCCGGATGCCCGAGGACGGGTGGGCGGAGCGGGCCGCGGCCAGCTGCCGGCTGTCCGCGATCACGCCCTCGATGACCGCCCACGGGCTGCAGTTCTGCGACCGCACCACCCGCGCCGCGATCGCGCTCCTCCAGGAGCGCTTCGGCTTCGCAGAGCACGACCTGCGGGTCCGGCTGGCGCTCGACCTGCTGGTGGCCGCCTTCCACTGCGCGTTGGAGCGGTGGACGTTCCAGCGGGGTCCGGCGAGCCGCGACGACCTGGCAACCGACCTCCGTGCGGCGTTCGCGGCCGTGCCCGGCAGCGTGACGCTCGACCTCAGTGCAGCGTCCGCTCCGGATCCGCGGTGATCCCGAGGCCGTCGAGCACGTCGGCGGCCGTGCCGACCTGCCCGATGTCGTCGGTGCACGGCATCAGCACCACGTCGTCCACGCCGGCATCACGCAACCGGCGCAGCTCGGCGCCGAGGTGTTCCGGCGTGGTGGGGGTGTCGGCCTTCACGAAGTCGGCGAAGTCGCGGTAGTAGTGCCGCAGCTCCTGCTCGGCGTGCTCGTCGGCGCCGGGGCCGAAGCAGAAGTAGCGAACGGTCACCACGCGCGGCCGCCCTGGGCGCCCGATGCGATCCCACGCCGCCCGGATCGCCTCGACGCCGTCGACGAGCTGCTGGATCCCGGCCGACGGCGCGATCCAACCCTGCCCGACGGTGGCGGCCCGGGTGTAGGCCGCCGGAACCAGCCCGCCGAAGAGCAGGCCGGGCCGATCGGGCGGCAGGGCGGGCATCGGCCCGCTCGCGCCCTCCAACTTGCCGTTCCACGCGTCCTGCATCGTCGCGACCATGGCGTCCATCGCCGCGCCGAGCCCGCACTTCGGCACCTCGCTCGCCTCGTAGTCCTCCGGCCAGCCGCCGAGGGCGAGCCCGGCGGTCAGCCGTCCGCCGGACAGCCGGTCGACGGAGGCGAGCTGCTTGGCGAGCACGACCGCGTTCTGGCGGTACGGGACGTTCAGGACGGTGGTGAGCAGCTCGACCCGTTCCGTGCGGGCC
>Ga0268258_10000042_pt1 | contig 12122 bp, 12 predicted proteins | sample AgamicAsSfrz_FD_200255 | JGI IMG/M metagenome (GOLD analysis project Ga0268258, IMG submission 200255) | Agave microbial communities from Guanajuato, Mexico - As.Sf.rz (v2) (version 3) | ecosystem: Host-associated > Plants > Phyllosphere > Phylloplane/Leaf | place: Guanajuato, Mexico... | reverse complement strand
CCGATTGCCTGCAGCAGCCCGGCCGCGGTTAGCGCCGGGATCGAGAGGAAGAAGGAGAGCCGCGTCACCGCCACCCGGTCGAAACCGCGCAGCAGCCCGGCGGACATCGTCGCCCCGGAGCGAGAGACGCCGGGGATCAGCGCCAGGCACTGGACGATGCCGATGATCAGGGTGTCGCGCCAGGTGACGTCGGACTCGTGGCGCTCCTGGGTCGCGCGGCTGTCGGCGAACCACATCGCCCCGCTCCAGAGGATCAGCGCGCTGCCGACGAACCAGAGGCTGCGCAGGGTGGTCTCGATCTCGTCCTTGAAGGTCAGGCCGACGATCGCGATCGGCAGCGAGCCGAGGATCACCGCCCAGCCGAAGCGGTAGTCGCGGTCGGCGCGCCCGGCCGGGTTGGCCAGCCCCCGGAACCAGGCCCGCAGGATGCGGACGATGTCGCCGCGCAGGAAGAAGACCGTCGCCGCGACGGCGCCGACCTGGATGATCGCCGTGAAGGCGGTGATGTCGGGGCTGTCGGTCGAGTAGCCGAGCAGCCGCTCGAGGATCGTCAGGTGCCCGGTGCTGGAGATCGGCAGGAACTCGGTGAACCCCTCGACCGCGCCGAGAAGGATGGCTTCCCACCACGCCATCTAGGCGATCGACCCCACGCCCGACCCCGAATCCGCACTCATCTGGCGGCGCATCTTATGGAAGCCCCTGGGCGCTGCCCGGGGGCCGGACCGCCGCCCCCGTGCGCTAGATTCCCGAGCGTGAAGTCGTCCTCCCGCCGCACCCGGATCGTCGCCGCGCTCTGCGCCGCGCTGACGATGCTGCTGGTCGCGGCCCCGGCGGCGCTGGCCGAGAACGGGGTCGGCCTGGCCGGCCCGGTGACCGACAAGACCGTCACCTTCTTCTGCTTTGGCGTGATCGCCTTCTTCGCGATCTTGGTGATCGTCCTCTCGCTGATCCAGGGCCGGCTGGAGAAGCGCAAGGAAATGCGCCGGCACGACCTCAGCCGCTTCGGCTAGTCGAGCCTGAACCCGGTGAGGAGGCGCTTCTCGGTCTCCCCCTCGATGCTCGCCGCGACCTCGACCCGGCCCTCGAGTGGCGTGCCGCGGATCTTGGTCGCCAGCAGGTCGTCGACCTGGAAGATCCCGGCCGAGTTGTTGAGCGCGATCTCGATCCTCACCGGGCGCTCCTCCCCCGCTTCGATCCGCACCTCGTCGACAGCGGCGGCCGAGATCGAGTGGATTCCCTCCCGCCCGGCCTCGAGCGGGATCCGGGTCCGCCCCTGGGCCATGTCGAGGGCGTCGGCGACGCGCACCACCCCCGCCTCCAGGGTGTAGGGCTCGCCGCGGCGGCGGTGGCCGATGATCGTGTGGAGGATCTCCGAGGCGACCACCGTGCGGCGCGGCTCGCGGTAGGCGCCGGCGAGCAACCGATCCAGAGCTCCGCTGGCGAGGAAGAGGCTGTAGGCCTCGTGGTCGGCCCGGTGGATCGACATGCCGACGTCGTGCAACAGGGCACCGCCCGCCGCCACCACCTCGGCGTCGCGGGCGGACATCCCGTGGTCGGCGACGACCGCCGGCTCCTCCCCCGCCTTGACCAAGAGACGCAACAGACGCAGCGAGATGTTGAGGACGATCTGGGTGTGGACCCAAGAGTGGTCCGACATCCCCAGGCGCTCGGCATGGACCTGCGCCATGTACCACCACGTGCGCACCTGCTCGTCCGTGTTGACCGCCTCGAGGAACTGCTCCAGCTTGCGGTTGCCCCTGGTCGGCGCCCGCATCCGGGCCTCGGCGACGGCCTCCTGCAGCGGCTTGCGGGTGGGGCCCCGCGGGTCCGGCGCGGGAACGGCCTCCTCGTTCATCCGCCCATCGTAGGTGGGGGTCCGGCGACCCCCACCCAGGCCGGCCCCACGGCCGGCGAGTGCCCCTACTAGCCGCAGACGGGCCAGGGGCTGGAGCCGGACTGGGAGTAGAGCAGGGCGGCGCGGTAATCCTGCTCCGCCTCCGAGGCGGCGGCGGGGTCGCCGGAGCCACCGACCGCGGCCCAGGTTTCGAAGGAGAACTGGTACTTGCCGCGGTAGCTGCCGTCGGCGGAGACGACGGTCGGATCGCCGCCCGACTCGCAGGCTGCGATCGCCTCGAGGGTGGCGAGGGATACGCCTCCGGGCAGGGTCGCGAACGCTTCTCGGCGTTCGCGCCGCAGGCGGGCGCGACGCTCGGCGCGCATGCGGCGGGCGGCGGCGCGCATCTCGACGTGGATGCCCGGGCCAGAGTGGACCAACGACGCGAAGCCCGCCGGCTTCGCGTCGGCGAGCCCGATCTGGATCGCGCCGGAGGCGCCGGGCTGCGCCGCGCGCTCAGCGGTGGCGGCGCCCCGGGAGGGCAGGTTCTCCCCGGACGCCGCCAGGGCAACCGCCGGGAAGGCGACGAGCAGGAAGAGGACGAGGGCCGAATATGTGCGTTTTGTGAGCAAGCGCGGAACCGTGGCGGGGTTCCGCAGCCGGCAGAGTGATCGCGCTCACACAGCGACCGCAATGCGTGCGAATAAGCACTATCCCAGGCACGGACGGGCCACCTCGATCCGGCCCGTGAACGGGATCCTGCGCCGCGGTCGCAGTTACCACCGCATAGCGGACAAAAGTGCGACCGCTGGGGAGCCATCTCCCCCAAACGCGATGATGCGGGCATCGACGGCCAGCCTTCGACCACGCGCCTGCTCCTCGCCTGCCCCGACCGGCCCGGTCTGGTCGCCGCGGTCAGCGGCTTCCTCGCCGAGGCGGAGCGCAACATCCTCGACGCCGACCAGCACTCGACCCGCGAGGGCAGGCTGTTCATGCGGATGGTCTTCGACCCCGCCCCGGAGGGCGAGCGGGCAGCGCTCTACCGGCGCTTCGCCGAGCAGGTAGCGGAGCCGCTGCAGATGGAGCACCGCTTCGCCGAGTCGGGCGCGCGCAAGCGGGTCGCGATCATGGCCTCGCGCGAGGACCACTGCCTCTCCGACCTGCTCTGGCGCTGGCGCAGCGGCGAGCTCGGCGCCGACGTCGTCGCCGTCGTCTCCAACCATCCCGACCACGCCGATCAGGTCACCTCGCTCGGCCTCCCCTACCACCACGTCCCGGTCGAGCGGGAGGGCAAGGAGGCGGCGGAGCAGCGCGTGCTGGAGCTGCTGGAAGGGGAAGTCGACCTGCTCGTCCTCGCCCGCTACATGCAGATCCTTTCCGCCGACTTCCTGCAGCGCCTCGGGGTACCGGCGATCAACATCCACCACAGCTTCCTCCCCGCCTTCGTCGGCGCCGACCCCTACGCCCGCGCCCACGAGCGGGGCGTCAAGCTGATCGGCGCCACCGCGCACTACGTCACCGAGGAGCTCGACGCCGGCCCGATCATCGACCAGGACGTGACCAGGGTCAGCCACCGCGACGAGATCGAAGACCTGGTGCGGATCGGGCGCGACATCGAGCGCCTCGTCCTCGCCCGCGCGGTCAAGGCGCACGTCGACGACCGGGTCCTGCTCGACGGTGCCCGCACCGTCGTCTTCTGAGCCCGCTGCCTTCAGGGTCAGCCGCCGTTCCCACCCACCCGCGGCGATGCGACGGGTCCTGGCTGTCCAGCCAGCCGATTGCGTATGGTGCAAGGTCGATGGAGCAGGCGACCCTCTCACCACCTGCCGCGCTGACCGCCGCCTTCCCGCCCGGATCGAGGCTGCCGGCGATCGCACAGGCCGTCCGCTACGCCCGCGACCCGCTCGGCTTCCTCACCGACCAGCAACGGCGCCACGGCGACATCTTCACCGTCTCCTTCCCCTACTTCACCCGGCTCGTCTACGTCGCCGACCCGGCGCTGGTCAAAGAGGTCTTCACCGGCTCGCCGGCCCAGTTCCACGCCGGCGAGGCGAACGCGACGGTGCTCGAGCCGGCGCTGGGGCCGAACTCGGTCCTGACCCTCGACGACGCCCCCCACATGCGCCAGCGCAAGCTGCTGCTGCCGCCTTTCCACGGCGAGCGGATCCGGCGCTACGGCGAGCTGATCCACCAGGTCACGCTGGCCGAGATGGAGACCTGGCCGGTCGGCGAGACCTTTGCCCTGCGACCCCACACCCAGCGGATCACCCTGGCGGTGATCATGCGTGCCGTCTTCGGCGTGCATGACGAGGAGCGGCTCGCCCGCTTCGAGCACCTGATCGAGACCTTCGCCAGCCGGGTCAACATGATCACCGCCTTCCCGGTGCTGCGCCGCAACCTCGGTCGCTGGAGCCCCTGGACACGCTTCCTGCGCGCCCGCGAGGCCCTCGACGCGTTCATCTACGAGGAGATCTCGATCCGGCGCGCCGAGGCCGAGGCCGAGGGCGAAGGGGGCGAGCGTGACGACGTGCTCTCGCTGCTGCTGCAGGCCCGCCATGACGACGGCAGCCCGATGGGCGACGAAGAGCTGCGCGACGAGCTGGTCACCGTGCTCGGCGCCGGGCACGAGACGACGGCGACGGCGCTTGCCTGGGCGATGGAGCGCCTGCTGCGAACGCCGCGGGCGCTGCAACGGCTGCGCGAGTCGATCGACGCCGGCGAGGACGAGTACCTCGACGCGACGATCAAGGAGACGCTGCGGGCGCGGCCGGTGATCGTCGACGTTGCCCGCAAGCTGACCGAACCGGCGCGGATCGGCGGCTACGAGCTGCCGGCGGGGACCTTCGTGATGCCGGCGATCGCCGCCCTGCACTACCGCGAGGACCTCTTCCCCGACCCCGAGGAGTTCCGTCCCGAGCGCTTCCTTGGGAGCAAGGCCGACACCTACGTCTGGATCCCCTTCGGCGGTGGCGTCCGCCGCTGCATCGGCGCCGCCTTCGCCGAATACGAGATGCGGATCATCCTGCGGGCGGTGCTCGAGCGGGCCGAGCTCAGTGCCCCCAACCTGAAGCCGGAAGCCGTCAGGGTCCGCAACATCACCCTCGCCCCCGGCAGGGGGACCCGGGTCAGGTTGGACCGCCCGCTGCGGCGCTGACCTCCGCTTCGGCCGCCTCCCACTGCTCGTAGAGCTCGGCGACGGCGCGCTTGGCGGCGGCATGGCGCGCCTCGGCGCGCTCGGCCCGGCCCGGGCTCGACCAGGCTTCCGGATCCGAGAGCTCCTCCTCGACCGCGCGCAACTCCGCCTCGGCACGCTCGACCTGCTCCGCCAGACGGCTGGCCTTGCGCGCCGCCCGCTTGGCGGCGCGGCCGGCGTTGCGCCCGCTGGCCGAACGCGGCGGAGGTCCGCCGACTTTGGCTTGGGCCTGCACCGCAGCGGCCGCGGCTTCCTTTTCGTCGCGCTCGCGCTGGTAGGCCGCCCAACCGGTCGGGTGGCTGCTCAGCTCGCCGCCCTCGCAGACGACGGTGCGCGTGCCGACGGCCTCCAGCAGGGCCCGATCGTGCGAGACGAGCACCACCGCCCCCTCGAAGGCGAGCAGGGCGTCCTCGAGCGCCTCGCGGCTCTCGACGTCGAGGTGGTTGGTCGGCTCGTCGAGGATCAGCACGTTGGCACCGGAGGCGACCAAGATCGCCAGCGAGAGCCGCCGCTGCTCACCGCCGGAGATGTCGCCGAGCTGCTTCTCGACATCGCTGCCCGAGAAGAGGAAGCCGCCGAGCAGGTCGCGCGCCTTCTGCCCGCTGAGGCCGGTCTGACGCTGGGCGGCGTCGAGCACGGTCCCTTCCCCCGCGGCGCTGTCGGCGTGCTGGGAGAGGTAGCCGACCTTGACGTTGTGGCCCAGCCGCACCGAGCCGGCGGCGGGCTCGCGCCGGCCCGCGAGGGTGTCGATCAGGGTCGTCTTGCCGGCCCCGTTGGGGCCGACGAGTGCGACGTGCTCGCCCCGCTCGACTTCGAGTTGGGCATCGGCGAGCAGGGTTCGCCCCGGTACCTCGATCGTCGCCCCGACGAGTTTCAGCACCACCCGACCTGGCCGTTCCGGCGCCGCGAAGGAGAAGCGCAGGTTGCGCCGGTCGCGCTGCTCCGCCTCGACCCCCTCGCGCTTGATCTTGTCGATCTGCTTCAACCGCGACTGCGCCTGGCGAGCCTTGGTCGCCTTGTAGCGGAAGCGCTCGACGAAGCGCTCCATCCGCGCGATCTCGTCCTGCTGCCGCTCGATCGCCTTGCCGCGGGCGATCTCGCGCGCGGCCTGCTCCTTGCGCCACGCGTGCCAGGGGCCGGCGAAGAAGCGCGCCCGCCTCGCCTCCAGCTCCAGCACCGAGGTGCCGACCGCCTCCAGGAACCAGCGGTCGTGGGCGACCAGGACGACCGCCGCGTCGAGCTCGACCAGGTAGCGCTCGAGCCACTCCAGCGAGGGGATGTCGAGGTGGTTGGTCGGCTCGTCGAGCAGCAGCAGGTCGGGGCGTGCCGCCAGCGAGCGGGCCAGCGAGGCGCGGGTGAGCTCGCCGCCGGAGAAGGTCGAAAGCGCTCGCCCGGTCTCCTCGCCGCCGAAGCCGAGCCCGCGCAGGACGGAGAGGACGTCGTCGCGCCAGCGGTAACCGCCGCCGTGCTCGAGCCGTTGCTGGGCCGCAGCGTAGGCGCCCAGGGTCGCCTCGCTCGCGTCGCCGCCCGCCATCGCCGCCTCCAGCCGCTCCAGCTCGGCCTCCGCGGCGAGCATCTCGGTGCGGCCCGAGAAGACGTACTCGCCCAGGGATACCGCGGAGTCGCGCGGCGGCCGCTGGTCGTGGAGGGCGACGCGCACGCCTTTCTGCAGCACGAGGCTGCCGGCGTCGGGCGCAAGCTCGCCGGCGAGGAGCCGCAGCAGGGTCGACTTGCCGGCGCCGTTGCGCCCGGAGAGCGTCATCCGCTCGCCGGGCTCGAGCTTGAAGGAGACGCCGCCGAACAGCAGCTGACCACCCAGGTGCACGTCGATGCTGGTTGCGGTTGCGATGGCCATTTAGCTTTGGGGCGCTCCGGCGCCGGGCCCCATTGTGCCCAGCCTGACCTAATCTCTCCGAATGGAGCGCGAGGAGCTGCGAGCGATTCAGGCGCCGCTCAAGGAGCGGTACGAGGCGGAGCCCGAAGCGGCCCTGGTCTCCCTGGCGGCGACCGGCTCGCTGGGCGAAGGCGTCTCCTGTTCGGTCGACACCGGGCGGGCCCTGGCCGAGGCCGGCCTGCACCCCGCCTCCGGCGGGGACGGCTCGTTGCTCTGCTCGGGCGACATGCTGCTGGAGGCGCTGGTCGCCTGCGCCGGAGTGACCCTGCGGGCGGTCGCCACCTCGCTTGGAATCGCGGTGGAATCGGGCACTGTGCGAGCCGAGGGCGAGCTCGACTTCCGCGGCACGCTGGCGGTCGACCGCGACGCGCCGGTCGGCTTCCGCGCTATCCGCCTCGCCTTCGACCTCGAGACCGAAGCGAGCGAGGAGGAGCTGACGACGCTGCTGAAGCTGACCGAGCGCTACTGCGTGGTCTTCCAGACGCTCGCCGTCCCGCCGCAGCTCTCCGCGGCCGCCGCGAAGCGTGGCTAGCCCCCTTCGCCACCTGGCCGAGCTGGCGAAGGCGCGGGCGGGGCGGCGCTCGGCGCAGCGCGACGACGGCCAAGCGTTGGCGGAGCTGGAGCGCAAGCCGCTGCAGCTGCCGCCGGGGCTCGTCGTGGAGTGGCTCGGCGTCTCCGGCTACCGGCTCAGCTACGAGGGGAAGACCCTGTTCGTCGATCCCTACCTCTCGCGCGTTCCCCTGCGCGACCTGCTCCTGCGCCGCCCGACGTTGCCAGACCCGGCGGCGCTCGACCGCTTCGCCGGCGCCACCGGCGAGGTCGTCGGCGTGCTGGTCGGCCACACCCACTTCGACCACGCGGTCGACGCACCGGCGCTGGCCCGCCGCACCGGTTGCAAGGCCTACGGCTCGGCCTCGCTGGTCAATCTCATGGCCCTGCACGGGCTGGCCGCGCAGGCCGTGGAGGTCGAGCCCTACCGCACCTACGAGCTGGGGCCGTTCGCGGTCGGCTTCACCCCCAGCGTCCACTCGAAGCTGTTGCTCGGCCTCGCCGTCCCCTACGACGGCGAGCTCACCTGCGAGCACCTGGATTCGCTCTCCCCCGGCGCCTATCGCTGCGGACAGGTGTGGGGAATCTCGATCGAGGTCGCCGGGATGCGCTTCTACCACCAGGGCAGCGCCAACCTGGTCGACGACGCGGTCCGCGAGCGGGGCGCCGACGTCTTCCTCGCCGGCGTCGCCGGGCGCGGCTTCACCCGCGACTACTGGCGGCGCATCCTCCCCCGGCTCGAACCGCGCGTCGTCGTCCCCACCCACTACGACAACTTCTTCCGCCCGCTCGGCCAGCCGATGGAGTTCGTCTCCAACGTCCAGCTCGCCGCGCTGCCGGAGGAGATCGCCGCGGTCGGCGCCGACTTCGAGCTGGCCGCCCTCCCCCGCGGCGACACCGCCGGCTAGGACAGGTACTTGGCGGCGATCTGGTCGACGGTCCCCTTGGTGCGGATCGTGGTCGGACCGAGATCGGTCGCGATCGCGGCCAGGTCGAGGTCGGACTCGGAGAGGCCACCGCGGGGCAGCCAGTAGAGCTCGCGCCCTACGATCGCGAGGCGGTCGGCGTCGCCCGAGAGGGCGAGCACCCGCTTGGCCGCCGGCGGCGACGGCGCCTTGGCCAGCAGCGCCACCTGCAGCTTCCCCGCCGAGCCGGCGAGGACCTTCTCCTCGAACGGCTCGTGGGCGGCGATCCCCCGCACCTCCTCGTCGCTGCGCAGGAAGACCGGAACCTCGTAGGCGAGCAGCTCGGCGAGACCGCTTTCCAGGCCGGCGGTGAGCTTCGCCGGCCGCTCGTCCTTGCTGAAGACGACGTTGCCGCTGGCGCGAAAGGTCGCCACCTCCTCGCAGCCGAGCGCCTCGAAGTGGGCGCGTAGCTCCTCGTTGGCGATCCGCCGCTTGCCGAGGTTCATCCCACGCAGGAAGGCGACGTAACGAGCCATGCGCCGCAGACTACGAGACGATCTGCGGATGAGCGATTACCTCTCCCTGCCCGACGACCTGCCGGTGCCAGTGGACGACGGCGCCGCCGACCACCTCGCCGGGCAGGCCGTGCCGGCCCTCGCCCTGTCCTCGACCTCCGGCGGGACGATCGACCTCGCCGAGCTGGCGCAGGGACGGCTCGTCGTCTACGCCTACCCGCGCACGGGCACCCCGGGCGTGCCGTCCCCTGCCGGCTGGGACGACATCCCCGGCGCCCGCGGCTGCACGCCGCAGAGCTGCGCCTATCGCGACGGGCTCGCCCAGCTCGAGCGTCTCGGCGCGGCCGTGGTCGGCGTCAGCGCCCAGAGCGCCGAGGAACAGCGCGAGTTCGCCACCCGCGAGCACATCCCCTTCCCGCTGCTCAGCGACAGCGGCCTGGCGCTGGCGAGGGCCTTGCGCCTCCCCACCTTCGAGGTCGAGGAAATGGCGCTCTACCGCCGCCTCACCTTCGTCGCCGAAGCGGGCCGCGTCGTCAAGGCCTTCTACCCCGTCTTCCCACCCGACCGCGACGCCGCAGCGGTCCTCGCTTGGCTCGCCGACCACGGCGATTGAAGCCTTACCCGGCTTGCCAACCACGCGATCGCAGCCTTTTGGTCGTCATGGCGCCAAAAAGCTGCGATCGGCGGAGTGGGAAGTGGAGGCGGCCGGAATTGAACCGGCGTCCGTGGCCGTAGCGCGAAGGCTTCTACAGGTTTAGCCGGCGCTTGGATCTCGCCTCCCGGGGTCCGCGCCGGCGGGCACTACGGGAGGCAAAGCCCTCTGAGATTTCCCCTGGCGGACGGGGCGATCCGCCGGGGTGAGCCCGCAATTGAAGCCGGTGCCCCTCCCCGCGGGCGAGGGAGGGCCGACTCTCACATCACTTAGCTATGAACTAAGCGGCGAGGGCGAACTCATGGTCCGCACGTATTGGTTGGTGCCGGTGTTTTACGAGGCCTCCGGCCACCTCGACCTGCAACCGTTCGCACGGACCGACCGCGTCGAAGCCTGTCGCCCCCGTGCTATGTGGGTCGATTGTACGGTGTAGCGGATGCCGGAGCGCGAATTCGACGCGATCGTGATCGGCGCCGGCGCCCCGGGCGAGGTCTGCGCCGGGCGGCTCGCGGACGAGGGCCTCGACGTCGCGATCGTCGAGAGCCACCTGGTAGGTGGCGAGTGCTCCTACTACGCCTGCATGCCCTCGAAGGCGCTGCTACGGCCCGGTGAGCTGCTGGCCGAGGCGCGGCGTGTGCCGGGGGTCGCAGCGGCAGCGGGCGCCGAGCGCCTCGATCCCGAGGCGGTCCTCGCTCGGCGCGACGAGGTGATCCACGACCTCGACGACTCCGGACAGCTGCCCTGGCTGGAGGAACGCGGGATCGAGCTCTTCCGCGGCGAGGGCCAGCTCTCGGGGGAGCGGCGGGTCACCGTCGGCGAGCGAGAGCTGGTCGCCCGCCGAGCGGTGGTGGTGGCGACGGGCAGCGGCGCGGCGATGCCGCCGATCGACGGCCTCGACTCGGTCCCCACCTGGAACAACCGCGAGGCGACGACCTCCAAGCGGGTGCCCCAGAGCATGGTCATCCTCGGCGGCGGCCCGGTCGGATCCGAGCTGGCCCAGGCATGGTCGACGCTGGGGACCGAGGTCACCCTGGTCGAGGGCGAGCAGCGACTGCTGCCCCGCGAGGAGCCGTTCGCGGGCGAGCAGGTCGCCGCCTCGCTGCGCGACTCCTACGGGATCGAGGTGCGGACCGGCGTACTTGCCGAGAGGACCGGCCCCACCGACCCCGGCGTCTTCGTCGAGCTGAACGACGGCAGCAGGATCGAGGCCACGGAGCTGCTGGTCGCGATCGGCCGCAAGCCGCGAACCGCCGGGATCGGCCTCGACGCGGCCGGCGTCGAGCCAGGCGAGCGCGGCTTCCTGAAGACCGACGACCGCCTCCGCGTCGGCGGTCGCGAGTGGCTCTACGCCGTCGGTGACGTCAACGGCCGGGCCCTGTTCACCCACATGGGCAAGTACCAGGCCTGGGTCGCGGCCGAGAACGTGCTCGGGCGCTCGGCCGAGGCCATCGCGGAAGGGATCGGCTCGCCAAGGGTCACCTTTACCGACCCCCAGGTCGCCGCCGTCGGACAGACCCTCGCCCAGGCAGAGGAGAGCGGCCTCGAAGCCGAGGCGGTCGACGTACCCACCGACGGCACCGCCGGCGCCAGCTTCCAGGGAAAGGACACGGGTGGGACCTCCCGCCTCGTGGTCGACCGAGGGCGCCAGACGATCGTCGGCGCCACCTTCACCGGCTTCGAGACGGCCGACTTCCTCCACGCGGCCACGGTTGCGGTAGTCGGCGAGGTACCGCTGCCGCGGCTGCGCCACGCGGTCGCCGCCTACCCATCGCGCAGCGAGGTTTGGCTGAAGCTGCTCGAGGCCTACGGCTTGTAGGGCCCGCTCGGACCCGAGGGCTCAGACCCGCGAGCGCCGCTTCAGGTCTTCGGCGAACTCCCGCGGCAGGCCGGGGATCTCGTCGACTTCGTCGATCGACTGAAAGCGACCGACGCGCTCGCGGTGGGCGAGCAGACGCGTTGCCTGCGTGACCGAGAGACCGTGGGCGCGCAACTGCTCGAAGCTGACGCTGTTGAGCTCGATCGTCTCCCCTCCTCCAGCGGCCGGCGGGGACGGCTCTGGGGGCGGTGGCGGGCCAGGCTGCGGCTCGGGCTGCGGCGGCGTCGGGGGCGGACCCGGCTGCGGCTCGGGAGCCGGCGGCGGGGGTGACGGGGCCGGCGGCTGCGATGGAGGCTCGGGGGCGGGCGGCGGCGGTGAGGGCGACGGCGGCTGCGGAACCGTGCTCCCCTGCACCGAGCCGAGCACGGCCTGCTCCGCCTCGGCGGCCTGCCGCTCGGCCTCGCGAGCGCGCTCCTCCGCCTGCGCGACGCTGGCCTCGATCTCGCGCAGCCGCTGCTGACGCTCGGCCTCCTGCGATTTGAGCTTCGAGAGCCGCTCCGCCTCGGCGGCCCGCCGTTCGGCCGCCTTGGTCCGCTCCTCGATCTGCTGCAGGCGCTGCTGGGCTTCGGCCAGCGAGCGCTCCTGCGCCTCCCGCTCCTGCTGCAGGCGCATTTCGGCAGTGTGCATGTCAGTGTCGGCAGCGGCTGGCTGCGAAGGCGGTGGCGCAATCGCCTCCATGCTCTGGGTCGTCTGCCCCGCCTCGG
>Ga0268258_10000041_pt1 | contig 12172 bp, 12 predicted proteins | sample AgamicAsSfrz_FD_200255 | JGI IMG/M metagenome (GOLD analysis project Ga0268258, IMG submission 200255) | Agave microbial communities from Guanajuato, Mexico - As.Sf.rz (v2) (version 3) | ecosystem: Host-associated > Plants > Phyllosphere > Phylloplane/Leaf | place: Guanajuato, Mexico... | reverse complement strand
CACGAGCGCCGCGATCGGCTCGGTGGGGTGCGCCGTTGCGAACACCTCCGCGATCCGCGCGAGGCCGACCTCGTGGTCGGGCGAGATCGCGTCCTCCTTGCTCGGGAAGTAGCGGAAGAACGTCCGACGTCCGACGCCCGCCGCGGCCGCGATGTCGTCGACGGTCGTCTCCTCGTAGCCGCGCGTGCGGAACAGCCGCACGGCGGCCGCGACCAGCCCGCGCCGGACCTCGGCCCGGCCCTCGGGGGAGCGGCCGCGGCGAGTGGCGCCAGTCATGGCACGCAGGGTAACAGGATGGTGTACAGATGGCACCCAGTGCCGTTACGCTGGTTCCATGAACGCCGACTTCGACACCTACCGGCTCAGCGACGAGCACGAGGCGCTGCGCGAGGCGGTGCGGTCGCTCGCGGAGAAGGAGATCGCCCCGCACGCCGCTGAGGTCGACGAGCGGGGCCGCTTCCCGGTCGAGGCGCAGACCGCCCTGGTCAAAGCGGGATTCCAGGCCGTCACGATCCCGGAGGAGTACGGCGGTCAGGGAGCCGACGAGCTCGCGGGCTGCATCGTGATCGAGGAGGTGGCGCGGGTCTGCGCGTCGTCCTCGCTGATCCCGGCCGTCAACGGGCTGGGGCTCACCCCGATCCTGCTCTCGGCGTCCGACGAGCTGAAGCGCCAGGTGCTGCCGTCCATCGCGGCGGGCGACGCGATGATCAGCTACGCGCTGTCGGAGCGCGAGGCCGGCTCGGACGCCGCGTCGATGAAGACGCGGGCCCGCCGCGACGGCGACTCCTGGGTGCTGAACGGCACCAAGTGCTGGATCACCAACGCGGGCGAGTCCACCTGGTACACGGTGATGGCGGTGACCGACCCGGAGAAGGGGGCCAGGGGGATCTCCGCGTTCGTCGTGCACCGCGACGACCCGGGCTTCGAGGTGGGCCCGAAGGAGCGCAAGCTCGGCATCAACGGCTCGCCCACGCGCGAGATCTACTTCCAGGACTGCCGGATCCCCGCCGATCGGATCATCGGGGCCGCGGGCACCGGCTTCAAGACCGCCCTCGCCACGCTCGACCACACCCGCCCGACGATCGGCGCCCAGGCCGTCGGCATCGCGCAGGGAGCGCTCGACGCCGCCACCGCGTACGTCAAGGAGCGCAAGCAGTTCGGCAAGACCATCGGTGAGTTCCAGGGCGTGCAGTTCATGCTCGCCGACATGGCGATGAAGGTGGAGGCCGCCCGCCAGCTCGTCTACGTCGCCACCTCGCGGGCCGAGCGGGGCGAGCCGAACCTCGGGTTCATCTCCAGCGCGGCCAAGTGCTTCGCCTCCGACACGGCGATGAGCGTCGCCACCGACGCCGTGCAGCTGCTGGGCGGCTACGGCTACACCAGGGACTTCCCGGTGGAGCGCATGATGCGCGACGCGAAGATCACGCAGATCTACGAGGGCACCAACCAGATCCAGCGGATGGTGATGGCGCGGGCCCTGCTCAAGTGAGTGGTGGCGGGATCATCCGGTCGGATCGGCCGCCGTCAGCACCATGATCAGGCCGTCTGCACGCCGCCGGCACGAGGTGGGTGCAGGTCCGCGGCCGCTGACCGGGGTATGGCTTCGCCATGCTGCGATCACGCCAGAGTCCGAAGCCTTTGACTGCGCGCCCTTGGTTTGAGGCGCGCGCGAAACCCGTTGGCGGACCACGTCGACCACTGCTACTTTCCTGGCGGCCGTGCGAGAGATCGAGGAGGTGGTACCCGTGAACGTATCGACATGGGTGCTCCCCTCCGGGGTCACGGTCGGGCGATAGGTCGTCCGGGAGCGCCGTTCACGAGCACTCCCGAAAGGCACGACCATGCGATTCACTTCTGAACAGCGCCTCGACGACGGTGTCCTCGAACGCGAATTCACCCTTGGTGAGATCCCCGGCATCCTGTGGACGCCCGGATCCGCATCCGCACCGGCCCCGCTGATCCTGCTGGGCCATCCCGGCGGACTGCACAAGATGTACCCCCGACTGGCTGCTCGGGCCCGGCACTCCGCGGCGGCGGGTTTCGCCGCGGCCACCATCGAGCTGCCCGGGAGCGGTGACCGGCCTCGTTCCGCCGCCGCCGAGGAGGCCCGCGCCGACCTGCGCCGGGCGCTGGAGGCCGGCGAGCCGGTTGCCGACGAGATCGTCGACCGGCTCGTCCTCCCGCTGGTCGAAAAGGCGGTCCCGGAATGGCGGGCTGCTTTGGACGCCCTCCTTCCGCTGTCCGAGATCGGCGGCCCGGTCGGGTACGCGGGAGGGGTGATCGCCATCGGCGTCCGGCTGGCGGTGGTCGAGCCACGCATCTCGGCCGCCCTTCTGTTCGCCGGGAGTTTCGTGCCTCGCATCCTGTTCGCGGAGGCGCGGCAGGTCACCATTCCGCTGCAGGTACTGCTGCAGTGGGACGACGAGGGAAACGACCGGCAGATGGCCCTGGACCTGTTCGACGCCTTCGGCACCAAGGAGAAGACGCTGCACGCCAATATGGGCGGGCACGCGGGCGTCCCGCAGTTCGAGGGGGACGCCGGGAACCGGTTCTTCGCCCGGCACCTTGCGGCTGGTGCCGCTCCGCCTCGCCGGCTCACTACATTTCAGTAGCGATACTACGAGTAGCGTAAGTCGCTATGGTGTGGCGATGTCCCGAGCGACCGCATCCGCCCGACCGCCCGGTCGCCCGCGCGAGAGCCTCGACGCCGTGGTGTTCGCCACGACGCTCCGCACGGTCCACCAGCTCGGGTACGCGCGTGCCACCGTCGACCGCATCGCCGCCGCCGCCGGCGTCGCGAAGACCACGATCTACCGCCGGTGGCCGACGAAGGGTGCGTTGATCGCGGACTGCCTCGTCCACGCGTTCGGCCCGGCGCCGTTGGATGGCGGCGGCAAGGACGAGGTCATCTCCTCGGCCATCCGCTGGGCCGCGGCGAAGATCGGTGAGCCCGGGGTGGGCGCGGCGTTCGCCGGCGTGTTCAGCGACGCGGTCAGCGATCCGGCCCTGCGCGAGGTCCTGTCCGAGCGGTTGCAGGATCCCTACCGGCGTGCGCTCCAGGACGCGCTGGGCGAGCCGGAGCACCGGGTCCTGTTCCTGATCGACGTCGTCGTCGGGATCCTGCTCCACCGGATGGGGATGACCGGCGAGCCGATGGTCGACGCCGACGTCGACGCGCTGGTCGAGATGGTCGGCGGGTACTTCACCGGCGGGCGTTGATCAAGGTGTGACGACGTCGTCACAGGTTGTGCAATCCGCCGAAGGATGGAAACCTCCGCGCGGATGTCGGCGCAACACAGCTCCCCACTGTCCTTGCTCCCGATGTGCGACTCATCCCGGTTGGCGTGGGTCGACGCGGCCAAGGGCCTGTCGATCCTGCTCGTGGTGGCCCACCACGCGGTGTCGTTCCTGTACGCGTCGGGCCTGGCACCGCCCGCGGTCGTTGCTGCCAACACCGCCCTCGCGTCGATGCGCATGCCGCTGTTCTTCCTCGTCTCCGGGCTCTTCGTCGCCGGCCCGCTCGCGGCGCCGTGGCGGACGCTGCTGCACAAGCGGGTCGCGTTCTTCCTCTACCTCTTCGCGGTGTGGACCCTGCTCCGCTTCGCCTTCTTCCACATCCCCGCCGTGGCGACCGTGGATCCGTACGTCGACGACACGGACCCACTGGCGCTGGCCATGGCACCGTTGATCCCCGGCTCCGGGGTGTGGTTCATCTACGCGCTCGCCCTGTTCGCCGTGATCGCCAAGCTGAGCCGGGGCCTCCCGGTGTGGCTCCAGCTGGGGGTCGCAGGCGTGCTGTCCGCGTTCGTCGGGGCGGAGATCCTGCAGTTCGAGGCCGAGGTGTGGACGCGCATGGCCCGCCACCTGTTCTTCTTCCTGCTCGGCTGGCACGCCCGAACGCTCGTCGTGCGCGTGGCCGGGGTCAGCACGGCGCTCCGGGTGGCCGCTGCGGCCGCGGTGTGCGTCGGCTGTGCGGCCGCCGTCGTCGGGCTCGGCATCCGGTGGATCCCGGGCATCGCGCTCGGGCTGAACCTCCTCGCCGTCACGTTCGGAGTGCTGTTCGCGGCGTGGATCTCCCGGTACCGGGTGGGCCGCCCGCTCGTCGCCCTCGGTGCGCAGACGCTGCCGGTCTACCTGATCCACATCTTCTGGATCGCCGTGGTCATGGTCGCGTTGCTGCACCTGGGCGTGCCGCCCGCGGCGGGGTACGTGCTCCCGGCGGTGATCGCCGTCGGGTGCACCGCGCTGTCGCTCCTGACGCACCGCGTGCTCGTGGCGGCGGGTGCCTCGTGGCTCTTCGCACTCCCACGGCGGCTCGCGCACCGCGCGCCCGCGCCGGTCACGGCCTGAACGCGGCGGCCATCCGGAGCGCTCGTTGGAGCCCTCTGAGTGTCTCCGGCGCGCCCTGGATTTCTCGGCGGGTTCCCGTCTGTCGAGAATCCGGCGGTCGGTGTCTGCCGAGCTGCTTCCCGGGAGGCTCCATGATCTTTATGTTGCGTTCGTGATCAAGCGAGCGCGCCGGTGGCCGTTGACCATCGGACTGGTAGCGGTGCTGGCTCTGGCCTTTCCCGGGGTCGCGGCCGCGGCTCCTCCAGAGGAGGCGGCTGAAGTCGTCACGACGAGGCTGCAGAGGGTGGCGCCGGGCAACATGTGTCTCGCGGCGTTCAGTCGAGATCCCGGAAGCATCGTGGTCCAGTGGTCCTGCGGTGGACCCACCGAAGAGACTCAACTCTGGGAGTTCGTCGGGCCGTACTACGTGGCGCAAGGCGGGAATTACTACCTCATGCGCAACAAGCACACCGGACTGTGCCTCACCGCGGAGGAAGAGGTCGAGGGCGCTCCGGTCTTGCAGCAGCCGTGCTCGACGGTCGAGCCGCCCCCCAACGAGCAGGCATGGGGAATCACGACCGGGAACCGCCAGATGATCGGGCCTCGTGGAAGGGCCTCCCTGCACATCAGGATGCCCGGCTCGTTGAGCGGGCAGACTGCCGTTCTGTCGCCGTTCAAGCAGCCTCTCGACGAAATCTCCTTCCTGTTCCTCGACGACGCCCCGGAATTCGGATGACCTGCGCATCAGCCGAGCCGAACCGTCGTACGTTCAGCGCTGGCTCGGCGGGCCAGCGCCGCCTCGTCCGGGTTGCGGACCTGCACCAGCGACGCCTCGGCGGCCAGCACGGCGAGCAGGCCGTCCCGCAGGCCCGCGGTGGTGTTCCAGTCCAGCGTGGACAGCACGCGGTCGGTGCGGGACAGGCCCAGCTCGCCCGCGCGGGCCCGGGCGCCGACGAGGACCTCGCCGACCGTGGCCCCGTCGAGCGCCGGGGCGTTGTCGGGAACCTGCTCCCACGGCACGAAATCGTCACCCTGCAGGCGGACCTCGGTGGCGAAGTCGACCACGCCGGGCGGAAGCCCGGGGATGCCCTTGCCGAACGCGTCGAGCGACAAGGCCACCGCGCCGCCGCCCGGGCCGGACGCCAGCGCGATGTCGACGCGGTCGGCGTCGCACAGCACCCACTCGGCGTCGCCCGGCTCGCTGACGACGTGGGCCCCGCACCACCAGGCCGCGAGCAGCACGGCAGCGGTCTGCCAGTGCGCGGGCAGCAGCAGCGCGACCGGCGTGCCGGGCTCGACGTCGCACTCCTCGCGCAGCAGGTTGGCGGCCTTCGCGGCCCAGTTCGCCGTGGTGGTGCCGGACAGTTCCACGCGCTCGCCGGTCGCGTCGTCGTAGAACGTGATCAGCGGGCGGGCGGCGGCCGCGCCAGTGCGCAACGGGCCCAGCAAGGCGGCGGTGAGCGTCACGCCCGTCACCCTATGGCCGGCCTCAGTCGATGCAGGGCACGCCCGCCGCCGTGATCGGCTCGGTCGGCTCCGGCTCGGCCTTCGTGGAGGGCGCAGGCGACTCCTCCGCCGGCACGACCGCGGGGTCGAAGTCGGCGCCGAGCACCACGTTCAGGTGCCCGCGGACCACCGAGCCGTCGCGTTCGGTGCCGATGTCGCCGAGCTGCTCGGCCACCACCCGTGCCGCGTCGCCGTCCGGGCCGGTGTAGCGCACGACGGAGGTGTCCGTGGACTCGGTGTTGTCCACGATCCCCCGCGCGAAGCCGAGGCCGCGCAGGTGGTCGGCCACCGTGGCGGCCATCCCGCCCAGCTCGGAGCCGTTGCGGACGTCCACGACGTAGCGCGACGCGATGAGGTCGGCGGGCGGCGGCGGCACCGCCTCCTGCGCGGCCGCGGCCTGGGCGGCGGCCTCCGCGGCCGCGGCCTGCTCGCCGATCCGCTGCTCGACGAACTGCTCGACGGCCCGCGGATCGACGAGCACGACGTCGCCGCGTGCGTTGTTGTCCTGGCCCTCGGTGGGGATCGTGACGAACTGCAGGTTCCCGGCCGCGAGGTCGGCCGCCTGCCGGGCGAACCCGAGCAGGTCCCAACCCTCGTCGATCACGAGGGACTGCTGCGCCACGTCGATGAGCGCCCCGAGCCGGCCCGGATCGGAGAGGGTGCCGCCCGCGAGGATCTTGTCGGCGACCGCGGCGAGGAACACCTGCTGGCGGCGGATGCGGGACAGGTCGCCGTCGGGCAGGCCGTGGCGCTGGCGGACGAACGCGAGCGCGTCCGTCCCGGAGATCGTCTGCGGGCCAGCGGCGAAGCGGGCGCCGGACAGCGGGTCGTCGACGGGCTTGCGCAGGCACACGTCGACGCCGCCGATGGCGGTGGTGAGGTTGTAGAACCCGAGCAGGTTCACCTCGGCGTAGTGGTCGATGGTCTGCCCCGTCAGGCTCTCGACGGTGCGGATCAGGGTCGTGCGGCCCTCCTTGGCGGACTCGGCCTCCACGCGCTCCGGGTCCTTGACGCCCTCGGAGACCAGTCGCTCGGCGGCGAGCGCCTTGGTCGCCGGGTACGCGGCATTGATCTTGTCGCGGCGATACCCGGGGATGTTCACGTAGGCGTCGCGCGGGATGGAGAACGCGGTGGCGGCCCCGCCGCTCTCCGGCACGTGCAGCAGGATGATCGTGTCGGAGTTCAGCACGCCCGTGTCGGGGCCGCTCGAGAGCATCCGCTGCACCTCGGGCGGCAGCGGCCTGCCGTGCGCGTCGGTGCGGCTGTCCACGCCCACGAGCAGGATGTTCAGGTCGCCGCCGTCCCCGCCGCCCGCGATGACGTCGGTGGTGGTGATGCCCGCGGTGACGTCGCGATACAGGCCCCATGCCGTGCCGGTGAGCGCCATCACCAGCGCCGACGCCACCACCAGCGCGGCGCGGAGCCGGCGCCGGACACCGGGCTTCGGTCGGTCCGCGTGCTCGGGGCGCGTCGTGGTGCGCGGCCGAGGGACGTCGGGCGGCCTGCGGCGTTGCGGAATGGCGGGCGCGCGATCCCAGTCGACGGGTCGGGTGCGCGTGGTGCTCCGTCCATCCATCGGTGCACCTCCGCTCGTCGCACTCTCCCCGTCTCCTAGGGTGCAACACAGGACGCGCTCGTCCAGAACACCGCGGGGCGTGTCGCGGGTGACCGCTGTCGCGGCACTGCCAGTTACGCACCGTTACTCCGGTGGACGTGGCCGGAGCGGAGGGAGCTCTCGTTGTCCGAGCAGCTGTCGCTTCTGCTGCCCGTCTGGGCAGGTGACCGGCCCGACTTCCTGACCGACGCGTTCCGGTCCTCGGTGGACGCGCAGACCCGCCGTCCGGACCAGGTCGTCATCGTCCGTGACGGGCCGGTGCCCGAGGCGCTGGGTGACACGATCGCGGAGCTCGGGAAGGACAGTCCCGTCCCGGTCGACGTCGTGGAGCTGGAGCGCAACGTCGGTCTCGGCCCGGCGCTCGACGCCGGGCTCGCGGCCTGCCACCACGACGTCGTGGCCCGAATGGACGCCGACGACATCTCCCTCCCGCACCGGTTCGCCGTGCAACTGCCGATCATCGAGTCCGGGATCGACATCGTGGGTTCCGGGCTGGTCGAGTTCGCCGACGACCCGGACGAGATCGTCGCCACCAGGGCCGTGCCGACCGATCCCGCCGAGATCCGGCGCCGGGCCCGGTTCGCGACCCCGTTCAACCACCCGACGGTCGTGTACCGGCGGCCTCTCGTCACCGGCGTGGGCGGCTACACCGACTTCGCGAAGATGGAGGACTACCTGCTCTGGGCCAAGCTGATCCTCGCCGACGCGCGGGTGGCCAACGTCGCGGAGCCGCTCGTGAAGTACCGCGTCGGCGCAGGGGCCTACGCCCGCCGCGGCGGGCTCGACCTGCTGCGGGCCGAGATCGCCGTGCAGCGCCGGTTCCGCGAGCTCGGTTTCACCACCCGCGAGCAGTTCGTCCGCAACCTCGTCGTACGCGGCGGCTACCGGATGGTCCCGGAAGGACTCCGCCGTTCGGTGTATCGGAGAGTCATCGCCCCCTACCGACGGTGACTTTCCCTGGGAGTAATGGCAACATCGCGCCACCCGATCGAGGGGGGTGCGATGGATCGGTCGCCCGAGGATCTCGCGGTGCAGGGTGCCGCGCTGCTCGCCGATGGTCGCCCGGACGAGGCCGCGGAGGTGCTGCGCCAGGCCATGGCGGGCGGCGAGCCGTCCGCGCTCGACCTGCTCGTGCGGGCCTACTTCGACAGCGGGAGCTGGCGCGGGGTCGTCGACGTGCTGGATCCGCACGTCGAGCAGGGCGACCTGCGGTTCGCCGGCCGGCTGGGCGTCGCGCTCGTGCAGCTCGGCGAGCGGGAGCGCGCGGAAGCCGCCCTGCGGCTCGCCGTCCAGTCGGGAGACGCGCCCGCCGCGAACGACCTCGCGATCCTGCTGCGCGACGAGGGCCGGCTGGTCGAGGCCGTGCACCTGCTCGTCGACGCGGCCGCAGCAGGCGACCAGCTCGCCGCGGCCAACCTGGTGGAGCTGCAGCTCGAGGCGGGCGACCTGCCCGCCGCCGCGGCCGCCGCGGAGCAGTACGCGACGGAGCGGCAGCCCGACACGATCCTCGCGCTCGCCGACGTCCGCGTGCAGCAAGGCCGGTTCGCCGACGCCGACGCGCTGTACCGGCGGGCGGGGGAGCTCGGCGCCTTGCGGGCCCGCACCGCGTACGGGCAGTTCCTGGCCACCAGCGGCGACCCGGCGGCGGCCGAGCAGGAGTTCCGGGAGGCCGAGCGGATCGCCGAGCCGGGGTGGGCCTTCGCGCTCGGCCGCTTCCTGCTGGACGAAGGTAGGGTCGACGAGGCCCGCCCGTACCTGCAGATCGCGGCCGACGAGGGCGACGATCAGGCCCTCGAGGCACTGGCCGAGCTGGACGGGGTGGACGCCGACGAGTACTGATCTCCCGCTGCACGACACCGTGCTCGTCACCGACGGCGGCATGGCCACCGCGCTCGAGGCCCGCGGGCACGAACTCTCCGACGCGCTCTGGTCGGCCCGGCTCCTGATCGACGCGCCCGCGGAGATCGCGGCCGTCCACCGGGCGTTCTTCGACGCGGGCGCCGACATCGCGATCACCGCCGGCTACCAGGCCTCCTTCGACGGGCTCGCCGCGCGCGGCGTCGATCGCGCCGCCGCGGAAGGGCTGCTGCGCCGCAGCGTCGAGCTGGCGCGGGACGCGGCCGCATCCGCCGGTGGCCGGCGCTGGGTCGCGGCCTCGGTGGGCCCGTACGGTGCCGTACTGGCCGACGGGTCGGAGTACCGCGGCCGATACGGGCTGAGCGTCGCCGCCCTGCGGGACTGGCACCGGCCGCGACTGGAGGTGCTCGCGTCGGCAAACCCGGACCTGCTCGCGCTCGAGACCGTGCCCGACGTCGACGAGGCCGAGGCCCTCGTCGACGTCGTCGCCGGGCTCGGCGTGCCCGCGTGGCTGAGCTACAGCATCGACGGGGACCACACCCGCGCCGGCCAGCCGCTCGCCGACGCCTTCGCCGTGGCGGCAGGGGTGCGGGAGATCGTCGCCGTCGGGGTCAACTGCTGCGCGCCCGCGGATGTGCCGGCTGCCGTCGCGCTGGCCCGCGAGATCACCGGCAAACCGGTGATCGCCTACCCCAACAGCGGCGAGGGCTGGGACGCGCGGGCGCGGGCGTGGACCGGCCCGTCCTGCTTCGGGGCCGCCGCCGCCCGCCGGTGGGTCGCGGAAGGGGCCAGGATCGTCGGAGGCTGCTGTCGGGTGGGGCCGGCGGACATCGCGGCATTCGCCGAGTCGATCAGGCGCAGTTGAGAGCGCCGCCATTGCAGCATGGCCACCTTCATGCAACGACGTTGCAGCATGGCCACCTTGCTGCGATCCCGTCGAGCCCGTGGATACCGTTCCGCCCGTGCTGAGCGATCCCGTCCGGGTCTATGGCGGTCGGCTCGCCGTCGTCACCGTCACCCGGCGGGGGCGCCCGTCCGTCGACCGGCTCCGGGCTTCGCTGCCCGCCGGCACGCGCCTGGTCGTCGCCGACACCGCCTCCTCCGCGCGGGACGGGGACGTGGTGCGACTGGCCGAGGACGTGGGGTGGGCGGCGGCGGTCAACCGAGCGATGGCCGGGCTGGAAGCGGACGTGGGGTGGGTCGTGCTCGCCGACCCGGCGGTGCGTTGGCGGCCCGGCGGGATCGACCGGTTGCTGGCCGCCGCGGCCCGGTTCCCGCGGGCCGGATTGCTCGGCCCGGCGCTGCAGGGCGTCCGCCCGCCGACCGGCGGACCGCTGCCGGGCTTGCTCGCCGCCGCTCGCGGCCGGATCCCGGGCGGCACCGGCGCCGGGCCGACGGGCTGGCTGTCGACCGCCGGCGTGCTCGTCCGCCGGGGCGCGTGGGATTCCGTCGACGGGTTCGACAGCCGCTACCTGGACGGACCCGGCGGCATCGGCGACGTCGACCTGGGCGACCGGATGGGCCGCGCCGGGTGGCTCGTGGTGTTCGTCCCGGAGGCGGTGGCCGATGCCGAGCCCGGTGACACGTTCGTGGACCGGCACGGCATCCTGGAGCCGCACGCGGCCGGGCTGCACCGGTTCGTGCGCGACCGCGCTCGTGGACCGGCGCGGGCGCTGGCGGCGCTCGCGCGCCGCTCACCTGACCCGAGAACGTAGGAGGAGAGCGCGTGCTGGACGACGTCGAGGCCGTGGTGCTGGTCGGCGGGAAGGGAACGCGGCTGCGGCCGCTCACGCTGTCGGCCCCCAAGCCCATGCTGCCGACCGCCGGCGTGCCGTTCCTGGCACACCTGCTCTCCCGCATCCGGGCCGCCGGGGTGCGCCGGGTCGTGCTCGGCACCTCGTACCTCGCGGAGACATTCTCCGAGTACTTCGGGGACGGCAAGCCGCTCGACCTGGAGATCGAGTACGTGGTCGAGGACGAGCCACTGGGCACCGGCGGCGGCATCCGCAACGTCTACAAGTACCTCTCCGCGCCGGACGTGCTCGTCTTCAACGGTGACGTGCTGTGCGGCACGGACCTGACCGCGGTGGTCGACACCCACCGCCGCACCAAGGCGGACGCCACGCTGCACCTGGTGCGCGTGCAGGACCCGCGCGCGTTCGGCTGCGTGCCCACCGACGAGGACGGCCGGGTCACCGCGTTCCTGGAGAAGACCGAGGACCCGCCGACCGACCAGATCAACGCAGGCTGCTACGTCTTCCGCCGCGAGGTGATCGAGGCGATCCCGGAGGGCCGGCCGGTGTCGGTGGAACGCGAGACGTTCCCCGGGATGCTGGAGTCCGGTGCACGTGTCTCCGGGCACGTCGACGCCGCGTACTGGCGTGACCTGGGCACCCCGCTCGACCTGGTCAAGGGCTCCGCCGACTTGGTCCGCGGCGTGGCGCCCTCGGCCGCCCTTCCCGGGCCGACCGGGGAGTCGCTGCTGCTGGACGGCGCGACCGTCGACAAGTCCGCGCGCGTGTTCGGCGGCACGATCGTCGGGCGCGGCGTGAAGATCGGCAAGGGTGCCCGGGTCGACGGTTCGATGCTGTTCGACGGCGCCGTCGTCGAGGACAACGCCCGCGTGGTGAACTCGGTGGTGGGCCACGGGGCGCGCGTCGAGGAGAGCGCGGCCGTCTACGACGCCGTGATCGGCGACCGGGCCGTCGTGGGCGCGCACTGCGAGCTGCGGCACGGCATGCGGATCTGGCCGGACGTGGTGCTGCCCCCGCACGGGCTGCGCTTCTCCCCGGACGTCTGATCGTGGCCGGGGCGAGCACGCGCGAGTGGCGGCCGGACTTCCGGCTCGACGTCGCCGGCGTGCTC
>Ga0268258_10000039_pt1 | contig 12951 bp, 8 predicted proteins | sample AgamicAsSfrz_FD_200255 | JGI IMG/M metagenome (GOLD analysis project Ga0268258, IMG submission 200255) | Agave microbial communities from Guanajuato, Mexico - As.Sf.rz (v2) (version 3) | ecosystem: Host-associated > Plants > Phyllosphere > Phylloplane/Leaf | place: Guanajuato, Mexico | collected... | reverse complement strand
GGCCGGCGACGCCCTGCAGTTCGTGGGCGAGGTCGCGCACGGTCCGGGCGAGCTCATCTCGCTGCCGATCCAGTTCCTCGCGGTGAAGTCCCTCGGCGCGAGGGGCTGAGCCCGCACCCGTTCCGCACCGTTGACTGAAGATGGACAGCGTCTACTGCAGTTGAGTATGGTCCGCATCACTGTCGCGATAGGGCGCTGGTGGCGCCCTCATTCCTAGCGGGCCTCGGGAGGCGTGCGGCGTGATCGCAGACAACGACCGGAACGGTTCGACGAACGGGCGCCGACGGGCGAGTAAAGCATCCCAGAAGAAGGTGCCCAAGTATTCGGCGTTCAGCCTACTGAAGCACGGCGTCGGCTCCACCGAATGGCCGCGAGCGTGGCGCAACCACGAGATGCGCCCGAGCTACGACGTGGTGATCGTCGGCGGCGGCGTCCACGGACTGGCGACGGCCTACTACCTCGCCGCGAACCACGGCATCCGCAACGTGGCGGTCCTCGACAAGGGCTACCTGGGAGGTGGTGGCTCCGGCCGCAACACCGCGATCCTGCGGTCGAACTACCTCACGCCCGAAGGTGTGCGGTTCTACGACCGGTCCCTCGAGCTGTACCGCCACCTCGCCGCGGACCTCAACTTCAACGTGATGTTCTCGCGACGCGGGCACCTCACCCTCGCCCACAACGACAGCTCGTTGCGCACCATGCGCTGGCGCGCCGAGGTGAACAAGCACGTGGGCGTCGACTCCGAGGTGATCGACCCCTCGCAGGTCAAGGAGCTGGTTCCGCACCTCGACACGTCGGAGAGCACCCGATACCCGATCCTCGGCGCGCTCTACCACCCGCCGGGCGGGATCATCCGGCACGACGCCGTGGTGTGGGGCTACGCGCGTGCGGCTGACGCGCACGGCGTGCACCTGCACCAGAAGACCGAGGTCACCGGCATCGACGTCGCCGGGCGGAGCGACAGCGGAGCCCGCATCGATACAGCCGGGCGGAGCGACAGCGGAGCCCGCATCGATACAGCCGGGCGGGTGGTCGGGGTGCAGACGAACCGCGGCCGGATCGCCGCGCCGATCGTCGTGAACTGCACGGCTGGCTGGTCGTCGACGATCTCCGACATGGCGGGCGTGCGCACCCCGATCCAGACGTTCCCGCTGCAGGCCGCGGTCACCGAGCCGGTCCGGCCGTTCCTGCACGCCGTCGTGGTCAGCGGGACGCTGCACGTCTACGTCAGCCAGACGGACCGGGGCGAGCTGGTGTTCGGCGCCAGCGTCGACCCGTTCACGTCCTACTCGATGCGCGGGTCGCTCGAGTTCGTGGAAGGGCTCGCCGGGCACGTCCTCGAGCTCATGCCCGCGTTGTCGAAGGTGCGCCTCCTGCGGCAGTGGGCCGGGCTGTGCGACATGACCCCCGACTACTCCCCGATCATGGGCGAGACCCCCGTCGAGGGCTTCTACGTCGACGTCGGCTGGGGCACCTACGGCTTCAAGGCGGGGCCGGTGTCCGGCGAGGCGATGGCCGAGGCCATCGCGACCGGCAGGACGCCCGAGATCATCGAGGCGTTCGGGCTCGACCGCTTCTCCAAGGGTGAGCTGGTGGGGGAGAAGGGCGCCGCGGCGGTCGGCCACTAGGACGCGGCCCAGGCCCCGCCCGACGAAAGAGGTTTCTCATGATCGAGCTGCCCTGTCCATGGTGCGGGCCCCGCAACGTGACCGAGTTCCGGTACTCGGGCGAGGTGACACCGCGTCCCGATCCGGCCACCGCGACCCCCGAGGAGTGGCGCGACTACCTGTACCTGCGGCGCAACCTGCGCGGCTGGGTGGAGGAGACCTGGTACCACGGTGCGGGCTGCCGCCGGTTCTTCCGGGTGGAGCGGGAGACGGAGAGCAACGACGTCCGCAGTGTGGTACGGCTGCCGGCAGAGCCGGCGGGGGGAAGAGCCCGATGACCGTCCAGCAGCTCCGGCCCGCGGGCGCCCGCGCGAGTCACCGCCTCGACCCGCAGCCCGGCGAGGTGATCGACCGCAGCCGCACGCTCCGGTTCACCTGGAACGGTCGCCCCGCCACCGGGCACCCGGGCGACTCGATCGTCTCCGCGCTCGCGGCGGCCGGCGAGCGCGTGTTCTCCCGCAGCTTCAAGTACCACCGGCCGCGCGGGATCCTCACCGCCAGCTACCACGATCCCGGCTGCATCCTGCAGGTCGACGACGAGCCGAACGTGCGGGCCGCGCACCGGCGCGTCGCCGAGGGCGTCCGCGTCTCGTCGCAGAACACGTGGCCGTCGCTGCGGTACGACGTGAAGGCCGTGAACCAGCTGGTGGGCCGCTTCCTCGCACCCGGCTTCTACTACAAGACGTTCATCAAGCCGGAACGGCTGTGGCCCACCTACGAGAAGGTGCTGGCGCGGTTCGCGCACGCCGGTTCGATCTCGTCCGACACCCCGCACGTCCACCGCGACAAGCGCTACGCGCACCCCGACGTCCTGGTGGCGGGCGGCGGACCGGCGGGCATGGCGGCCGCCCTCGCCGCCGCGCGGGCCGGTGCCTCCGTGCTGCTGGTCGAGGAGGAGCACGAGCTCGGCGGGCACCTGCGCTGGGGCGACCCGGCCCAGCTCGCGCTGCTCGCCGAGCTGCGCGGCGCCGTCGCCGTCGACGCGGGCATCGAGGTCCGCACCGACTCGGTCGCACTCGGGCGGTACGACGACAACTGGATCGCGGTCGCCGAGCGCGCCGCGGACGGTTCGGAACGGCTGGTCAAGGCGAGGGCGGGCACCCTCGTCGTCGCGGTCGGGCTGATCGAGCGGCCGTACGTGTTCGCCGGCAACGACGTCCCCGGCGTCATGCTGTCCACCGCGGTGCGGCGACTGGTGAACCTGCACGCGGTGCGGCCGGGCGGCCGGGCGGTCGTCCTGACGGCCAATTCCGACGGCGATGCCGCCGTGGCCGACCTGCGCCGCGTCGGGGTCGAGGTCGCCGAGGTCGTCGACGCCCGCCGCGGCGGCGACGTCGTCCGCGTGCGGGGACGGTCGGGGGTGCGGGCCGTCGAGCTCGGGGACGGGCGCACCGTGGAGGCGGACCTGCTCGTCACCGCGACCGGCTGGACCGCGCCGACCGCACTGCTCAACCAGGCGGGCGACCGCCCGGTGTACGTCCCGAGCGCGGCCCGCTTCGTCCCCGGGGACGGCCTGCCCGACCAGGTCATGGCCGCAGGCGGGATCGCGGGCGACGGCAGCCTGGACGAGCTCACCGGCCACGCCGACGCCGTCGGACGGGAAGCCGCCCGCCGGGCGCTGGCGCGGCGCGCGCGCAAGCTCGCTCAGCTCCCGACGCGCGCCGAGCCCGCACCGGCCGTCGCCGAGCAGCCGCCGGTCGAAGTGCCGGCGCTGTCCCTGGACGATCACCCGGAACTCTTCCGCGGGCGCACCCACGGCATCGTCGACTTCTCCGAGGACGTCTCATCGAAGGACCTCCACGTCGCGGCCCGCGAGGGATACGACTCGGTGGAGCTGGTCAAGCGCTACACGACGGTCACCATGGGGCCGGCGCAGGGCAAGCTCGAGACCGTCAACGCGGTGGCGGTGCTCGCCGAGGCCACCGGATCGACGATCGCGGAGACGGGCACGACCACCTGGCGGCCGATGCACGTGCCGGTGACGCTCGGCGCGCTGGCCGGCCGCAGCTTCGAGCCGGTGCGCCACTCACCGATGCAGCCCTCGCACGAGCGCCTCGGCGCGCGACCCCTCGTCGCCGGGCAGTGGATCCGGCCCGACCACTACGGTGATCCGGCCGCCGAGGTACGCGCGGTGCGCGAGGGCGTCGGGATCATCGACGTGACGCCGATCGGCAAGCTGGACCTGCGCGGCCCGGACGTGCCCGAGCTGCTCAACCTGCTCTACGTCAACAAGTGGTCGAAGCTCGAGGTCGGCCGGGTGCGCTACGGCGTGATGTGCGCCGAGGACGGCGTGGTGTTCGACGACGGTGTCACGGGGCGGCTGGCCGACGACCGCTACCTGATGTCCACCACGTCCTCGGGTGCCGGTGCGGTCTGGGAGTGGGTGGAGAACTGGCTGCAGACCGAGCGGCCCGACTGGAAAGTGCACGTCACGCCGCTGACCACGGCGTACGCGAGCATCAACGTGGCCGGTCCGCGCTCGCGGGAGCTGGTGGGACGGCTGGCCGAGGGGGTGGACCTGTCCGGCGACGCGTTCGGCTACCTGAACGTCCGCACCGGACGGTTCGCCGGTGTCGACGACTGCGTGCTCTGGCGGATCGGGTTCACCGGCGAGCTGTCCTACGAGCTGCACGTACCCGCGGCGTACGGCCTGCACGTCTGGGAGGCGTTGCTCGAGCACGGGAGCGATCTCGGCGTGACGCCGTTCGGGGTGGAGGCGCAGCGGATCCTGCGGCTGGAGAAGGGCCACCTCATCGTCGGCCAGGACACCGACGGTCTGACCCGGGCGTACAGCGCCGGCCTGGACTGGGCGATCAAGCTCGACAAGGACGAATTCGTCGGCAAAGCGGAGCTGATGTGGCAGCGGCAGGTCGAGGGCGGGTCGCGGCTCGTCGGGCTGCAGCCGGTCGACGGCGCGGTGGTGCCACCGGAGGCCAGCCAGGTGGTTCAGGGGGAGCGGATCCTCGGCCGGGTCACCTCCAGCCGCATGTCGCCGACCCTGAACCGCTCGGTGTGCCTCGCCCAGCTCGACGCCGCTCATGCCGCGGCCGGCACCGAGGTCACGGTGAAGCTGCCGGACGGCAGGCTGATCACCGCGCGCGTCACGGAGCACCTCGCCCACGTCGATCCCGAGGGGCGCCGCCTGCGGGCGGGGACGGATGCGCCGGTCGGGCCGGTGCGCGACGCCGGGACGCCGGTCGCACGCAGCCCGATCACGGCCCGGCCGACGCCGACCGGCACCGGCGGGGAGGTGAGCATCACCGACCTGAGTGCCATGACCAAGGTGCACGTCAGGGCGCCGCACGACGGCGCGGTGGCGGCGGCGCTCGGGCCCTTCGGCCGCGCGGCGCGCGACGCGACCGGCGCGCTCGTGATCGGCTCGGGCCCAGGGGAGTGGCTGGTGATCGACGCGCCGGGCACCCGGGGCGCGCTGCTCGCCCGGCTGGAGGAGCACGCCGCCGTGCCGGACGAGTTCGTCACGGTCGTCGACCTGACGCACGGGCGCGCGCTGCTGCGCATCCACGGCGAGCGTGCGACCGACGTGCTCGCGAAGGTCTGCGGCATCGACCTGGCGGACGACGTCGTCCCGAACGGAGCGGCCCTGCGCACCTCGGTCGCGAAGCTCGTCACCGACATCGTCCGTGACGACACCAGAGACGACGACACCGGGGACGTCCCCGGCTACCTCCTGCACTGCGAGCGCTCGTCCGGCCAGTACCTCGCGGACGCACTGCTCGACGCGGGTGCCGAGTACGGCATCGCGTTCACCGCCGGCGAAGGAGCCGACCGTGCCGTTTCCGAGTGACCTGCAGATCGCCCGCAACGCGTCGCTGAAGCCGATCGAGGACGTCGCGGCCGGGATGGGCATCGGTGCCCACCTGATCGAGTCCTACGGCCGCGACGTCCTGAAGATCCGCCTGGAGGCGATCGAGGAGCTGGCGGACCGGCCCAAGGCCAAGTACGTGGTGGTCTCCGCCGTCACCCCGACACCGCTGGGCGAGGGCAAGACGACCACGACGGTCGGGCTCGGCCAGGCGATGAAGCACATCGGCAAGCGCGCCACGGTCGCGGTCCGGCAGCCGTCGATGGGCCCGACGTTCGGGATCAAGGGCGGTGCGGCGGGCGGCGGCTACGCGCAGGTCGTGCCGATGGAGATCCTCAACCTGCACCTGACCGGGGACTTCCACGCCGTCACCGCCGCGCACAACATGCTGTCGGCGCTGCTGGACAACCACCTGTTCCAGGGCAACTCCAGGGGTCTCGACCCGCACAACATCACCTGGCGGCGGGTGCTGGACGTCAACGACCGCGTGCTGCGCAACGTGATCGTCGGGCTGGGCACGCACGTGGACGGCGTCCCCCGGCAGACCGGCTTCGACATCACCGCAGCCTCCGAGGTGATGGCGATCTTCGCGTTGGCGCGGTCGTTGCGGGAGATGCGCGAGCGGTTCGCCCGCGTGGTCGTCGGCTACGCGGAGGACGGCACCCCCGTCACCGCGGAGGACATCGGCGGCGCGGGCGCCATGACCGTGATCATGCGCGAGGCGCTCAAGCCGAACCTGCTGCAGACGCTGGAGAACACGCCGGTCCTCGTGCACGCCGGTCCGTTCGGCAACATCGCGCACGGCAACTCGTCCGTGGTTGCCGACCTGATCGGCATCCACGCGGGCGACTTCCTCGTCACCGAGGCCGGCTTCGGCGCCGATATGGGCGCCGAGCGCTTCTTCAACATCAAGTGCCGGGCCTCGGGCCTCACGCCGGATGCGGCGGTCGTGGTCGCGACCGTCAGGGCGCTGAAGGCGCACTCCGGCCGGTTCAAGATCGTGGCCGGCCGGCCGTTGCCCGAGTCCCTGCTGGTGGAGAACCCCGACGACGTGCACGCCGGCGCATCGAACCTGCGCAAGCAGATCGAGAACATCCGGCTGCACGGGGTCTCGCCGGTCGTGGCGATCAACGCCTTTCCCGGCGACCACCCGTCCGAGCACGACGCGATCCGCGAGATCGCCGAGGCGGAGGGCGCGCGGGTCGCGGTCTGCCGGCACTTCGCCGAGGGCGGCAAGGGAGCCACCGAGCTGGCCGAGGCGGTCGCCGAGGCGGCGCACGAACCGTCGCAGTTCCGGTTCCTCTACCGCGACGAGGCCTCGCTGCGGGAGAAGATCGAGACCGTGGCGTCGAAGGTGTACGGCGCCGACGGGGTGGACTACGACCTCAAGGCGGCCCGCCAGCTCGACCGCTACGAGCGGGCGGGTTTCGGCCACTTGCCGGTGTGCATCGCGAAGACGCACCTGTCGATCTCATCGGACCCCGCGCTCAAGGGCGCACCGACCGGCTGGCGGATGCCGGTGCGCGAGGTCAGGGCCTCGGTCGGCGCGGGTTCATCTACCCGATCTGCGGCGACATGCGCACCATGCCCGGCCTCGGCACCACCCCGGCCGCGCACGGGATCGACATCGACGAGAACGGCGAGATCGTCGGGCTCTCCTGAGATCGGATCCGGCACCGCCCTGAATCGCGACGAGCAGCACGTCACCGCGAACACCGCAGCTGTGGCGTACTGCTGATCACGGCCCTCGCCGGCGCCAATCCGGTGATCGGCCATTCCGTCGATCATGGGCAGAAGATGGATCGGGGTAATTGCCCCTATGGAGATAAATTCGGCCAGGTATCGGACGGCCTGAAGATCGTCGGACGGAATCGTCCGAAAAGTCGGGCAACAATGTCTCCAAACGGGGTGTACAAGCTCGAAAACCTCCTTCATGATGTGTGTCACACATCACTCGCGAGGTGCCCATAGCCGCCTCTCCCGTGGTGCGCGCTCGTGCGTCGGATCCCGTCATTCGCTCTCGACGCCCCCGCCCGAAAAGGGCGCATCCGGGGCGCCGGGTCCACGTGAGGAGTCGCCATGACCGACCCCGAGAAGGTCCAGCAGTTGCGCCAGCAGTACCGCAACCGGCAGGTGCGGTGGGGCTTCATCTGGGCCGTCTGGTGCGCAGTGCTGTGGGGCGCCTGGTACGTGCCGGGCACCGTGATCTATTCCGAGGCCCCGTTCGTGAACCTCGCCGGGTCCACCGGTGACTACCTGCTGGCCGCGATGGTGATCACCACGCTGAACGCCGTCGCGGTGCTGCTGGCGATGTACCTGTGGGTCGCGGTGCTGGGCAAGACCGGCGAGTACGTCCGCACGATGCGGCGCGTCCGGATCTCCCGCTGGTACGCGCCAGCGGGGTTGGCCGGCATGCTGGCGATCTTCGGTTCGATCCTCGCCATCGCGTACGTGGGCGCGGCGTTCGCCGCCGTGGCGGCGCTGCTCTACCCGATCGTCGGTGCCCTGCTGGCGCGGCTGTGGTACCACGAGCGCATCACGCGCCAGGCGGCGCTGGGCATCATCGTGATCGTCGCCGGCGGCGTGATCATCTTCGCGCCGGGGATCGTCGAGGAGCTCGCCGGTGCGGGCACGGGCGGGCTGCTCGGTTACGTGGGTGGCGCGCTGGCGTTCGTCGGCTGGGGGATCGAGGGCGCGATCGCCGGCCGCGCGCTGGACGTGAGCGATCCCGACGTCGGCCTCACGCTCCGGTTCACCGCCGAGGTCGCGCTGTGGCTGGTCGTCGCCGTGCCGATCGCATCGATGCTCGCCGGTGCCCGGTTCTGGGAGGTCGTCGGGGCCACGCTGGCCAACCCGACCAACCTGTTGCTGCTCGTCCTGCTCGGCCTGACCTTCGGGTTCTGCTACGTGGCCTGGTACAAGTCCTTCCCCCTCATCGGAGTGGGCCGCGGCCAGGCGATCGCCGCGCTCTACGGGCCGCTCGCGCTGGTGTGGCTCTACCTGTTCACCCTCGAGGCGCCGGGTCTCCAGTTCGTCATCGGCGGGCTGATCGCCGTGCTCGGCAGCTTCGTGCTGTTCACCGAGAAGCGCGACGTGCTGGAGGTCGTCCGGGCCGTTCCCGGCGCCCGTTCCCGCGCCGCCACCACGTGAGGAGAACGCGACATGCACATGAAGGGCCACATGCTGCAGCTGCTCGCCGAGCGGGGACCGATGTGGGACTACGACATCGCCGACGAGGTGATGCAGGCCTACGGGGTCTCCGGCGACTACTGGTTCGGCACGGTGCGGCTGACCCTCGCCGACCTCTACTCCAGCGGCCTGCTCGACGAGGTCGAGACCACCGTGGACCCGGACAAGTCGCGCGGTGCGGAGAAGCTGCTGTTCAGGTTCGGCCTCAACGACTTCGGGCGCACCCGCATGCAGCAGTCCGGACTGATGGGAGCGAGCGCATGAGTGATTTCTTCGCCTACCCGGCGGGCCCCGTTCTGATGGTGATCCTGATGATCGGGCTGCCACTGCTGGCGCTGTACCAGGCGCGGACGTTCGTCAAGAAGCTCTGACGAGCACGCGGAGCCGACGTGAAGACGTGGGACGACCAGCCGTTCTGGGGCCTCGGGGACGAGTGGGACCCGGACTGGCTGCTCACCCCCCGGCAGCGGGCGCTACGCGACACGCTGATCGAGCTGTGCGAGCAGGAGATCCGCGACAACGCCGAGCGGTCCGACGACGAGCTGCGGTTCCCGCGCCGCAACCTCGAGCTGCTCGGCGAGCACGGCTTCCTCGCCCTCACGGTGCCCGAGGAGTACGGCGGGCTGGGCGGCGACCACACCACCTTCGCCATGGCCTGCGAGACGATCGCGAGGTACGGCTGCGCGTCCACCGCGATGTGCTACGTGATGCACGTCGTGGCCGTGCAGGCGATCATGCTGCGACCGACGCCCGCGCTCGTCGACGACTACATCCGTCCGCTCGGCTCGGGACGCATCGGCACGCTGTCCTACTCCGACCCGGCCACCGGCGGGCACTTCTGGTACCCGATCTCCTCCGGCGCCGAACGGGTGGCCGGCGGCTTCCGGGTCCGGAAGAAGTCGTCGTGGACCACCTCCGGTGGGTTCGCGGACTTCTACGTCGTGCAGACGACCAGCCCCGACTTCACCGGCTACGACGACCTGTCGGTCTTCGTCGCCGATGCGGCCGACGTGCGGGCGCAGCCGTCGCTGTGGGACGCGCTGGGGCTGCGGGGCAACCAGTCCGGCGCGATCGAGATCGACGGCGCGATCGTGCCCGCCGAGCACCTCGTCGGGCCGATCGGCGACGGTGCGGAGTCGAACGACGAGGTCGTCGATCCCTGGTTCCTCGTCGGCTCGGCCGCGGTGTGGAACGGGATCGCGATGGGGGCGGTCGACATCGCCAAGCGGCACACGCTGAGCAAGGAGCACCGCGACACCGGACTGCGGGTGGCCGACTACCCGGCCGTTCAGGACTACATCGGCGAGGCCGTGATCGACACCAACGCGGCGCGGCTCGCGGTCTTCTCGGTGGCCGCGGCCCTCGACCGGGCCACCGACTCGAACCGGCGCGTACTGGAACCGGGCACCCGGGCCCGGGCCGACTACCTGCACTGGTGCTGGCAGATCAAGTTCACGGCGGCCAAGAACGTCACCGGGGTGGTGGACCGGATGCTGCACGCCTGCGGCGGCTCGGGCTACCGGCGCGACCTCGGGCTCGAGCGCTACCTGCGCGACGGGAAGGCCGGCTGGGTGATGGGCCCGTCCAACGAGGTGCTCCGGCAGTTCGTCGGCCGCTCGGCGCTGTTCGGCTTCTCCGCCCTGGACTACTGGAACCGCAGGGTCGACGAGCGCGCCCTGCGCAACGAGACCGGGAAGCTCGACCCCGGCACGAAGCGCGCGCTCGCCGCCCAGCTGCTGGCGGAGGCCGACATGGCCGAGCAGGAGGTGACGCGATCATGACCCTGTCCCCGCCGTCCCCGCGGCTGCTGCTGCCCGGGTTGGTCCCGCGCGAGCCGGGCCTGGAGACGTACTGGGTCCGCCCGGGCGGCGTCACCGCGCTGCGGCTGGCCGGCGGCGACCGGATCGACGTCGTCGACCGGCAGGGCCGGCAGCCCGCCGAGCTCACGGTGCTCGGCGGGGAGCACGTCCTCGGAATCGCACAGGACGCGCCGGCAACTGCGGTGCGCGCGCTCGCCCGGACCAGCAACATCGAGAGGGGCGGTGCCGGCGACGGTGCGCGAGGCGTGCTCGCCGCGCTGACCGCGCACGGGGTCGACCCGTCGGCCGCGACGGCGACCCGCCTGTTCGGCGAGTGGTCGCCCGCGGGCGCGCGCGAGTCCTTCACCGCGGTGGACGACGCCGTCGTACTCGTGGCCGCTCCCGCCGCGCCCATGCCGGTCGACGCCGATGCCGCCAACCCGCCGTCCGACCTGGTGCTGGAGGTGCGGCGGGCGGCGCAGCGCCCGGCCCTGGAGCTCCGCCTGCCGGAGCCGCTTGCCGAGCCGCTGCTCGACCTGCGCATCGACGCAGCCACCGCGTGCAGCTACGAGGTGCGGGAGGGCCAGTACATCCAGGTCATCGACGTCGAGGGCCGGCAGTGTTCGGACTTCCTCGCCTTCGGGTCCCGCCAGCTGCACGACGGTGTGGAGCGCGGCCTGGACTCCACGACCACCCGCTACCTGATGGGCAACGCCTTCCCCCAGCCCGGGCTCTTCGGGAAGTTCTACGACCAGGACGCCCAGCCGCTGGTGGAGATCGTGCGGGACACGGTAGGCCGCCACGACACGTTCGGGCTCGCGTGCAACGCGAAGTACTACGAGGACATGGGCTACCCGGGCCACGTCAACTGCACCGACAACTTCAACGCGCAGCTCGCCGGCTACGGCGTGGCGGCCCGGAAGGGCTGGCCGGCGCTCAACCTCTTCTACAACACCACGTTCGACGACTCCAACCTGCTGGTGTTCGACGAGCCGTGGTCGCGGCCGGGCGACTACGTGCTCATGCGGGCGTCCACCGACCTCGTCTGCGCGTCTTCGGCCTGCCCCGACGACATCGATCCGGCGAACGCGTGGGTGCCCACGGACGTGCACGTGCGGGTCTACGACGCGAGGAGGACGTTCTCGATGGCCATCGCCCACCGGGTCACTCCCGAGTCCGAGGCGAAGCTGACCCGGGAGACGGCCTTCCACGAGCGGACGTCTGCGCTGACCAGGCAGCTCGTCGAGTACCGCGGCTACTGGCTGCCGAGCAGCTTCGACGGCTTCGGCGCCCAGGAGGAGTACTGGGCGTGCCGGGAGCGCGCCGCGGTGATGGACCTCTCGCCCCTGCGCAAGCTCGAGGTACTCGGCCCCGACGCGGAGGCACTGCTGCAGGCCACCCTCACCCGCAACATCCGGAAGCTCTCGCACGGCCAGGTCGTCTACTCGGCGATGTGCAACGAGACCGGCGGCATGATCGACGACTGCACGGTCTTCCGCTTGGGAGACACGAACTTCCGGTTCGTGGGCGGCGACGAGTACGACGGCGTGTGGCTGCGCGAGCAGGCCGGGCGCCTCGGTCTGGACCGGGTCTGGGTCAAGGACTCCACCGACCAGCTGCACAACATCGCCGTCCAGGGCCCGGCCAGCCGCGACCTGCTGGCGTCGATCATCTGGACGCCGACCACCCAGCCGCGGTTCACCGACCTCACCTGGTTCCGGTTCGCGATCGGGCGCATCGGCGACCACAACGGGATCCCGCTGCTCATCTCGCGCACCGGCTACTCCGGTGAGCTCGGCTACGAGCTGTGGGTACACCCGCGCGACGCCTCGGCGCTCTGGGACGCGGTGTGGGAGGCCGGCCAGCCACACGGCCTGCGTCCGCTCGGGCTCGAGGCCCTGGACGTCCTGCGGATCGAGGCCGGCCTGGTGTTCGCCGGCTACGACTTCTCCGACCAGACCGACCCGTTCGAGGCGGGGATCGGTTTCACGGTGCCGCTGAAGACGAAGGAGGACGACTTCGTCGGCCGCGAGGCACTGCTCGAGCGCAAGGCGCACCCGCAGCGCACGCTCGTCGGTCTGGAGCTCGCGGGCAACGAGCCCGCCCAGCACGGCGACTGCGTACACGTCGGCCGCTCGCAGGTGGGCGTGATCACGAGCGCGACCCGTTCGCCGGTGCTGCGGACGAACATCGCGCTGTGCCGCATCGCCGTCCAGCACGCGGAGATCGGCACGGCGGTGGAGGTCGGGAAGCTCGACGGCCACAGCAAACGGATCCCGGCGCGCGTCGTCCGGTTCCCCTTCTACGACCCCGACAAGACCCGACCCCGATCCTGAGCTCGAGGAGGAGAAATGGCACGAGTGGCCGTCGTCGGCGCCGGCCCGAGCGGTCTGGCCCAGCTGCACGCCTTCGAGGAGGCGCGGCGCAAGGGGGTGGACGTCCCGGAGGTCGTCTGCTTCGAGAAGCAGGGCGA
>Ga0268258_10000038_pt1 | contig 13023 bp, 11 predicted proteins | sample AgamicAsSfrz_FD_200255 | JGI IMG/M metagenome (GOLD analysis project Ga0268258, IMG submission 200255) | Agave microbial communities from Guanajuato, Mexico - As.Sf.rz (v2) (version 3) | ecosystem: Host-associated > Plants > Phyllosphere > Phylloplane/Leaf | place: Guanajuato, Mexico... | reverse complement strand
CAGGCGAGCAGCGGCGCAGGCCGCATGGACGTCGTCCTCGCGGCCACGCTCGTCGCGGGCGCGATCGGGTTCGCGATCAACGAAGGGCTGGAGCGGCTGGCCAGGCGCGCCTTCCCGTGGAGCACCTTGGCGAGCACGGCGTGAACGGACTGCTGCTGCGGTCTGCGGTTCTCGTTCCGGCCCTCGTCACGTGGGAGCTAGCCACCCGCCTGGCGGGCAGCGCCTTCTTCCCACCGCCCAGCGAGATCGCCGCCGCGGGCGCGCGGCTGTGGTTCAGCGGGCCCGCCGGCCAGGGGTTCCTCGCCGACACCGTCTACGAGGATGTCCTACCCAGCGTGGTCCGTGTGCTCGCGGGCTGGCTCATCGCCGTCGTGCTCGGAGTCACCGCGGGTATCGCACTCGGCCGGTCGCGCGTCGCACTCGACTACGTCGGCCCGCAGCTCGCCTTCGCACGTGCGATCCCCCCGCCCACGCTCATCCCGGTGTTCCTGGTGCTGTTCGGCATCGGAACCACCATGCAGGTCGCCACGATCGTCTTCGGCGCGCTGTGGCCCGTCCTGCTCAACGCGGTCGACGGCGCTCGCTCGCTCGACAGCGTGCAGGAGGACACCGCCCGGTCGCTGCGCACCCCGCTCGCACACCGGATCACGATGGTCGTGCTCCCCGCTGCGCTACCGAAGATCTTCGCCGGGCTGCGGCTCAGCCTGTCGATCGCGGTGCTGCTCATGGTCGTCTCCGAGCTGGTCGGTGCCGCCAACGGGATCGGCTACGAGCTGATCTTCGCCCAGCGCCAGTTCGACTTCCCGGTCATGTGGGCCTGGATCGCGCTGCTCGGCCTCTTGGGGTACGGGCTCAACACGCTCCTGCTCGCGGTCGAGCGGCGGGTGTTGCGCTGGCAACCGTCACGCGCCCGGGAGGCCGCGGATGTCCTTGCTTGAGGTGAGCGGGCTCGGCCACGCGTTCCCGGGCGGGCACCGGGCCATCGCCGAGCTCAGCTTCACGGTGGACGCGGGCGAGCTGGTGTGCGTGGTCGGCCCGTCGGGATGCGGGAAGTCGACCCTGCTGCGCGCGGTGGCCGGGCTCCTCCCGCCGACGACCGGCGAAGTCCGGCTGCACGGCGACCCGGTACGCGAGGTGCCCGCCGATCTCGCCGTCGTGTTCCAGGACTACAGCCGCTCGCTCTTCCCATGGCTCTCCACCCGGCGCAACGTCGAGTTCCCGCTGCGCTGGCGCGGGCTCGACCGCGCCGAGCGCCGCGAGCGGGCCGCCGAAGCCCTTGGCCGCGTCGGGCTCGCCGACTCCGGCGAGCGGTTCCCGTGGCAGCTGTCCGGTGGGATGCAGCAACGGGCGGCGATCGCCCGCGCACTGGTGTGCCGGCCCGCCGTGCTGCTGATGGACGAGCCGTTCGCGTCGGTGGACGCGCAGACGCGGCTCGAGCTGGAGGACCTGCTCCGCCATGTGCAGCGCGAGCAGGCGAGCACGGTGCTGCTCGTCACGCACGACATCGACGAGAGCGTCTACCTCGCCGACCGGGTGCTGGTGCTCTCCCCGTCCCCGGCGTCGATCGTCGCGGACCTGACGGTCGGCCTGCCGGCCGACCGGGACCAGATCACGACGCGCGAGTCGCCGGAGTTCGTCGCGCTGCGCGGCGAGATCGCGCGGTTGTTGCGCGGATCGGCCGACGTCAGATCACCACGTTGACCAGGCGGCCGGGCACGACGATCACCTTGCGGGGCGCGCGGCCGGCCAGCGCGGCGACGACCTTCTCCTCAGCCAGCACCGCCGCCTCCACCTGCTCGGGCGTGGCGTCGGCCGGCACCGTGACGCGCGAGCGCACCTTGCCGTTGATCTGGATCGGGTACTCGACCGTGTCGGCCACCAGGTACTGCTCGTCGGCCACCGGGAACGGGTGGTAGGCCAGCGAGCCGTCGTGGCCCAGCAGCGACCACAGCTCCTCGGCGATGTGCGGCGTCAGTGGCGCCATCATCAGCACCAGCGGCTCCGCGACGGAGCGGGGCACGCCGACCGTGCCGTAGGCCTTGGTCAGGTGGTTGTTCAGCTCGATCAGCTTGGCGGCCGCCGTGTTGTAGCGCAGCCCCACGTAGTCGCTGTGCACGCCGGCGATCGCCCCGTGCAGCTCGCGCAGCGTCTCGGTGTCGGGCGCTGCGTCGGTGACCCTGATCTCGCCGGTCTGCTCGTCGACCAGGTTGCGCCACACGCGCTGCAGGAACCGGTACGAACCGATGGCGTCGCGGGTGGACCAGGGCCGCGAGACCTCCAGCGGGCCCGTCGACATCTCGTACAGCCGGAAGGTGTCGGCGCCGTAGCGCTCGCACATCTCGTCGGGCGTCACCACGTTCTTCAGCGACTTGCCCATCTTCCCGTACTCCCGGCGCACGGGGTGGCCGTTCCACGTGAAACGCCCCTCCTCGTCCGCGACCACCTCCTCGGCCGGGACGTAGGCGCCGCGGGCGTCGGTGTAGGCGTAGGCCTGGATGTAGCCCTGGTTGACCAGCCTGCGGAACGGCTCCTCAGAGCTCAGGTGGCCCAGGTCGTACAGGACCTTGTGCCAGAACCGGGCGTACAGCAGGTGCAGCACGGCATGCTCGACGCCGCCGACGTACAGGTCGACGCCGCCGGGGTCGTTCGGGCGCGACGGGTCCTTGCCCATCCAGTACTGCTCGACGTCGGCGTCGACGAACCGATCGTGGTTCTCCGGGTCCAGGTACCGGAGCGGGTACCAGCACGAACCCGCCCACTGGGGCATCGTGTTGGTCTCACGGCGGTAGTGCCGCAGACCGTCGCCCAGGTCCAGGTCCGTCTCGACCCACTCGGTGGCACGCGACAGCGGCGGCTCCGGCTCGGTGTCGGCGTCGTCCGGGTCGTAGGTCTTGGGGGAGTAGTCGTCGACGTCGGGCAGCACGACCGGCAGCTGGCTCTCGGGCAGCGCGATCGGGCCGTCCTCGTCCCAGACGATCGGGAACGGCTCGCCCCAGTACCGCTGCCGGGAGAACAGCCAGTCCCGCAGCTTGTACTGCACGACGGCCTCGCCCGCGCCCCGGGCGGCCAGCCACTCGGTGATGGCCTGCTTCGCCTCGGCGACGCCCATGCCGTTCAGACTGATCTCGGCGTTCGCCGAGTTGATCGCGGGGCCCTCGCCGGTGTACGCATCGCCGTCGAAACCCTCGCCGGGCTGCACGGTGCGCACGATCGGCAGCCCGAAGGCCTCGGCGAAGTCCCAGTCGCGCTGGTCCTGCCCGGGGACGGCCATGATCGCGCCGGTGCCGTAGCCCATCAGCACGTAGTCGGCGACGAACACGGGGATCCGCTCGTCGTTCACCGGGTTGGTGGCGTACGCACCGGTGAAGACGCCGGTCTTGTCCTTGTTCTCCTGGCGGTCCAGCTCGGACTTGTGCTCCGCCGCGGCCCGGTACGCGGTGACGGCCTCCCGCGGTGTCGTCGCGCCGGCCGTCCACCGAGCGTCGACGTCAGCCGGCCACTGCTGCGGGACGATCACGTCGACCAGCGGGTGCTCGGGCGCCAGCACCATGTACGTGGCACCGAACAGCGTGTCCGGGCGCGTGGTGAAGACCTCGATCTGCGTGCCGTCGATGGGGAAGCGGACCTGCGCGCCCGCGGAGCGGCCGATCCAGTTCCGCTGCATCGTCTTGATCGAGTCCGGCCAGTCCAGCCGGTCCAGATCGTCGATCAGGCGGTCGGAGTAGGCCGTGATCCGCATCATCCACTGCTTCAGGTTGCGGCGGAACACGGGGAAGTTGCCCCGCTCGCTGCGCCCGTCGGCGGTGACCTCCTCGTTGGCCAGCACCGTGCCCAGACCGGGGCACCAGTTCACCGGGGCCTCCGAGATGTAGGCCAGCCGGTAGCCGTCGATCACGGTGCGCTGCTCGGCCCGCGTCAGCTCGCACCAGCCGCGCCCGTCGGGCGTACGCCGCTTGGCCAGAGCGAACTCCGCCTCCAGCTCGGCGATCGGCCGCGCCCCCTGCCGCTCCTCGTCGTACCAGCTGTTGAAGATCTGCAGGAAGATCCACTGCGTCCAGCGGTAGAACTCGACGTCGGTGGTGGCCACCGAGCGCCGCTCGTCGTGGGCCAGACCCAGCTGGCGCAGCTGCGCCTTGTAGCGCTGGATGTTCTCCTCGGTGGTCTTGCGCGGGTGCGTGCCCGTCTGCACGGCGTACTGCTCGGCGGGCAGGCCGAACGCGTCGAAGCCCATCGCGTGCAGCACGGTGCGACCGTTCATCCGCAGGTAGCGGCCCAGCACGTCGGTGCCGATGAAGCCCAGCGGGTGGCCGACGTGCAGCCCAGCGCCGGACGGGTACGGGAACATGTCCAGCAGGTAGACCTTCTCGCGACCGGTGGCCTCCGGATCGGCCCACGGCCCGGACGGGTTGGGCGCGTGGAACGTGCCCTCGTTCTCCCACCGGTCCTGCCAGCGGCGCTCGATCTGGGCGGCCAGCGCGGCGCCGTAGCGGAACGGCGGGATGCCCTCACCGCCGGAGGCCTCGGCGCGCTCCGGCGCTGCGGTCGTGTCCGTGCTCATGTCCCCACTCCTGGGAAGTCCGTGGTGGCCCGAAAACCAGAAGACCCCCCTGCCCGAGGCAGAAGGGGTCGGCCGCGCCGGTGCGTGTGGGACACGCTCAGTGCGGCGCGGCCTCGAGAAGGAGTCGGCGGGCCACGTCTCCAGGGTAGCGCCGCCGGTCCGAGCTGCGCGATCGGGTACGCGAGCGGGTCGGCGGAGTGAAGCGGAGGCCATCCGCGAGGCGTACGGTTGTCGCCGTGCCGCTCCCCGTCCGCCTCACCCTGGGTGTCCTGCTCGTCGTGCTCGGTGCCGCGCTGCTCACCATCGCGGTCCTCGGGCTGCGCCGGAAGCTGCGGCGCAACCGCTGGGCCGGAGTGCGCACGACCGCGAGCCTGCGTTCGGACGCGGCGTTCGCGGTGGCCAACCAGGTGGCGGCGGCCCCGCTCGGCGCGGCGGGTGGCGTGGCCGCCGTCGGCGGCGCTGTGCTGCTGGCGGGAGCCACGGGCGTGCTCGGCTGGACGGTGGCCGTCGTCAGCACGATCGCGCTCTTCGCCCTCACCGGAGTGGGCGGCGTTGCCGGGGATCGCGCGGCCGGAGCCGTGCCGCCGCCGGCCCCCGAGCCGTCGACGTGCGGCGGGGCGTGTGCGGGCTGCGACCTCGTCGCGGGCTGCCGCACCGCCACAGCCGGTGCCCAGCACCAGGTCTAGCCGAGTAAGAGGTCGCGCGGATCAGGTGGTCGAGTAGGGCGATCCGCCAGGCGAGCCCGTATCGAGACCAGACCAGACGAGGCCGGCATCCGCGATCACGAGTACGTGGTCTCGATACGCTCCGGCGCCGGGACGCCTCCGCTACTCGACCACCGGGCGGAGTTCAGTGGCCGTAGGCGATCAGGCTGCGCTCACTGGGCGTGTGGGTGTCCCGGTCGTGCCAGACCGCTGCGATCAAGACGAGCAGCCGGTGGGCGACGCGTCGAAGATCGACGACCGCATGATCGGTCCGAGATGCAATGGGTCCGCCCCACCGCGGGCGCTCAGCGCCTTCTCGCAACGATCAACACGCCGTGATCGGTCCGAGCCGCACCAGATCGCCCCGGCCAGGGCGCTGAGGCGCCGCTCGCAACGATCACACCCCGGGGCCAACTCACACCCCCGGTGGATGCGCCGACCAAGGGCAGACGGTCGCTAAAGGATCTTCAACCGCAGCCATCTCCCCTTGATCACCACCCCGTGCGACCGGCTCGGCGCGCTGCCCGCCGCCCTCACCGACTCAGGCCACCCGCGTCCAGTGTCCCCCGCCGGAAGTCCGTTGGGTAAGTCGGTGGATCCAGGTTCTCGCTGGGTGCGCCGGACGGCGCTCCTCGTACTGGACGTACTCGGGCCGTCGGCCGGTGCGGCCAGCGTGGGCGTGGGCCGCCGAATTATTCGGCGGACTTCCGGCGGGGGACACTAGGGCCTCTGGCGCTCAGGTCCACGGCAGGCGTACGCGATCTGCTCGCCGCCTTCCATCGGATGGAGCGCGGCGGTCCACGCCCGACCCGGTCCCCGACGAGGTCTGGGACGAAGCCGCCCGCCACTCCGACGAGCGGGCACTCGGGCGCTCGTGCTCGCCAACGTCAACCTCCGGAACCGGCGGGGCGTCGCGACCCGGCAGGTCGCGCGCCCCTACGAGGTGTGAGATCAGCCGGACACCGTGACCGTCTTGTCGTCGGACAGGACCGGGCGGCCCTCGCCGTCGGACGGGTCGTCCTCGCGGATGCGCACCGTGTACTCGCCCGGATCGAGGGTCACCGTGAACGTGAACGGGGCGAACCGCTGCCCCTCTTCGGTGCTCGTGAACCCCTTCTGGACGAGGTCGCCGTCGCGCAGCACCTCCCAGAGCACGGTCGCCTCGAAAACCGCTGCCTCGCCGCGCACCTCGACCTGACGGCCGACCTGCGCGCCGTCGGCGGGTGAGTCGATCTGCACGAGCGAGCGCAGCGCGTAGGGGTCGCCGCGCTCGACGGGCACGGAGGTGTCCACGGTGCCCCAAAGCTGGGGCACGCCTGCCCCGTCTACGAGGATCCGGACGGGATCCGTCGCCTGCAGCGCGCCCTGCACCGTGAACACCAGCTGCTGCACCGTCAGCTCGGCGAGCTCGGAGCCCATTCGCGTTGGTTGGACACCCGTGAGGTCGACGACGATCGCGCCGCCCTCCCGCCGGACCGGTGCCCGCAGCGCGGAGCCGGGCGGCCAGTACGTGCGGTAGTCGGCGTCGATGCCGGCCGGATCCGCGAGCATCTCCCGGACGGCAGCGCTCGCCGGGTCGTCCGTGACGACGGAGTGGAACTCCCGTTGCAGCCGGAAGCCAGCCGGGGTCTCGGCGACGTAGTACACGGGCACCGCGGCACGATCCCCACGATCCGGCTCCGGCGTCGGCGAGGCGGGAGCCGAGCTCGCGGGCACGCCAGCCGAGGGCACGACCGGTTTCGGAGCCGGGCTGCCGCAACCGGTAACCACGACGAGAAGGACGAGTGCCCACCCGAGCCGCCGGGCCATCCGACCACCTCCGGACGCAGGTTCCCGCGTGCCGGGCACCGCATGCACCCGGCACGCCGAACCCACTCGGGTGCCCCGGGAGCAGATTCAGGCGTCCAGCCCTGGGGACGAGGCCTGGGCCCAGTAGCGGCGCGGGATGCGGCCGGCCAGGCGCGCGGCGCGGCCCGCATCCACCGCGAGGCGCATCGCGTGGGCCATCCGCTCCGGGTCGCCCGCACGCGTGACGGCGGTGGCGAGCAGCACCGCGTCGCAGCCCAGCTCCATCGCCTGTGCCGCCTCGGACGCCGTGCCGATGCCGGCGTCCAGCACGACCGGCACGCCGGCCTGCTCGACGATCATCTCGATGTTGTGCGGGTTGCGGATACCGAGCCCGGTGCCGATGGGCGAGCCCAGCGGCATGACGGCCGCGCATCCGACGCCTTCGAGCTTGCGCGCGAGGACCGGGTCGTCGTTCGTGTAGGGCAGCACGGTGAAGCCGTCGTCGACCAGCTGCTCGGCGGCGTCCAGCAGCTCGATCGGGTCGGGCAGGAGGGTGCGCTCGTCGGCCACGACCTCGAGCTTGACGAGGTCGGTTTCGAGGGCCTCCCGCGCGAGCCGCGCGGTGAGCACGGCCTCGGCGGCGGTGCGGCAGCCGGCGGTGTTGGGCAGGACCTCGATGCCGAGGCGCCGCAGCAGGTCGATCACCCCGGTGCCGGTGACGGCGTCGATCCGGCGCATCGCCACGGTGGTGAGCGCGGTGCCGGATGCCACGAGGGCTCGCTCGAGGATCTCCAGGTTCGAGGCCCCGCCCGTCCCCATGATCAGCCGGGAGGCGATCTTGCGGTCGCCGACGAGCAGCGATTCGTCCATGGTCATCCTCCCTGCACCGCCGTCAACACCTCCACGCGCGCGCCGTCGGCGAGCGCGACGGCCGCCCAGTCGGACCGGCGCACGACCTCGCCGTCGACCGCGACCGCGATCCCGCTCTCGGGGGCGCCGAGCGCGGCGAGCGCATCACGGACGCACGCGCCATCCGCGAGCTCGCGCCGCTCACCATTGATCCACACCTGCACGTACTACCTCCTCGCCAACGAGAGTCGAGCCGGGTCCGCGGCGCGCACCGGGTCGGGGACGGGGTCGCTGCGCAGCAGGGCCAGCACGGCGTCGGCGGTGACGGGCGCGAGCAGCATCCCGTTGCGGTGGTGTCCGGTGGCCACGAGCAGGCCCTCCGGACCGAGCGCGCCGATCAGCGGCAGGTTGTCCGGGCTGCCCGGCCGCAACCCCGCTGCGCTCTCCACCAGTGCGTACTCGGCGATGCCCGGCAGGACCCGCTCGGCGTCCCGCAGCAGGTCGCGCACGCCGCCGACCGTGACCTCGGTGTCGAAGCCCAGCTCGGCCTGGGTGGCCCCGATGACGAGCCCGCCGTCGTCGCGCGGCACCACGTAGACCGGGCGGCCGTCCACCAGCGCACGCACCGTGCGTCGTGGCGGCGGGAACGCGCCCGCACGGTGCGCGATCCGCAGGATCTCGCCCTTGACCGGGCGCACCAGCCCTTCGAGCGCGGGATGCAGCGTGGCCGAGTGCGCACCCGCGGCCACGAGCACCCGATCGGCCTCGATGTCGCCGCCGTCCGTGCGGACACCGGTGACCCGCGCGCCGTCGTCGAGGACGGCACGGGCCGCGCGTTCCACGACCGTGACGCCGGCCCGCTCGGCGGCGGCGCGCAGCGCGGCGAGCAGCACCCGGTTGTCGACGGCGAGGTCGTCGGGTACCGACAGGCCGCCGCGCACGTCCGGGCCCAGCGCGGGCTCGCGGCGGCGCAGCTCCCGGCCCGAGAGCCGCTCGACGTCCCGGCCGAGGCGGCCGAGGAAGTCGGCGAGGTTCTCCAGCTCGGCGCGGTCGCCCGACCCGGTCGCCGCGACGACCGTGCCGTCGGTCCGCAACCCGGCGGGCTGCCCGGCGGCGTCCGCCAGCTCGGCGGCGAACGCGGGCCAGCGCCGCACGGCCGCCTCGCCGAGCTCCAGCAGCGCCTCCTCGCCCGGCCACGCCTCCGTGACGGGCGCGAGCATGCCGCCGGCCACCCACGACGCCCCGGACGCGGGCGCCGGGTCCAGCACCGTGACCCGTATGCCGGCCGCCGCCGCACACCACGCCGACGACAGGCCGATCACGCCTGCACCGATCACCGTCAACGAGTTCGACATCATCTCCGCTCCCTGCGCCGGCATGACCCGGATCAGGTTCGACGGTCGGGATCTGTCGGATCCCCTCTCAGCCCGCCGTACGGGCTCCCGTGCGTCACCTGCCATTCACCCTACGCCCTCCTGAGGGCGCGATGCAGTGGAGCAGCTTGCGGGCCGACGCCGCCTTGCGGGGAGGCGCGCTGGGAGTGAGCAAGACGGCGTCTCGAGGGCCCGCAAGCCCGCCGGAGCGGAGCGGCGGCAACTCGACACAAGTAGCGTCGGGCCCCGTGCCTGCCATCGACGGCGCCACCGTGCGCAAGCGACTGGACGACGCCCGCCTCTACCTCTGCACCGGGGCCCGCCGCCGCACCGGCGACCTCGCCGAGTTCGCCGACGCGGCGCTCGCGGGCGGCGTCGACATCATCCAGCTGCGGGACAAGGGCCCCGACGGCCCGCTCGAGGCGCGTGCCGAGCTCGCCGCGCTGGAGGTGCTCGCCGAGGCATGTGCCCGGCACGGCGCTCTGCTCGCGGTGAACGACCGCGCCGACATCGCCCTCGCGGCCGGCGCCGACGTCCTGCACCTGGGCCAGGACGACCTACCCGTCCGGTGGGCCCGGCAGGTGGTGGGCGACGAGGTGGTGATCGGGCGCTCGTCGCACAGCCCTGACGAGACCGCGACCGCGGCCGCCGAACCCGGGGTGGACTACTTCTGCGTCGGCCCCTGCTGGCCGACGCCGACGAAGCCGGGCCGCCCGGCTCCCGGCCTCGACCTCGTGCGCACGGTCGCGGGGCGGGCTCCGTCCCGGCCGTGGTTCGCGATCGGCGGCATCGACCACGCCCGGCTCGACGAGGTGCTCGCGGCGGGCGCGGAGCGCATCGTGGTGGTGCGGGCGATCACGGAGGCGGAGGACCCGCGGGCGGCGGCCGCCGCGTTCGCGACGAAGCTGCGTCCCTGAGGGAGCGCTCTCAGCGCGCCCGGAGCGCGCGCCGCGCCGACCAGCGCGCCCGGTACCAGCGGATCATCCAGAGCCAGCTCAGGTGATCGCCCCGCGGACGGCGGCGGCTTTTCACCACTGGTCTCCGCGTGCTGCGGTGGCTCGTCGTCCCGATCACGCGGTCGATGGGCGGGCTGTGCAGGACCGAGTCGTCCGGCAGGTCGCCCACGAGCACCCAGGCAGAGCCGGCGCGCGTGCCCGACCGTTGCCAGACCCGTTGTCCTGGCGCTGTTCCGATCACGGCGGCGGAGTTCACGAGTACAAGGGTGGCCCTCCGCGGCGTCGGAGTCGTCAAGGCTCGCGGGCATCTTCACTACCGGCTGGCTGCAGTGCGGTGAGCAGTCCTGGCAGGGGGTGCGTTCGCGACTCGTAAGGATCACGCCCCCGTTCCCCGGATAGCGTCCTGGCGTGTCGACCGGCGTCCCGAGGAGATCCCGGACAGCGGCCGATCTCCGAGGCGTCCTCGCGGCGGTGCTGTTCGTGCTGGCCGCCGCGGCGGTCGGGCGACTGCTGCTGGCGGCCGGGGTCGACATCTTCCTGCCGTTCCCACCCCTGCTGGCCGAGTGGCTGCCCCACGCCGGACCGGGCACACCGGTGGCGGTGGTCGTCGCGGTGGTGGTCGTGACCCGCGGTCCGGAGCTCGCCGACCGGCTGGCCTGGCGGCCGCTGCTGGGCGCGGGGTACGCCGCCGCGGCGGCGTGGACGATGGCGCTCGCGCTGGTGGACGGGTGGCAGCGCGGCGTCGTCGAGCGGCTCACCAGCAGCCAGGAGTACCTGCACGATGTGCCGCGCGTGCCGGACGTCGGCGCGATGCTGCGCACGTTCGCCGACCACATCCTCACCGACCGGCCCGGCTTCTGGACGACGCACGTCGGTGCTCACCCGCCCGGTGCGCTGCTGACGTTCGTGTGGCTGGACCGGCTGGGCCTCGGTGGGGGCGGCCCGGCCGGCCTCTTCGTGATGCTGGTCGGGGCGTCCGCGCCGGTCGCGGTGGCCGTGGCGGTGCGAGCGCTCGGGGCCGAGGACCTGGCGCGTCGGGCGCTGCCGTTCGGCGTGTTGTGGCCCGGAGCGGTGTGGGTCGGGGTGTCGGCGGACGGGATGTTCGCGGGTGTGCTCGCTTGGGGCGTCGCGCTGCTGGCGATCGGGGCCGTGGGGCAGGGGCTGCGGGCGGACCTCGCCGCGTTGGCCGGCGGGGTGCTGCTCGGCTGGTGCCTGTACCTGTCGTACGGGCTGGTGCTCGGCGGGCTGCTCCCGATCGCGGTACTCGCCATCGCGCACAGCGCGCGGGCCGGCCTGCTCGCAGCCGCTGGGACGCTCGCGGTGGTCGGGGCGTTCACCGCGTGCGGGTTCTGGTGGTTCACCGGCTTCGAGCGCGTCGGGGTGATCTACGCGGCCAGCATCGCGGCGTCGCGGCCGTACGCGTACTTCGTGTGGGCCAACCTTGCCGCGGTGCTGTTCGCGCTCGGCCCCGCCGTGGTGGCGGCGGCGCGGCGCGCCGGCCACCTCCCGACCGGCGTCGCGCTGCTGGCCGGGGCGGGCCTCGCCGCGATCCTGCTGGCCGACGTGTCCGGGATGAGCAAGGGGGAGGTCGAGCGGATCTGGCTGCCGTTCGCGGTGTGGCTCACGATCCCGTGCGCGCTGTTGCCCCGCGCCCGGTACTGGCTCGCGGCGCAGGCCTGCCTCGCGCTGGCGGTCAACCACCTGCTGCTGACGGTCTGGTAGCCAGGCCGTACAGGAAGGTGCGCACGCCGGAGGTCACCGTCTCGGCGATCTCCTCGTCGGTCGGAACCAGGCCCCGGTAGGACGGGTTGTCGGCCGAGATCAGCCGCATGAGCTGGAGGGCGGCCCGCTCCGGGTCGTCGACGCGCAGCAGTCCCCGGTCGGCCAGCTCGCGCAGCCGCCCGGCGAGCGCCCGCCGGACGCGCAGCGGCCCGGTCTCCTGCCACGCGTCGATCGCCTCCTGCGGGATGTGCCCGACCTCGGCGTTGATCTGGCGGACCAGCGCGAAGTGCGCGGCGTGCTCGTCCCGCACCGGCCCGGCGAAAGCCAGGCCGAACTCCACGAGGTCCGCCTCCAGGTCGACGACCCGGTGCAGGTAGCGCTCGACGATCGCGACCTGGGTGTCGGCGAACCGCGCTGCGCTCTCCTGGATGACGGTGCGGAAGAGGTCCGCCTTGTCGGTGAAGTGGTTGTAGACCGTGCGCGTGGACACGCCGGCCTCGGTGCAGATCGCATCGATGCTCGCGCGGGTGTAGCCGTCGCGGGCGAAGACCGTGAGCGCGCCGGTGACGATCGCGCTGCGCTTGCCGGCGAGGCCACCGCGCGGTCTCGCCGGGTTGCTCCTGGTCATCGCCGCCTCCCAGCCAGATTTACAATGAGCGTTGTAGTTGTTGCCACGATCGTTGTACCTTAACAACATGGTTCGAATCGCCATCGTCGTCGGGAGCACCCGACCGGTCCGCCGCACCGAGATCGTCGCCCGCTGGGCGGCGGAAGCCTGCGCGAGCCATCCCGTCGCCCGCACCGGTCAAGCGACGTTCGACGTGATCGACCTGGCCGACCACGACCTGCCGGTGCTCGACGAGCGCGCCGCCGCGCTCTGGGCCGACTACCGGGGCGCCCACACCAGGAGGTGGGCGGCGACGATCGCCCCCTACGACGGTTTCGTGTTCGTCACCCCGGAGTACAACCACTCGTTCCCCGCCGCGCTGAAGAACGCGATCGACTACCTGTTCGCCGAGTGGCACGACAAGGCGGCCGGGTTCGTCAGCCACGGCGTCCACGGCGGGGTCCGC
>Ga0268258_10000037_pt1 | contig 13179 bp, 11 predicted proteins | sample AgamicAsSfrz_FD_200255 | JGI IMG/M metagenome (GOLD analysis project Ga0268258, IMG submission 200255) | Agave microbial communities from Guanajuato, Mexico - As.Sf.rz (v2) (version 3) | ecosystem: Host-associated > Plants > Phyllosphere > Phylloplane/Leaf | place: Guanajuato, Mexico... | reverse complement strand
GATCACGCCGGGGTTGGCGGCCCGGACCGCCTGGTAGTCGAGGCCGTAGCGGGCCAGGCCGCCCGGCTTGAAGTTCTCGATCAGCACATCGGCCCGCCGCGCCAGCTCGCGGGCCACCTCGGCGTCGGCCTCGTCGCGCAGGTCGAGCGCGATGGAGCGCTTTCCGCGGTTGATCCCCAGGTAGTAGGTGGACACGCCCTCACGCTCCGGGGGGATCCAGGTGCGTGTGTCGTCGCCCGCCGGGCCCTCGACCTTGATCACGTCGGCGCCCATGTCGGCCAGCAGCATCGTGGCGTAGGGGCCCGCCAGGACGCGGGAGAAGTCGGCGACCAGCATCCCCGCCAGCGGTCCGGCCGCAGTCTCGGCCATTCAACGCACCCTTCGTCCGTGCAACGGACATCCGTCCGCGCAGGCGATCCTGCTCCGGCGAGATGAGAGCCGTCAAGGTCCCGATGGCCGAGTAGCGCAGGCCCGTCAGGGCCGGCGCGTATCGAGACCACAGCCGTGACTGGTGGGTCTAGGCGCTCACCGTGATGTGCGGGACCGTGTCCAAGCGGGCGAAGTCGGCGCTGATCTCCCCCGCGGTCTGCAGCAGCAGCGGGAGGTGGTGCTCGAGCAGGTGGTCCACCGACGTCTCGGCGGCGTGGCAGTTCACGTTGACGCCGGCGATCACCCGGCCGGAGCCGTCCCGCAGCGGAGCGGCGACCGACCGGATGCCCAGTGCGAGCTGCTCGTCGGTGAGCGCCCAGCCGCGGGCGCGCACCTCGCGCAGCACCGCGTCGCGCTCGGCGCGGTCGGGCTGCCAGCGCGGCACGAGGCCGGAACGGGTCGGCTCGGCGAGCACCCGGTCCAGCTCGTCCGGCGCCAGCGCCGCGAGCTGCACCTTGCCCAGTGACGTCGACAGCGCCGGGAACCGGGTGCCGATCTGCACCGCGAGCGCGACGATCTTCGGCACGGCCACGCGCGCGACGTAGACGATGTCCGAGCCGTCGAGCTGGGCGATGGAGCAGGACTCGTTGGTGCGTGCGACCAGCCGCTCCAGGTGCGGGCGAGCGACCTCCCACAACCCCATCGACCGCACGTAGGACACGCCCAGGTCCAGCACCCGCGGGGTGAGCGAGTAGCCGCGCTCCGCGGTGCGGACGTAGCCGAGCTCCTCGAGCGTCAGCAGGATCCGGCGCGCGGTCGGACGGGCGAGGTCGGTGGCGGCCGCCACCTCGGCGAGCGTCATCACGGGGCGCCCCGGGCGGAAGGCGGTGATGACCCCGAGCCCACGGGCGAGCGCCTCGATGAAGTCCGGACCGGTCCCTGCGCGTGGCATCGCACGAGCGTAACCGCCCTGTCCGCAAGGCGGACACCAGCAACACGAGCCGGGTCGATCGGTGTGCGGATTGACACCCGGCCCGACCTGCACGAGGCTGCGCTTCCAGGGACGACCGGCACGCGGACGTCCGTCCGTTGCAAAGGAGCACCAGGTGACGCACGAGCCCACTCCGGTCGTCCTGCGGGGCGGCACGGTCCTCACCGTCGACGCCGCCCAGACGGTGCTCCCGGACCACGACGTGCTGGTGACCGGCGAGACGATCGCCGCGATCGGCCCCGGGCTCGCCGTGCCGGAGGGCACCGTCGAGATCGACGCCACCGGCGGCCTCGTCATGCCGGGCATGATCGACACGCACCGGCACATGTGGCAGACGGCCATGCGCGGCTACGGCGCCGACTGGACCCTCACGCAGTACTTCGTCTGGTACTACCTCGAGTGGGGCAAGGTCTTCCGGCCCGAGGACGTGCACGCCGGTAACCTGCTGTCCGCGCTCGAGGCGATCGACGCGGGAGTCACCACCACCGTCGACTGGTCGCACGGGCTCCAGACGCCGGAGCACGCCGACGCCGCCGTCGACGCGCTGGCGTCCGTGCCCGGCCGGTTCGTACTGGCCTACGGCAACCTCCAGGACGCACCCGCGAACTGGACCGCGTCACCCGGCTTCCGCGACTTCGTGACCCGCCGCTTCCCGAACGGGCGCGGCGACGACATGCTCGGGTTCCAGCTCGCGTTCGACGTCCTCGGCGACCCGGCCTTCCCCGAGAAGCCGGCCTTCGAGGTGGCCCGCGAGCTGGGCGTGCCGGTCACCACGCACGCCGGGGTCTGGGGTGCCACCGGCGACGACGGCATCCGGCTCATGCACGAGCACGGGTTCATGACTCCCGAGACCGTCTACGTGCACTCCGCCTCGCTCTCACCCGACTCCTACCACCGCATCGCGGCGACCGGCGGCTCCGTCTCGGTGGCCACCGAGAGCGAGCAGAGCGCGGGCCAGGGCTACCCGCCCACCTGGGCCCTGCGCGCGTACGGCATCCCGGTGTCGCTGTCGATGGACACCTCGGTGTGGTGGAGCGCCGATCTCTTCTCGGCGATGCGGACCACGCTGGGGGCCGATCGCTCCCGCGAGCACCTGGAGGCGCACGCGAAGGGCGACACGGTCACCAACTCCTCGCTGCGGGCCGCGCAGGTGGTGGAGTGGGCCACCCGCGGCGGCGCTCACGCGCTCGGCCGGGCGGACCGCCTGGGCAGCGTCGAGGTCGGCAAGCTCGCCGACCTCGTGCTGCTCAAGAACGAGCACTCGCCGGTGATGTTCCCGCTGCTGCACCCGCACGGCCACGTCGCGTTCCAGGCCCAGCGCGGGGACGTCCACACCGTGCTCGTGAACGGGCGCGTCGTGAAGACCGACCACCGGCTCGTCGGGGCCGATCTGGTGGCGGCGCGGCGGGAGGTGGAGCGCACGGTGGAGTACCTGCGCGCGCAGCTCGGCGAGGAGGCGTGGGAGAAGGGGATGCACCCGGACGTCCCGGAAGCCGGGGGCCTCGAGAACCCCTACATGTACTCCGACTACCGGCGCACCGGCACGCAGGAGGGCCAATGACGCAGCATCCATCACCAGCCCGGACCGCACCGGCGGGCACGGCGGCGATCACGCTCGGCTTCGCCGTCCTCTGCCTCTCCTACCTGCTCAACGCGATGGACCGGCAGGTGTTCTACCCGCTGGTGCCCGAGATCCGCGAGGAGTTCGGCTTCTCGCTCGAACAGGCAGGGCTGCTCGCCACCGGGTTCACGCTGGGCCTCGCGCTCACCGGCGTTCCGGCGGGCTACCTGCTCGACCGCATGTCCCGCAAGACGATCGTCGTCGCGAGTGTGGTCGTCTACTCGGCCGGCACGGTCGCCATCCCGCTCGCCGCGGGTTTCCTGGACATGGCCGTCTACCGGCTGGTCTCCGGCGTGGGCGAAGGCGTGCAGGCCACCGCCATCTACGCGATCATCGGCGCCTACTACTTCCACCGCCGGGCGCTGGCCGCCGGGTTCATCGGGGTCGCGTTCGGCCTGGGTGTGTTCCTCGGTCCCGTGATCGGGCAGAGCATGGCCGCCGCATCGGACACGTGGCGCACCCCGTTCTACGTGTTCGGCGTCGCGGGCCTCGTCGTGGCACTGATCCTGCTGGTCACGGTGCCACGGGCGATGAGCGAGGCCGTGGCGGGCCGCACCGACGCACCCGATTCGGCCGACTACGACCACGTGCCGGCCAGCCCGTACAACCGCAACTCGCTCGCCTTCGCGATCACCTCGGCGGTGTCCGGCCTGGTCTTCTACGGCTTCCTCGGGCTGTACCCGACCTTCCTGCGCGAGCAGCTCGCGTTCGCTCCCGGCCAGGCGGCGCTCGCCGCGTCGCTCGTCGGGTTCGGGGCGATGATGGCGCTGCCGGTGGGCTGGCTCGCCGATCGCATGGACCAGCGCGTGCTCCTCGCGGTGGGCTTCGTGGGCACGGCCGCCTCGACGCTGCTCGCCTACTCGGTGGCCACCGGGGCAGCCGCGCAGTACGTCCTCGCGTTCCTGATCGGCACCTTCGCCAGCGGCGTGCTGTTCACCAACTGCACCACGGTGCTGCAGCGCTCGGTGCGGCCCGAGCACGTCGGGCGCGGGGCGGGGCTGTTCATCCTCACCTACTACGTGGCAGCCGCGGTGTCCGGGCTGATCTTCGCCCGCCTGGTCGCCGGCATCGGCTGGCAGGGCGCAGGACTCGTGCAGCTCACCCTGCTCCCGCTGCTGGGGCTCGCCGCGCTCGTGCTCGTGGACCCGCGGCGGATGCTCCTGCCGCCCGCCCTGCGAAAGGCGTGAGGGTCAGCCCTGCAGGGCGAGGGCGAACACGCGCCACCCGTCGGGATCCTGCTTCAGGAACCCGGGCGCCCGGCGCTCCTGTCCGCCGGCGGTGTGCCAGGCGTCGGCCTGGTCGCCCGCGTTGACGGGCGCGCTGAACGCCGGCGCGCGAGCACCCCGACCAGCAGCACCGGCACCCGACGACTCGGTCCCCCGCCCATGGGAGCAGTCTGGCGGGTGTGCGGCGGCCGGGCTGACCGGACGACGGGAGAAGGAGCGGGTATGGCGGAGCGGGTCGGGATCCTCGGGGCGGGAGCGGTCGGCGGGATGCTCGCGGTCCTGCTCGCCGAGGCCGGTCACGAGGTGACCGTGCTGGCGTCGGAGCGCACCAGCACCGCGATCAACGTCGGCGGGCTGGCGCTGCGCAGCCAGAAGTTCGGCGACCGGCAGGCCCGGGTGCCCGCGCGCCCGTACCTCACGGCGCCGGTGGACGTCCTGTTCGTCGCGGTCAAGGCCCCGGACCTGCTCGCCGCGCTCGACCGGGTGCCGGCCGCGCTGCTGACCGACGCCGCCGTGGCGCCGCTGCTCAACGGCACCGACCACGTCGCGCTGCTGCGGGCGGCCCTGCCGCAGGCCGCGGTCGTGCCGATGACGGTGTCGGTGGAGGCCACCCGCACCGCGCCCGGCGTGATCGAGCACATCTCGCCCTTCGTCGAGTACGCGCTCGCCGAGGAACGGGAGCGCGCGCGGGTCGATCCGGAGGCCCTGCTGCGCTCCGCGGGCCTCGACGTCGACGCCTCCGCGCCGGACGAAGCCGCCCTCCTCTGGCGCAAGCTCTCCTTCCTCGCCCCGCTGGCCCTGCTCACCACCCACGCGCGCCAGCCGCTCGGTCCGGCCCGCGACGCCCACCCCGACCTCCTGGAAGGGCTCGTCGCCGAGACCGCCGCCGCGGCCGCAACGGCCGGGGCCGAGATCGACCCGGCCGCCGTCGGGAAGCGGATCGCCGGTCTGCCCGCCGGGATGCGCTCGTCCATGCTCAAGGACGCGATCGCCGGCGCCACTCTCGAGCTCGACGCCATTGCCGGGCCGATCCTGCGGGCGGCGCCCGGCGGGGCCCCGGTCACCCGCGCCGTCGTCGCCGAGATCACCGAGGCAACGGCCCGGGCTGCTAGCCGGTAACGGTCATCGGGGTGACGTGGAGCCGGTGCAGCACGGCGCCGCCGGCTTCGGCGAACAGCTCCACGCCGGTGCCGGCCGGGTCAGGGAAGATCTGGTCGGTGAGGACGGCGTCCCCCTCTCCCGCGAAGACCTCGACAGAAGCGGAGTCGACGTACACCTCGAGCCGGAGCAGCCCGCCGGGGAGGGAGTACGGCGCCCGGTGTACGCCGGCGAACGCGTCGCTGAACCCGGTCGTCCCGGATCGGGTGCGGTCGACGAAGACGCATCCCGCCGCCGCGTCGTACCCGACCACCGTCGCGTTGCCCGACCCGACTCGGACCCGAAGGCCGCACCGACGGGCCGTTCCCGGCTCGATCTCGGCGACCAGCGCGAGCCGCGAACCGTGCGCCTCCGGGGGCAACGGGTGGACACCTGCCGGCACCTCCTGGCGCGGCACCTCCACGGCCGGGTGCGGCTGAAGCGCCGCCACCGGTTGCTGCACGAGCCGTACGTCTCCGTCGACCGTGCGGAGCTCGAGACGCCGGGGCAGAGCCATCGACCCCCGGAACTCCCGCGTCGGCACCGCGCCCGCGTACACCCAGTTGCTCATCCAGCCCATCAGCACGCGCTCGCCGTCCGCCAGCCCGGAGAAGGAGACGGCGGCGTAGAAGTCGGCGCCGTGGTCGACCCAGTTCACGCCACCCGGGCCCGGTGCCGGGTCCGCGCTGAACTTCACCCCGTCGAAGTCGCCGACGAAGTACTGGGTGCCCGAGCCGCCCGCCGGGCCGCCCGACTGGACGCTGACCAGCAGCACCCACCGGGTGTCGTCCGGATCACCGTCCACGGCCAGCGGGAACAGGTCCGGGCACTCCCACAGCCCCTCGCTCGCCCCTGCCGGCCCGAAGTCGCTCAGGCGCGTCCACTCCTTGAGGTCAGCCGACCGGTACAGCTGCACGACCCGCTCGGCGGCCAGCGCCACCACCATCACCCAGTGCCCACCCTCGGCGTACCAGAACACCTTCGGGTCGCGGAACTCGGTCGACCCGATGTCGAGAACCGGGTTCCCCTCGTAGCGGATCCAGGTGCGGCCCCGGTCCGTGCTGGCCGCCAACGACTGCGCCTGGCCGCCCGTGACCAGGTTGTGGCTGGTGTAGACCGCCACCAGCGGCGGCCCGTCACCGGTGCCGAGCCCCGCGGTGTTCGCATGGTCCACGACCGCGCTGCCGGAGAACACGTGCTCGGTATCGGTTCCCGTCAACGCGACCGGTAGCTCCTCCCAGTGCACGAGGTCGGTGCTCACGGCGTGGCCCCACGACATGTTCCCCCAGTCGCACCCATGCGGGTTGTACTGGAAGAACAGGTGGTATTCCCCGTCGTGGCGGACCAGGCCGTTCGGGTCGTTCAGCCAATTGCGCGCGGGGGCGAAGTGAAAGCCCGGCCGAAACGGCTCGCCGGTCACGATGAGTGATCTCCTGTCGGTTGGAATGCGGTCAGCCCTTGACACCGGAAGAGGCGATGCTGCCGATGAACGCGCGCTGGAAGGCCAGGAACAGGGCGAGCACCGGCACCGTGATCATCGAGGCGTATGCCATGACCTGGCCCCAGGACACGTCGAGCTGGAAGAAGTACTGGATGCCGACCATGACCGGCCGGTATTCCTCGCTCTGCACCACCATGAGTGGCCACAGGTAGGAGTTCCACGCCGGGAGGAAGGTGAGGATCGCCACGGTGGCGACCGCGGGCCCCGAGAGCGGCATGATGATCTTGCGGTAGATCGTGAACCACCCCGCGCCGTCCACGCGCGCCGCCTCGTCGAGTTCCTTCGGGATGCTGGAGAAGTACTGGTAGAAGAGGAAGATCGAGAAGGCGTTGGCGACGAACGGCAGCACCTGTACCTGGTAGGTGTCTATCCAACCTGTGGTGAGCGCGAGGCTGAATCCCTGCATTTCCAGCGAGGGGAGCTTATTCACCCACCACACGAGCGGCAGCGCGAAGGTCTCCAGCGGCACGATGAGAGTCGCGATGATGCCGGTGAGCACGATCTTCTGGCCGCGGAAGGTCATTCTGGACAATGCGAAAGCGGCCATGGAGTTGACCAGGATGCCGAGCGCGACGGTGGCCGCCGATATCCCGATCGAGTTGAGGAGCATGCGACCGGCCGGCACACGCTCGAACACGCCGCGATAGTTGTCCAGCGACACGTCGCCGACCGGCAGGATCGCGCGGATCGACGACAGGTCGGCGAAGATCTGGGCGTCCGGCTTGAACGACGACACGAACATGAACACGATCGGGGCGGCGAACCCGACCACCAGCAGCGATCGGGTCAGCTGGACCGATGCGGCCCTCCAGGCAGGTGTGGCGTCGGTGATCTGAGTTGCCACGGTCAGCCCCTCTCGCGGGTGAGGAGACGCTGGACCAGCGAGATGCCCAGCACGATGACGAAGAACACCAGGGACACCGCAGCGGCGTAGCCGGTCGACTGCTGCTCGTAGCCGGTCCGCACCGCCATGTAGACCACGGTGGCGGTGCTGTCCAGCGGGCCGCCCTGGGTCATCACGCTGATCTGGGTGAAGAGGCTGCAGGCGGAGATCGTGATGGTGATCAGGATGAACGTCCGGGTCGCGACGAGTCCGGGCCAGGTGACGTGCCGGAACATTCCCCAGCGGGAGGCGCCGTCCAGCGCGGCCGCCTCGTAGAGCTCGCCGGGGATCGTCTGCAGGCCCGCCAGCCAGATCACCATGTGGAACCCGACCGCCTGCCAGATGGACATCAGCATGATCGCCGGCATCGCGGTGGCGGGGTTGCTCAGCCAGTCGGTGCCCTCCCAGTAGCCGAAGGAGACCGCACGGATGACCTGGTTCAGCAGCCCGTCGGGTTCGTAGATGAACCGCCACAGCAGCGAGACCACGACCATCGAGGTCACCACTGGGATGAAGTAGACGGTGCGGAAGAAGTTGCGACCACGGACCTTGGCGTTGACCAGCAGGGCGAGCACCAGGGCGAGACCCGCCTGAACCGGCACGACCACGACCGCGAAATACGCGGTGTTGCGGAGCGACGCCCAGAAGTAGGAGTCGGTGAACAGGGTCAGGAAGTTGTCGAACCCGACCACCGACGGTGGCCGCGGCGAGATCAGCCGCGCGTTGGTGAAGGCGAGGCCGAACATCAGCAGCACCGGGACCACGAAGAAGACGATCAGCAGGATCACCGCGGGAGCGGTCATCGCCGCGGCGAGCAGGCTCTCCCGGGACCGCGCTGCCCGCTGAGGGGTGGCGACCGGCGGCGTGGACGGTGCCGGCGGTGCCGGCGCGACGGCAGACGTGGACATGGCGGCTCCTTGTGTCCCGGAAGGCTCAGAACTCGTAGTTGCCGTTCTGCTTGACGTTGTTGTCGATGTCCGCGACCGCCTTGTCGAGGATCGCCTTCGGATCGCCGCCGTCCACGATGTCGGCGGATGCCTTCTGGAAGACCGAGGAGATGAACGGGTACGCCGGGGTGACCGGGCGCTGCACGGCGAACTGGTCCGCGAGGTCGTAGAAGATCCGGTACTTGCCGTCCGGGGCGAAGTTCTCCACCTGCGCGGCCGCCTCTTCCGTCGCGGGGATGAGGCCGAGTTCCGTGGCGTACAGCACGTGGTACTTCGTCTGCGCCGAGAACTCGAGGAACGCCCTGGCCCCGTCCTTGGCCGAGCAGTCGGCGCTCATCCCCCACTGCCACGAGCCGCCGCCGATCTTGGGACCGTGGCCGAAGTCCACAGGAGGCAGGAACAGGACGTCGTCGCCGTACCTCTCGGTCACCTGGTCAGCAGCCCAGCTCCCGGACCACATGATGGCGCTCTTGCCGTTGATGAAGTCCAGCGTCGAGTCCTCCCCGGACTGACGCGCGATGTAACCGTTCTCGACCAGGCCGTGCATCCACTCCGCCCAGGCGATGGCCGCCGGTCCGTTGAGGACGCCCTGCGCGCCTGTGTAGGTGTTCCGGTCGATCAGGTCACCACCGAAGCTCTGCAGGATCGGCGAGTAGGCGTAGGGGGCCCACTCGCCGGTGCCGGAGGTACCGAGGTCCAGCGGGTGTTCGTATTCGCCGCCCGCCTTGATCGCCGCGAGCGCAGCGTCGAACTCGTCCTTCGTCCATGGCTCGGTCAGGGTCGGGACCCTGATGCCGTACTTCTCCAGCACCGAACGGCGGGTGACCACGTTGAGGGCGACGTCGTAGTGGCCGAAGGCGTACAGCTCGCCGTCGACCACACCGAGCGTGCTGGGCAGCTGGTTCGCGAACAGCTGCTCGGGCAGCTCGAGCGGGGCGATGTATCCGGCCCACGCCCAGTTCGGGACGTTGGGTGCGTCCATGTCGAGGATGCACGGCAGCTTCCGCGCCGTGGCCGCGCCCGTGACCGAGTCGTTGTAGGCGTCCTGGGGGAAGGACTGGATCTCGACCCGGTACCCGGCCTGGCCCGCGTTGAAGTCGTCGACCACCCGCTGGTTGACGGCGAGCTCGTCATCGTTGCCGCCGTTGTGGGTCCAGAGAGTGAGAGTGGTGACGCCGTTCTCGGTGACGGCGCCGCTCCCACCGGAACCGGAGGCGCACGCGGTGAGCGCGAACGCCGCAGCGGTCAGCAGTGCGGTGATGGTGGCGAGCCGTCGAGTCCGGCTTCCGCGGTGGTGAATGGCCATGACGCTTCCTTGCGTTGTGGGTTCGGGCATCTGGGTTCGGGCACGGCCGTGCCGGCCCGGGGGCTCTGTGCTGATTCCGGTCTTTCGGGTGGGTCAGCCGTCTCGCGGTGGCGCGACCGAGGCTCGCGGCACCAGCGGACATCGGAGCCGAACCTGCTCCGCCTCGGCGTCGGGATTCTCGATGCGGGCGATCAAGGCCTCGACCGCCCATGCGCCCATCTCGTGATGCGGCAGGGCCACGGTGGTGAGCCCGGGCCGCAGACCGTCGGCGATGAGCTCCTGGTTGTCGAAGCCCACCACGGACAGGTCCTCGGGGATACGCAGTCCCCGTTCGGCGGCGGCGTGGTAGACGCCCATCGCCATCCGGTCGTTGAACGCGAAGATCGCGGTCGGCTGCGGCTCGCGGTCGAGGAGGAGCCGGGCGGCCTCGAGGCCGCCGGCGGTGTTGCTCTCCCCGTGGACCACGAGCGCCTCGTCCGGGGTGATGCCGGCGTCGGCCAGGGCGCTCCGGTAGCCCTCGAGCCGGCCGCGGGTCGCGGGGATGTCGTCGACGTTGTTGACGAAACCGATCCGGCGGTGGCCGTGGTCGAGCAGCACCTGGGTTGCCGTACGCCCGCCCTGGACCTCGTCCGGCACCACGGAGGGGAACCGGGGGGCGTCGGTCCGCGCGTCCACCAGCGCTGTGGGTACGTCGTGGAGCAGTGCAGGAACGTCGACCTCGCGGTGGTACATCGTCGCGTAGAGGAACCCGTCGACCTGGCGCTGCTGCAGGGCCTGGATCTCGGCGTCCTCGGTCGCGGGGTCACCGGTGGTGTTCACCAGCATCAAGAGCCACCCGCGTTTGGACGCCGCTTCCTGCGCGCCGAGGATCAGCTGCCCGGCATACGGCGTGGTGGCGATCTCGTCGGACACGAAGGCGATGAGCTGGGTGCGCTGCAGCCGCAGGCTCCTGGCCACGCCGCTCGCCCGGTAGCCGAGCTCCGCCGCCGCCTCCCGCACCCGTGCCCGGGTGTCCTGGTGGATCCGCTTGCCGGGCACCTCGTTGAGGACGTGCGACACGGTGGTGACCGAGACACCGGCGCGCTGCGCGACGTCCTTGATCGAGATCCGCTTCGCCATCCCGTGCCCAATCGTTTTGCCATCTGATGGGGATTGAGCATGGCGTGGCGGCGGTCACCCGTCAAGAGGTTGCCCAAACGTTTTTTCACTGAGCCGTGGTGTCGGAGATCGCCGCGGGCGGATGATCTCGAGTTCCGGGTGTCCATGGTTCTCGCCACGACCATGAGCACCCGAAACCGCTCACCAGGCGGGCGGTGAGGGTGCTCAGCGAGCTCCCACACCGCCTCGACGTCGTTGGGCAGGAACGACGGCGGCGCACCGAGAAGTCCGCTCGTACCAGCCCGCCGCCGCGGCGTAGTCGCGCACGGGGATGCCCGCGAACAGGTCGATGGTCATCAGGTCACGCTAGAGGTCGCCCTCCGCGCGATCCCGAAGTGCCGCAAGGAACGATCTGAGATCGGCGGGGCCAGCAGATGCGATGGTATGGACCCGCCGGAGATCCAACCGTCCGTAACCGTGCACGACGAGGTTGCGGAACCCAGCGGCCCGGCCCAGGCGCTCGGCAAGGTCATCGGGGATGACGTCGGCCTCGGCCAACTGCCGGAATGCGTCGCCGTACGTGGGCGGACTGCCGAGGCCGAGACGCACGCACGTCGAGACCGCGAGATCGATCACGACCTGAACCGCCTGCCACAGGTGCAGCACGACCGTGTCTGTCGCGGAGGTCAGGGGGCGAAGATCGTCAGGATCCGCCGGAAGGTGCTCCGCCACCCGATCAAGGTGCCGGACCACGGCCGCCGCGCGCTCGGCCAGAAGCTCCCGATCGACCCGTTCCGTCATCCGAGCGCCGCGAGAACGTCGTCCTGAGCTGCGCGGATGACCGGGCCGGCGTCGCACCAGAATTGCACGGCTTCGAGCTGGAACTCGCGAAATGCGCCCTCGCGCTGCTCCGCGAGCACCACGCCGTCGCGCGCGGTGCGGTACCGGAGCAGAGCACTCGCCCGTCGGAGGTCGACGAGGTCGACGGCGTCGGTTCCCAGAAGTCTCGTGAGCGCGGTCGCGAGCGCGGCGAGATCGGTGGTGCCGTCGGTGAGGACGCCGAAGTCCCAGTCCGAGTCCGCCCCTCCGTCTCCACGCGCGCGTGAACCGTGCAGCACCAGGACCTGCACACCAGCCATCGCGGGATGCCCTTGGATCCGCGGGGAGATCTGGTGCGGCGTCACACCTGGAAGCCTAGCGGGACCGGTTCCTCACCCCCGGGTGAGATCCACCGTGCCCGCAACCGCGGCCGGCCGCTCGCAGGTGGTGGTGAGCTCCACGGACGTGCGCGTGTCGGCGGCCTCCTGCACGGACTCCATGATGTCCAGGACGTGCAGGCCGAGCTCGTCGCCGGCCCGGTGCGGGCGGCCCTCGGCGATCGCGACCGCCATGTCCGCCAGGCCGTAGCCGCGCCCGGAGTCGACGTAGCCGGCCGTGCTGCCGATGTCCACCCACCCGTCGTCGACCGCGGCGGCGGAGTAGAGCTCGACGGGGCCTTCGAAGTGGTTCGGGTCGGGCACCGACAGCGATCCGCCCGTGCCGTGCACCTCGATGCGGGGCAGGCGGGCCGCCCAGATGTCGAAGCTCATGATCAGCGTGGACAGCGCGCCGGAGGTGTGTTCCAGGATCCCGGTGATCGTGGAGTCGACGCCCACGTCGAAGGAGGTGCCCGCCTTCGGGCCCGAGCCGATCGTCCGGGTGGCGGACGGGCGCGTCGACGCGCCGACCACCCGCGCGACCGGGCCGAGGAGGTGCACCAGCGACGTCAGGTAGTACGGCCCCATGTCGAGCAGCGGGCCGCCGCCGGGCTGGTAGTAGAACTCCGGGTCGGGGTGCCAGCGCTCGTGGCCGGGGGTCGTCATGAACGCCGTGGCCGAGTGCGGGGTGCCGATCCGACCTGCGTCGACCGCGGCACGGGCGGTCTGCACGCCGGTGCCGAGCACGGTGTCCGGGGCGCAGCCCACCCGCAGGCCCGCGCCGGCGGCGGCCTTGACGACCTCGCGGCCCTCCGCCACGGACGCGGCGAGGGGCTTCTCCACGTAGACGTGCTTGCCGGCGGCGAGCGCGGCGACGGCGACGTCGGCGTGCGTGGCCGGGAGC
>Ga0268258_10000036_pt1 | contig 13234 bp, 13 predicted proteins | sample AgamicAsSfrz_FD_200255 | JGI IMG/M metagenome (GOLD analysis project Ga0268258, IMG submission 200255) | Agave microbial communities from Guanajuato, Mexico - As.Sf.rz (v2) (version 3) | ecosystem: Host-associated > Plants > Phyllosphere > Phylloplane/Leaf | place: Guanajuato, Mexico... | reverse complement strand
CCTCGTGGACCAGCCGCCGCTGCCACTCCCCCGCGGCGACCGCGCCGTCCTGGTCGATCGTGACGTCGAGGCCGTTCGAGTAGGCGCCACCGAACTGCCAGACGTTCCCCTGGAACTGCCAGTCACCGTCGATCTTGGCGAACGCCAGGCTGCGCAGCGACCGCCCCGCGGACTGCACACCGGCCAGCGCGGGCGCCCACTCGCGCAGCTCGCTCCACGTCTCCGGCGCCCGGTCGGGCAGCCCGGCCTGCGCGAACGCGTCGCGGTTGTAGTAGAGCATCGGGGTGCTGCGGGCGAACGGGATCCACCAGCTGCGCCCTTGCAGCACCCCCTCGGCGAACAGCCTGGGCTCGTACACGCTCGCGTCGAACCCGGGCGTGAAATAGCCGTCGAACGGCTCGAGTGCGTCGTTGAGGTAGAACCGCTCCCACGTGACGTCGGAGAAGATCGCGATGTCCGGCACCTGCCCGGCGATCAGCGACGCGGCCACCTTCTGCGCGGTGTCGTCGTAGCTGCCCTGGTACTGCGCCTCGACGTAGACGCCGTCCTGCGAGTCGTTGAACCCGGTGACGAGCTCGCCGAGCACCTTGCCGTTGCGGCCGCTGTAGGAGTGCCAGAACACGACGCGGACGCGCCCGGCGTACTGCGCGGGGACGGTGCCGGCCGGCTGCGCGTACTCGGCGTCCGGTGAGCGGAAGCCGCAGCCCGCGGCGAGCCCGGCGGTACCGAGCAGGGTGAGGAACGACCGTCTGCTCCTCATCCCTTCACCGCCCCGGCCGTGATGCCGCCGACGATCCAGCGCTGCGCCACGAAGAAGATCACGAGCATCGGCGCGAGGACGACCAGCGTGCCCGCCATGATCGTGCCCCAGTTCGAGAGCCCCTCCTGGTCCTTGAGGATCAGCAGGCCGACCGGGAGCGTGCGCATCTCGGCGGTGTTGGTGACGATCAGCGGCCACACGAAGTTGTTCCACTCCTCCACGGCGGTGATCACCACGACCGTCACCAGCATCGGGCGCGACATCGGCAGCACCACCTGCCACAGCGTGCGCAGGTGCCCCGCGCCGTCCACGGACGCCGCGTCCGTCACCTCGCGGGGCAGGGTGCGGAAGTGCTGGCGCATCAAGAACGTGGCGAAGGCCGACCCGATGCCGGGGATGATCAGCCCGGCGTAGGTGTTGATCCAGCCGAGCGTGGCGACGGTGAGGTAGTTCGGCAGCAGCGTGACGTGGCCGGGCACCATCATCGCGCCGAGGATCACCAGGAAGAGCGCGTTCTTGAACGGGAACCGCAGGTACACGAAGGCGTACGCGGTGAGCACCGCGTTGGCCACCTTCAGCGCGGTGCCCGCCACCGTCGCGATCGTGGAGTTGAGGAAGAACCGGCCGAAGGGCGCCGCGTCCCACGCCAGCCCGAAGTTCTCCCAGGTCAGCCGGCTCGGCCACCAGGCGGGCGGGAACTGGTAGATCTCGTCCGGCGCCTTGAGCGCCGTCGTGAGCAGCCAGTACAGCGGGCCGATGAACACCGCCGCTATGCCGAGCAGCAGCACGTACTGCACCGCTCGCGCCGGTCGGGCCGTCCGTTGCGGACGTGCGGGGATGGTCTCGGACATCGGCACGGCCATCAGACGTGCATCCGCCTCTCCATGATCCGGGCCTGCACCGCCGTGACGATCAGCAGGAGCACGAACATGATGATCGACAGCGTGGCCGCCCGTCCGGCGTCGAACGCCTCGAAGCCCTCGCTGTAGATGGCCCAGCTGAGCGTGGTGGTGGCGTCGCCGGGGCCGCCGCCCGTCATCACCGCGATCACGTCGAACGCCTGGAACGTGCCGATCACGGTGGTGATCAGCAGGAAGAACGTGATCGGCCGCAGCTGCGGGAGCGTGACCCGCCGGAACCGCGTCCAGCTGCCCGCGCCGTCGAGTACCGCGGCCTCGTCGAGCTCGCGGGGCAGGCTCTGCATGCCGGTCAGGTAGATCAGCGCGGCGAAGCCGACGTTCTTCCAGAGGTAGACGATCACCAGGCCGAACAGCGCCCCGTCGGAGGAGTTCACGAAGTCCGGCGAGGTGATTCCGAGCGGGTCGAGCAGCGCGCGCACCAGCCCGTACCCGGGGTCGAAGATGAACAGCCACAGCGTCGCGACCGCGGCACCGGACAGCACGTGCGGCGCGAACGAGAGCGTGCGGACGATCCCGCGCCCGGCGAGGGGCTGGTTGAGCAGCACCGCGAGCGCGAGCCCGATCACCAGGCTGCCGGCCACGACGAGCCCGGTGAAGGCCACGGTGACCCACAGCGTCTGGTGGAACGCGGGGTCGGTGAGCGCGCGTGCGTAGTTGGCCAGCCCGACGAACGTCGGCCGGACGGCGATCATGTTCCAGTCGGTGAGGCTGAGGTAGGCGTTGTAGACGATCGGCCAGTACGCGAAGACCGCGATCACGATCAGGTTCGGCGCCACCATCAGCGCGAACAACCCGTACTCCCGGAGCGGGCGGGGGCGCGCACTCGGGACCGGCCGCACGGGAGCATCCGGACGGGTCCGGATGGACTCGCCGACAGCGGTCATGCCCGCCTCCTCGTCGTGGTGGGCGTCACGAGCGGGAAGTTATCACCGGATCGTGGTTTCGAACAGCCTGATCGTGTGATGTTTGGCGTTAGTTCACAGAGGCGCACCGACACCCGACGCCGGTGGTCGATCTACTGCAAGGGGTAGGCAACCGAAGACCACCCCCATGCGTCATCCTGTCGTGGGTGCAACAGGTATTGCGCTCACGGTCTGTGACGGAGGAGCGCATGAGCGTCAGAGGAGTCGCGGCGTGAAGGTCGTGCTGTTCTGCGGCGGCTACGGAATGCGGATGCGCGACGACTCGTCCGATCTGCCCAAGCCCATGCACCTGGTCGGACCACGGCCGTTGCTCTGGCACGTCATGCGCTACTACGCACACTTCGGCCACACCGAATTCGTGCTCTGCCTCGGCTACGGGGCCCACCACATCAAGAACTTCTTCCTGAGCTACTCCGAGACCGACTCCAACGACTTCGTGCTGGAGTCCGGCCGCGTCCGGCTGCTCGCGTCCGACATCTCGGACTGGACGATCACCTTCGTCCACACCGGGCTGGACTCACCGATCGGGGAGCGCCTGCGCCGGGTGCGCCGCCACGTCGAGGGCGAGGAGATGTTCCTGGCCAACTACGCCGACGTGCTCACCGACCTGCCCCTGAACGCGATGGTGGAGGAGTTCCGCCGCACGGACGCGGTGGGCGCGCTGCTCGCAGTGCCACCACAGGCCGCGTTCCACTGCGTGGACGTGGGCGAGGGCAACCGCGTCACCGGCATCACCACCTTGCAGGAGATGCCGCTGTGGGAGAACGGCGGCTACTTCGTGCTGCGCCCGGAGATCTTCGATCTCCTGCCTCCCGGCGGGGACCTGATCGCGGACGCCTGCGCGCCGCTGGCGAAGGAAGGCCGGTTGCTGGCGCATCGGCACCGCGGGTTCTGGCAGCCGGCCGACACGGTGAAGGAGCGGCACGCCCTCGAAGCGGCCTACCGGGTCGGAAAGCGACCGTGGATGGTCTGGGAGCAGGCTCCGGCCGGTGGGGCCGGCCGCGATCCGCTCCGGCCCGCCGCCGCTGAGCTGGGCCTGAACGGTGTCGGACGGTCCCGGTGACGTCCGCCCGCCGTCAGACCTCTGCGCGCGAGCGCGTGCCGTGCAGGATCGTTGACACGCGCTGGCGGCTGACGCGGAACAGCTCGCCGATCCGGGTGATGCTGACGTTCTCGCGCTGCAGCGCGAGCGCCTCCTCGCGGCGGAACCGGCTGCCCAGCTCGCCGAGGTCGTCCAGCACGCGCGTGATCGTCTCGATGACGAGTGGCGGCTCCTCCTTCGAGACGATGTCGAGCCAGGAAGCTCCGCTCGTGCGCCGCTCGATCAGCTCGTCGGCGCGCGCGGCCGCCGCCCTCAGATCCGCTACCGTGCGCTCCAGACCCACTTTCAACTCGACCAGCGCCTGGACCGCTGGGTCGCCCTTGTCGCTCCCCATCCTCACCGACCTTTCTGCCCGTTCCTCCCCGATCATGCCCTCGCGACCGGATTCGGTGCTATGAACCGCCCGGGATTCCCCGGCCGTGAACCGGATGCGTGCCGCACGGTTCCGATCCCCGTGCCCGCCCACCGGACGATGCGGACGGCGCGGCCCGCGCCGGGCCCGAACCGCGCGCGATGGGGCGACTTCGCGCTTGCCGACCTGCAGACCCAGCCGATGATGATCGTGCCTCCGGCGACGACGGCGGCCGCGAGCACCGAGAAGAAGCCGGGGGCAGGTGAAGGCCTCGCACTGTCGATCAGCTCCGCGCTCGGCGCACTCGCCGGGCTCGCCAGCTGGCTCATCGCCGCACGCCTGCTCCCCCAGGCCGAGGTCGGTCTCGCTGCCGCCGTCGTGTCCGCCTTCATCCTGATCGCCGGGATCACCCAGCTCAACCTCGGCCTCGGACTGATCCGCTGGCTCCCCGTCGCCGGCCGCCACGCCCCACCGCTGGTCTGGCGCAGCCTCTGGCTGATCATGCCCCTGTCGGCCGTCGCCGGCCTCGGCTACGTGCTGTTCGTGCCCGACCTGGCCCGCACCGCCGCCGGTCCGGACGGCCCACTAGCCATCGGCATGTGCCTCTTCGCCCTCGCTGCGGCCGGTTGGGGCGTGTTCGTCGTGCACGACTACATCCTCGTCGCCATCGGCAAGCCCTGGTGGACGGTCTGGCGCAACGGCCTGTTCGCCGCCGTCCGGATCACCCTGCTCGTCGTGCTCGGCAGCAAGCTCGGGGCCCAGGGGGTCGTCCTGTCCTGGGTCGGCCCGATCGTGGTGTGGATCACCGCAGGTTCCTTCGTCCTCCTGGTCGTCGTGCGCCGGTTCGCCCGTGCCGACTGCGGCACCGGCGTGATGCCCTGCCGCTCGGAGGTCATCGGCTTCCTCGGCCCCACCGCCACCGCCCAGGTCGGCTACACCCTGCTGCTCAACCAGGTGCCCCTCGTGGTGATCCTGCGCTTCGGCCCCGAATCCGGCGCGGCCTTCTTCATCGCGTGGCAGGCCACCGTCGTCCTGGAGACCGCCGCCAACTACTACATGCACTCCCTCTCGGCCAGCTGGGCCCGCGAACCCGAACGCGGCGCCGAACTGACCTCGTCCTCCCGCAAGCGGCTGCTGGTGATCTTCCTTCCGCTGCTCGGGGTCGGCGCACTCCTCGCAGGCCCCGGCCTGGCCATCTTCGGCTCCGGCTACGCCGCGGCCGCCGACATGCTCCGGCTCCTGCTGGTCGGGCTCGCCTTCCGGCTCCTCGTCGTGCACGAACTCGGCGTACGCACCGCCGCCGGCCACGGCATGGCCTACGCCCGCCTCCACACCGCCAGCACCCTGCTCGTCCTGGTCGTCGCCCTCCTCGTCCCGGCGTCACCGGAACCGGATCCGAGCGGCGTCAGCGCCGACCTCCTCCCCGTCACCCTCGGCTACGTCGCAGTCCAGGTCGCCTGCGCGGCGCACGTCGTGCTCGTCCGGCTGATGGGACGGGCGCGGCGACGCGCGGCGGCCGAGGTCGCCTAACCCTCACACCTCCACGACCTCCACCCGCGCCCCCTGGTCGCGGAGCGCGGCGACCTGCTCGGCAGGCGCCTGGTCGTCCACCAGGACGAGGTCGAAGTCGGTGAGCGGTGCGAGCCGGTGCAGCGCGGTGCGCTTCAGCTTGGCGTTGTCGATCAACAGCACCCGCGTCCGCGCCGATCGCAGCATCGCGCGCTTGACCAGCACGATCTCCTGCTCCTGGTGGTAGGCGTGGGTCGGCGACACCGCGGAGACGCTGCAGAACAACAGGTCCGTCTGCAGCGCTTCGACGGCCTCGGCGCAGGGCACGCCGCCGAACGAGTCGTGGGTGGGCGAGTAGATGCCACCGAGCACGATCAGCCGGACCTCGGGCATGGCGGTGAGCAGCGAGACGGCCGGCAGGAAGTTGGTCGCGACCGTGAGCGGGGCGACGTCCTCGAGCAGGCGGACCAGCGCGAGAGCGCTCGTGGAGTCGTCGAGCATCACCGACATCCCCGGCTCCACCATCGCGCGGGCCCGCCGGGCGAGCGCCTGCTTCTGCGCCTGCGCCGTGTTGAGGCGGTAGGCCACGTTGCTCTCGAACACGCTGGTCGGCTGCGCCGTGACCCCGCCCCGGTACTTGCGCACGACACCCTGGCGCTCCAGCGCGTCGAGGTCCCGGTGCACCGTCATGAGGCTGACACCGAACGCCTCGACCAGCTCGTGTGCCGTGGCGGCGCCGTGCTGGACGACGTACGCCGCGATCTCGGCCTGCCTGCGAGCCGGGCGCCGGGCCGTCGTGTCGACCCCTTCAGTACTGCCTGCCGTCACCCCACCATCTCACCAGACGCGCAGGAGGTTCTCGGCTCCCTCGGCCAACTCCTGAACGACCTCCCCGACCGGGCGCACGGCGGTGACGTGCTCCACGCCGCTGCCGGCGTAGAGCGCCATGGCGTGGATCTGGCCGTGCACCTCTTTGTGCGGCGGCATCCCCACGCGTGGCGGGAGCGGCTCGTCGCCGACCGTGCCCACCGTCTCCGTGTCGACGGCGTCGACGGCCGCGATCGCCGAGCGCAGCACCCGCGCCCGCGGCAGCGTGGCGCACATCGGGCACTCGGCGAACCCGTCGGTGATCTCGGTGCTCTCCGGACCGGCGGCGATCAGCGCCAGTACGTACTCGGGGTGTGCCCCCGACTCCGTGGTCGCGAGGAACCGGGTGCCGATGCGGGCGCCGGACGCTCCCGCGGCGAGCACGGCGGCCAGCGCGCGCGGCTCGGCGATGCCGCCCGCGGCGAGCACCGGCACGTCCACCGCGCGCAGCACGGCGGTGAGCAGCGGCAGCAGCGGGGTGTCCCCGCGCACGTGCCCGCCTGCCTCCCGGCCCTGCACCGACACGACATCCGCCCCCGCCTCGACCGCGAGCACGGCGTCGGGCAGCGACCCGACCTGCCAGTTCACCAGCGCGCCACCCTCGTGCGCCGCGTCGACGAGCTTCGCGTGCGGGGTGTTCCAGTAGAAGTCGACGATCCGTGCACGCGTGCCTGCGACCGCGACGGCGGCCGGGTCCACGTGCTCGGTGATGAAGTTGACCGCAAGCGCACCCGCGCTCCGATCCATCCAGGTGTCGAGCTGGGCGGCGAGCGCCCTCGGCTCCGCACCGATGGGCGCGCTGACCGACCCGACGCCGCCTGCCCGCGCCACCGCCAGCGCGAGACCGGGCGGGGTGAGCAGCCCCATCGGTGCCTGCTGGAGCGGGATGTGGCAGCCGACGAGCTCGGTGAACCGCGTGCTCAGCATCGTCCAAGGATGGCGCGCAGCGGGGTCGAGGTCGAGTTGTCCACAACTTCTGCCGAACGCCCACGGGATCATGGTTCGCTGGGCGACGCTCCGCGCATGACGATCCCGAACCCAGCCAACGCCCCGCTCCTGCTCACCGACTCCGACGTGCTCGAACGGGTGAGACAGCTCGTCGGCCCGGCCACCGTCGCCCGCCAGCTCTGGATCATGTTCGTCGACGGTGACGGCCGCCAGGCACCGGTGATCCTGCCGGTCTCCGACATCCCGCTGCGCCCCGAGACCCGGGTGATCGACAACCTCGCCGCCGTGATGGCGGGGATGTGCGCCGACCTCACCACCGACGGGGGTACCGGCAGCGTCGTCCTCGCGCTGGAACGCATCGGCCGCGACGCGGTTCTGGCATCCGACCAGCAGTGGGCGGCCGCACTGCGGAAGGCGTGCGAGCGCGCGGGCGCGACGCTGCGGGGCGTCTACCTGAGCACGAGCGGCGGCGTGCACCTGCTCTGAGGGGGAGACTCGCGTTCGTGACCGCTCCTGATCTCGCCCCCATCCGCGCCATCGTGGCCCGCGACCACGGGCTGGCCAGCGTCAGCGTCGTGCGGGCCGACGGCACACCACACACCTCGCTCGTGAACGCCGGCGTGCTCGACCACCCGACGACCGGCCGCCCGGTCGTCGGGTACGTCACCTACGGCCCGGTGAAGCTGCGCACCCTGCGTGAACGCCCCGCCACCTCGATCCTGTGGCGGGCCGGGTGGCAGTGGGTCGGCGTCGAGGGCACGAGCGAGCTGATCGGCCCCGACGACCCGGCCGACGGCATCGACGCCGAGGGTCTGCGGCTGCTGCTCCGGGCGGTGTTCACCGGCGCGGGCGGCACGCACGACGACTGGGACACCTACGACCGCGTCATGCGCGAGGAGCGCCGGGTGGCGGTGCTCGTCGAGCCGTCGCGGGTGTACGGCACCTACTCCTGACCGGTCCGGCCGGCGTCGACGGCGCCGACCCGCACGTCCCCCAGTGCTCTGATCCGCGCGGCCTGCTCGAGCTGCACTGCCCGGCCGCGCTCCAGGAAGTCGGCGATCAGCTCCAGCTCGGCTGCACTCCAGCGGCGCAGCGCGGCCTCCCCGGCCTCCCCGACCGGCCCGTAGATCCGCTCGGCCAGCTCGCGCGCGGACTCGGTGAGCGAGACGACGGCGCGCCTGCGGTCCTCGGGGTCCGGCTCGCGGCTGAGGTGTCCGCGCGCGACGAGCCGCTGGATCGCGGTGGTCGCGGCCGCGGGGCTCAGGTGCACGGCGGCGGCGACCTGCCCCGCGGTCAGGGGACCACTCAGCACGCTGCCGAGGATCCGCAGGTCGGTGCCGTTGATGCCGAGCACGGCCGCGGCCGCCGCATCCACGGCACCCGCAGCGTCGCCGAACTCGGACGCCGCCCGCGCCGCGCGCTCCACCGCTGATTGCTTCGACACTCGAAGGAGTTTAGCCTAGGGTTCAATCATTTCGATGATCGAAGGGATCGCCATGGTGACGCACACCCTCCCGCGCTGGCTCCCCGCCGTGAACCGCCTGGTCAGGCTGCTGCAGCGGCTCGGACTGCAGCTCGGCACGATCCACGTGCTGACCGTGCCGGGCCGCACCACCGGCGAACCGCGCCCCACCCCGGTCTCACCGCTGACGGTCGACGGCCGCCGGTACGTGATCGCGGCGCTGCCACAGTCGGACTGGGCCCGCAACGTCCGCGCCGCGGGCACGGGCGAGCTGGCCTACGGGCGCCGGCGGCGCCGGGTCGCACTGTCCGAGGTCACCGACCCCGACCTGCGCCGCACCGTCGTACGCGCCTTCCCCACCGAGGTGCCGCACGGCGTCCCGTTCTTCGTGCGCCTCGGGCTCGTGGAGGACGGCGATCCCGACGAGTTCGCCGGGATCGCCGACCGGGTTGCGGTGTTCGAACTGCGCGACGCGTGACCTGCACCTGTCAGCGCTGCGCCAGCCGCGAGCGGCGGCGGCTGTAGAAGACGTAGACCACCAGACCGAGCAGGAACCAGAAGAGGAACCGCAGCCACGTGATCGGTTCGAGCAGGGCGATCAGCCAGATCGAGAACACCACGCCGATCGCCGGCACGACCGGCATCCACGGGAGGCGGAACGACCGCGGGAGGTCGGGGCGGCGGTAGCGGAGCACGATCACCGCGATGCACACCACGACGAACGCGAGCAGGATCCCGATGTTGGTCAGGTCGGCGACCTCTTCGATCGGCAGGAAACCGGCGAACAGGGCGGCGACGATCCCGAGTACCCACGTTATCCGCGCGGGCTGGTGGTGGACCTCGTCGGTCCGGGCGAACCACTGAGGCAGGAGCCCGTCGCGGCTCATCGCATAGCCGACCCGCGCAGCGCCCATGAGGAACGTGAACAGCACCGTCAGGATGCCGAGGATCGCCCCGGCCGCGATGATCGCGCCCAGCAACGGCAGGCCGACGGAGTTGAACGCTCCGGTGAAAGGAGCGTCCGTGTTGATGTCCTGGTAGTTGACCATCCCGGTCAGCACCAGGCAGGCGAGCACGTAGAGCACCATCGAGATCGCCAGCGAGTAGATGATCGCCTTCGGCATGTGCTTCTGCGAGTCCTTCGACTCCTCGGCCGCGGTGCTCATCGCGTCGTAGCCGAACACGGCGAAGAAGACCGTGGCCGCGCCGGCGAAGGCGCCGCTGAGCCCGAACGGCAGGAAGGGGTCGTAGTTCTCGGTGTTGATGTGGAAGACGCCGACGCCGATGACGAGCAGGACGACGGCCACCTTCAGGTAGACCAGGAACGTCTCGAACCGTGCCGCATTGCGCATCCCACGGGTGAGGACGAACGCGATCAGCAGGCAGAGCAGCATGGCGAACAGGTCGACGCCGTAGCTGCCGGGCGCCACCCCGTCCGGCTCGGTGCCGGGCGCGCCCATCATCCAGGTCGGCAGTGACGCCCCGAGGTAGCCGAGCAGCTCACCGAGATAGCCGGAGATGCCGATCGCGACGACCGAGACGATCGCGGTGTACTCCAGGAGCAGGTCCCAGCCGATGAACCACGCGGCGAACTCCCCGAGCACCACGTAGCCATAGGTGTAGGCCGAACCCGCCTTCGGGATCAGCCCCGCGAACTCCGCGTAGGAGAACGCCGCCGCTGCGCTCGCGATCCCCGCGACCAGGAAGGAGATCACGACGCCCGGGCCGGCCTCCCCGTTCGCGACGACACCGGCCAGGGAGAAGATCCCGGCGCCGATGATGCCGCCGATGCCGATCGCCGTGAGCTGCCACAGCCCGAGCGTCCTGGTCAGCCCACCGCCGCGGTCCTCGTCCACGTCGTCGATCGGCTTGCGCCGCAGCAGCGCATGGGTGGGTCCGGTCACATCTCCTCCTCGAAACAGAACCGATCAACCACGTGACATCAGCGATCGCGCGAAGAACGCGAGATTTGCCGGCCGCTCCGCGAGCCGGCGCATGAAGTAGCCGAACCACTCGGTGCCGTAGGGCAGGTAGACGCGCACCCGCAGCCCGCGCGCCGCGAGGTCGGTCTGCGCGTGGGGGCGCACGCCGTAGAGCATCTGCAGCTCGTAGTCGCCGACGGAGCGCCCGTGCCGCTGCGCGAGGTGGCGGGCGATCGCGACCAGGCGCGGATCGTGCGTCGCAGCCATCGGCAGGCCCTGACCCGCCATCAGGATCTTGAGGCACCGGACGTACGACAGGTCGACCTCGGCGGTGCTCCGGAAGGCCACCGACTCCGGCTCCTCGTAGGCGCCCTTGCACAGACGCACGCGGGAGCCGGGACCGGCCAGTTCCCGGCAGTCACCCTCGGTGCGACGCAGGTGCGACTGCAGAACCGCCCCCACCCACGGGAAGTCCGGTCTCAGATCGCGGACCGTCGTCAGCGTCGCGTCGGTGGTGGTGTGGTCCTCCATGTCGACGGTGACGGTCGTGCCCACCGCGGCCGCCGCCTCGCACACCTGCCGCGCCGACTCCAACGCGATCTTCTCGCCGTCCCGCGGCAGCCGCTGGCCGAACGCAGATAGCTTCACCGACACCTCGACCCGGTCGGCGAGGCCTTCGTCCCCGAGCCGCCGCAGGAGCGCCCGGTACGCGGCGACGTTCGCGTCGGCCTGCGGGCGGTCGGTGGTGTCCTCGCCGAGGTGGTCGACCGTGACGAGCCGGTCGGCCGTGATCGTGCGCGCAGCGGCGATCGCCGCGTCGACCGTCGTGCCTGCGACGAAGCGATCGACCAACGGATCGAACGGTCCGGCCTCCACGGCCGCGCGGACGACGCCCGATCGGGCCGCCGCCAGCAGGGTGCTGCGAAGCATGCCGTGGACCGTAAGTCGTGAAGATGCCCACATGCTTGTCCGACCGGCTAAGGTTCCTCTACTCCGTTCATCCGATCCGACGAGTTCTACGAGGAGGCCGGGCGTTGGACACCACCCTCCGCCGGCTCCTCGCCGCGATCGGCGAGCCACTGGTGGAGGTGGCCGCCGCGCCGTCCGGCCTCGACGTCCCGCTCACCGGGCTCGCGATCGTCGACCCCGACGACGAGCCGGACAGCTATCCCGGGCAGCTGGTGCTGGTCATCGGGGTGCGGGGACGAGCGGCGACAGCTGCGTTGCGGGCCGCGGCACGGCGGGGTGCGGCGGCGGTGGCCGTGAAGGCGGGCGGCCCCGCGGACGTGCTGCGGGCCGCCGCCACCGACGCCGGCGCGGCACTGCTGCTCGTGCGGCCGGACGTGCGCTGGGAGCGCCTCGAGTCGCTCGCGCGCGACATCCTGCACGAGGGCGGGGCCGCAGGCGACGACGGCTCGGGCGACCTCTACTCGCTGGCCCAGACGGTCGCCCTGCTCACCCGCGGCGTCGTCAGCATCGAGGACACGGCGAGCCGGGTGCTCGCCTACTCCCGCTCGGACGCCGACACGGCGCAGATCGACGAGCTGCGCAGGCTGTCGATCCTCGGCCGCCAGGGACCCGCGGACTACCTGCGGATGCTGCGCGAGTGGGGCGTGTTCGACCGGTTGCGCGACAGCGAGGACGTCGTGCACGTCGACGAGCACGCAGAGCTGGGCATCCGCCGCAGGCTCGCGATCGGGATCCATGCCGGCCACCGCCAGCTCGGCACGATCTGGGTGCAGGAGGGTGCGGAGCCCTTCGCCGAGCGCGCCGCCGAGGTGCTGGTCGGCGCCGCGCGGGTGGCGGCGGGCCACCTCGTTCGCCGCCGTAGCCAGCAGGCGCCGGGCGGGCGGTGGGAGCGCGACCTCGTCGCTGGGCTGCTCGACGAGCGGGCGAGCCCGGACCTGGTGGCGGGCACCTTCGGGCTGAACGAGGAAGCGGGCGCGCTGGTCGTCGCGTTCGCCGTGCGCGACGGCGATGCCGCCTCCCAGGAGCTGGTCGTCGCCGAGCTCGTCGAGGTGGTCTCCGTGCACGCCGCGGCGCACCGGCGGACCGCGCTCTGCGCCGCGGCCGGGGGGCGCGTGTACGCCGTCCTGCCGGAGGTCCACGGGACCGACGGGGCGCTGACCCTGTGCACCGAGGTCGTGGCCGCCGCCAAGCGCCGCAGCGGCATCCGGGTCCAGGCGGGGATCGGGTCGCCCGCGGCCCGCCTCGCCGGAGTGCCGGGTTCTCGACGCGAGGCCGACCGGGTGCTCGACGCCATGGGCGAGACCCAGGACGTGGCGGTGTTCGGCGAGATCCGGGCCGAGGTGCTGCTCACCCAGACCCTCGGGCTGCTGGCGGCGAACCCCGACCTGCGCGACCCCGGCGTGGCCCGGCTCGTGGCCTACGACCGGGAGCACCGCACCGACCTCGTCGGCTCGGTGGTGGCGTGGCTGGACGCGATGGGCGACGTCCGGGCCGCGGCGG
>Ga0268258_10000035_pt1 | contig 13317 bp, 13 predicted proteins | sample AgamicAsSfrz_FD_200255 | JGI IMG/M metagenome (GOLD analysis project Ga0268258, IMG submission 200255) | Agave microbial communities from Guanajuato, Mexico - As.Sf.rz (v2) (version 3) | ecosystem: Host-associated > Plants > Phyllosphere > Phylloplane/Leaf | place: Guanajuato, Mexico... | reverse complement strand
CTCGCGGCGTCACCCTGGAGGACCGCCACGGCGGGCGGCGGGTGTTCCCGCTGCGGCCGGCCGCGTTCCTGTACGAGGGCGCGCCGGCCACCCTCGTCGTGCCCCGGCGGGCCCCGGCCGCGCCTGCCCGTTCCGCGTCCGGGTCGGTGCGCGTGCAGGGCCACACCGCCCGCACCGCGCGGGCGGCCCGGATCTGGGTGGAGGGCCTGCACGACGCCGAGCTCGTCGAGCGCGTGTGGGGCCACGACCTGCGCGTCGAGGGCGTCGTGGTGGAGCCGATGCACGGCATGGACGACCTCGCCGCGGCCGTGGCCGAGTTCGAGCCGGGGCCGCAGCGGCGTCTCGGGGTGCTCGTCGACCACCTGGTGGAGGGGTCGAAGGAGACCCGGGCGGCCGCTGCGGTCGCCGGGCCGCACGTGCTCGTCACCGGCCACCCGTACGTCGACGTGTGGGAGGCGGTGAAGCCGTCGGTCGTCGGGATCAGGGAGTGGCCGCAGGTGCCGCGGGGCACCGACTGGAAGACCGGGGTCTGCCGCGCCCTGCGCTGGGGTGAGCCCGCCGACGGTGCGCGCCGCGTGCTCGGGGCGGTGCGCAGCTACCGGGACCTGGAGACACCGCTGATCGGCGCAGTCGAGCAGCTCATCGATTTTGTGACGACCTGATCTCCGTCGATCACGCGCCGGAGCCGATCTGGCAGGATCTGCAGCCATGACGGCCGCCGTGATCTGGCTCATCGTCGGCGTGCTGCTGGTGGTGGCGGAGCTGCTCTCCGGCGAGTTCGTGTTGCTGATGCTCGGTGGCGGCGCGCTCGCCGCGGGCGGGGTGTCGCTGTTCGTGGGAGGGCCGGTGGTCGGCGGCGTGGTGTTCGCCGTCGTGTCGGTGCTGCTGCTGTTCGCGGTGCGCCCGGCGCTGCGCAGGCGGCTGGACCGCGGCGTCGACCCCGCCGTGATGCACCACAAGGCGCTGCTGGGCAGCACCGCGATCGTGGTCGCGCGGGTCGACGAGCACGGCGGCCGCGTGAAGATCGGCGGTGAGCTGTGGTCGGCGCGCACGAGCGACGGGCACGGCCCGATCGAGGCCGGTGCCCACGTCACCGTGCTGAGCATCTCCGGCGCCACCGCGGTGGTCGTCGCACAGGACTGAACTATCTTCGACCTGCTCCGAGAGGGGGCTGCCGTGACCGAAGGCACCGTGGTGCTGATCGTCGTTGTGCTGTTGGTGTTGCTCGTGGTCGTGTCGCTGGTGAAGGCGGTGCAGATCATCCCGCAGGCCACGGCCGCCGTGATCGAGCGGCTCGGGCGGTACAAGGGCACCGCAGAGCCGGGCCTGGCGTTCCTGGTGCCGTTCATCGACAAGGTGCGCGAGCGGATCGACCTGCGCGAGCAGGTGGTCTCGTTCCCGCCGCAGCCGGTGATCACCCAGGACAACCTGACGGTGAACATCGACACCGTCGTCTACTTCCAGGTGACCGACCCGAAGGCCGCCGTCTACGAGATCTCCGACTACATCACCGGCGTCGAGCAGATCACCACGACGACGCTGCGCAACGTCGTCGGCGGGATGACCCTGGAGGGCACGCTCACCTCCCGGGACCAGATCAACACCGTCCTGCGCGGCGAGCTGGACGAGGCCACCGGGCGCTGGGGAATCCGGGTCGGCCGCGTGGAGATCAAGGCGATCGATCCGCCGGCGTCGATCCAGGAGTCGATGGAACGGCAGATGAAGGCCGACCGCGAGAAGCGGGCGATGATCCTCACGGCCGAGGGCCAGCGGGAGTCGGCGATCCGCAGCGCCGAGGGCCAGAAGCAGAGCCAGATCCTCACCGCGGAGGGTGCCAAGCAGGCGGCCATCCTCAACGCCGAGGCCGATCGGCAGTCGCGCATCCTGCGCGCGGAGGGCGAGCGGGCGGCCCAGGCCCTGCAGGCGCAGGGAGAGGCCAAGGCGATCGAGACCGTGTTCGCCGCGATCAAGGCCGGCAAGCCGACCCCGGAGCTGCTCGCCTACCAGTACCTGCAGACCCTGCCGGAGATGGCCCAGGGCGAGGCCAACAAGGTCTGGCTCGTGCCGTCCGACTTCGGCAAGGCCCTCGAGGGGTTCACCCGCATGCTGGGCGCGCCCGGCGAGGACGGCGTCTTCCGCTTCCAGCCCAGCCCCGTCGACGAGGCCGTCCAGCCGAACTACGACGAGGAGGCGATCCGGCACTGGTTCGACACCAGGAGCGACCCGGAGATCGCGAAGGTCGTCGCCGACGCCGAGGCGCAAGCCCGCAAGGAGGTGCCGCCGATCGGCGCGCCCATCCCCGCAACCCCGGTGCCGACCTCGTCCCCGGCGCCGCCGGCGCCTGCCCCCGCCCTCACCAAGGCGGCGAACGGCCCGGCCGCCACACCGGCCCCGCCGCGGGAGGGACGGCCGCAGAACGTCGCCCCGGCGCCCGCGCCTGCGCACCAGCCGGAGAGCGCGGTGCCCACGCCGCCGCGGGGCATCCCGCAGGTCCCCGGCGAGCGGGGCAACGGCGGTCCGCGCCCGGGCTACCCGGCCCCGCCGCCGCAGCAGTAGGTCACCGGAGCGACCGCGGCAGCCCGAACGACGGGAGCACGCTGTTCTCGAACCGGGTCATCGCGCTGATCCGGTTCCCGCTGAGGGTGAGGACGTAGAGGCCGGTCCCGTGGCTGACCCCGTCGCGGGTGCGCAGGTAGGCCCCGAACGCCGGCTGGCCGTTGGCGCGGGTCGGCACGAGGTCGAACCTGCGGCCCGCGCGGAAGATGCCCGCGAAGAAGCGGCCCGCGACGTCGCGGCCCTCGTACTCGAAGGGCATCGGCGGCATCGAGAGGAAGACGTCGTCGGTCAGGAGCTGCACGAGGGCGTCGAGGTCGGCGCCCTCCCATGCGTGGACGAACCTCGCCGCGATCGCATCCTCGGCGGCTGAGCCAGGCGCGGGCGGCGGTTCGCGGTCGGCGGTCGGGAGCCGGCGCCGCAGGCCGGCGCGGGCGCGCTTGAGGGCGCTGGTGACCGACTCGACGGTCGAGTCCAGCATGCCGGCCACCTCGTCGGCGTGGAACCCGAGGACGTCGCGCAGGACGAGCACCGCGACCTGGCGGGGTGGCAGGAGCTGCAGCGCGGTGACGAACGCCAGGGAGATGGACTCGGTCCGCTCGTAGCGCGACTCCGGGCCGGGCAGCGCGTCCGGCCACGGCTCGAGCCACACGACCTCACCGAGGCGGGTCGGCTCGGGCGGTTCGACGTCGGGCACGTTCCACTCCACGGCCGGGCGCCGGCTCGCGGCCCGGCGCGCGTTCAGACACCGGTTGGTGGCGATCCGGTAGAGCCACGTGCGGATCGAGGCGCGTTCCTGGAAGCCGTCGAGGCCGCGCCACGCGGCCAGCAGCGTGTCCTGCAGGGCGTCCTCGGCGTCCTGGAACGACCCGAGCATCCGGTAGCAGTGCACCAGCAGCTCCCGTCGGTGCGGCTCGGTCAGCTCGCGGAACGCGTCGGCATCCCCGGCGCGCGCCAGCGCCAGCACATCCACCGTCAGCCACCTCCTCCGCGTACCGACACCGGTCGCCGGGGGAACTGGGCGGCGCAGGACCGCCCAGTTCCTCGATGCCGCGGTTTCTACCCCGGTGGCAGCCGATGGACGAGTGAAGGAGAGCCGCCGTGGGACGGATCGTCGTCAGCGAGAACGTGACGCTCGACGGAGTCGTGCAGGACCCGAGGGGCGAGGAGGGCCGCGGCCGCGGCGACTGGTTCACCTGGCTGGGGGAGCAGGACCGCCGCGCGTGGGCCGAGGTGTTCCTCGCCGAGGCGCTGGATGCGGCCGCGCTCCTGCTGGGGCGGCGCAGCTACGAGTACTTCGCCGCGCGGTTCCCGTTCCGCGGGGGCCCGTGGGCGGACCGGTTGAACGCCATGCCGAAGTACGTGGTCTCGGCCGCGCTCGCCGACGCCGACGCCTGGAGCAACTCGACCGTCCTGAAGGGCGATGTGGTGAGCGAGGTGTCGAGGCTGAAGCAAGAGGTGGACGGCGAGATCGTCGTGAACGCCAGCGGCCGGCTCGTGCGCGCGCTGATCGAGCACGACCTCGTCGACGAGCTGCGGCTCATGACCTTCCCGTTCATGGCCGGTGCCGGCGAGCGCCTCTTCGGCGAGACCAGCGGCGTGAAACCCATGCGGCTCGCCGGCGCGCGGGCCGTCGGTGCGGGCCTCGCCCTGCTCACCTACCGGCCCGCGCCCCGTCCATAGGCTCTCCTGCGTGGACATCGAGATCACCCCGGGCGACCTCACCGACCTCGACTCGCTGGCCCCGCTGTGGATGGCGATGGTGGAGCACCACCGCACCGTCGTCGCGGGGCGGGTGCCGGTGCGGCCGGCCCCCGAGGCGTGGGAGCGGCGCCGCCACGAGTACGTGACGTGGCTCCGGGACGGCAGCGGCCTGCTCTTCCTCGCCCACCGCGAGGGTGCCGCCGACGTGATCGGCTACGCGGTGTGCCGGCTGCTGCCGTCGGGACCGACGTTCGACCTCGGAGCCGTCCGGGGCGACGTCGAGTCGCTGGCCGTCTCGCCGCGGGCGCGCGGCGCGGGCGTCGGCACGGCGCTGCTGAGCGCGGTGCGGGCGGAGCTGGAGCGGCGGGGCTGCGAGCACTGGTCGATCAGCGTGGCGGCGGACAACACCGACGCCGTGCGGCTCTACGAGCGTGTCGGGTTCCGCCCGCTGGTCCACATGATGCACGCGCCGCTCACGGGCTGAAGCCGTACGGGAGCTCGAGGCGGTGGCGGCGGAGCAGCTCGGTGTCGGCGAGCAGCTCGCGGGTGGGACCGTCGGCCACCACCACACCGTCGTCGAGCACCACGCTGCGCGGGCACAGCTGCAGGGCGTACGGCAGGTCGTGGGTGACCATGAGCATCGTGGTGTCCAGCCCGAGCAGCACCTCGGCGAGCTCGCGGCGGGCCACCGGATCCAGGTTGGTGGACGGCTCGTCCAGCACGAGGATCTCCGGCTCGCACGACAGCACGGTGGCCAGTGCGACCCGCCTGCGCTGCCCGCCCGACAGGTGCAGCGGGGACCGGTCGCGGTGCTCGCGCATCCCGACGGCGTCGAGCGCCGCGTCCACCCGGGCGCCGAGGGCGGCTCCGGTGACGCCGAAGTTCGCGGGGCCGAACGCGACGTCCTCGCCGACGGTGGGCAGGAACAGCTGGTCGTCGGGATCCTGGAAGACGATGCCCACGCGCCTGCGGATCTCGTGCAGGTGCTGCTTCGCAACGGGGAGCCCGCCGACGGCCACCGAGCCCCGGCCGGGCGTGAGGATGCCGTTGAGGTGCAGCACCAGCGTGGTCTTCCCCGCGCCGTTCGGGCCGAGCAGGGCCACCCGCTCACCACGGCGGACGGTCAGGTCGATGCCGTAGAGGGCCTGGTGCCCGTCGGGGTAGGCGAAGGCGAGCCTGCGCACGTCGAGCGAGGGCGGGGGAGTGGGCTCCACGGTGGTGGCTGCGGGGTCGGGAGCGGTGCTCACGAGAGCACCCACCCCGCGGTCACCAGCGTGAGCGCGACGGCGACGGGGGTGAGCCCGGCGAGCCACTCCCGCCGGCTCGTGCGGTGCTGCGACAGCGGCGGCATCCGGCCGTTCCAGCCGCGCGACAGCATCGCGAGGTGCACCCGCTCACCGCGCTCGTAGGACCTGATGAACAGCGACCCGACGCCGCGAGCCGTGGCACCGGCCTGCCAGAGGAAGCGCGGGTCGTGCCCGCGGGAGATGCGGGCGATGCGCATCCGGCGGGCCTCATCGACGATCACGTCGACGTAGCGCAGCATGAGCGTGGCGATCGTGACGACCAGCGCGGGTGCGTGCAGCCGCTGCAGCCCGAGGAGCAGGTCGCGCAGCGGGGTGGTGGCGGCCAGCGTGAGCGACGTGAGCACGCCCAGCGTGCCCTTCACCAGGATGTTCCACGCGCCCAGCAGCCCCGGTTCCGACAGCGCGAGGCCGAACCACTCGACGTGCGGCGGCCCTCCGGTGATCGGCAGCAGCACCGCGAGCACGACGAACGGTGCCTCGATGAGCGCGCGCCGCGCCATCCAGCCGGGCGGGATCCGCGCCACCGTCCACACCGCGGCGAGCAGCACCAGGTAGCCGCCGAACACCCCGAACGCTTCGCGCGGCGTGGCCACCACGCACAGGACCACGAGGAACGCCGCGACGATCTTCACCTCGGCGGGGAGGCGGTGGACCGGCGAGGTGCCGGGCAGGTGCAGTGGGTGGGCGTGGCCGGCGCCCACTACCGCTTCCCCGGCGACCGGCGGCGCAGCAGCCAGAACAGCCCGCCCGCGAGCACCAGGGTGACGAGCACGCCGATCACGCCCGCCAACCCGACCGTGCCCTCGCCACCGCCGACGGAGTAGTCGGCGAGCGGGCTGCCCGCCATGGCGTGGTCGCCCGCGTGCTGCGCGATGCAGGTGCCCTGGAGCTGCTCGCCCGCGTCGGTCTCGACGACCTCGCAGCCGTCGAGCGCGACGGTGTCGAGGCCGTCGGGGTCGGGACTGGCGAAGTACGACAGGCCACCGGCGACGAGCAGGGCGACGGCGAGGAACCCGAGGAAGAACCCCAGTGCCCTGCGGTTTCCCGCCGGGGCGCTCACGACGCGCTCCCGCGCACCTCGAGCGGGGCCGCGGCACCGCGGAGCAGGTACACGAGGTCGGGCCGCACCGCCGCCACGGCCCCGACCGTGGCCGCCGTGATGACGCCCTCGCCGATCCCGATCAGCACGTGCAGGCCGAGCATGAGCGCGGCCACCGTGCCGAGCGACGCCCCGCCCGCTCCGCCGATCGCGTACTCCAGGACGAACGCCAGCGCGGCGACGACCGTGTTGACCAGCGCGGCCACGAACGCGGTGGCGACCAGACCCGCGCGGCCGCGGCGCGCGAGCGGGCGCATCATCGTGGCCACGGCATGGCCGACGAGCACACCGACCAGCGCCATGTTGACGATGTTCGTGCCGAGCGCCGTGAGCCCGCCGTCGGCGAAGAGGAACGCCTGCACGACCAGCACGATGGCGATGCAGAGCGACCCGACCCACGGGCCGACGAGTATCGCGACCAGTGCGCCGCCCAGCAGGTGGCCGCTGGCACCGGGCAGGATCGGGAAGTTGATCATCTGGACGGCGAAGACGAACGCGGTGACGAGGCCGGCCATCGGCGCGGTGCGGTCGTCGAGGTCGGCCCGCGCCCGGTGCACGGCGATCGCGAGGCCCACCAGGGCGACCAGGCCGAAACCCACCGCGGTGGGCGCGTTGACCAGCCCGTCGCTCATGTGCATGGCCAGGGGCATCTCGGTGGCCATCTGGGTGGCGGAGACCATACGACCTCCTTCGCGCGGCGGTGGGCACCCGGTTCGGGTGAGGGCGGACCCAGGTTAGACGCAGACGCGCAGATGCGGCAGTCGCAAGTGATGTGCGACAGGTGCCCGCTAGCGCGAGGCGACCTTCGAGAGCGCGTAGAGCGCGCGCCTGCGCGCCCGGCCCGCTGGGGCGAGCATCCGCCCGACCGCGAGGTCTACGCCCCGCACCTGGAAGTACGGAGAGTCACCGATCTCCTCGATCAGCATCCGCTGCTGCGCGTAGAGCTTCTCGTCGTTGTGCGAGGAGATGCTGTCGCTCGCGATGCGGAACGCCGCGAGCGTCTCGGGCAGGCCGAGGAAGTCGCCCAGCTGCAGCAGCCGCAGCCACAGGTCGATGTCCATGACGTTGGGGCGATCGGTCTTCCAGCCCCCGACGGTGAAGAAGTCGTCGCGCCGGAACAGCACGTTGTTGGACTCGCCGATCGGGTTGGAGCCGCTGCGCACCACGCGGCGGGCCACCTCGACACCGGTGTGGACGCCGACGAGCCCCTTCAGGCCCCGCCGCGGCACGATCACGCGGCTCTGCTCGTCGATCATGTGTCGGCGCGCGGCGACCACCGCGAGGCCCGGGTCGGCGTCCATCGGCCCGACCTGCAGCTCGAGGCAGCGGGGGTGCAGCAGGTCGTCGGCGCAGACGATCTTCACCAGCGGCCCGCGGGCCAGCTCGACGACCCGGTTCCAGTTGTCGGCCTGCGGCAACGTCTCGCGGTTGCGCTCGACCCGGATGCGCGGGTCGCCGAAGGAGTGGACGATGTTGCCGCTCTGGTCGGTGCTGCCGTTGTCGAGCACGACGAGCTCGAAGTCGCGGTAGGTCTGGTCGAGGACGCTGCGGATCGTCTCGGCGAGGAAGCGCTCGCCGTTGTAGACCGGCACGCAGACGGAGACGCTGGGAATCGGCAGCACGGCGCGACGGTACCGCTCCCCGCGGCGCCGGCCCCCCGGCGCCTCCGCGACCCGAGGGGGCGCCGGACTGCCGACATCCGTAGAGTGCCCCCACGCACCAGAACCGACCGGCCGAATGCAGTAGCGGAGAGTCGCCGAAATGGAGGCCTCCCCGTCGCGAGAACGTAACGTAACGCGACGGGGGCCCCTGGAGATAAGCCCAGTGATGACGAACGTCTCCGGCGGTGGCTACGGGCAGCAACGATCTGAACGGCGCGAGCACGCCGCCGACACGGTGGGGGGGAGAAAGGCGATGCAGCGGAACGGCAACCCGCGGGTCTCCGTGGTGGTGCCGACCCGGAACGAGGCGAGGAACCTGGAGGTCGTGCTGCCGGCTATCGCGGCGGTGCGGCCGGCGGTGCACGAGATCATCGTCGTCGACGGCAACTCAGTCGACGGCACGATCGAGACCGCCCAGCGGGTCCTGCCGTGGGTCAAGGTCATCACACAGACGCGCAAGGGCAAGGGCAACGCGATGGCGTGCGGCTTCGCGGCCGCGACAGGGGACGTCATCGTGATGTTCGACGCCGACGGGTCGGCCGATCCCGCCGAGATCCCGGCGTTCGTCAGGGCCCTGATCGACGGTGCGGACTTCGCGAAGGGGAGCCGGTTCGTTCGCGGTGGGGGCAGCGACGACATCACCCTTCTGCGCAAGTCGGGCAACGCGGGGCTCAACGGCGTGGCCAACGCGCTGTTCGGCACCTCGTACACCGACCTCTGCTACGGCTACAACGCCTTCTGGGTCGACATCCTCCCCGTGCTCGACCTGCCGCTCATCGATACGCCCGCACCTGCCGACGGCAGCATGATCTGGGGCGACGGGTTCGAGATCGAGACCGTGCTGAACTGCCGGGTCGCCGCCGCCGGCCTGAAGATCACCGAAGTGCCGTCGATGGAGCGGGAGCGGATCTTCGGGCAGACCAACCTCCGCACGTTCGCCGACGGCACCCGCGTGCTGCGCACCCTCGCCGCCGAGCGGCGGCGGGCGTCGCGGCGCAGGGCCGAGCACGTGCAGGTCGAGGAGCAGGCGCGCGCGCTCACCCCCGTCGGGGGCATCCCGGTGGTGCCGCCCGCGCCGCAGCCGATGCTCACCCCGCCGCAGCCCAGCCCCGCCCCGCCGGTCAACGGCACACGGCCGGGCAATGGCCAGGTCGGCGGCCAGGTTCCGGGTGATGGGAAGGGGCCGGTCGAGCCGGCAGACGCGCACCCGATGCCGCAGGCCCGGGTCGACAGCCAGCCGCGGCTCGAGGCCCCGGCGCGGGAGACCCGTGACGGGGTGAGCCTGCGCCTCGCCCTCGAGGAGGAGGCCTCCTGACCTCGGGTAGCCCGCCGGGGGCGCCGGGCATTTTCTCAGGTTCACCCGACTAGACTCGTCGTTCGGTCGGGTGAACCCGCGCCTCCGGTGGAACACGTGCGGTTGAGCCGTGCCGAGAGGGGGCGTGGCGAGGTGACGAACGGAGCAAGACTGTGACCATGCCACCCTCGAACGCGGTGCTGACACGCGCGCGTGTCGCGCGGCGTTACGTGGCGCTGGTCCTGGTCGTCTCCGGGATCGCGGCCTGTGTCTTCAACGCGCTGGGCACCACCGGGGGCATCCTCGGCGACCTCCGGTTCATCGTCACCATCGCATTCCTCGTCCTCGGCCCCGGCTGGGCCGCCGCCGGCTTCCTGCGGCGGGCCCCCGCCGCGCACGTGTGGCTGCTCACCGTCGGCGTCGGGGTCGCCGTCACGCTGCTGGTCGCGCAGATCATGGTCAGCGCGGCGTTCTGGCGTCCCGACCTCGCGCTGTACGCGATCACGGTCGTCAGCGTTCCGTTCCTTCTCCGACACGCGGTGGTGGCGCAGTGATACCGGGCGCCGTGACGGCGTGCGGCGGGCCGCGGCGGGCCGCGGTGTCGTGAGCCGTCGGCAGTCGACACCGACCGCACCGGGGAACGTGGTCCTGCAGCCGGCGACCGTGCGACCGGACTACTTCGGGCGCACCCACCCCGATCCCCGGGACGACCCGCCCACCGTGGTCCTCGATCCGTCGCTCGCGGTGACGGAGGAGATCCCGGTGATCACCCCCGAGACCCATCGCATGCCGGCCGCTGGCCTGCCGGTCGCGGAACAGGCGATCGATCCGGACGCCGACACCGATGGAATCCCGATCGTCGGGCCTGGGGGTGGTGCCGCGGCGCCCGGCGGACCCGTGGCGCTGAGTGCCCTGCTCGGCTCGGGCGGCGGCCTGATCGGCTGGCTCGTCGCGGCACACCTCGTGCCGGTGCGGGCCCTCGGCGACGCGCAGCTCGGGGTATCGCTGTTCCTGCTCGTCGGCGGGCTCGCGCCACTGGCGATCCGGCCGATGCGCCGGTGGCGGCCCCTTCGCCTCGCCTGGACGGCGCTGCTGGTGCTGCCGCTGTGCGCCCTCGTCGGGCTGGCCTGCGGGCTGCTGGTGCCGGGGCTCGGGGCGATCCCGACCGGGCCGGGTGTCGCCCCGGCCATGGGCCCGCTGCTCGTGGCAGCGGGCTGCGCGGCATGGGGTCTGCTCTGCGCACACGACGTCGTGCTGGCGGAGGCCGGGAAACCGGGGTGGGCGGTCTGGCGCAGCGCCCTGTTCCCGCTGGCACAGATCGGCGCGCTCGTCGCGCTCTGCGCGGTGGCCGGGCTGGGCGCGTACGGGGTCGTGCTGTCCTGGCTCGGCCCGCTCGCCGTCACGGTGGTGGCCGGCATCGCCGTCGTCCCCGTTCTGGTCCGTCGCACCCCCGCCCCGGCGGGGCAGGCGCCGTCCCGCAGCCCCGCCGCGATCTCGCTGGTCGGCACCGCGCTGCTCTACCACCTCGTCCCGATCGTGGTCACCGTGCGCTTCGGGTCCGAGACGGGCGCGACGTTCTTCGTGGCGTGGCAGGTGTTCGTGGTCGTCGACCTCGCGGCCGCCTACACCGTGCACGCGCTGTCCGGTGCTGTGGCCCGCGAACCCGGGCGCACCGTCGAGCTGGTGGCACGGGCGCGCAGGCGGCTGCTCATCGTGTTCCTCCCGGTGATCGCGCTCGGTGCGGCGCTCGCCGGCCCGCTCCTCACGGCCTTCGGCTCGGCCTACGCGGAGGCGGGCGACCTGCTCCGGCTCCTGTTGCTCGGGCTCGCGTTCCGGCTCGTCGTCACCCACGAGCTCGGCGTCCGCCAGGCACTCGGGCACGGGGTCGGGTTCGACCGGCTCCAGCTGTTCAGCGCCGTGCTCGTGCTGGTCGTCGCGATCGCCCTACCCGTCACCGCGGTGGGCGTCACCGAGCTGCGGATCGTGGCGATCGGCTACATCATCGTTCAGGTGGCCTGCGCGGCCGCCGTGCTTGTCATCCCGGCGGCGCGCCGGACCGACGTGGAGGTGCGTGCACCGTGACATCGACCGACCGTGGCGGCGGGGATCCGGGCCGCGGCCGCACGCCTCCGGCGCCACCGGGCCGCCGCCCGATGCCGGCGCCCCGGCCCGATCTCCCGCCCGCCTCCCGGCGCGAGCCGCCTGCGGCCCGGCCACAGGCACGCCCTGAACCCCGCCCGACGCCCGGCTCGCAGCCGGGCCGCCCCTCGCCCGCCCCGCAGCCGGGTCGGCGCCCGGCGCCCTCCAACGCGCCGCCTCCCGGGCCGGGAGCCGGGTCACCGACCGCGCGGCCGTCCGGACCACCGCCCCGACCGGCGCCCGGGCCGTCCGGCCCTCGCCCGTCCCAGGCCGGGGAATCCAGCGCGGTCCCGGCGCCCAGCCCGGAGCTGCGCACCACCGCGTTGCCCGTGCAGCACCAACGGCCGCCGGTCCCGCCGCCCGCGCCGCCGACGATCGGTGTCTACCGCTGGCTCTCGCCGGCCTTCGCGCTCGCCGCGGTCGCGTTGCTGCCGATCGCCGCCGCCACCACCGACCTCTCCGCACTCGACGGCTGGGGCCTGGCCGCGGTTCTCGGGCCGGCGGCGTGGTTGTCGATGCTGTGCGCGGTCGCGGCCTGCGCCTCGGAGCTGTGGTCACCCCGGCCCCGGATCCCGATGCTCGGCACGGCCACGGCGACGCTGATCCTCTGCTCGTACGGCATCCCGTCGGTGGTCGAGCCCGCCGCCCGGTTCTCCACCGCATGGCTGATCTCCGGGTTCGTCGACGCGATGGCGGGCGACGGGCGCGTCGTCGAGGGCTACGACGCCCGCTTCTACTGGCCCGCGTTCTTCGCGCAGTGGGCGTGGTTCCGCGACGCCGCCGGTGCCACACAGCTGGACGAGGTGCTGCGCTGGTTCCCGCCCGTCATCGTCGGGGTGTGGGCGATCGGGATCTACGCGCTCGCCCGCTCCATGCTCGGGGGCCACCGCGCACCCTGGGCGGCTGCGTGGCTGTTCCTCGGGCTGAACTGGATCGAACAGGACTACTTCTCCCCGCAGGCCACCGGCATCGTCCTGATGCTGACGCCGCTGGTGTTCGCGCTCGGCCCGCTGGCAACCCGGCGCACCGACGCGGCAGGCGTGCCCGGCTGGCCCAAACCGCACGCCGACGCGAAGCGGCTCGCGCTGCCCCGCCGGTGGCTGGTGGCCGCACTGACCCCGCCGAACCGGCCCACGCTGCCGCCCCGGCAGCTGCTGCTGATCTACTTCTGTGCGGCGCTGTGCCTCATCGCGGTGGCCCCGGAACACCAGCTCACCCCGTTCGCGATCATCGGCCAGCTCGTGGTGCTCGCGATCGTCGGCCGGTTCCGCGGCCGCGGCCTGGTGCTGGTCGGGATCATCGCCGTCGCCGTGTACATCCTCATCGCCGGCCGCGACTTCTGGATCAACCAGCTGGACATGATCATCGGCTCCGGCAACGCCGAGGAGGCCATCCAGGCCGGGGTGTCGGACCGGCTGGCCGGCGACGACGGACAGAAGTTCGTCAAGGTGCTGCGCATCCTCGTGCCCGGCCTCACCTGGCTGCTCGCGATCGTCGGCGCCTGGGTGTACTGGCGGCGCAGGCGCGACCTCACCCCGATCGCCCTCGCCGCGGTGCCCA
>Ga0268258_10000034_pt1 | contig 13347 bp, 14 predicted proteins | sample AgamicAsSfrz_FD_200255 | JGI IMG/M metagenome (GOLD analysis project Ga0268258, IMG submission 200255) | Agave microbial communities from Guanajuato, Mexico - As.Sf.rz (v2) (version 3) | ecosystem: Host-associated > Plants > Phyllosphere > Phylloplane/Leaf | place: Guanajuato, Mexico... | reverse complement strand
CAGCACGCCGAGGGTGAGCAGCGACGCGTGCTCGGCCTCGGTGTAGCCGCCGAGGCTGGCGGCGATGCTGTGGGCGCCGAACGCGGTGACGAAGCCCGCCGCATAGAGCGGGAGCAGCCGCCTCCCCCCTGCCCTCGTGCGCTCCCCGGACGGTTCACCGCTCATCAGGCCTCCGAGAGTCGGGGCTCGCTGACGCTCGCCGGCTGCGATCCTCGCAGGGTCCGCGGACTCTGCAAGGACCACGACCGGCGCGCGGCTCCAGATCGTGCCGCTACTGGCGTTCGGCGCCCGACCGCATGCCCTCCAGCGTGGCGCTCATCATCGACGCCATGGTCCTGCCGACGAAGGCGGCGACGAACGGCCTGGTCAGCGGGCTCGTCGGGCGGAACGAGTAGGTCCAGCGCACGTCCGTGCCGCCGTCGCGGTCGGCGTAGCCGAACTCGGCGACGGCGTACCGGACCGCGAACCGCTGGATGCCGGTGAAGCCCCAGATCATGTACCGGAAGCGGTCGGGGTTGTCGGCCAGCACCTCCTCGGCGAGGTGGTTGCCGTCCGCGAACTCCACGCGCCTGCGGTTGCCGGTGCGGTCGCGGGCCGGGTCCCAGTGCCCGCGCAGCGGCGTCGTACGGGCCACGCGGGACATGCCCTTGCCGGGCTCGACGAGGTCGCCGAGCTCCCGCCCGTTGACCCAGGCGAGGAACTCGGCCCTCGGCACGTGGACGAACGCGGTCGCGGTGTGGCTCACGTAGCCCGACGTCGCCGGTTCCGGCCGAGCGCCTGCGTAGTCGGGCGGGGTGCGCCGCAGCGTGGTTGACATTGTCAACACGGTAGGGTCGCGGCGTTGACGATGTCAACTGGGGAGGGCTGGTGCCGGGGGAGCGCGGAACGCGCGAGCGCCTGATCGAGGTGGCGGCCGAGCTCGTCGACGAGGGTGGCCCGGCTGCCGTCACCCTCCGCGAGGTCGGGGCGCGGGCCGGGGTCTCGCACAACACGCCGTACCGGCACTTCGCCGACAAGCGCGACCTGCTCGCCGTCGTCGCCGCCGGGTCCCTGCGCGACCTGGCGGCGCGGTTCCGTGCGGCAGGGGGCGACGGTGCCGAGCGCGTGCTGCGGGCGGCGCTGTCCTACCTGGAGTGGGCGGCCGAGCACCCGGCGCGGTTCAAGCTGGTCTTCGGCGCGTGGGGCCCGGAACCGCACGACGAGCTCGGCGCGGCGGCCGGTGCGGCCACCGAGGCCATGCACGCGTGCGTGGCCGCGGCGGTCGAGGACGGCTCGCTCGCCGGCGACCCGGAGCGGGTCGCGGCGATGGTGTGGGCGCTCGGCCACGGCTCGGTCGACCTCGCCCTCTCGGGGCACCTGGCCAAGCGGCCGACGAGCCCGACGGCCGAGGAGCTCGTCCGCGAGCTGATCGGCCGGTTGTCCGTGTGATCGCGCGAGCGGGGGGTCAGCTCCCCGTGCTGTACAGCTCGCCGATGATCGTCCTGGCCAGCTCGGCGGCCGGGTCGCGGCCGTCGGGGGACGGTGCGAGCGAGGTCCACACGACGACCGTGGTCCGGCGCTCCGGGTCGTAGCCGGCGAACGTGTTGAACCCGGGCAGCTCGCCGGTGTGCCCGTAGAACGGCCCGAACCGGGCCAGCGCGAGGCCGTAGCCGGGGCTCTGGGGGTTTGCGGGGTCGATCGGCCGGATGCTGTCCAGCCGGGCTTTCTGCATCGCCGGGCCGAGCAGCCCGCCGCCGACCAGCGCCTCCACGTAACCGGTGAGATCGGCGGTCGTCGAGATGCCCGCCCCGGCGGCCCACGCCCAGGACGGGTTGGTGTTCGTCATGTCGAGCGGGGCCAGCGTGCCCGCGCGGGCGGCCGCCTGCTTCTCCGGCGACAGCACGTTCGACTCGACCGTCTCGACGTTGGTGCCGTAGGCGTAGCCCTGCGGGTGCGGGTCGGGCAGCACGGCGGACGTGGTCGGGAAGGACGACCCGGCCATGCCCAGCCGATCGAGGACGCGCCGCTGGATCTCGGACTCGAGGGTGTTGCCGGTGACCTGCTCGACGATCCGCCCGAGCAGCGCGGTGTTGGTGTTGGAGTAGTAGAAGCCCTCGCCCGGCGGGAACTCCGGCGGCATCGCCACGCCGATCGCGATCAGCTCCTCGGGCTTGAAGACCGTCCCGGGCGCGGTGTCCATGGTGCGGCTCAGCTCGGGCGAGGTGGTGTAGTTGCCGAGCCCGCTGCGCATGGTGAGCAACTGCTCGATCGTGATGCTCTGCCCGTTCGGCACGTCGGGCCGGTAGGTCGCGACGGGCTCGTCCAGCCGGAGGGCACCCTCCTCGACGAGCTGGAGCACGACCGTGCCGGTCCAGGTCTTGGTGACGCTGCCGATGCGGATGTGATCGCCGGGCTGCACCGGCTCGGTGCCGCGGAACGTCCGGGTGCCGATCGCGCTCGTCCAGTCGCCGAGCTCGGCCGAACGCACCTGGACGACCGTGCCGGTGACCAGCATGTCCCCGGCGAGCTGCTCCAGCTGTGGTTGCAGTCTCGCCGCATAGGCCGGCACCGCCGGCGCGGCGGGAGGTGGGGCCGCGGCCTGCTCGGCGCACGCCGCCAGCGCGAGCGATGCGATGGCCAGGACGACGACGGCGCGCGCGATCATGACCCACTCCTCTCGCCGGACGAAGCGGGGTACCAGCCGCGTGCGGACGCTAGACCTGCCCCGGCCGCGGGCATACCGACGAACGGAGCCCTACCGCTTCGACGGGGACGTCCGCGGCAGGGCGTCGTGCAGGCGGGACAGGTCGTCCGCCAGGCCGTGCAGCCAGCCCCACACGTCGACCACCCGCAGGGCGTCGCGGGGTGCCCGCCCGTACGCGGCGGCCGGCGGGTGCGGGGCGAGCCGCGCGTGCAACCTGGCGCTGTCGTCGGCGGTCGGCGCGGCCGGGTCGGCCAGCGTGGCTGCCGTGACGTGCAGGTCGTGCGCAACGTCGGCGGCCGCGTCGGTCAGCGCCGCGCCCACGTCGGGCCACGGCAGGAAGCCCGGCCGCGGGTAGCGGCCCCGCAGGAGGTCGGCGTCGTCGACGAGCCGGTGGCTCACCCCGAGCAGCGTCAGCCAGTCGACGTCCGGCGCGGCCGCCGCCGGTGCCCCCTCGGACCGGAACTGGGCGTGCGTCGCGTCGAGCAGCACCAGGAGCTTGGCCAGGTCCGTGCGCTGCGCGGTCGGCGTGCTCGTCAGCCCGCGCGCGGTCGCGACGACGTCGTCCGCGCCCGCTCGCAGCACGGCCGCCGCGCTGCGGCGCACCTCACCCGCACCACCGCGTGGCCACACCGCCGCCCCGATCACCGCACCGATCAGGCCGCCCAGGATGACGTCGAGCATGCGTGTCTCGGCGAGCTGCCACGTCGACGGTGCGATCTGCGCGAACACCGTCGCGACCACGAGCGTGAACCCGGCCTGCCCCGCCGCGGGCCCGAGCAGCGGCCCGGCGGCGAACCCGGCCGGCATGAGCACGGGCAGCAGCCATGCGTAGACCTCGGTGCGGTCGCCGACCAGTACGAGGAGGGCTCCCGCGAGCACGGCCCCGACCGTCACGCCCGCGAACGCCGGCACCAGGGCCGCCCGGCTCGCCACCAGCGACGTCCGCATCAGGGTCAGCGTCGCCAGCATCACCCAGAAGCCGTGCGAGATGTCCGGCAGCTCCGCGACGACCCTGGCCACGGCGAGCCCGATGGCCAGCCGCACGGCGTTCTGGAAGTGGACCGACCGGGGCGTGAGGTGCACCCGCAGCCGCCGCCACCACCGCTGTGCGGGGGAGTAGCCCAGGTAGGCGAAGCCGGCCGGCGCGAGCCCGCGCCGCCGCACGACATCCCGCTCCGCCGCGCCCACCGCCGCCGCGGTCGCCACGACGACCGATCGGGTCGACTGCGCGACCAGCACCGCCTCCGCGCCGGCACGCAGGTGCCGCCGCGAGATGTCGGCCGTGGCCAGGATCGTGGCGCGCCGGTCCAGGAACCCGGCCAGCGCGGTGTCCAGCGGCTCCAGCGCGGGGGCCGGCCCGGTGCCGCGCAGCGCGGACGCCGACGTCGCGAGCGCGGTGCCGACGGCCGCGACCAGGCGCGTCACGGCGTCGGTTGCGGGCCGGCCGAGACCGGGATCGTCCAGCAGCGCGGCGAGGCCGGCGAGCCGGGTCGTGACCGACTGGAGGGCGATCGCGGCGACCCCGAGGCTCCGGTCGCGAACCCCCGGGCCGACCGGCCGCTCCGCGCGCGGCACGTGGTCGAGGCGCAGTGCTTCCACCCCGTCCTGCGCTGCCGTCCGGAGGCCGTCGAGACCGTGCGGGTCCGGGGCCGCGACGGCCTCGGCGTACCGGCGCACCCGCTGGATCGCGCCGGCCAGGCGATCCGCGAAGCCCTGGGGTGCCGGGGCCGGCCACAGCACCCGGTCGGTCACCGCGAGCAGCCCGACCCCGATCACGAGCCCGGCCAGGCGGGCCGGGAGCGAGCCCGGGTCGTAGGGCGGGAAGCAGGGCAGGATGTAGAGCAGTTGCAGGCCGTTGGCCAGCCCGGCGATCCGCGGCCCGCCCACCGACGAGTACGCCACCGCGAAGCCGACGACGAACATGCCGGCCGCGGCGGCCCACACGTCGAACGCGAGCACCGTCCCGAGCGTCACGAGGACGAGCCCCACCGGCAGCGAGCCGAGCAGCGCCCGCGTGCGCTCGGCAGGCCGCCCGTCGACGTCGGACAGCAGGCCGAGGGCGATCGCGCCGAACAGGGCGTACAGCGCCATCGCGGGTGCGCCGAGCCCGTACTGGCACGCGTAGAAGCCGACGCACGACGCCACCGTCACGCGCGCCGCTCGGCGCACCGCGGCGAGCCGGGTGTGATCGGCCGGCATGGCACCACCTCGTCCCGGGACGAGGCACCCACCGTGGTGCACGTGGTAGGCACGCGTCCAGGGCCGGATTGCCGGGGGGATATCAGGATGACGATGCCGCTCGAGATCAGTGCGGCCACGCAGGATGACCTGCCCGATGTGTACGAGATCCTGGACGGCGCGGCTGCGTGGCTGATCGAGCAGGGGATCCACCAGTGGCCGAACCCCTACCCCCGCGAGCCGATCACGAGAGCGTTCGCAGAGCGCGGACTGTGGATCGGCAGCCGGGCCGGCCAGACGGTCGCGACGATGCGGACGGCTCGCCGCGATCCCGACATATGGGGCGATGACGCCGCGCCCGCGCTCTACGTCCACGCCCTCGCGGTGCGGCGTGAGCCCCCGGCCCGAGGCAGCGGGCTGGAGTTGCTCCGGTGGGCGGCCCGGACCGCCGCCCGCGACGGGCTCGTGGCCGTGCGGCTGGACTGCTGGGCCGGGAACGATCGGCTGCGGCGCTACTACCTGCGGGCCGGGTTCCGGCATGTCCGCGACGTGGAGGAGAGGAGCGGGCCCCGAACCTGGCGGTGCAGCTTGTTCGAGCTCGCCGTCATGACGTAGCGAGGTTGCAGGGCCGATAGTGGCTCCGGGATCTGCTTCAGCGGGGCGTATCGCCTCGGCTGAGGGCGCGTGCGCGCTCCGCGGCGAGTGTGCATTCGGTCGAATGACGGCACGTCGGATCCCCGGAGCTGATGGTCGAGCAGATGGAACACCTGATCGAGGCCAGCCGGCTCCCGAACGTCCGGCTCGGGATCATCCCGATGCGGACGCCCGCCCGGGTCTTCGCCCCGCACGGCTTCGACATGTACGACTCGCGAGGCGTGTGCATCGGCACCAAGACCGCGACGGCGTTGACGACCGAGCCGAACGACCTCGCCGACTACGACGCGCTCTTCACCGAGCTCGAGCAGATGGCGGCCTTCGACGACGATGCACGCGCCCTGATCGGCCGGGTGGCCACGGAATATCGCCTGCTCACCGAAGCCTGAGCCCGGTCAGCGGGCCACCGCGAGCCCGAAGGGAACCGGCCCGAGTGCGTGCACGAGCGGGCGGACGAGGAGGACGAACGCCTCGGTCACCCGGGCCGTGGTGAGATCGCCCAGGTCGATGATCCACTCCGGCCGCCAGCCGATGTCGGTGAGCAACCCCGCGACGAGCTGCCTGGCGGCGCCGTCGTCACCGGAGAGGAACGCCGACGGCGCCGTCGCGAGCGCACCGGGCGTGACCATCGCCTCCGCCGGGCCGATCGTGTTGAGGGTCTTGACCACGCGGGTGTCCGGCAGCGCCCGCTGCAGCTCCTCGGCCAGGCTCGACCCGGGGTAGCGCAGCGCGGAGGCGAAACCGTCGGGTCCCTGCTCCACCGCGTTGGCGACGTCGACGAGCACGGCGCCGGCGAGCTGCGGGGCGAGCGGGCGCAGTAGGTCGACGGACCCGTGCCCCGGCGTGGCGTTGACGACGACATCGGCGTGCGCCGCCGCCTCGGCGACCCCGGCGAGCGGTACGGGTGTGGTCCAGCTCGCGGCGCGGCGGCCCGGGTCGCGGGACCCGGCCGTGACGGCGTGTCCCGCTGCCGTGAACGCGGTGGCCAGGGTCGCGCCGACGGTGCCGGTGCCGAGTACAGCGATCGATCTCATGGTCGCGGACGCTATGGCGGGCGGTAGAACTGGCGGTAGTGGGCACTTCGAAGAGCCCAGGGCACCGGGGGGATCCTTCGTGACCACACGGACGGCCGCCGAGCGGCGGGACGCGCGCCGGATCGAGCACAGCGCGGCCGTCGCCGCCTGCCCCACGCAGGAGGTCCTCGGCAGGCTCGGGGACAAGTGGGTTCCCCTCGTCCTCGTTGCGCTGCGCAACGGCCCCCGGCGCCACGCGGAGCTGGCCCGCGCCCTGGCGGGCGCCCGGCAGAAGGTGCTCACCCAGACCCTGCGCGGGCTGGAGCGCGACGGGCTGGTCACGCGGTCGGTCACCCCCGGCGCGCCGGTGCGGGTCGACTACGCGCTCACCCCGCTCGGCCGCAGCCTGCTCGAGGTGGTGGACGTCGTGTCCCGATGGGCGGACGAGCACGTCCCGGCCCTGCACGACGCGCGCGTCAGCTACGCCGCGGAGATCGCGGACCGGCGGTGACCATCTGGCCTGCCTTCCCGCGCCCGGTGTGGGCTCGCGCGCCCCGTGTCGGTCCACGCGACCGGTCGACGGGGTGCGTGAGCCGAGAGGGGGTGCGTCAGCCGCGGAGATCGTTCCGAGAAGCGCACAGTCGCCCGGTCGAGGGCCGGGACGTGCATCTCGGACCGATCATGGAGCCTTGATCGTTCCGAGGTGAGCGTGAGCGCCCTCGCTAGGGCCGGGATGCGCCTTTCGCATCGATCATGAGGGCCTGGATCGTGTCTGTGGGACCGGCCTCCGGTGGCGTCGCGCACGCAGAGGGCAGGCCCTTGGGCCTGCCCGCGTAGGTATGCCCGAAGGGCCGCAGAGGCTCACGGGTCAAGGGTCGCGAAGCGATCGCGCAGCGACGCGTAGCGCCCTTGAGGCGTGAGGAGCGGCTCCGCACAATGCGCGGCGCCACCGGAGGCCCTTTGGACCAGAAGGGAACGGGACCTACCGCAACTCCACCGGCACCTCCACCAGCCCGGCCAGAATCATGCGGCGAATCGATGATCCGGGACGTCAGTGGTGCGGCGGCGGCACGTCGAGCGCGGGGCTGCGGTCGAAGAACCCGGCGGGCTGCAGCAGGAACCCGACGTGCTGCACCGGCATCACCGGCCAGTCCTCCAACCGTGCGACGTGGTGGGAGCCGAACGTGTACCAGACCACGACGTCGCCGTCGGTCACGTCGCGGTCGGCCGCGGTCCAGCGGGGGAGGCCGTCGCCTCCGGCATGCTGGTTGGGGTAGTCGCCCGCGGCGTGCCGCTCGTCCTCGGCGTACGGGGTGACCCAGAGGTGGTGGGCCATGAACCCGGCGCGGTGCATGACGCTCGCCTCCGGCCGCACGAACGGCACGACGGTGCCGTGCGGCTTGAGCGCGTACGCCGTGGGCTCGCCGACCGCGTTGCGGGCCTCGCTGCTGCGCACCTCCCAGTACCGGGCCCGGTCCAGGCTCGCTCGTCGCCGCGCCGCCTGCTCGGTCTCCAGCCGGGTGGCGGTCGTGCGGAAGGCGTTGCCGAGCGGGTTGTCCGGGCCGGCCGGGTCGGTGACGGTGTCGACCTCGTAGACCGAGTTGGCGGTGCCGTCGACGTCGAAGTCCAGCCGCATGTTGAACACGTGCTGGTGGATCGGGGCGTAGAGCCCGTCGGTGTTCAGCAGCTGGCCGTGCGTCGGCGTGGTGCCCGGTGGCACGGCGCCGGTGGACATGATGCCGGTGAGCTTGACGTCGAACTCGATCGATCCGTCCTGGTAGAGGTACCAGAAGAAGCCGTACTCGTAGTTGCCGACGGTCGCGATGAACGACACGACGAGCCGCCGCCCGCGGCGGACCTCCGTCTTCTCGGTGCGGAAGTCGGTGTGCTTCCACAGCAGGCCGTGGTCCTCCTCGTGCAGGCACACGGCGTTCGGGATCGTGAGCGGGTTCCCGTCGCCGTCGGCGAGGACGGCGTCGAAGTAGCGGATCTCCCCGAGGCAGTCGCAGCCGAGTTCGAGCGGGTTGGCGAGGGTGCCGATGTTGTACTCGCCCGCGTCGAAGGCGTTCTTGCGCCGGTGCGTTGGCGCCGGGTCGCCGTATGGCACCACCATCTCGGACAGGGACGCCCGATGTAGAACGGGCCGCTCGGTGTAGCGCACCGTGTGCAGGACGACGCCCTCGCGCGGGGTGAACCCGATCCGGAACCGCCACTTCTGCCAGCGCACCTCGTGCCCGTCCACCTGGAACGACGTGCCTTCCGGCTGGGTGATCGAGACGGGTTTCAGGTCGGTTCGCGGCGGGACGTCGGCCGCGGTGTAGTTGCCGGGTTGCTGCGGGACGGGCACGACGCCGTGGTCCTCGAGCTTGACGACTCGTCCCGCGAGCGGGTCGACGTAGACGACCAGGTTCTCGACGGGGTGGGCGTACCCGTTGTCGTCGGGCCCGCCGATCTTGACCCAGACGAGCGCTCGGACCAGCCGGCCCGCATCCTCGTCGCCGTAGTGGCCCGCGGACCACGGGTCGACCATCACGCCGTCGAACTCCGTGATCCCGCGCGCCCGCAGCGCCTCCTGGACGGCCTGGTCGGACTTGACGATCTCCTCGCAGGCGAAGAACTCCTCCAGGAGCACCTGCGGCTGCACGCCGGGCACGTGCTCCCATCGGGTGACGGCGGAATCGGACAGCGAGACCGTGGCCTCGTAGGTGCGGCCGTCGGCCCGGTCGAGCACGATCGCCGCGGCGTCCCGCGGCACGGCGGTGCCGTCGGCCTCGAACGCGAGCACCGCGGCTTTCGCGGGCTCGCACAGCGTGAGCGAGACGAACCGGCACGTCGGACCGGCGTTGCCGGCGTCGCGCAGCACCGTGGCGGCCGCACTGATCTCCGCGGCCGAGAGCGGCTCCAGCGGGTGCGTGACGGTGGTGGACGGGCGCTCTCCGATAGCGGTCACCGGACCTCCTTCGCGGCATGCGCTATCCACTCTCGTCCGCGCCACCCGCTTGCACCAACCGCTGATCGGTGAGCGGGAACCTGCAGCTCGGGGCGTAACGAACCGGCGGCGGGCACGGAGTCAACCACGCGTCCGCGGTGATCCCCCCGGCCGCGGACGCATCTGGTCGGGGTTCGCTCCGGCCGGCGGCAGCACCCGCCCTGCCCGGGCGGGTGCTGTTCGCTCTGTTCGATTGCCTCCGCTTCGCGCCGGCGGGCTTGCGGAGCCTTTCGAGGCGCCGGCCCGCGAGCCGGTCTCGACAGGTCAGCCGAGGATGCGCTGACGCGCGGCGCGACGAGTGGCTTCCGTGCGTTCGACGATGGCCGTGCACAGCAGGCACGGCTGGCCGTCGGGCTCGACCATGGGCGCCGCGGCGACCATGTGACCGCAGAGCGCCTGGTAGTGGCCGTCGCTGCGCCGGGCCGCAGCGGCGAGCTCGGCGTCGGGAACCTCGTGGGCGCGCGAGTCGATGGAGCAGGTGACGGTGATCGTGTCGACAGCGCGTCGACCAGCTTGATCGCCACTGCTCATGGATACGAGTGTCCCTAGTCCGGCTTGCGGACGCAAGCGCGTCTGCAAGTACATTCGGCGCGTACGGATGCAACGACCATCGGGGAGGCGCAAATGCACCAGATCGAGGACAACGGCATCGCGGCGGATCAACTGGGTGCGGTGGCGTGGCGCAAGAGCAGTGCCAGCAACCCGAGTGGTGACTGCATCGAGGTCGCCGCCCTGGACAGCGGTGCCGTGGCGGTGCGCAACTCCCGTGACCCCGAAGGGCCCGCGCTGGTGTACACGAGGGCCGAGATCGCTGCCTTCATCGCGGGCGCGAAGGACGGCGAGTTCGACGACCTGACGTCCTGAATTCACCTGATCGGGGACAGCGGCGGCACGGTGGCCCCGGCGCCGCCCGTCACGGCATGCGCCCGATCCCGCCCGCGTAGAGCGTGTGCACCGGGCTCTCGACCTTGGTGAACTCGTCGGGTCGCCACTCGTTCGCGTACACGAGGCCCGGTTCCACGAGCTCGAGGCCGTCGAAGTAGCCGCGGAGCTCCTTCCACGTGCGGAAGCGGCCGGAACCGAGGCCACCGTGGAGGAACGCGAGCTCGAGCGCGTACGCGCGCGACTCGCCGTCGTCGAGGAAGTGCGACAGGAGCAGGTGGCTGCCGGGGGAGAGCTTCTCCCGCACTGCGGCGACGATCCCGGCCGGGTCGTCGTCGTCGGACAGGTGGTGCACCACACCGGACAGCAGCACCGCGAACGGCGCGTCGAGGTCGAGCAGCCCCAGGGCTTCGACCTTCTCGAAGAGCGACTCGGGCGTGCGCAGGTCGGCCGTGACCACGGCGGTCTGCTCGTCGACGGCGAGCAGCGCCCTGGCATGCGCCAGCACGACCGGGTCGTTGTCGACGTAGACGACCCGGGCGCCCGCGTCGATGGCCTGCGCCACCTCGTTGACGTTGCCGTCGCTCGGCAGCCCCGACCCGATGTCGACGATCTGCCGGATTCCGGCGTCCCGCACCAGGTACCGCACGCCGCGGCGCAGGAAGCACCGGTTGGCCTCGGCGATCTCCCCGACCTCGGGGACGACGTTGCGCATGGCGTCGGCGGCCCGCCGGTCGACCTCGAGGTGCTCCTTGCCGCCCAGCAGGTAGTCGTACACGCGGGCGATGGAGGCGCGGGACGCGTCGACGTCGAACGGCGCGAGCGCCTGCTCGTCCACCGCTCCTCCTCCGGCCACCCGTCCCGATGCGCGCGCCGACAGTAACGCGTTCCACCGGTGCCGGAAAGTGTGACCGGCGGTCACACCTCGTTACGCATGAACATGTGCGCATCTCGCGGGGTCGTAGGGTCGGGGACGTGGATGTCGCCGCCTTGCTGACCGACGCGTTCTCCCGGATCGGGGAGGAGGTGCACGGTGCCGCCGACGGGCTTTCGATGGAGCAGCTCGCGTACCGCATCGACGACGAGGCCAACTCGATCGGCTGGTTGATCTGGCACCTGTCCCGCGTGCAGGACGACCACGTGGCCGGGGTGGCCGGCACCGAGCAGGTCTGGACCACGCAGGGCTGGGCGGACCGGTTCGGTCTGCCCTTCCGGGTAGGGGCGATCGGCTACGGGCAGTCTTCGGGCGAGGTCGCGAAGGTGCGGGTGGAGTCGCCGGAGCTGCTCACCGGCTACTACGACGCGGTTGCCGAGCGCACCCTCGAGTACGTGGGCGGCCTCACCGATGCCGATCTCGACCGCGTCGTGGACGAGGCGTGGGACCCGCCCGTCACGCTCGGCGTCCGCCTGGTGAGCGTGATCGACGACTGCGCGCAGCACGCGGGCCAGGCCGCGTTCGTGCGGGGGATCGTGGAGCGCCGCTGACCGTTCCGACGAGCGCGCCGTTGTGCCACCGAGGGCAACGCATGGCGCCGGAACGGTCCGTCGCGGAGACGTCGGATGTGTCCTGCGCCTCGTGCTGGCCCGTGCGGGGGCGGGCAGGTACGGTGCGCGTGATCCAGATCTCCGGCTGTCTTTCCGGTGGCGCACGGATGAACCGCGCCGGGATCGGGGAAACGGCACGTGAACGGAATCTGACATCACTTCGAGGACATCGGACTTCTGCGGTTGCGCGCTCGATACGGCCGTCCCCGCGGCTTAGGGTGAGCGCGCATCGACAACGGAGGACCTCTCCCCACATGGCCACCGCAACCTCCCCGCCGGAAACCCCGGTCCGGCGGGCCGCAGCGCACCGCGCGCCGCGTTCCCGGCCGCGCGCCCGATCGCGCAACCGGCTGCGGAACTGGCTGCTTTTCGCACTTCTCGCCGGGCCGAACATCGCATTGCTCGTGGTGTTCACCTACCGGCCGTTGCTGCAGTCGTTCTACCTCTCGACGCTGCAGTGGAACCTCGGCTCGCCCACCGCCCGCCCGGTGGGCCTGGCCAACTACGCCGACTTCTTCGCCGACCCGGGCACTCCGCGCATGCTCGCCATCACGGCGATCTTCACGCTCGCCACGGTGGGCGGCGGCATGGTGCTCGGCCTGCTGCTCGCGGTGCTGCTCAACCGGAAGCTGCGCTTCCGAGGCGCGGCCCGCACGATCGTCGTGGCCCCGTACGTGCTGTCCGGCGTGGCCGTCGGGCTGCTGTGGCTGTTCGTGTTCGACCCGAACTTCGGCGTGCTGTCGGCATTGCTGCGGGTCGTCGGGATCGGCTCGCCGGACTGGTACACCGACCCGCAGTGGGCGCTGGTGATGGTCATCATCGTCTACCTGTGGAAGAACGTCGGGTACGTCGCGCTCATCTATCTGGCCGGATTGCAGGCGGTGCCCCGGGATCTGCTCGAAGCGGCCTCCCTGGACGGTGCTTCGCCCCTGCGGTCGTTCGTTTCGGTCGTGCTTCCGCTGCTCGGTCCCACCACGTTCTTCCTCGGCATCACCACATTGCTGACGTCGTTGCAGTCCTTCGACATCATCCGTGCCATGACGAACGGCGGCCCGCTCGAGGGAACGACCACGATGATGTACTCGATCTACCTCGAGGGATTCGCGGGTGGGCGGGCCGGCTATTCGTCGGCGATCGCCACGATGCTGTTCCTGGTGCTCTTCGTCGTCACGGTGGTGCAGCTGCGCTTCGTGGAGCGGAAGGTCCACTACGCATGATCGTCGACGCTGCTCGGCGGCGCGGCTCCCGGCCGGCCGTCGGCGGGTACCTCACGATGGCGCTCGCCGTCGCCGCGATGGTGCTGCCGCTGGTCTGGATGGTCCTGGCCAGCTTCAAGGGCATGGACGAGCTCTACCGCCTGCCGATCCAGTGGTTCCCGGACTCGTTCGCGCCCGCCAACTACG
>Ga0268258_10000031_pt1 | contig 13657 bp, 10 predicted proteins | sample AgamicAsSfrz_FD_200255 | JGI IMG/M metagenome (GOLD analysis project Ga0268258, IMG submission 200255) | Agave microbial communities from Guanajuato, Mexico - As.Sf.rz (v2) (version 3) | ecosystem: Host-associated > Plants > Phyllosphere > Phylloplane/Leaf | place: Guanajuato, Mexico... | reverse complement strand
CGTCCTGCAGATCCGGCTGGAGCGCTCCACGCTCGTCGCCCAGTACGACGACGGGCGGGAACAGATCGTCATCGATCCGGTCTACCGGCTCGGCACTCCCTACGACCTGCGTGTCGTGGCGGAGAACGGGCGGATCACCGTCTTCTACAACGGTGAGCAGCGCGCGGAGATCGAGCGCAGCGGGAGCAGCTGGTACTGGAAGATCGGCGCCTACACGCAGTCCAACCCGGAGCGGGGCGAGGACGCCGACGCCGAGGGCGTGGTGGTGGTGTACTCGCTCTCGATCGAGCACCGCTGACCCGCCGGCCCTGCTCGACCACCGGGAGCGGCGGCTCTGCTCCCCTGACGTACCCCCGTTCGGGTGTGCCGGAGTGACCGGTGACCTGCCAGGGTCCGTGTCGTCCCCAACGGCGCGAGGAGCGATGCAGATGCCCGCGGTGAACATCGAGTTCGACGTCCCGGCCACCATGCGCGACGGCACGGTCCTGCGTGCGGACGTCTACCGCCCGGGCTCGGGTGGTCCGTGGCCGGTGCTCCTGACTCGCCACCCCTACGGGAAGGGCGAGCCGTTCTTCATCGGGCACATCGATCCGCTCGGCATGGCGAAGCGCGGGTTCATGGTCGTCATCCAGGACACGAGGGGCCGGTTCGCGTCGGACGGCGAGTGGGAGCCCTGGACCTACGAGGAGGCCGACGGGTACGACACCGTCCGCTGGGCGGCGGCCCTCCCCGGAGCCAACGGCTCCGTCGGCATGTTCGGTGGGAGCTACTTCGGCAACACGCAGTGGATGGCCGCACTGTCGAAGGCGCCGGAGCTGAAGGCGATCGCTCCGCAGATCACCTGGTCGGATCCCGACGACGGCCTGTTCGCCCGCGGGGGTGCCAGCGAGCTGGGGATCACGGTGCCGTGGTCGCTCACCCAGGGCATCGACACCGTGCTGCGGCGGCACGCGGGCGATCCGGCCGCTTTGCGGCAGGCACTCGGATCACTGGTGGCGGAGATCGACGGCGCGCGCAGCGGCGCGTACTGGGAGCTGCCTGCCGGCCAGCACCCGGCCTTCGCCCGCCACGGCGTGCCGGAGCTCGGTTTCGAGCGGTCGCTGCGGGAGCCGGGGTGGAGTGCGGCGTGCCGCGTGGCGGGCCGCCACGCGGAGATCGAGCTGCCGAGCCTGAACATCGGCGGCTGGTTCGACATCTTCTGCCAGGGCACGCTCGACAACTTCGGCGCGATGCGGGAAGCCGGCAGACCGGCCAACCTGATCATGGGCCCGTGGGGCCACCAGGGTTACGTCGCGCAGATCGGTGACGTCAACTTCGGGCTCGCCGCCACCGGGGTCCTCGTCGGGTTCCGCGGCAGGCTGACGGACCTGCAGCTGGGCTGGTTCGAACAGTGGCTGCGGCCCGGCGCCGAGCAGGCCCCGGCGGAGGCGGAGCTGCCGCCCGTGCTGCTGTTCGTGATGGGGACGAACGAGTGGCGTGCGGAGCAGGAGTGGCCGCTGGCCCGGGCCGTGGACACCGACCTGTTCCTGCGGGCCGATGGACGGCTCGCGCACGAGCCACCGGGTCCGGACGAGGGGGAGGACACCTTCGTCTACGACCCCGCCGACCCGGTGCTCACGACCGGTGGGGCGATCCTCATGTCGAGCGAGTTCCGGGCCGGGCCGCTCGACCAGGCCCGCGTCGAGGCGCGCCCGGACGTGCTGGTGTACAGCACCGATCCCCTGGAGGAGGACGTCGAGGTCACCGGCCGCGTGCGGGCCGTCCTGCACGCGACGACCGACGCGCCGTCGACCGACTGGGTGGTGCGGCTCTGCGACGTCGACCCGGACGGCGTGTCGCGCAACGTCGTCGACGGGATCGTCCGCGTGACCGCGCCCGCCGGTGAGCAGGCGGAGCACGTGGTCGATCTCTGGTCGACGAGCCACGTGTTCCGGGCCGGGCACCGCGTGCGGGTGCACGTCACGTCGAGCAACTTCCCGCGCTGGGACCGGAACCTGAACACGGGCGAGCCGATCGACAGCGGCACGGCGGCCCGGCCGGCCCGGCAGGTGGTCCGGCACGACGCGGCGACGCCGTCGCGGCTCGTGCTGCCGATCGTGTCGCCGGGCTGATCGGCGGTCCGCATCCCGGCCGCCGAAGATGGTCCCGTGACCCAGCACGTGTACGTGATGGCGATGGAGGCCGGTACGGGCAAGTCGGCGGTGGTGCTCGGGCTGGCGGAGGTGCTGTCCCGGCACGCAGGACGGCTGGCGCTGTACCGCCCGCTCGTCACCGCCGCCGAGCCGCCGGATTCGGACGTCGAGCTGATGCGCCGCAGGTACGCCCTGCCGCAGGACTACCGGAGCTCGTTCGCGCTCACCACCGACGACCTGCATGACGCCGACCGGCCGGACGGGTACGAGCGGCTGCTCGAACGCGTCTTGGACGGGTGTGCGCGGACGGGCGTGGGAGCCGACCTGGTGCTGCTGGAGGGCAGCGACTTCACCTCCGCATCGCCGCTGGTCGAGCTGGACCTCAACGTGGACGCGGCGCGCAACCTCGCCGCACCGGTGCTGCTGGTGGTCGGTGGTCGGGCCCGTTCCGCTGACCAGGTCCTCGAGGCTGCCCACCAGGGCGCCGCGGTGCTCACCGATCGCGGGTGCGCGGTGCTGGGGGTGGTCTGCAACCGGGTCGACGCCGAGCAGGCGGAGGCGGTGCGCGCCGGGATGCCGGCTGCGGTGGCGGACCTGCCGTGGGGGGTGCTGCCCGAGGTGCCGCTGCTGGCGGCGCCGACGGTTTCCGAGATCGCCGATCGGCTGGGCGCCCGGTCGCTCGTCGCCCCCGCCTCGCCGCGCGAGGTCGCACGCGTGATCGTCGGGGCGATGGGGCTGCCCGCGTTCCTCGACCGCATCGCCGACGGGGACCTGGTGATCACGCCGGGGGACCGGGCCGACATCGTCGCGGGGATCCTGGCCGCGGGCGCCTCCGCCGGGTACCCGTCGGTGGCCGGGCTGCTGCTCTCGGGCGGGATGGTCGCCGAGCCGGTCCGACGGCTGGCCCCCGGGTTCGACGGTGCCGGCATCCCGGTGCTGGCCGTCGGCACCGACACCTACGAGACCGCCGCGGCGGTCCGGGAGGTGCGCGGCGCGATCGGCGTCGACAGCCCGCGCAAGATCGCCACGGCGATCGCGCTGTTCGAGGACCACGTCGACCACGAACGGCTGCGGGAGCAGCTCGCCGTCGCCCGCCCGACGCGGACGACCCCGCTGATGTTCCAGCAGCAGCTGCTGGAACGGGCGCGGGCGGACCGGCGGCACATCGTGCTGCCCGAGAGCGAGGACGACCGGATCCTGCAGGCCGCGGAGCAGCTGTTGCTGCGCGGCGTCGCCGACCTCACGCTGCTCGGCCGCGAGGACGAGGTGCTGGCCAGGGCCGCGGCGCTGGGTGTGGACGTCTCGGCGGCCCGGTTCGTCGATCCGGTGACCTCACCGTGGCGGGAGGAGTTCGCCGGCGGCTACGCGGACCTGCGCAAGCACCGTGGCGTGGCGGTACCGGTGGCGCTCGACCTGATGGCCGACCCGACCTACTTCGGCACGATGATGGTGCACCAGGGCCGCGCCGACGGACTGGTCTCGGGGGCCGCGCACACGACGGCCCACACGATCCGGCCGGCGTTCGAGGTGATCCGCACGGCGCCCGGGGTGTCGCTGGTGTCGAGCGCGTTCCTCATGTGCCTGTCCGACCGCGTGCTGGTGTACGCCGACTGCGCGGTCGTGCCGAACCCGACCGCCGAGCAGCTCGCCGACATCGCGGTCTCCGCCGCCGCCACGGCGGCGCTGTTCGGGATCGAGCCGCGGGTCGCGATGCTGTCGTACTCGACGGGGGAGTCCGGATCGGGCAGCGACGTCGAGCAGGTGCGCCGCGCTACGGCGCTCGTGGGCGAGCGCGCGCCGCAGCTGCCCGTGGAGGGCCCGATCCAGTACGACGCCGCCGTCGACCCCGCGGTCGCGCGCACCAAGCTGCCGGGCAGCGCCGTCGCGGGCCGGGCGACGGTGCTGGTCTTCCCCGACCTGAACACCGGCAACAACACCTACAAGGCCGTGCAGCGCAGCGCGGGCGCGGTCGCGATCGGGCCGGTGCTGCAGGGCCTGGCACGCCCGGTGAACGACCTGTCCCGCGGCGCCACGGTCACCGACATCGTCAACACTGTGGCGATCACCGCGATCCAGGCCCAGCCCGCGGGCTGACCGATCAGCGATCTGGTGATCTTGTCTGTCCCACGGGTGATGTGGATCCGATCCGGCGCTCCGAACTAGACATGCACGAGTACGCATGTTTCTATGGCTGGGCTGATCGCGATCGGACTCGGAGGCGTTGATGGGGCACGGACACGGGCACGGGCACTCGCCCGAGAGCGACCGGAGGCGGCTGGGTATCGCCCTCGCGGTGACGCTCGGGGCGGCGCTGCTCGGGGCGGTCGGTGCCGTGCTGACCGGTTCGCTCGCCCTGCTCGCCGACCTCGGGCACCTGCTCACCGACGCGGGTGCGCTGGCCGCGGCACTCGTGGCGTCGGTGCTGGCCGCGCGGCCGGCGAGCGCGCGCCGGACCTACGGGCTGGGCCGCGTGGAGGTGCTGGTCGCAGGCCTGAACGGGATCGCGCTGATCGCCGTCGTCGCCTGGGTCGCCTACGAGGGCGTCAATCGGCTCTTCGAGCCCGCCGAGATCCCCGGCCTTCCGCTGCTGGTCATCGGTGTGCTGGGCCTGGTCGGCAACGTCGTGTCGCTGCTGGTGCTCGCCGGGGGCGACCGGCAGAACATGAACATGCGCGGCGCAGCGCTGCACGTGCTCGGCGACGCGCTGGGCTCGGTCGGCGTGCTCGTGGCGGCGGTGGTGCTGCTCACCACCGGCTGGCCCTACGCCGACACGGTGGCGTCGCTGTTCATCGCCGCCCTGATCGTGCCGCGCACGATCGGGCTGCTGCGCGAGGTCGGGCACGTCCTGCTGGAGGGGGCGCCGAAGCACATCGACGTGGACGAGGTGCAGGACGCGTTGCGCGGCGTGCCGGGCGTGAAAGACGTGCACGACCTGCACGTCTGGGCCATCAACGACCGCAAGCCCTCCGTGTCGGCCCACGTCGTGGTGGACGAGGGCGGACACGGGCCGTGCGGGGAGGGCTCCGTCCTCGACCGGGCGGCCCACGTGCTGCGGGAGCGGTTCGGCCTCTCGCACAGCACGCTGCAGGTCGAGCACCACCCCCACGCCGAGCACGAGGAACGCTGCGACTGACGACGAGCGTTCCGACGGTGGCTGCGCCCGCTCACGCGCCGCGACGCGCCGCCGAGGACTCGCGGACGTTGAGCTCGGGGAGCACGACGGTGCGCTGGATCGGGCGGCTCGGCTCCCGCAGCCGGGTCGTCATGGTCTCGAACGCGAGCCGGCCGATGTGCTCCTTCGCCGGCCGCAGCGCGCTGATGGGTGGCGTCCCGTTCTCGGCGACCTCGTCGTCGTAGGCGACGATCGCGAGATCCCTCGGGATGTCGATGCCGTGGTCGGTGCAATGGTGCTCGAACAGGATCGCCTGCGGGTCGGCGTGGACGATGAGCGCCGTCGTCCCGGTGTCCCGGCATGCCGAGACGATCTCCCCGAAGCGCTCGTCGCGCTCGGCGCCCTCGATGTCGGTGAGTGTCGCGGCGACGACACCTGAGGTGTCGAGCCCGAGCTCGGCGAGCGCCTGCTCCCAGCCCAGCCGCAGCTGCGGCGCGGTGGGCGAGTCGCGGGCGAGGGCGAGGCCGATCCGCCGGTGGCCCTGCTCGTACAGGTGGTTGACGGCCATCTTCGCGCCGAACTCGTGGTCGGTGCTCACCCACTCGACCCTGCGCAGCGCCGCGGAGTGCGGGGCCCTGCGCTCGACGAGCACGACCGGCACGTCGAGCGCGTCGAGCCAGGTGAGGATCGCGAGGCCGTCGCGGCCGCCGACCTCGGGCGCGACGAGCAGGCCGTGGACGCCCGATTCGAGGAGGGCCGCGATCTGCCTGCGCTGGTCGGCCGGGTCGTACGAGGCACCGCGGAGTACGAGCTGGACGCGACCGGCGGCCGCCGCGGCGCGCGCACCGTTGACGATCTGGGGCCAGTAGTAGCTGAGTGAGGGCACGACCATGCCGACCCGGTAGAGCGGCGGTCCGGACGCGTCGGGGTTGCGCGCGACCGTGGTGTCGAGGGCGCTGCGCAGGGTGGCGCCGCCGTGCACCCGCGTGACGAGGCCACGGTCGGCGAGCGCGGTGATGTCGCGGCGGATCGTGATCTCGGTGACGCCGAGGCGGGTGGCGAGCTCGCGCACCATGACGGAGCCGCTGCGGCGCAGCTCCTCCATGATGTGTTCCCGCCGGCCGATGGCGAACATCGGCCCGGTCGGCCCGGTCACGGCACCACCCGCGCCGGGAACGCGCTTTCCGATCGACTGTGAACGACCATGTTCGTTTCTGTTCGTTCTGCTTGACTGTGATCGTCGGGATCGTATTGTCCCCGCGAGCAACGGCGCAACGCCGGGACCCGACGAGGAGCCTCCGTTTGAGCGAGCGTGAGCGAGCGAAACATCGGCACAGCGCTTGCGCGAAGCGCCTGCGGTGAGCGAGCCGCAGCGGCCGTCCGCACTCCTCGTGATGTGGGCGGACACGTTCGCCACCCAGTTCGACGCCCAGCGCGCGGAGCGGATCGGTGCGCTCTGCCGTCTCGACCTGCCGGTGGTCGCCCCGGACCTCGACGACCCCGCTCTCGCCGACCGGCTCGCCGGCGTCGAGGTGCTCGTGACGTCGTGGGGCGCGCCCGCCCTCACCGCTGAGCGGCTCGACCGGATGCCCAAGCTGCGCGCGGTGTTCCACGGCGCGGGCACGATCCGCGGCCTCGTGACGCAGGACTTCTGGGAGCGCGGCATCGTCATCACCTCCGCGGCGGAGGCGAACGCCATCCCGGTCGCCGAGTTCGCCTACGCCCAGATCGTCCTGGCCGGCAAGCGGGCCCAGTACCTCGCGCGCGTCCCCCGGCAGTTCCGCAACGGGTGGCGCGGCCAGCTCCACTCCGACCGGTACACGAACTACGGGCGGCGCATCGGCATCGTCGGGTTCTCGCGCATCGGCCGCCGGGTGGTCGCCAAGCTGCAGCAGCTCGACCCCGCCGAGGTGCTCGTCTACGACCCCTACGCCGACCCCGACGCCGTCGCCCGCGCCGGTGCCCGGCTGGTGGGCCTCGACGACGTGCTCCGGTCGGTGGACGTGTTGAGCCTGCACGCGCCCCTCCTGCCCGAGACGATCGGGATGATCGGCGCACGCGAGCTCGCCCTGCTGCGGGACGGCGCCACCGTCGTCAACACCGCGCGCGGCGCCCTCGTCGACACCGACGCGCTCACCCACGAGTGTGCGAGCGGTCGGCTGGACGCGATCCTCGACGTGACCGAGCCCGAACCGCTCCCCGAGGACTCCCCGCTCTACGACCTCCCCAACGTGTCGATCACCCCGCACATCTCCGGCTCGCTCGGGACCGAGACGCTCCGGCTCACCGACGCCGCGCTCGACGAGCTGGAGCGGTGGCTCAACGGCGACGCCCTCACCTCGCAGGTGACCATGGCGGATCTGGGGGTGGCGGCGTGAGCCTGGCGCCCCACACCGGGCTCGACCGCGCCGACTGGCTGGCGACCACCGACCGGCTGCTCGCCGCCCTGCGCCCGTGGGCGAGCGCGGACCACGCGACGATCACCCCGCCCGGCGCACCCGGCGGCTACGGCACGCGCGTCGACGGGCTCGAGGGGTTCGCGCGCAGCTTCATGGGCGCCGCCTTCCGCATCGCGGGCACCGACGACGCGACGAGCGCCGAGCTCGCCGAGTGGTACGCCGAAGGGATCACGGCGGGCGTCGACCTCGGCAATGCGGGGCGCTGGGTGCGCCCCGGCGAGCACGACCAGGCGAAGGTCGAGGCGGCCGCCCTCGCACTGGGGTTGCACCTGACCAGGTCGCGGATCTGGGACCGGCTCGACGAGCGGACCCGCGACCGGCTCGTCGGCTACCTGGCGGAGCTGGTGGGGGCGCGCATCCCGCCGATCAACTGGGTGTGGTTCCGCATCGTCACGCAGGCGTTCCTGCGCAGCGTCGGCGGCCCGTGGAGCCCGGCCGACCTCGAGCACGACCTCGCGGTGCACGAGGGCTTCGTGCGGGCCGACGGCTGGTTCGCCGACGGGCCCGAGCGGTCGTTCGACCACTACGCCGGCTGGGCCCTGCACTTCTACCCGGTGATCTGGCTGGAGATGGTGGCGGGGGAGGAGCGCGCGGAGGAGCTGCGGGCGACCTATCTCGAGCGGCTCGACGCCTTCCTCCCGCAGGCCGCGGCGCTCGTCGGAGCCGACGGCGGGCCGCTGGTCCAGGGCCGCAGCCTCACCTACCGCTTCGCGGCCGCCGCGCCGTTCTGGGCGGGTGCGATCGCCGGCAGCACGGCGCTCTCCCCGGGGGAGCTGCGCCGCGCGGCGAGCGGCGTCCTGCGCCATTTCCTCGACCACGGCGTCCCGGACGAGTGGGGCCTGCTCCCACTGGGCTGGCACCGCGCGTGGCGCCCGATCGCACAGCGCTACTCGGGACCCGGGTCGCCGTACTGGGCGTTCAAGGGGATGGCGGGGCTCGCCCTCCCGGCCGACCACCCGGTGTGGACGGCCGTCGAGGAACCACTCCCGGTCGAGCGCGGCGACGTCACGACGGTCATGCCCGCACCGGGATGGCTCGTGTCCGGCACACGCGGCGACGGCATCGTCCGCGTGATCAACCACGGCACCGACCACGGGCAGGAGGGCGAGCTCGTCACCGACTCGCCGCTCTACGCGCGCCTCGGGTACTCCACGGCGACGAGCCCGGTGCTGTCGGCGGCGGGCTGGGAGGAGCCGCTCGACTCCGGCGTGAGCCTCGTCGACCAGCGGGGCCGGGCCTCGCACCGGGCGGGGTTCCGCACGCTCGTCGTCGGCGCGCTCGACGGGGCGAGCTTCGGGTTCTCGATCAGCCGGGCGCACTGGGTGGACGTTCCCCCTGGCCAGCCCGACCACGGCTCGGGCCGGTCGGGCGAGGTGACGACCGGGCCTGAGATCTTCGTCGGCTCGATACTGCGCGGCCCGTGGGAGGTGCGGCTCGTCCGCGTCGAGGAGGTGGGCGCGAGCACCGGCCCCGTGCGCGTGGCGGGGTGGCCGACCGCACCCGGCGGCCCGACCTCGCTCGTCGTCGACCTGGGCGGTCTCCCCGAGAGCGGGGTGCTCACCGTCGCCGCCGCGACGCCGCTCTCGGCGACCACGCAGATCCCGTGGCGCACGAGCGCGGGGGACGTGCAGGTGGGGCGCTGGTACGTGGCCGGGGTCCTGCTCTGCGGGACCGCGACCCCGGCGGAGCCGCCCGTCGTCGACGTCGTGGGCGACCACGTGGTCGTCACCTGGGCGGACGGCGCCAAGAGCCGGGTCGAGCTGCCGGAGGTGCGCCACGGATCGTGATGGTCGTCCGCTCCCCGAGACCCCTCCCCGCCTCCCACAGAACAGAGGAGACGCAATGAAGCGCTACCCATCGGCCCTCGCCGCGATCGCGGCCGCGAGCGCGGTCGCCCTCGCCGGCTGCTCGTCACCCGCCTCCGAGACGGCGGATCCGTCGGCTCCCGTGACCCTCACCGTGTCGGCGTGGAACCTGGACAAGACGCCGGAGTTCAACGCCCTGTTCGAGGCGTTCGAGGCGGCCCACCCGAACGTCACGATCCAGCCGGTCGAGATCCTCGCCGACGACTATCCGGAGAAGGTCGCGACGATGCTCGCCGGTGGCGACACCACCGACGTGCTCACGATGAAGAACGTCATCGACTACGCCCGCTACGCCAACCGCGGGCAGCTGCTCGACCTCACCGACTTCGTCGCAGAGCTTCCGACCGACAAGATCGCCGGGCTCGAACCGTTCGACATCGACGGCAAGTACGCCGCGGTGCCGTACCGCCAGGACTTCTGGGTGCTCTACTACAACAAGGCGCTGTTCGACGCGGCCGGCCTGCCCCACCCGGACCACCTCACGTGGGCCCAGTACGGCGAGCTCGCGAAGAAGCTGACGAGCGGTACCACCCCCGACGGCCAGCAGGTCTACGGCACCTACCACCACATCTGGCGCTCGGTCGTCCAGGCGATCGCCGCCGCCCAGACCGGCGGTGACCAGCTCAGCGGCGACTACGGGTTCATGAAGGACCAGTACTCACTGGCGCTGGACCTGCAGAACGCCGGCGCCGCCCTCGACTTCGGGACGGCCAAGACGCAGAAGGTGAACTACCGCTCGATGTTCGAGACCGGGCAGACCGCGATGATGCCGATGGGCACCTGGTACATCGCGGGCATCAAGGCCGCGATCGAGGGCGGGACGAGCTCGGTCCAGTGGGGAATGGCGCCCATGCCGCAGATCAGCGCGGGCGGGGAGACGGCCACCTTCGGCTCGCCGACGGCGTTCGCGGTGAACGAGAACGCGAAGAACGTCGAGATGGCGAAGGAGTTCATCAGGTTCGCGACCGGTGAAGAAGGCGCCAAGGTGCTCGCCGGGATCGGCGTCGTGCCCGCCTACAGCTCCGACGCCGTCACGGCCGCGTTCACCGCGCTGCCCGGCGACGAGCTGTCGAAGACGACCTTCACCGAGAACAAGAAGGTCGTCCTCGAGATGCCGGTCAGCGAGGTGACCAGCGACATCGACACGATCCTCAACGAGGAGCACGAGCTGATCATGGCGGGCCAGAAGTCGATCGACGACGGGATCAGGGACGCGGGCGAGCGCGTGAAGAACGAGGTCCTCTGACCCACTGTCCTGGCGGGCCCGCCGCTTCCCGGGGCGGGCCAGCCACAGGAGATGCCATGACGGTAACCACCGAGCCGGCTCTGCGGACGCGACGCCCGCCCGAGCCCGCCGCCCGCACGCGACGTCGCTCGCTGCGCCCGACCCTCGTCGGGTGGAGCTTCATCCTGCCCAACTTCCTGGGCTTCGCCCTGCTCACGCTCGTGCCGATGGTGTTCGGGCTCGCGCTCTCGTTCATGGACTGGAGCCCGTGGGGTGACCCGGAATGGGTCGGGTTCGAGAACTTCGAGCGGATGCTCCGCAACTCGACGTTCTGGATCGCGCTCTGGAACACCACCTACTACGCGGCGGGGCACATCCCGCTCACCATGGCGGTCTCGCTCGGCCTCGCGCTGCTGCTCAACCGCACGCTCGCCGGCCTCGGCTTCTTCCGCACCGCGTTCTTCCTCCCGTACGTGACGTCGCTCGTCGCGGTCGCGGTGGTGTGGAACATGCTCTTCAACCCCACCTCGGGGCCGGTCAACCAGTTCCTGCAGTTCGCCGGGGTGACCGACCCGCCGGGCTGGACGTCGAGCACGGCATGGGCCATGCCGGCGGTGATCGTCGCGAGCGTCTGGCGGGACATGGGCTACTACATGGTGCTCTTCCTGGCCGGCCTCCAGACGATCCCGACCGAGCTCTACGAGGCGGCCCGGGTGGACGGCGCGAACGCGTGGCAGCGGTTCCGGAACATCACGCTGCCCGGGCTGCGGCCGACCACCTTCTTCGTGCTGATCATGTGCACCGTCGCGAGCTTCAAGGTCTTCGACCTCATCGTCGTGATGACCGACGGCGGGCCCGGCCGCGCGACGAAGGTGCTCTCCCAGCTCATCTACGAGGAGGGCATCCGCGAGGGGCGCTTCGGCCTCGCCTCGGCGATCTCGCTCGTGCTCTTCCTGCTGGTCGCCGGCTTCACGGTGATCCAGTTCCTGCTCCAGCGCCGGCAGGAGGACCGATGACGGCGAACCTGACGTCGACCGTGACACCGAAGCCGGACGCCGTGCCGAACCGCGGGAGCGCCCCGCCGCGTCCCGCCATCCCGGCCCGCGTCCGGAAGGTCGTCCACTCCGCGCTGCTCACCGTCCTGTGCCTGCTCGTGCTGGTGCCGTTCGTGTGGATGATCTCCTCGTCGCTCAAGCACGACAACCAGGTCTTCACGGTGCCGACGCAGTGGATCCCGCGGGAGTTCGTGTGGTCGAACTACGTGGACATCTGGACCCAGATCCCGATGCTCGCGTACCTGCGCAACTCGGCGTTCCTCGCGATCACCATCTCGTTCCTGCAGGTGATCACCGGGAGCTTCGCCGCGTACGGCTTCGCGAAGCTGCGCTTCCCCGGCCGGGACTGGCTCTTCCTCGCCTACCTCGCGACGATCGCCGTGCCGTGGCAGGCCTACATGATCCCGCAGTACCTGATCATGGAGAAGCTCGGCCTGGTGAACACGCACCTGTCGATCATCCTGCTGCAGGCCTTCGGCGCGTTCGGCGTGTTCCTGATGCGCCAGTACTACCAGTCGATCCCGGACGAGCTCATCGAGGCCGCGCGCATCGACGGGCTGAGCGAGTACCGCATCTGGTGGCGGATCATGTTGCCGCTGTCCCGCCCGGCCATCGCCAGCCTCGGGCTGCTCACGTTCGTCTCGACGTGGAACGACTACATGGGCCCGTTCATCTACTTCACGAGCAACGAGCTGTGGACCGTCCAGCTGGGGCTGCGCTCGTTCGTCGGGCAGTACGACGCGGCCTACGCGATGATCATGACCGGCTCGGTGATCTCGGTGCTCCCGGTCGTGCTCGTGTTCCTGCTCGGGCAGCGGCAGTTCATCCAGGGCATCGCGACGAGCGGGCTCAAGGGGTGAGCGGGGACGTGCGGGCGGCGCTGCGGCGGCCCGAGACGTACGAGGCGATCTTCGGCATCGCCTACCTCGCGCTCGGCGCGGGGGTGTGTCTCGGAGTCGCGGCGCTGCCCCTCGTCGCCGCGCTCACCCTGCTCGCCGACCCCCTCGCGGCCTGGCCGACCCTGCTGGTCGCCGCGCTCCCGCTCGGTGCGGGTATCGCCGCCGGGTTCCACGCGTTCACCGCGGCGCGGGAGCGGGGGATCCCGGCGCCGTTCCACGACGCGTGGCACGGCGTGCGCCGCCACGGCGGGCGGGCCACCGCGGTGTGGGGTTTGTTGTGCGCGCTGCTCTTCGTCGTGGTCGTGGACGTCCTCGCGATCTGGGCGACGCCGTGGGCCGCCGTGATCGGTCCGTTGTTGGGGGTGCTGGTGCTGCTCGGCGTACCGACCGCGCTCCTCGCCCTCGCCGGCCTGTCCCGGGTGCCGGCCCTTCCGCTGCGGGCCCTGGTGCTCGCCTCGGCCTGGCTGGTGGTCCGGCGGGCCCCGCTGGCCCTGCTCTCGCTCCTCGTGCTGGCCGGCTGGGGCATGGTGCTGCTGGCGCAGCCGGTGCTCGGCGTGCTCGGCGTCGGCGGCTTCGCGTTGTACGTGCTGTGGAGCAACTCCGCGGCGGCCTGGGCGAGCCGGCGGGACGGCGGATGCATCCCGGTGGTCGAGTAGGGACGGCGCCCAGCGCCGGCCCGTATCGAGACCACCATCCCCGCCGTCTTCGCGGTCCGGTCTCGGCACGCTCCCGGCGCCGGGGGCGCCTGCGCTGCTCGACCTGCGGGTGACTTCCACGTCCACAGGCCTTGTTCGAGCCTCATCCGTGCTGGCGGACCAACTCCGCGGCCTCGCCCCCGTGTGCAGCGGCTGCCCACAGCTGCTCCCAGAGCCGTTCGAAGATCGCGACCGAGTCCGGGTCGGCGATGTCG
>Ga0268258_10000029_pt1 | contig 14294 bp, 8 predicted proteins | sample AgamicAsSfrz_FD_200255 | JGI IMG/M metagenome (GOLD analysis project Ga0268258, IMG submission 200255) | Agave microbial communities from Guanajuato, Mexico - As.Sf.rz (v2) (version 3) | ecosystem: Host-associated > Plants > Phyllosphere > Phylloplane/Leaf | place: Guanajuato, Mexico | collected... | reverse complement strand
CGCGACGGGGGGACGGCTCGGGCTGCGGTGGGAGCTGCACCGGCGGCGACGCAATGGTGCAGCGATGGCACGGGTGCTCGCCGTCGGCACGGAGGAAGCCATCACCGCACTCGTCGCGCAGACCCGCCGCGCTCCCCATGAAGGCTGGACGATCATCGCGGCGTGCACACCCACGGGGCGCGGTAAGGGCGGCGGTCCGGAGCTGGCGGGCGTGCCGGTGATCGGTGACCTCGACGCGGTCGCCGGACTGACGCGGAGCTGGGAGTTCGACGCCGTCAGCGTGGCGCAGGCGCCCGGGTGGTCACCGCGGCGGCTCCAGCAGCTGGCCTGGGACCTCGAGGAGACCGACACGGAGCTGGTCGTCGAGCCCGGGTTGATGGAGATCGCCGGTCCGCGCCTGCACGTCGACTCGCTCGATGGGCTACCGCTGCTGCGGCTGACCCACCCGACGTTCACGGGCGCCTCCCGCCTGCTCAAGGGGCTGATCGACCGGGCCGCGTCGATGCTGCTCCTGCTGGTCATCGCACCGCTGCTGATCGCGATCGCGATCGCTGTGGCGCTCGACGGCGGTCCGGTGTTCTTCCGGCAGACGCGCGTGGGCGTGGGCGGCCGGGAGTTCAGAATGATCAAGTTCCGGTCGATGGTGCCCAACGCCGAGCAGCTGCGCGCGGAGCTGCTGGAGCAGAACGAGGGCGCGGGGCCGCTGTTCAAGATGCGCAGCGACCCGCGGATCACCCGGATCGGCCAGTTCCTTCGCCGGTTCTCCCTGGACGAGCTGCCGCAGCTGCTCAACGTGCTCGGTGGGTCGATGTCGCTGGTGGGGCCGCGGCCCCCGCTGCCGTCGGAGGTGGCGGGTTACGCGGCCGAAGCGTGGCGACGCCTGCTCGTGAAGCCCGGCATGACCGGGCTGTGGCAGGTCAGCGGGCGCAGCGACCTGTCCTGGGAGGAGACGCTGCGCCTGGACCTGCGCTACGTCGAGAACTGGACGCTCGCCCTCGACGCCCGGATTCTCCTGCTGACCGCACGGGCGGTGGTCCACGGCGACGGGGCGTACTGATCGGTCCCGCGCGTTGCGTAACGACTGGACGCGCACGCGCGACCTCAGCAGCGATCAATGCCGGTCGGGGACCGCATCGCGTCAAGCCATCCTGTTTCACCTTCCACGGCGTGCTCTGCGCGCCCGTGGACGAGCGAGGGACACGTGACTTCTGACCTCGGCCACAACCGGCCGCGCTCCAACGGGAGCTCGTCGTCGACCGTTGAGGGGCGGCGCGAGCGGTCGGGAGCGCCCGTCCAGGTCAGGCCCGTGCGCGATCCCGGGCCGCCGGCGTGGGAGCAGCGGTACCGAACCCTCGTGATCGCCTCTGACGTCCTCAGCGTGGCGGTGGCCGTGCTTGTGGGGAGCCTCCTCGGGCTCGGGAAGGTGGTCCCGGTCCTCGGTGACGTCACCCCCGGGGTGGGGATCCTGGCCGGGCTGCTCACGCTCGCGGGGTTGACCGCATCGCGGGCGTGGGACGTCCGTGTCCTCGGCCACGGCTCCGAGGAGTTCAGCCGGCTGATCAAGGGCTTCGTCCTCAGTGCTGTCGTATTGGGCATGTTGGGACTGGCGGTGCTGGCGACGGCTGCGCGGCCGTGGGTCTTCGGGTTGATCCCGCTCGCGGGCGCACTCGCGACGACCGGTCGTCTGGTGCTGCGCGCCCGGCTCCACCGCCTGCGCAGGAATGGGCAGTGCCTCGTCCCGGTGCTGGCGATCGGCACGACCACCTCCGTCGCGGACCTCATCGAGCGCACCCGGCGCGACGACACGGTGGGCTGGGTCGTGGCGGGGGTCTGCACACCGACCGGGACCGGGGCGGACGGCATCGACCACATCAGCGGCGTGCCGGTCCTGGGCGACCTCGACGTCGCCGGGGAGGTCGTCTCACGGGGCGAGCACCGCGTCGTCGCCGTCAGCCGGGCTCCCGGCTGGTCGGTACGGCGCCTGCACGAGCTCGCCTGGCGCCTCGAGGACGTCGGGGCGGAGCTGGTGGTCGACCCCGGTCTCATGGACGTCGCGGGCCCGCGCCTGCACGTCGAGCCGGTGGACGGCATGCCTCTGCTGCGCCTCACCAAGCCGGTGTTCACCGGCGTCCCCTGGATGGTGAAGCACTGCTACGACCGGCTCGGCGCCGTCGTGCTGATCACGTTGCTCCTGCCCGTCCTGCTCGCCGTGGCGATCGCGATCAAGATCGATGACCGGGGTCCCGTCCTGTTCCGCCAGACGCGCATCGGCCGGTACGGCCGCGAGTTCCGGATGCTCAAGTTCCGCTCGATGGTGGTGGATGCCGAGCAGCGCCTGGAGCCGCTCGTCGAGCAGAACGAGGGGGCGGGGCCGCTCTTCAAGATGCGCACGGACCCCCGCGTGACCCGCGTGGGCTCCCTGCTGCGGAGGTACTCGCTCGACGAGCTCCCGCAGTTGCTCAACGTGGCCGCCGGCACGATGGCGCTCGTCGGACCGCGTCCGCCGCTGCCCGTCGAGGTGGCGAGCTACGGCACCGACGCGCGCCGCCGGCTCTTGGTGAAACCCGGTCTGACCGGGTTGTGGCAGATCAGTGGCCGGAGCGATTTGTCGTGGAACGAGTCGGTTCGGCTCGACCTGCGATACGTCGAGAACTGGAGTCCGGCGCTCGACCTGCTCATCCTGCGGAAAACCCTGGGTGTCGTACTCAGGGGGCATGGAGCCTACTGACGGGCACGGCCGAGAACTGATCCGCGGCGGCCCGTAATGGTCGGGCCCCGGGCGGCGAGTACTCCACTGCAACCGCGCCCGGACTCCGGCTCGTATCGGAGCACCAGGGGCGTTCCCGCACTTCAGCAAAGGCAGCCGATGAGCCCCCTACGGAAGTACTCCCTGCGCGTCGCCAAATGGTGGGTCCTGGTTGTGGTTCTCGCCGTCGCCGGCGGTGTCCTCTCGGCGATCTGGTCGATCTCGACCGCGACCACCACGTGGACCGCGACGACGGCGCTCAGCAGCCAGTCGCAGCTGCGGGCGCCGGAGCAGGACGGTGTCCTTGCCATCGGCTACGTCGACTACTTCAACCAGGAGAGCTACCAGCAGCTGCTGCGCGCGAAGGCGGGTGTTCCCGACGACGTGACGCTGTCCGCGCAGACCGGGGCGTCCAGTCCGATCATCTACCTCTCGGCCTCGGGTCCGTCCGAGGACGTCGTGCGCGATGCCGCGGCGTCCGCGACCGAGGCGTTCCGCGAGGACGTGCGGCAGAGCCTCGTCGCGGAACGCAGGCGAGCGGCGGACGACCTCCAGGCCGAGATCGACAAGAACGTCGAGACCCTCAACACACTGGCGCGCACCGACGTCGAGAAGAACGTGATCCTCGACCAGATCAGGTCGCTGCAAGGCCGACTCACGGAGTTCCTGGCGGACGACACGAACCACCTCAAGCAACTCCAGCCCGAACCCGGCGTCTCCAGTTCCACGCCCAGCCCGGTCGTGGACATCGTCAGCGGCGCGGTCGGCGGTGCAGTTCTCGGAATCCTGCTCGCACTCGTCTTCGCGACGATGGACCGGCGGGTGCGGAACGCCGCGGAGGTACAGGAAGCGGCGGGAGTGCCGGTGCTCGAGGAGCTGCGGCGCGGAGATCACGGCGGCATCCGCATGCAGAACCTCCTCAACAGCGTGACCACCGCGGGCGGCTCGACGACGGTCGTCGCGGTCGTCTGCCCGCACAGGAGCGAGGGGGTGTCCGCATTCGCCCACGAGCTCGCGAGCGCCTGGCCGGCACGGCGGGGCGGCGCTCTGCACATCCTCGCCGACCTGCGGTCTCCCCGCCCCGGGTACGACGAGGTGCCAGGCCTCGTCGACGTCCTGGACGGCCGGAATAGCGTCTTCGACACCGCGGTCGCGCGGACGGAAGGCCTCTGGGTGCTTCCGCCAGGAGAGGGCACCGGCCTCGACCCCTACGCGCTCGCCGACCCCAGGCTGGTCGCCGATGTCCTCCGGGACGCGTCGAGTGCCGTCGCGCTGGTGGTCGTCGAGGCACCCCCGCTGCTCGAGGCTCCCGAGAGCCAGCTGATCTGTGCGGCGGTCGACCAGGTGATCCTGCTGGTCGACGCGCAGCGCACCCGCGGCGACGATATCCCGAAGGCCGTCGCCCTTCTCCGTTCCGCGAAGGCGCACGTCGCCGGCATAGTGGTCGACGGGACGCGGGGCGAGCTCGCCACCCACCAGCCGGCACCGGCCGCGGTGGATGCGGCAACGCAGGTGCGTTCGCTCACTCCGCGCGCCGATGCCGCAGTCGTACCCGAGCGGAGCGAGCGTCCCGGCAACGCGCCGGACGGGCTGACCACCCCCACCCCGTACCCACGGGTCGGCCTCGTCGATGCCGTCGCCACGTCGATCGAGTCGAACGGGTCGAAGGACGGGATGTGACCGCACTGCTCCCGCGGCGCGAGCGGGTCGGGCGCCGCGGCGCCGCGGTTCCACCACTCGCAGCGCCGCAGTCCGAGCGCGCCCGCACGGTGTTGGCGGCGGCGATCGGCGTCGTCCTGATCACCGGCCTGATGTTCGCCGGGCCGATGCCGGGGCCATCCGGGCTGCTGTTCACCGTTGCCGGGTGCGTGCTCGGCGCGGTCGTCATGGGCTCGCCGCTAGTCACAACCGTGCTGCTGCTGCTTGCGTCGTTCGTGCGGATGGCGATCCACGTGGGCGGCCTCCCGGCCGAGCCGATGACGCTCCTGTTCGTCGCGCTCGTCGCGTCGGCAGCCCTCGCCGGCCTCCGCGGAAGGGCCCGCTTCCACTTCGGCCCGCTCGAAGCGGTGATGGTCGCATACGTGCTCTGGAACATCGTGTCGATGGTGTGGCCGCACGTGTACCCGGCGATCATCCCAAAGACCGGTGAGGAAATCGTCCTCTACCGCTTCCTCCTGATGGGTACCGTCTTCCCGTTCGTCGGGTACGTCGTGGGCCGGGCGTACTTCCGCAGTGCGTCCAGGATCCGGGTTCTGCTTTTCAGCCTGCTTGCGTTCGCCGCATATTCGGCAGTGGTCAGCGTCCTGCAGTTCACTGGACCGAAAGCGCTGGTATGGCCCCGCTACATCGTCGATTCCCCGTCGTGGCCCGAACGGGCGGTCGGCGTTTTCAACCAGCCCGTGTGCAACGGGCTCGTCATGTCGGCAGGGTTCATCACGGCGATACTGCTCGCCCGGGAGCGGTCGCTGCCGATGTGGCAGCGGGTGCTGTCGGCCGTCGTGGCGCCGATGTGTGCGATCGGTATCTACCTCACGCACACCCGAGCGGTGCTCATCGTGTTCGGCCTCGCGCTCGTGCTGTGCGCGTTCATCGCGCGCGGCGCACGTCGCGTCTTCGTCGCGATGCTGATCGCGGCGTTCCTGTTCCTCGCGGCGGAATGGTCGACGATCACCAGCGCCGACCGGACGAAGGGCGGGCTCGGTTCGACGTCAGAGGTGTACGACCGGCTGAACATGATCACGACCTCGTTCTGGGCGATCGGTCAGGAACCCGTCACCGGCTGGGGATTCGGCAGGTTCCAGCAGGTCAACACCCACCACCACAAGCAGTGGGCCGACGACATCAAGTGGGAGTCGGGGTACGGGTACTCCTCCCACGAGAACGAACTCGGCATTGCCGTCGAACTCGGACTGGTCGGGCTCGGACTGTGGCTCGCGGTCCTCGCGTTGCTGGTGCGGCAGGTCGTCCGCGCCTTCCGCCGGCTACCGACCGGAGGGGTGAACGGGCGGGTCATCGGGGTGATCGCGATCGCCGCACTCCTGGTGTGGTTCGGCAGTGGGGCGACCGTCGATCTGCGCTTCTTCGATTTCGCGAACCTGCTGGTGTTCCTCGTCGCCGGGGCCGCGGTCGGCGCCTCCGTCGACAACTCGACCGCAAACCCGCGCAATCCGGACGCGAACTCGATCGAACGACGAGACGGAGTGGCTGTCTGATGGACGACCGTGCCATGGACGAGGCACCGACCGCACGAGTAGCCGGACGGGTGCTCTGCGCTTCGACGAGCCTGGACACTCGCGGCGGCATCGCGAGCTACGTGCGGACCATCCGTGGAACACCGCTGTGGACGCGGTGGCAGATCCACCACGTGGTAACCCACCGCGACGGGAGCCGGGCACGGAAGATCGTCACGTTCGCGTCGGCGATACCGCGGTACGTCCGCGCCCTCGCGGGACCGCGGCCCGATCTCGTTCACCTCCACATGTCCTCGGCGGGGAGCTTCTTCCGCAAGGCGGTGCTGTTCTGGACCGCGCGTGCGTTCCGCGTCCCGGTGCTCGTCCACATCCATTCGGGGCGGTTCGACCGGTTCCACGACCGGCTGCCGGGACCGCTCCGCTGGGCGGTGCGCGGCGTGCTGACGCAGGCCGCTGTCGTCGTGACCCTGGGCGAGGGATGGGCGGCCCGCATCAGCCGGATCGCCCCACGGGCCCGCGTCGAGATCCTCCCGAACGCCGTCGTCATGCCGGAGCCTGCACCGCCGCGCGCCGACGGGCCGCTGAGCGTCGTGTTCCTCGGCGCGATCTGCGAGGCCAAGGGGGCGTTCGGCCTGCTCGAGGCCTGGGCGAAGCTCGCAGCGGAGTGGGACGGCCGCGTCACCGCTCGCCTGACGCTGGCCGGAGACCGCGGCGTCGACGAGGCGCGCCGCACGATCGCGGATCTCGGGATCGAAGGCTCGGCACAGGTGCGGGACTGGTTGCCGGCGCCCGAGGTCGCCGCGCTCCTCGGGTCCGCCGACGTCTTCGTCCTGCCGTCGCGCTCGGAGGGGCAGCCGATGTCCGTCCTCGAAGCGATGGCCCACGGCGTCTGCGTGGTGGCGAGCGGCGTCGGCGGGATCCCCGAGCTCGTCGAGGACGGCCGTTCCGGCGTGCTCGTGCCGCCCGGCGACGTCGACGCCCTCGTGAACGCGCTGCGCCGGGTGCTGGACGACCGGGACCTGCGCGAGAGCTTGGGCGGTGCGGCCCGGCGCCGCGTGCTGTCGGAGTTCGACGTCGACGTCGTCTGGCGCCGGCTGGAGGCGCTCTACCGGGAGGTGATCGCGCGATGAGCCTCCTGCCGAGGAAGTTGCGGCGGAGGGGCCTGCTGCGGCTGCTTTTCGTCGGTCCCGACCCGCGCCCCGGCGAGGCTCGGCGCACGCTGATCCGCACCGCGGGTCAGGAACGGCCGGCGCGGCCGATCAGGCTGACCATCGTCCAGGACAAGCTGACAGCCGGTGGCGTGGAGATCCTGCTGCTCGAGCTCTGCGCGCGCATCGACCGTTCCCTGGTCGAGCCGCGCCTGATCTGCCTCAAGCGGGCCGGTGAGATGGGGGCTGACTTCGAGGCTGCGGGTGTGCCGGTGGAGACCTTGGGACGCCGCGGACGGTTCGATCCGACCACCCTCGTGCGGCTGCTGCGCTCGTTCCGGGCCGCCGGGACGGACGTGGTCCTGGTCACCCACCACCAGAGGGCCGCGATGGTGCTCGGCCGGATCGCGGCCCGGCTCGCCCGGGTGCCCGCCAACGTCGTCGCCGCGCACGACATGGACGTCACCCGGGTGGGGGACCGCGTGCTGCCCCGTGGCGTCGTCGAGACCCTGTTCCTGTCCGACGCGCTGGTGCTCCTGGCGCCCAGCCAGGGCCGGTACCTCCACGGCGAGGAGGGCGTCGGGCGGTTTCCCTGGCGACGGACGCGCGAAGTGGTGATCCCGAACGGGACAGAGCTCGGGACGGCCCCGACAACTGCCGATCGGCTCGCGGCTCGCGCTCGCCTCGGCCTCGATCCGGCGGATCTCGTGGTCGGAATCGTGGCGATCTTCAGAGCGCAGAAGGCCCACCACGTCCTGCTCAGGGCCATCGCGCAGCTCGCCCCGACGCATCCCCGGCTCCGGCTGGTCGCCGTGGGCCACGGTCCGGAGGAGGGCCGGATCCGTGCACTCGCCGAGGAGTTGGGGATCACCGACCGGGTGTTGTTCACCGGTCTGCGCGACGACGTGGCGGAGATCCTCCCGGGTTTCGACGTCTCCTGCCTCGCCTCCGTGCACGAGGGTGCACCGCTCGCCGTGCTGGAGTCCATGGCCGCGGGCGTTCCGATGGTCGCCACGGACGTCGGGGCACTGCGAGACCTGCTCGCCGACTCCCGAGAGGGCTACATCGTGCCTGCCGGGGACCCCGAGGCGCTCGCCGACCGGCTCGCCGCGCTGCTCGCCGACCCGGTTCTCCGGGAGGAGATGGGCAGGCGGGCGAGGGCGCGAGCCGAACGGGAGTTCTCCATCGAGCACACGGTGCAGGGCTACCAGGAACTGCTCGTGGGGCTGGTGGCCCGGTGAGCGAGCGTCAGCGAGCGAATCATCAGCACAGCGCCTGCGCGAAGCGCCGCCCGAGCGTCAGCGAGGGCGAGCGATGAGCGAGCGTCAGCCGAGGGTGCTCGTCCTCGTCGAGAACCTCTCGGTCCCCTTCGACCGGCGGGTCTGGCAGGAGTGCTCGGCGCTGGTGGGCGCCGGCTACGACGTCGTCGTCATCTGCCCGATGGGGATCGGCCGGGACACGGAGCCTGAGGTCGTCCTCGACGGCGTGCGGATCCTGCGCTACCCGCTGCGGGCGGCGTCCGCAGGCCCCGCGGGCTACGTGCGGGAGTACGGCACGGCGCTGTGGCACACCGCGCGTCTCGCACTGCGCGTCCGTCGCGAGGGGCGCATCGACGCCGTGCACGCCTGCAACCCGCCGGACCTGCTGCTGCCCGCCGTTCTCCCGCTCAAGCTCCTCGGCGCGAAGTTCGTCTTCGACCAGCACGACCTCGTGCCCGAGCTGTTCCTCTCCCGATTCCCGGAGGGCGGGAGATGGCTGCTCCAGGTGGCCCTGCTGTGTGAGCGGCTGACCTTCGCCCTCGCCGACGCCGTGATCAGCACGAACGAGAGCTACCGGCGGGTCGCGATCGACCGGGGCCGTAAGAACCCGGCCCTGGTGCAGGTGGTGCGCAGCGCACCGGACCTCGAGCGCTTCACGCCGAAGGACGCAGATCCCGACCTCCGCCGTGGCAAGCGCCACCTCGCGGCGTACCTCGGCGTCATGGGGCCGCAGGACGGCATCGACTACGCGCTGCGGGCGCTCGCGCACCTGCGGCACGACCTCGGCCGCGACGACCTGCAAACGATCTTCATGGGCAGCGGGGACTGCTTCGACGAGGTGCGCGAGCTGTGCACGCGGCTCGGACTCGACGAGTGTGTGGAGTTCACGGGCCGGGTGCCGGACGAGTTCGTGCAGCGCTGCCTGTCCACGGCGGACGTGTGCCTCGCGCCGGACCCGAGGACGCCGCTCAACGACGTCTCCTCGATGAACAAGATCGTCGAGTACATGGCGATCGGTCGGCCGATCGTCGCGTTCGACCTCGTCGAGGCGCAGGTCTCGGCGGGCGGAGCCGCCGTGTACGCCCCCGCAGACGACGAGCTCGCCTTCGCGAAGTGCATCGACGAGCTGCTCGGTGACCCGCGCCGGCGGAAGGAGATGGGCGAGATCGGGAGGGCCAGGGTCGCGGGTGAGCTGTCGTGGGCGCACTCGCAGCGGAACCTGACGGACTTCTACGCACGGATTGCTCCTGTCCCCTCGTCGAGGGGGAGCATCGGGGCGCGCACGGAGGGCGGGGAAGTGCGGTGACGATGGGCAGGCTGGGCTGGTACGCGACGCGCGTCCGGATGATGGGGCCACGCGAGGTCGGCTGGCGGATCGCCAGGGTGGCGAGCGGGTCGACGCGGACGCTCACCTCCCGAGTCCGCACCCGGGGGGTGCTGGGCGATCCGGCCGGCTCGGGGTGGGGACGGGCGTTCCGGAGCTTCCAGGACGCCACCGCCCGGCCCGTCGTGCTCGACCGCGTCCGGGCCGCCGCGATCGCCCGAGAGCTGCCAGACGAGGCGAGCGCGGTCGTCCGTGCGGCGGACGCCGCCCGCGACGGCACGTTCGCCTTCTTCGGCAACTCCCCGGTCCGGTTCCCCGGCCACATCGACTGGAACCTCGACCCGCGCACCGGCTGCCGGTGGCCGGCCAAGCCGGCGGCGCGCATCAACCACCGCACGCACCGCGGCGACGCGAAGTGGATCTGGGAGCTCAACCGGCTGCAGCACCTGCCATGGCTCGCCCAGGCCTGGCTGTTCACCGGCGACGACACCTACGCCGAAGCGGCGCTCGACCAGCTCGACAGCTGGCTCGACCAGAACCCGACGGGCCACGGGATCGCGTGGCGCGGTGGGTTCGAGGCGGGACTACGGGCGATCTCGGTCGCGATCGCGGTGCAGGGCCTCCGGGACTCGCCGGCGATGACCCTCGAGCGGTACCGGCGGATCGTGACGATGCTGGCCGAGAGCGCGGAGCTCTGCTGGCAGGACCGGTCCCGGTTCAGCTCCGCCAACAACCACCTGCTCGGTGAGCTCGCGGGTGCGGCGACCGTCGGCATCCTCTTCCCCGAGCTGGCGGGGGCGCAGCGCTGGGAGCGGCGCACCCTCGCGGCCCTCGCGCGGGAGGCCGACCGGCAGATCCTGCCCGACGGTGCCGGTGCCGAGCAGTCGTCGGTCTACTTGATGTTCAGTGCGCAGCTGCTGCTCGTGCCCGCCGCCCTCCTGCAGCTGCGGGGCGACCAGCCTCCCGCGGCGATCCGCGCTGCCGTGGAGCGCAGCGCCGGGTACCTCGCCGACCTCGTCGGGGACGGCGATCCGCTGCCGCGGTACGGCGACGAGGACGGCGGCTTCGCCCTCCGGCTGCATCCGGAGCCGGTCGCCACGCTCGAACGCCATCTCGCGCTGGTCGCGGCCACCACGGGCGAACCCCGCGCCGCGTCCGCCGACTCGTCTGCGCGGTGGCTCACCGTCCCTTGCGCCGACCGGACGCCTCGCACGGCGGTGCGGGCGGGGAGCTGGTACGCCCCGCACGGCGGCGTGGTGGTCCTGCGCAGGCCGAAGCAGCGGATCATGATGGACGTCGGACCGCTCGGCTACCTCTCCCTGGCCGCGCACGGGCACGCCGACGCCCTCGCCGTCACGATCGCCGCCGACGGCCACGACCTGGTCGGGGATCCGGGCACCGGCAGCTACTACGCCGAGCCGTCCTGGCGCACCGCCTTCCGGCGCACCAGGATGCACGCCACCATCGAGGTCGACGGCCTCGACCAGTCGGTGGCCGGCGGACCCTTCATGTGGACGCGACACGCGGTGGCGAGCGTGCGCAGCATCGACCTGGCACGCGGCGTCGTCGAGGCGGAGCACGACGGGTACACGCGGCTCGACGACCCGGTGCGCCACCGCCGCTACCTCGTGGCTCCGCCCGACCAGGACTGGGCGCTCGTCCTCGACCTGTTGGAGGGGACGGGGCGGCACCGCTTCCGGACGTCGTGGCCCCTGCACCCCGACCTCGGCGTCGAGGACCACGGGACGACGCAGGTGGTGGAGCGCGACGGCACACCGGTCCTGCAGGTGGTGAGCACGAGCACGGCGGCGGTGCGGCCGTACCGGGCGCGCGGTGACGACGACGAAGGGCTCGGCTGGTGGTCGCCGCATTTCGAGTCGCGCACGCCGGCCTGGCTAATCGGTGCGGTCGTCGAGAGCGCGGAGTGCCCGGCGGCGATGGCCACGGTGCTGACGCTCTCCGAGGACCGTCAACTCCGGGTGAAGGATTTCTCTATCGCCCGAGACGGCTCGGGCGGGGTGGACGTGACATGGACGGACGGAACGACGCAGGCTGCGGTGCGGGTCGAGACGGGGACGCCGGGCGCGGTCTCCTACAGCCAGTCGGTGCTGGCATGACGAGCAGGGGCGTCGCACGAGCGAGCAGGTGGGGGTCGGTCCTGCTGGCCATGGTGGTCCTGGCCGCGTGCAGCCAGAGCACCGCATCGGAGCCGCCCGGGATGCTCCTGTGGTCCGGCGACATGGAGACGGGCGATGTTTCCCAGTTCCTGAAGACGCCCTGGAACACCGTCGGCGGTCCTCCGCCGAAGGTCGTCGAGCAACCGGTGCGCAGCGGCCGGTACGCCGTCGAGTTGTCGCTCGTCGGAGCGACGGCGCCCGATGAGGGGATCTGTTGCGGCTCCCGGAACGAGATCGAGCCGAAGTTCCGGGACATGGCCGAAGGAGAAGACCTCTGGTTCGGGTTCTCGACCTATCTGGACGCGAACTTCCCCACGTACTACGCCGATTTCCAGACCATCATGCAGTTCAAGCAGAACTTCGATGGTTCACCTCCCCTCGAGATGACCGTGGAGGAGGGCGAGTTCCGCATCGAGGGGGGATACGGGCACCCGGACGGTCCTAAGCTTTTCCGCGAGACGGTCGGTCATGCCGACAAGGACCGCTGGATCGACTGGATCCTGCACGTGAAGTTCTCGCCGGATCCGACCGTCGGCTACGTCGAGGTGTGGCGCGACGGTCAGCTCGTCCTCCCCCGGTTCGCGCCGCCCGGTGGGACGATGTACGTCAATCCGGCGGACGGCTCCGCCCTTAGTTCCGTGAAGACCGGGTACTACCGCGAACGCAGCATCGACTCGGTCGGCCGAATCGTCTTCGACGAGTGGCGGATCGGCACGTCCGTGGAGGTGGTACGCCCATCTCCGAAGAACGGTCCGTCGGCTCCCTAGCAGGATGAGGGTGGAAGCATGAACCGCTCGCAACACGGGGCGCTCCCGGCGCTCAGCGTCGTCGGTCTCGGCTACGTCGGATGCGTGTCGGCGGCGTGCTTCGCCGCACGAGGACACGACGTCCTCGGCGTCGACGTCGACGAGCACAAGGCGGCGCTGCTGCGCTCCGGGCGCTCGCCGATCGTCGAGGAACGGATCAACGAGATCGTCGCCGACGGCGTGCGGACCGGACGGCTCCGGATCGCCGCCGACACGCAGGCGGCGGTGTCGGCGACCGACGTCACGCTCGTGTGCGTCGGAACCCCGTCCGCCCCGGACGGCAGCCTCTCCACCGTGTTCCTCGAGCGGGCGTGCGCCGATATCGGCGTGGCGCTCGCGGCGAAGCGGTCGTGGCACGTCGTGGTCTTCCGCAGCACCATGACGCCCGGCACGTGCGAGGGCCTCCTCGTCCCCGCCCTCGAACGCGCCTCCGGGAAGCGGGTGGGCGTGGACTTCGGCGTGTGCATCAACCCCGAGTACCTGCGCGAGGGCACGAGCGTGCGCGACTTCGAGTCGCCGCCCAAGACGGTGGTGGGGGAGAGCGACCCACGCTCCGGCGACCTGGTGATGGGCTTGTACGAGGGGATGCCCGGCCCGCGGTTCCGCGTGTCGATCGCGGTCGCGGAGATGTCGAAGTACGTCGACAACTCCTTCCACGCCCTGAAGGTGGCGTTCGGCAACGAGATCGGTGCCGTCTGCCGCGCCGCCGGTTTGGACTCCCACCAGGTCGTGGACGTCTTCCTCGCCGACACCAAGCTCAACATCAGCCCGGCCTACCTGCGGCCCGGCTTCGCTTTCGGCGGTTCCTGCCTGCCCAAGGACCTCCGCGCGCTCGTGCACACCGCACGGCGCCACAACGTCGATGTGCCGCTGCTCGCGAACGTGATCCCCGCGAACGATGCCCACCTGCGGCGTGCCGTGGATCTGGTCGTCGCGTGCGGGCGGAGGCGGGTGGCGCTGATGGGCCTGTCGTTCAAGGCCGGGACGGACGACCTGCGCGAGAGCCCGCTGGTGGAGTTGGCCGAGCGGCTCATCGGCAAGGGGTACGACCTGCGCATCTACGACGCCAACGTCTCCGTGTCCCGGCTCGTCGGCGCGAACCGGGAGCACATCGCAAAGCACCTCCCGCACATCGGTCAGCTCCTCACCGACGACCTCGACGATGTCCTCGCACACGCCGAGGTCTTCGTCGTCGGCTCCGCCGCACCGGAGGTCGCGGCGGCTATGACCGGGATCGACGATCGTCCGGTGGTCGATCTCGTGCGGTTGGCAGACGCGGACACGAGGCGCGGCAGCGCGAACTACTTCGGGATCGGGTGGTAGCCCCAGCGATGGTTGATCAGAGGAGAGCGCCGGCGTTCAGCATCCTGTGCTCGGCGTACCGGTGCGAGGAGTACCTCGCCGAGACGATCGAGTCTGTCGTCGCGCAGACGCTGCCGGACTGGGACCTGATCGTCGTCGACAACGGGCCGTCGGACGAGATCGCCGACATCGTCCGGCGCTACACCGGTGACCGCCGCGTCCGGCTCATCCGCCAGGAGAACAGCGGCCTGATCGGTGGTATCGCCACTGCTGTTGCGGCGTCCCGCGGGCGCTACCTCGTGCCCCTCGACAGCGACGACATGCTCGCCCCGAGGTTCTGT
>Ga0268258_10000027_pt1 | contig 16053 bp, 18 predicted proteins | sample AgamicAsSfrz_FD_200255 | JGI IMG/M metagenome (GOLD analysis project Ga0268258, IMG submission 200255) | Agave microbial communities from Guanajuato, Mexico - As.Sf.rz (v2) (version 3) | ecosystem: Host-associated > Plants > Phyllosphere > Phylloplane/Leaf | place: Guanajuato, Mexico... | reverse complement strand
GTCGTGCCGGGTACGACGTTCCTCGTCCGGGGTGCCGCGGTTGCGGGCCCATCTGCAGGTTACGACCGGGCCACCGCGCGGGCTCGCGATGGTGACCGACCTGACCGGCAGCCGCTCACTCGGGCCGCAACCTCGTGCGAGACCCCTTGAAGGGGCAGCCCGCGCACAAGCCGTCTGCGTCGCGTTCGGTCAAGGACCGCCGCTCCGCGATGAGCCGCAGGCGCTCCGCCTGCACCTGCCGACGAACCGCCACGAGCCGGCGGAACTCCGCGGCGCGCAGCCGGCGCTCTTCCGCGACCCTCTTCCACGCGGAGCGCTGGGCCGCGGTGTCGAGCGACGTGCCGATCAGCACCGAGATTCCGATGAGCACGACCAGGCCGGCGCTCGCTACCAGGAAGTTCACGGCAAACCCCCAAAGCCAGTCGTCCCTGCGTCATCGGAAGGCGCGGCGTGGCAGTTGCGTCATGGCAGCCGTGGTCGTGGATACTCCGCGGTCGTGAGTAGCATTCCGCAGTTCCCAGCACGTGTCCTTGCGAGGTGAACTACGCTGATCATGATCTGCCAACCAGGTCGCTTCCACACGTAGAGTTTCACACTGCAAGTCCCAAAAGTGCTGTTCTCATCCAGGCTCACTCGATGAGACCAGCTCCACCAGCCTGATGGAGGAGCGATGCCGCCGAACCCGCCGGGCCCCGTCCTGGCCCGGAAGCGGATCGGTACGAAGCTGCGGTCCCTCAGGGACGCCCGCGGCCTCACCCTGGACCAGGTCGCCGACGCACTGTTGATCTCCGTCTCGAAGCTCTCGCGCCTGGAGAACGCACAGGGCGTGCCTCAGCTCCGCGACGTTCGTGACCTCGTGGCCTTCTACGAGCTCTCGGATCATCCGGACGGCAGATCCTTGATGCGGTGGGCCCAGGACGGGCGCGGCAAGGGCTGGTGGATGGACTTCCGGGACATTCTCCGGCCGGAGGACGCGGAGTTCATCGGATACGAGAACGAGGCAACGGTCTGCCTGCAGTACTCGATTCCGTTCGTGCCGGGACTGCTGCAGACGCCGGAGTACACGCGTTCGCTGATCTCCCAAGTTCGGCCGCAATCTTCCGCGGACGAGGTCGAGCGAAGGGCCGAGACGCGCCGCATCCGTCAGCAGAACCTGACCGGACGGGATGGGATACGGCCTCTCGAACTGAAGGTGATCATCCATGAGGTGTGCCTGAGCCAGTCCGTCGGCTCGACCAGCGCACTGCGGAACCAGTTGGTCTCCCTCCAGGCCTCGGCGAAGGCCGACAACATCGACCTGCGCATCCTCCCGGCCGACGCCCAGCCGCACGTCGCCATCACATCCATGTGGCAGCACTTCTCGTTCGGTGAGGACATCGATCGGGACGTGGTGTGCATGGAAGGGCTGACGGGCTACCAGTACGTGGACGACGAGACCACAGTTCGCACCTTCGAGCGGTGGTTCGCCGAGCTCACCCGCCGGAGCCTGGATCCCGTCCGGTCGGTCGCCCGGATCCAGGACGCCATCAATCTCATCGACAGCTGACACATACCGAGGAAGTTCTTGATGAAGCTCGTCTGGAAGGTTGCACCGATGTGCAGCGTCGGCGACTGCGTAGCGGTCGCGCTCACCGCCGACGGCGACGTCGTCGTGGCCGATACGAAGAATCCGGAAAGGGAGCCCCACACGTTCACGTCGACGGAGTGGGACACCTTCCTGGCCGGCGTCCGAGCCGGCGCCTTCGATCGATCCGAACTCCCGCTCCCGGAGGAGAACTAGCGGCGCTGCCACCGGACGCGGACGCCGGGTCGGCCCGAGGCCAGACCCGGCGTTCGCGCTGTTCAGCGACGCGCAGGAGGACCCGATGCGCACGGACGTGTGGTGCCGGCCCAGCGCTGCCGCACGGTGGCGGGTTCAGCTCATGATCGACGTCGTTGGGGCAACTGCAACCAGACGCACGAACGCCCCGCGAGCGCCTCTGGCGCCCCGGGGCGTTCTCGCTGTTCACAGCGGCGGAGGATGCGGGATTCGAACCCGCGAGGGCGTGAACCCAACACGCTTTCCAAGCGTGCGCCATAGGCCACTAGGCGAATCCTCCGCCTCGAAGCATAGCCGGGCCGCCCACGGCCCTCACGACCCCACTCCCGTACACTCAACCCCGGACCCCGCGCGGCGTCCATCCTGTGAACTCCCCCAGGGCCGGAAGGCAGCAAGGGTCAACGGGCTCTGGCGGGTGCGCGGGGTCCCCTTCGCTCAGGGGCGAGGTCTGCTCGCGCTGTGCGCTTCGCCTGCCTCGCTCATCGTGCCCTCTGGGGGCCAAGCCCCCAGACCCCCTGCCGGCGGGGCTTCGCCCCCCGGACCCCCCGCCGTGGTTCCTTTGAGTCCATTGGCTGCCTGTGGGTGCATTGCCTGCCTGCTGATGTTGTCGGATCGCCCGTTCCAGATCACCCGGCTCGCTGTCAGATCGCCCGGCTCGCTGTGTCAGGACGCCTGGCTCGCTGTGTCAGTACGTCCGGCTCGCCGTGTCGGGGCGGCGGACTCGCCGGAGGGTGCGCGGGGAAGCTCGGGTACGGCGAGTCTGGCGTCTGCACGGTGAGTCCGATGTCTACGCCTGGCGAGTCCGGCGTCTACGTGCGGCGAGTCCGGCAACCGGGCATCGTGAGTCGGGTATCCGGGCACGGTGGGTGCGGCTCTCCGATGCGCTGGGTGCTCGGTGCTGTTCCCCGTCGGCGGAGCGTCGGTGGTGGTGGGTAGCCTCGCGGCCGTGGCGCTGGCTCTGTACCGCAAGTACCGCCCGGCGAAGTTCGCCGAGGTGGTCGGGCAGGAGCACGTCACCGAGCCGCTGAGCACCGCGCTGGCCTCGGGCCGCATCAACCACGCGTACCTGTTCTCCGGGCCGCGGGGCTGCGGCAAGACGTCCTCGGCCCGCATCCTGGCCCGCTCGCTCAACTGCGAGCAGGGCCCCACTCCCGACCCGTGCGGCGTCTGCGCGTCGTGCGTCTCCCTCGCGCCCGGTGGCCCGGGCAACATCGACGTCACCGAGCTCGACGCGGCGTCGCACGGCGGCGTCGACGACACCCGTGAGCTGCGCGACCGCGCGTTCTTCGCGCCCGCCGAGTCGCGGTACCGGGTGTTCATCGTCGACGAGGCCCACATGATCACCACGCAGGGTTTCAACGCCCTGCTGAAGATCGTGGAGGAGCCTCCCGAGCACCTCGTGTTCGTGTTCGCCACCACCGAGCCGGAGAAGGTGCTGCCCACCATCCGGTCACGCACCCACCACTACCCGTTCCGGCTCATCCCGCCCGGCACGCTGCGCAAGCTCCTCGAACGGATCTGCGCGGATGAAGAGGCGATCGTCGCGCCGCCCGTGTACCCCCTCGTGCTGCGGGCGGGTGGCGGGTCGGCGCGCGACACCCTCTCGGTGCTCGACCAGCTGCTCGCCGGCGCCGGGCCGGAGGGCGTCACCTACGAGCGTGCGGTCGCGCTGCTCGGCGTCACCGACGTCGCCCTGATCGACGACATGGTCGACGCGCTCGCCGCCGGTGACCGCGCCGCGGTGTTCGAGACCGTCGACCGGCTCGTCGAGGCCGGCCACGACCCCCGCAGGTTCGCCGCCGACCTCCTGCAGCGGCTGCGCGACCTCGTGCTGCTGCAGTCGGTGCCCGAGGCCGCGGAGCGCGGGCTGGTCGAGGCCGCCGCCGACGAGATCGCGCGCATGGCCGAGCAAGCCGGCAAGATCGGCGCGGGCACGCTCACGCGGTACGGCGAGATCGTCCACACCGGGCTCACCGAGATGCGGGGCGCCACCGCTCCCCGGTTGCTGCTGGAGCTGCTCTGCGCGCGGATGCTGCTGCCCGCTGCCACCGTGGCCGAGCCCGGGCTCCTCGAGCGGCTCGAACGGCTGGAGCGGCGCAGCGCCATCGCGGCCGCGCCGCCGGGGCCGGAGGACGCCGGGGCGGCCGATGGGCGACGCACCTTCCGCAGGCCGAGTGAGGCCTCGACCGACGGCAGACCGGACGCCACCGAGCCCGAGCCGGCGAGCCCGCCGGTGGCTACGCAGGCCACCGCGAGCGCGTCGCGGCCGGAAGAGGAGGCGTCCCGGCCCGCCCGTCCCGCCGCCGCGCAGGCACGCACCGAGCGCCCACCGCAGGCCCCTCCCGCATCCCGCGCGCCCACCCAGCCGGCGGCGCCTCCACCTCAGCCCGCGGTGTCGCAACCGTCGGTCCCGCAGCCGCCTGCGACCCCGCCCACCCAGCCCGAGGCCGCCGCGCCCACGCCGTCCCCGGAACCCGCCGCGGCCGACCCGGGCGGTGCGCTGGACGCCGCTGCCGTCCGTCGCGTGTGGTCCGAGGTGCTCGCCGCGGCGCGCTCGCAGAGCCGCAGCATCGAGGCGATGCTCGTCAATGCCACCGTGCGCGCCGTGCAGGGCGACACGCTCGTGCTCGGCATCGGTGCGCCCTCGCTCGCCCGCCGCCTCTCCGAGTCGCGCAACGCCGACATCGTCTCCGCCGCGCTGCATTCGGTGCTCGGCGTGCGCTGGCAGGTGCGGTGCGAGTCCGGCGACGCTCCGGCCGCGCCCGCAGCCGGCCGCGGCAACGCCCCACGACGCTCCGAACCACCGTCGCGCCCGCAGCAGGCACCGCCCCCGGCGCGGGCCCAGCGCCAGGCGCCCGCCCGGAGGACGCCTGCCCCCGACGACGGTGTGCCGCTGCCTCCCGAGCCACCCGACGACGACGCCCCTCCGGAGGACGACGAGGAGGCGATGCTCGCCGAGGCCGCTGTCCCGGTGAGCGACGCGGAGCGCCGCGACCCGGAGGAAGCAGCGATCGAGCTGCTCACCACACAGCTGGGTGCGAAGGCCATCGAACGGCCCTGATCGGTATCAGTCCTTCAGGCCGAGGAAGGCGAGCACGCCGTCCGCGATCGCGGCTGCGTAGCGGTCCCGGCCCGCTGGGGAGGAGACCAACGCCGCCTCGTCCGGATTGCGCATGTTCGCGCACTCGACGAGCGCCGTCGGGCGGGTGGCGTGGTTCAGCCCTGCGAGGTCGGCCCGGGGCGACAGCCCGTCGCGGCCGATGTAGTCCGAGTCCCGGAAGCCGCCCGAACGCAGCGCGTCGCGCAGTGCGGTGGCGAGCTCCTTCGCCGGCCCGGCTTGCACCGGGTTCAACGGCGGGTCGGAGTAGGCCACGTGGAATCCCGACGAGCCGGGAGCGGCTCCGTCCGCGTGGATCGACACCGCTGCTGCGGCACCTGCCGCCTCGCCCGCCCGGCCGCGCTCGTCGACGCACGGGCCCACGCCGTGGTCGTCCGGCCGGGTCAGCACGACGCGGGCGCCGGCCGCCTCCAGCTTGGCCGCCACCCGTTTGGCGACGTCGAAGGCGAATGCGTGCTCCGGGTAGCCGGCACCGGTGGAGGTACCTGCGGTGTTGCACGCCTTCTCGCCGCCGCGACCGTCGGGGACGAGCCGGCGGGTGGCGGCGGGTTCGGCACCGTTGCGGCCGTTGTGGCCCGGATCGAGCACCACCACGGGCGGGGCCGCCGCTGCCGGAGCCGCCACCGGGGCGGGAGCCGGCCGCTCGGGGGCCGCGGCCGCGCCGGAGCACGCCACAGTCAGAACCGCCGCGGCGACGAGCACGACGCATTGCGATGTGCGCACGGCGGCAAGTGTCCACTGGCCTGCCAGCCTTCCGGATCGCGGATGGCCTAGCCTGGCGGTGGAGCCGGCCGTGCCGGCGCAGGCGCGATGTGCGAGGAGATCGCTGGTGCAACCGGGTCAGCCCGACATGCAGATGATCCTGCAGCAGGCGCAGAAGATGCAGCAGCAGCTGATGGCCGCGCAGGCCGAGCTCGCGTCGGCGGAGGTGATCGGCCAGGCGGGCAACGGGCTGGTGCAGGTCACCACCACCGGTGCGGGCGAGGTGCGGGCCGTGCGGATCGATCCGAAGGTCGTCGACCCCGAGGACGTCGAGACGCTGCAGGACCTCATCGTCGGCGCCCTGCAGGACGCCGCGCGAGCGGCCCAGGAGCTGCAGGCCGAGAAGATGGGGCCGCTCGCGGGTGGCCTCGGTGACGCGGCGGGTGGCCTCGGTCTGCCCGGCCTCGGCGCGTAGCGCGTTCCTGCCGTGTTCGAAGGACCGGTCCAGGACCTGATCGACGAGCTCGGTCGGCTGCCGGGTGTGGGGCCGAAGAGCGCCCAGCGGATCGCGTTCCACCTGCTCGCCGCCGATCCGGCTGACGTCGGCCGGCTGCAGGACGCGCTGCAGAAGGTCAAGGAAGGGGTCCGCTTCTGCGAGGTGTGCGGCAACGTCTCCGAGCGGGAGCGGTGCCGCTACTGCGCCGACGCGCGCCGCGATCCCACGCTGGTGTGCGTCGTCGAGGAGCCCAAGGACGTGCTGGCCGTGGAGCGCACGCGTGAGTTCAAGGGCCGCTACCACGTGCTCGGCGGGGCGCTGGATCCCCTGGCCGGCGTCGGGCCGGACGCGCTGCGGATCCGGGAGCTGCTCGCGCGGCTCGGCGGCACCGGCCCTGCGGCCGACGAGACCGAGATCGCCGAGGTGATCATCGCGACCGACCCGAACACCGAAGGTGAGGCCACGGCGACCTACCTCGTCCGGCTGCTGCGCGATTTCCCCGGTCTCACGGTCACGCGGCTCGCGTCCGGCCTCCCGATGGGCGGCGACCTGGAGTTCGCCGACGAGCTCACCCTCGGCCGCGCCCTGTCCGGGCGCCGCGCGCTCAGCTGAGGACTAGAGCGGGTCGTGCAGCCTGCCCCGCTCGCGGAGCAGCCGGCAGGCCGGGCACCCCTCCGACTCCGCGGCCCTGATCAGCTCGCGCTCCCACTCGCCGAGCTCACGGCGGCGGCGGGCGATCCGGTTCCACGCTTCCCGCTGCGCTCGCGCGTCCGTGTTGCCGATCAGGACGGCCAGCAGGACCAGCGCTACGACTCCTCCGACGGCGACGAATGCGATCCCGGTCATCGGTGCCTCCTCGGGCGGTGACCCAGTTCCGAGTGTGGGGTGCCGGGACCAGTCGTGCAAGTGCACAGCGAGTTTGCTCGCAGGATGTGCACAAAGCGTGGAGTGTTCTGCACGACAGTGATGGCCATCGCGAGACGGCAGGAGTACTCTGACTCGTCACGCGCGCCCGGCGGCAACCGGCGGGTACGCGGCCGACGTCCGCGCGCACCGGACGTCCCCATGAGCTCAGGTCGACCCGAAGGGGTTCCGGCATGGCCATCAGCCCTGTCCTGTCCCGTCGCACTCTCGGCACCGAGCTTCGGCGGCTGCGGGAGGCGGCCGGAGTGGCCGTGAGCCGGGCGGCGGAGGAGCTCGACTGCTCGGTGTCCAAGATCAGTCGCATCGAGACCGGGTTGTCCACGCCGCGCCGGCCGGAGATCGACACCCTGCTGCGCCTCTACGCCGCCCCGAGCGCTCGGGAGGAGCTGGTGCAGCTTGCGGGTGAGGGCAGGAAGGCTGCCTGGTACGACGCCTACGGCGACCTGCTCGCGTCCGGCTCCGCGCTGCACCGATTCATCGGTCTCGAGGCCGGTGCGTCGATGCTCCGCGAGTTCGCCTCGGCCACCGTGCCGGGGCTCCTGCAGACCGAGCGCTACGCCAGGGCGATCGTCATGGCTTCCCAGCCTGCAGTTTCGGGTGCAACCCTCGATGCGATGATCCGGATGCGGATGGAGCGCAAGAGCGTTCTCCGCCGGGAGCCCACTCCGCTGCGCGTCGCGGCGCTGATCGACGAGTCCGTGCTCCGTCGCCCGGCTCACGGGCCGGGCGTGATGCGCGAGCAGGTCCAGCACCTGGCTCAGATCGTCGAAGCGGGCTCGGCATCGATCGAGGTGCGGGTTCTCCCGTTCTCCGTCGGGCTGCCCGGACTACTGGGCGGCGGATTCCACATCCTCTCGTTCGACCACGGCGAGGGGGACGTGATCTTCTTCGACGCGCAGGACGGGGGCGGCCTCCACGAGAAGGCCGACATCGTGCAGTCGCACTCCGACCGGCTCGACACCGGCTGGAAGTTGGCTCTCGAGGGTCGTGAGCTGTTGAGCTTCCTGCAGGATGTCGCCGGCACGTACGACGAGTAGGGCCCTGGCCGCCGGCGTCCGACGGCGCGCCCCGGAGGGCCCGCTCGCCGCCTCCGCTATTCTCGGCGACAGCTCGTGCAATTGCACGGCTGGATTTCGACGAGCGGCGGACTGATGCCCACTGCGCAAGGACCTGCGGGGCCGCGGCGGCGCCTGGGAGCCGAGCTGCGGCAGCTGCGTCGCCAGGCCGACCTCCAACTGGTGCAGGTCGCGCGCGAGTTGGACTGCTCGGCATCGAAGGTCAGTCGTCTCGAGAACGGCAAGGGCATTCCCCGGATGCCTGACGTCGTCGCGTTGATGGGGCTCTACGGCGTCTCCGACGAGGAGCAGCGCGACCGGCTCGCCCAGCTCGTGCACGAGAGCCGTGAGCAGGGCTGGTGGGAGCGCTACACCGACGGGGTGCAGGCCGAGCGGTTCGTCATGAACGCCCCGGCCCGCTACACGGCGCTGGAGACGGAAGCGGTGCGGGTGCGGTCCTTCGAGGTCGCATGGGTGCACGGTCTGCTGCAGGCACCCGAGTACACCCATGCGGTGCTGGAGGCGCTGCTGTCCGAGCGCACGGACAGCGAGGTGGACCGGCTCGTCGAGCTGCGCCTGCGCCGTCAGGAAGCGCTCACGCAACGGACGCCCCCGCTGCAGCTCGAGCTCGTGCTCGATGAGTCGGTGCTGAGTCGCGTGGTGGGTTCACCCGAGGTCATGGCGGCCCAGTTGCGCTACCTGCGCGAGCGCTCGACCTTGCCGAACGTCACCGTCCGGGTGCTTCCGTTCTCGGTCGGTCTGCACCGGGCGCACGCCGGTCCGTTCCAGATTCTGGAGTTCCCCGACCAGGTGGGGGCTGACGTCGTCTTCATCGAGGGTCCGGCCGGGGATACCTACGAAAACCAGTCCGATGTGGACCTGTATAAAGACGTCCTCGCGGACGTGGCGGACCGGGCGCTGGACCCGGACGCGACGCGGGAGATCGTCCATCGATACGAGCTCCAGCACGCTCCCCCCGGAGGAAGACCCAGATGACCCAGCACATGGCGGCCGACTACAAGACCAGCAGCTTCTGCTCCGGCGGTGACTGCGTGGAGGTCGGGGTTCGCCGCGATGGTGTCGTGGCGGTGCGCGACACCAAGGACCGCAGCCGTGAGCTGACGTTCAGCTCTCAGGAGTGGGCGGCATTCGTTGCCGGGATCAAGCACGGCGTGTTCGACGCTCGCCAGTAGCGGGTCGGCGACCGAGCCGGCCCGGCGAATCGGCCGGGGCCGCCGCCCGACCTTGGGGCGGCCCCGGCGGCCACGCGATCACTCCCCGGGATCGCGCGCTGCCTAGTCGTCGTCCCACGAATCGTCGTCGTGGGACGGGGAGCCGGCGTACTGGTCGAAGCCGTGCAGCTGAGGCTGCTTGGCCTCCCAGCGCTCACGGCGCTCCGCCGCGATCTGCCGCCACGTGGGTGCCTGTGCGGCCTCCACGACGCCGACCACGATCGCGACCAGGGCGAGAAGACCGATGCCTGTGACGATCAGAGTGATCATGGCGACGACCCGTTCCGGTCGGTCGTGCTGGCGCCGGTGGGTTTCCCCGGGGACATCAGTATCAGTGCGGACATGTTTTGGCTCCTTCCCGTGTGCTGCTCTCGCCGGCGGTTCGCCGGACGGCTGTGGGTCCCGGTGGCTCCGGGACGGGGGCGGTTCCTGGTTTGCAGGAGTTCCGCGATGAGTGCAGGACGGCGGAGGCGGGTACCGGAGTCTTTGTCACGGTCGGCCTCCTCTCGGGATGACCCGGCCGGCCCCCTCGACGTTGGGGGAAGGTCGGCCGGATACTTAGATTGCCGCACGCAAGGTCTTCCTGCAATTGCAAGGCTCACGGTCCATGGACAATCACCCGGACGCACCAGCCGGTCGCTCGCTGCACAGGGCCCCATGAGCGGAAGAATGCCCGCGGCCACCGACGGTCCGGGGCGGCGGCGTCATCTGATCGTTAGAGGCCGTAGCGGAACCGTGACTCGATGACCTACCGGCCGGTGTCACGATCGCACTAGTTTCCAGCGGGTCTCCTACGAAGAGGTGTTGCCCGCATGAGATCAGCTGCCAGACGAATCTCGGCCGCGTGCGTGGCCGGCGCGCTCGCCATCACCCTCGCCGCATGCGCCGAGTCCCAGCGCGACGCCGGCAATGAACAAGGGGGAGCCGGCGCCACCGGCGGAACGATGGTGTTCGGCGCCGCCGGAGCGCCGCGGAGCTTCGACCCCCTGTTCGCCCAGGACGGGGAGACGTTCCGGGTGTCGCGGCAGATCTACGACACGCTGATCACGTACAAGCAGGGCACCTCCGAGCTCACGCCCGGCCTGGCCACCGAGTGGGAGCCCAGCCCGGACGGCACCGAGTGGACGTTCACCCTCCGCGAGGGCGTGAAGTTCCACGACGGCACGGACTTCAACGCCGAGGCGGTCTGCTTCAACTTCAACCGCTGGTTCAACCTGCCTTCGGCGGCGGCGCAGAGCCAGGCGATCTACTACTACGAGCTGTTCGGCGGGTACGCGAACAACCTCACCGACGACACCACCGACCCGGTCTACAACTCGTGCCAGGCGCCGAACCCGACCACCGCGGTCGTCAAGCTGAACCGCGCGAAGGGCGCGTTCCCCGCGGCGTTCGGGCTCACCTCGCTCTCGATCTCCAGTCCGGCCGCGCTCCAGCAGTACAACGGCGACGAGGTCACGCAGAGCGGTGAGTCGTTCGCCTACAGCTCGTACGCCATGGAGCACCCCACAGGCACCGGCCCGTTCCGCTTCGAGAGTTACGACCGGACCAACCAGACCATCACGCTGGTGCGCAACGACCAGTACTGGGGTGAGCCGGCCAAGCTCGACCGGCTCATCTTCCGCGTGATCCCGGACGAGAACGCCCGCAAGCAGGAGCTGCAGGCCGGCACGATCGACGGCTTCGACTACCCGTCGGCCGCCGACTGGCCCTCGCTGAAGAGCGCCGGCTTCCAGGTCCTCGTCCGGCCGGTGTTCAACATCCTCTACCTCGGGATCAACCAGAAGAACCCGGCGCTCCAGGACGTCCGGGTGCGCCAGGCGATCGCATACGCGCTGGACCGCCAGTCGATGGTGCGCAACCAGCTGCCCGAGGGCGCGGTCGTGGCCACGCAGTTCGTCCCGGACACGGTGTCCGGGTACAACCCGGACATCCAGCCGATCCCGTACGACCCGGAGCGGGCGCGGGCGTTGCTCGCCGAGGCAGGCCAGTCGAACCTGACGCTCAACTTCTACTACCCGACCGAGGTCAGCCGGCCCTACATGCCCAACCCGACCAACATCTTCACGGCGCTCGCGGAGAACCTGCGGCAGGTCGGGATCACGGTGAACCCGGTCGCGAAGCCGTGGAACGGTGGCTATCTCGACGACGTGCAGGTCAACGGGGCCCAGGACCTGCACCTGCTGGGCTGGACCGGCGACTACAACGACGCCGGCAACTTCGTCGAGGGTTTCTTCGGCTCGGCGGGCCCCGAATTCGGGCTCACCGACGCCAAGGACGGCGCGATCATCAAGAGCATCAAGGACGCGGACGGGACGATCGGAGAAGAGGCGCACGCCGCCGCGTGGCGGGAGACCAACCGGCTCGTCATGGAGCAGCTGCCCGCCGTGCCGCTCTCCAGCTCGCCCCCCGGGATCGTGGTGCGGCAGGGCGTCTCGGGTCTGATCCCGTCGCCCCTCACCGATGAGCGGTTCCTCACGGTCAGCGTCGACTGAGAGGAGCTCCGAGTGGCACCGCCCGGCAGGGCGGTGCCACTCTCGGCGTCCTAGTTCGACGGAGGGGGGATGATGCTGCGCTTCATCGTGCGGCGCCTGCTGCAGGTGATCCCGACGCTCCTGCTGCTGTCGATCGTGGTCTTCGCATGGCTGCGATCGCTTCCTGGGGGACCGGCGTCGGCGCTGCTCGGCGACCGCGCGACGCCCGAGCGGATCGCGGAGCTGAACCGCGTCATGGGGCTCGACCAGCCGATCTGGGTGCAGTACGGACGGTTCCTCGGCCGCGTCGCCACCGGCGACTTCGGCACGTCGTCGATCACCGGCCAACCGGTGCTCGACGAGATCGGCCGCGCGTTGCCGGCCACGATCGAGCTGTCGGTCGCCGCACTGGTGATCGCGGTCGGGCTCGGCATCCCGCTCGGGTACGTCGCGGCGCGCTATCGCGGCCGTCCGCTCGACGTGGCCACGGTGATCGGCACGCTGGTCGGTGTCGCCGTGCCGGTGTTCTTCCTCGGCTACGTGCTGAAGGACGTCTTCGCCGTCGACCTCGGCTGGTTCCCGCCGTCGGGGCGCCAGTCGGTGGCGGTCGACGCCACCAACATCACCGGCTTCGCGGTGCTCGACGGGTTCCTCACCCGTGAGTTCGACGCGAGCCTCGACGCCCTGCGTCACCTCGTGCTGCCGGCGATCACGCTCGCGACGATCCCGCTCGCGGTGATCGTGCGGATCACCCGCGCGTCCGTGCTCGACGTGCTCGGATCCGACTTCGTCCGGACGGCGAACTCGAAGGGACTCGCGCCGGGCACCGTCCGCGGCCGGCACGTGCTGCGCAACGCCCTGCTGCCGGTCTCCACGACGATCGGGTTGCAGGTCGGCCTGCTGCTCGCCGGGGCCGTGCTCACCGAGCGGGTGTTCGTGTGGGGCGGGATCGGCACCCTGCTCGCCGACGCGATCACCCTGCGGGACTACCCGCGCCTGCAGGCGGTCCTGCTGCTCGGCGCGCTGATCTACGTGCTGGTCAACCTCCTCGTCGACCTCTCCTACGCGATCATCGACCCCCGGGTGCGGCTGTCATGACGACCACATGGCTCGAACGCCGCCGCAGCCGCATCGACGACATCGCCGGTGGGCGCAGCCTCAGCGCCGAGGCGTTCCGACGGCTGCGCCGGGAGCCGGCCGCGATCGTCGGAGCGATCATCATCGGGATCTTCGTGGTGGTGGCGGTCTTCGCGCCGCTGCTGGCCCCGCACGACGCCACCACGGCATTCCCGGAGCTGCAGGAGAACCTGCGCCCGGGCTCGATCCCCGGCCCGCAGGAGGGTTTCCCGCTGGGCAGCGACCAGCTCGGGCGCGACTTCTTCTCCCGGATGATCCTCGCCTCGCAGCAGACGCTGCTCGTCGGCGTGTTCGCCACGCTCATCGGGCTCGTGTTCGGCATCGTGATCGGCACGGTGGCCGGCGCGCTCGGCGGCTGGGTCGACACCCTGCTCATGCGGGTCACCGACGTGCTGCTGGCGATCCCGAGCCTGCTGCTCGCGATCTCGGTTGCGGCGCTGGCGGCGAGCCCGTCGCAGACCACCGTGATCATCGCGGTCTCGGTCGTGAGCGTGCCGATCTTCGCGCGGCTGCTGCGCGGGTCGATGCTGGCCCAGCGCCACAGCGACCACGTCGTGGCGGCCACCGCGCTGGGTGTCAAGCGCCCCGCGGTGGTGCTGCGGCACATGCTGCCGAACGCGATCGGCCCGGTGATCGTGCAGGCCACCCTGACGCTCGCCACGTCGATCCTCGACGCGGCGGCACTGTCGTTCCTCGGTCTCGGCGACGCCGACCCCGGCCGCGCCGAGTGGGGGCTCATGCTCGCGCAGGCCCAGACCTACCTCGACGTGCGGCCCGCGCTCGCGTTCTACCCGGCGCTCGCGATCATCCTCGTCGCGCTGGGCTTCACGCTGCTCGGCGAGTCGCTGCGCGAGGCCATCGACCCGAAGGGGCGCCGATGACGGCCGCGCACAGCAGCGACGCCGCGGAGCCGCTGCTCTCGGTCCGGGACCTGCGTGTCACGTTCCAGCGCAGGGGTGAACCGGAGACGGTCGCCGTCGACGGGGTCAGCTTCGACGTCGCGCCGGGGCAGGTCGTGGGCCTGGTCGGGGAGTCCGGCTGCGGCAAGTCCGTGACGTCGATGGCGATCATGCGGCTGCTCCCGAACCGCGGGGTGCGCGTGAGCGGCAGCGTCGTGATGGACGGCACCGATCTGCTGAAGCTGTCCGAGCCGCAGATGCGCGAGCGCCGCGGCCGCGACCTGTCGATGGTCTTCCAGGACCCGCTCACCTCGCTGAACCCGGTGATCCCCGTGGGTCTGCAGATCACCGAGGTGCTGCGGCGCCACCGCGGGATGAACAAGGAGGTGGCGCGCAAGTCCGCTGTGGAGCTCCTGGACCGGGTGGGCATCCCCGACCCGAGGCGACGGCTCGACTCCTACCCGCACCAGCTCTCCGGCGGCATGCGGCAGCGCGCACTCATCGCGATCGCGCTCGCGTGCAGCCCCCGCCTGCTCATCGCCGACGAACCGACCACCGCGCTGGACGTCACCATCCAGGCACAGATCCTCGAGCTGCTGCGCGAGCTGGTGCGCGAGACCGGGGCCGCCCTCGTCATGATCACTCACGACCTGGGTGTCGTCGCCGGGCTCTGCGAGACGGTGAACGTGCTGTACGGGGGCCGGATCGTGGAGCGGGCACAGCGCCACCGCCTCTTCAGCACGCCGCGCCACCCGTACACGCACGGCCTGCTGCGGTCGATCCCCCGGCTGGACAGCCCGCAGGGGGAGGAGCTGCCGGCGATCAGGGGTTCGGTGGTCGACAACGTGCCGTGGGAACACGCGTGCGCGTTCGCGCCCCGCTGTCCGCGGTCGCTGGAGCGGTGCCTGGAGGTCACGCCCCTGGGCGAGACGTCTGGCGGACGGTTGCTGCGCTGCCACAACCCGGTGCCGGCGAGCGCGGAGTGAGTGACATGGCGGAAGCATCGAACGGCGCGACAGCCCTCCTGGACGTGCGGGATCTCGCCGTGCACTTCCCGATCAAACGAGGCGTGGTGCTGGACCGCACCATCGGCCACGTGTACGCGGTGGACGGCGTCTCGTTGCAGATCCGCCGCGGCGAGACGTACGGGCTCGTCGGCGAGTCCGGCTGCGGCAAATCGACGCTCGGCCGGGCGATCCTGCGCCTCGTCGACCCGACGGCGGGCACGGTCGAGTTCGACGGGGTCGACGTCGCGCAGCTCGGCGGTGAGCGGTTGCGCACGATGCGCAGGCGATTCCAGATGGTGTTCCAGGACCCGATGTCCAGCCTGAACCCCCGCCAGTCGGTGGAGTCGATGCTCATCGAAGGGATCAAGGCACACGGCCTGTCCCGTGGGCCGGAGGCGGACACCGCTCGGCTGCGGGAGCTCGTCGACTCGGTCGGGCTGCCGGCCGCAGCGCTGCGCCGCTACCCGCACGAGTTCTCCGGCGGGCAGCGCCAGCGCCTCGGCATCGCCCGCGCCCTGTCCGTAGAGCCGGACCTGATCGTGGCCGACGAGCCGGTCTCGGCGCTCGACGTGTCGGTGCAGGCCCAGGTGCTGAACCTGCTCGGCAGGCTGCAGGACCAGCTCGGGCTGACCTACCTCGTGATCGCCCACGACCTCGCGGTGGTCCGGCACGTCAGCGACCGAGTGGGCGTCATGTACCTCGGCGGGATCGTCGAGGAGGCCGCGTCGCAGGCGCTCTACGACGATCCGCAGCACCCGTACACGAAGGCGCTGCTGTCGGCGATCCCGGTGCCCGACCCGGAGCTGGAGGACCGTCGCGAGCGCATCCTGCTCACCGGCGACCTCCCGTCCCCGGCGGCCCCGCCGCACGGTTGCCGGTTCCACACCCGCTGCCCGTGGCGGCAGCCGACGCGATGCGACACCGAACGGCCCGAGCTCCGGGTGATCCCCGGCGTCGTGGACAGCCACCGCGTGGCCTGCCACTGGGCCGAGGAGATCCGCAACGGCGTGTTGCAGCCACATCGGGTGGAGCCGCCTGCGGCGGCCGACGACGTGCTCGGGCCCGGCGCTGTGCCCGAGCACCCCGGCTCGGTGACGGAGATCCTGGGCCGCTGACCTCAGACTCCCGGTGGTCGAGTAGGGACGGCGCCCCAGCGCCGGCCCCTATCGAGACCACCGGCCCCGAGGTCGTCT
>Ga0268258_10000026_pt1 | contig 16541 bp, 16 predicted proteins | sample AgamicAsSfrz_FD_200255 | JGI IMG/M metagenome (GOLD analysis project Ga0268258, IMG submission 200255) | Agave microbial communities from Guanajuato, Mexico - As.Sf.rz (v2) (version 3) | ecosystem: Host-associated > Plants > Phyllosphere > Phylloplane/Leaf | place: Guanajuato, Mexico... | reverse complement strand
CGAATCCGGTGAGGACAGCCGGATCCGTGAACGTCACGCCGACGACGAGCGCGCCCGGTGCCGGGACGATCGGGTAGCTGCCCGGTCCTCGCCAGGCGTCCTCCTCGTCCCCACCCGGCGACTCGAGAACCGGTGGTCCGGGGTCGACGGGAATGATCGGCCCGCCGTCGCTGCTCAGTCCGAACTCCGGGCCGACGCCGCACAGGCGCAGGGTCGCCTGCGCGGTGGCCGCGATCCGGACGTCGTCGCCGTCGCACCCGGGACCGAGCGGGATGGTCGTCCCGGTCACCGGGTCGAGCGCCGCCCCTGGCCCGTCGCCCGCGGACGACCCGGGAATGCGCAGGAGCGCGGCGGTCGCTCCGGGACGGGAGCGGAACAGCGTCGTGTCGCGGATCTCCGGCAGTTGCGCCAGGACCCGCCCACTCGCCGGATCGACCAGGACCGACCTCCCAGCGCCGTGGGCGAACACGACGGTGCGGGCATCCGGTGCCGACACCGGGAAGTACTCGGGCCCGACGTACCCCGCCCCGTCGACGACCTCGACCGGTGGCAACCGCCAGCGGACGGTGCCGTCGCGATCGTCGAGGCCAACCCCGATCCGCTGCCGCCCGCAGTCCTGCCAGGCGACGAGGACGCCGCGGCTGCGCAGCGGCTCGGGGTAGCGGACACCCCGCTCGACCAGGCCGTCGCCGGCGAGCGCGCAGCCCTGGGGCGGTTCCCGCTCCCACACCGTCGCGCCGTCCGTCAGCGAGCGGGCCACGATGCGGACCTCGATGTCGTCGCGACCCGCCGGCATCTCCTCGAGCACGGTCAGCACCCGGTCGGAGAGCTGGAACGGACCGGTGTCCGGCCAGGCGCCGACCACGGCGTCCCAGCGCAGGGCACCGGTGCCGGCGTCGAGCACGGTGATGCGCTGGCGGCGCGAACGGCTCGGGTCGCCGCTACCGAAGGCGTGCGCGGCGACAACGGTGCGCCCGTCCGGGGACACGGTCAGCGCGTCGAGGTCCGCCCCGACCCGGCGGTACGTCCACCGCGTGGCGCCGGTCGCGCCGTCCACTCCGGACACGGTGTCCCCGGACCGGACGCTCACGCCGAACGCGGTGGGGACGAGGTCGTCGACGCGTCCCGGGGCGGTCCACCGCCAGCGCAGTGCTCCCGGGCGCAGCACCGGCTCCGGGGCCACGGGCTCCGCAGCCGCGGCGGTCTGCGAACGCACCGGGATCCGGTCGGCGGCAACGGCCCCACCAGCCGCCGCCGCGACGACGAGCAGGAACACGCCGGCGGAGCGCAGCAGGACCCGCACCCGGCTGCTCGCCTGCCGGACCGGCGCCACCGCGAACAGCGCGGCGCCGCCGACCACGGCCAGGCCTCCCACGGCGAGCAGCCCGGTCGACGGGCCGGGCTCACCGGTGCCCACCGCGCGGACCACCGCCACCGCCACCCCGGCACCCCCGGCCGCGGTGCCGAGCAGAGCCGTGGTGCGGCCCGCGACGGTCCGGACGGCCAGCGCCCCGAGGCCGCCGGCGGCGAGGCAGAGCAGGCTCAGGACCGGCCAGGTGTCCATGGTCGCCTCCGGTGCCGGTCCGGCGAGATCCGTCCGGTCGAGCAGCACGCCGGCGGCCGTGACCGCCAGCCCGACGAGGATCATGGTTCGACGCACGGCCGCAGTCTGGCGGGCCCAGGTGTCGCCGGGCACCGTGGATCTACTGGCGCTCGTGCGTAGTTCCACGGACGTCTGCCGCGCGCCCGACGCCCTACCGTGTCGCACGTGCAGGCGCGGTCCGGGAGGAGTCCGAGATGGACACGAGCGCGGCGGCTGATCGCTGCCGGTAGCAGTACCCCCTCAGCCCACTACCTACGCTCGGGGCCGCCGCGCTCGCAAAGAGCTTCATCGACCGCGAGGGCGGGAGGTGTTAACACGGGCCGCAACCGCCTTCACGCAGTTTCGCCCATCCAAGGCCGGGAATCCCGCGACCGGCATGCGAATCGACCCCGACGAGCCGAGGGCTGGTACGGGTGGTTCTTCCACGGCGTCACCTCCCGGCCCGCCGCCGGGGGCGTCGAGTAGGCAACACAACCGTCATCACGCCGATTCGCAAATGGCTGCGCGTTACCCCCGCCCCCTCCCCCGGACCGGGACACGGACGTCGTCGAGCTCCAGGATGGACCGCTGCAGCTGCTGCGCCTCCCGGCTCGGCGCCACTCCCAGCTCAACGTCCAGGCGTGACCACAGGTCGCGATACGCGCCCAACGCCTCGGCACGCCGACCGGACCGGTAGAGCGCCTCGATCAGCCAGGCGTGCAGCGACTCGTTCAACGGGTACCGGGCGACCAGCGAACGCAGCTCGGGAACGATCTCGTGGTGCCGGCCGAGGCTTCGCTTCGCCTGGATCCGGATGCTCTCCGCACGCGCCCGCATCTCCTCGAGCCGCGTGACGTGGGCCGCCAGCACCTCGCCCTTGTGCACGCTCGCCAAGGCGGGGCCACGCCAGAGCAGGAGCGCCTCGGTGACAGACGTCAGCGCAGCCTCGGGATCGTGGTCGATCTGCGCCTGAGCAAGTTCGACCAACCGCTCGAAGACCTTCTCGTCGACCTGCTCCGGCTCCACGCAGATCTCGTAGCCCCTCGACCTCGTCGCGAGCACCTCCGCGCCGATAGCGCTTTCGCGGCGTAGCCGGCGACGCAGGTGGTAGACGTAGGTCTGCAACGTGGGCATGGCAGTGGTCGGCGGGTGGTCACCCCACAGTTCTTCGATTATTGTCTCGACCGTCACCGTTTGGCCACATCGCGTTAACAGGAGCGCCAGGACCTGGGTCGCCTTCGACGCGGTGAAAGAAATACAGCGGCCTTCGTCAGTTACGACTTCCAGAGGTCCTAGAAGCGTGTACCTCATGGTCGTTCCCCCTCAATACGCTTTGTCCGGTTCCCCCGGTTTTCGAACCTAGCAGGGGCTGCGAGACAGTCCGGGTGAACTCCATCACAATCGTATTGATCATCTAATTCTCGTTAACGACGAGTGATCCGGCAAGTCGTCCAGAAATAGTTGCCGAGTGCACCACTCGAACACCTTTCTGGCAGGCTTCTCAGACCCTGTCGACGATGGCGAACACGGCCTGACGTGCGACATCCACCGGTATCGCGAATGCGCGATCGCCAGGCTGGCCGGTGCCCGGCACAACAGCCGAGGTGATCACGCCGAGGACGTCGCCGGCCGCGTTGACGACCGGGGCGCCCGATGCCCCGCGGTCCACGTCGGCGTCGAGCGCGATCACTGCCTGCTCCGTGCCGTCGGGAAGCGCGACGTGCCGGTCCTTGGCGAGGAGCGTGGCCGGGATCGCCGGAGTGGCATCCCGCGGCGGGGCGCGCACGGCCATGACCCGGTCGCCCGCGCGGGCCTGCGCGAACCCCGACCGGGAGTGCATCGCCGGGATCTGCGCGCCGTCGAGCCGGATCGCGGCGACGTCCACCTCGGGGGAGCGACCGAGCACGGTGGCGGCGCGGCGCGTGCCGTCGACGAGCCCGACGGAGATCGCGGCGCCGTCAGCGGCCTCGGAGACGGCCTGCGCCGAGGTCACGACGATGCCGTCGATGCCGACGCGGAATCCGGTGCCGCTGTGCCGCCCTTCCGCGGCCTGCACCGACACGACGCTGGGCAGTACCTCTTCCGCGACGGACCACCCGTGGTCGGCGCCGGGCGCCGGCCCGGCCCAGCAGCCCGCAAGCGCGACGAGGACGGCGACGAGGACCACCCTCATGCCAGTCCCGCCCACTCGTTCGGGGCGACGGTGCCCAGGTTGACGATCCGGTCGCCGGTGAGCTCGTAGACAACCGCCTCGCCCTCGCCGAGCGTCGTGCCGTCGAGCGCGTCCGGGAAGAGCTGGTGCACGACCATGACGGTGTTCCGGTCGGGTGCCGCGGGCAGCCGCTCCCGGATCAGGCCGCGCAGGCGCTCGCCCGCCAGCGAGCGCTTGGCGGCGTCGGGCGGCCAGACCGCGCGCCCGTCGATCGGATCGGCCGCCTCCACCCGCCCGAACGCGAGCCGTCCGGTGTCCATGGCCCGGCAGTAGACGCTGCTCAGCACGTCGCCGATCGGGATCCCCAGCGCACGGATCGCCGCGCCCATCGCCTCCGACTCGGTCCGCCCCTGGGCGGAGAGGTTCCGCTGCGTGGAGCAGTCGGCGACGTCGATCGGGTCGGCGTCCTGGGCGCTGTCGGTGTGCCCGTGCCGGATGACGATGGCGAGGCCGCCGGCCCGCAGCCGGTCGAGCAGCGCGCCGGGCGCGACCTCGGGGGGCCGCTCGGCGACGGCGGCGGTCGGCCCGGCCGCGGCGGCACCGCCGCCGAGGTTCTCGGGCCGGCCAGCGCATCCTGCGATCACGACCGTTCCGGTGACGAGCAGGGCTACGAGCCCTCTCATCGCGGCCGGCGACTCAGGCGCCGACCGCGGACGTCGCGACGGGTGCGCCCGCCGCCCTGGTGGCGATCAGGTAGTCGAGGCTGAACCGACCCGGGCCCGCGAGCACGATCGCGAGCGACGCGGTGCCCATGATGAGCGCGAACCCGGAGCCGCTGCCGTCCTGGCCGATCGGGATCGACTCGCCCGCGTGCACGAAGACCAGCGCGCCGGCCATCACCACGACCATGCCGAGGGTGGCCAGCCGGCTGAGCAGGCCCACGATCAGCGCGAGGCCACCGAGGAATTGCACGTAGGCGGCGAACGGCGCGCTGAGCTCCGCGAGTGGAATGCCGGCCTCGCGGTAGTTCTCGACGTTGCTGGACACCCCGGCCTCAAAAATGTCACCGGCACCGTGGACGACGAAGATGATCCCGACGATCGCCCGCAGCACGAGCAGTCCGATGTCGTTGGCGACGGGCACCTGCTCGGCGAGATAGCGCAGCTTTTCCATGATGTCCTTCCGGACGCTCGAATCGATTGTTCCGTGCGATCAGCGCTCGCCGTCGAGCCCGAACGCCCAGTGCAGGTATCACTGAACTGGACAAAAAGGTATCGATGCTACCGGTGGTTGTCAACGCCTGGATCTCGACAGCTAACATCGGTACATGACCGGATATGGGCGGAGCGGCACCAGGATGCGGATCCTCCGAGCCGCGTTGGAGCTGCTCACCGACGGCGGCACCGAGGCGGTCTCCACCCGCGCGGTCAGCGCACGGGCCGGTGTGCAACAGCCCGCCCTCTACCGGCTGTTCGGCGACAAGCGCGGCCTGCTCGAGGCGCTCGCGAGCTTCGGTTTCGAGCAGTACCTCGCGCAGAAACAGATCGCGCACGCCGCGACGGGCAACCCGCTCGAGGATCTGCGCGCCGGCTGGGACGCCCACGTCGCCTTCGGAGTGGAGCATCCCGGCCTGTACCAGCTCATGTACGGCACGGTGCACTCCGGCCAGCGTTCTGCCGCCGCGAAGGAGGCCTACGAGGGGCTGCTCGCCGTGATGCAGAAGCTCGCGGCACTCGGCGCCCTTCGGATGCCTCCCGACGTGGCCGCCCAGATGATCCAGTCCGCCGCGATCGGCGTGACGCTGCGGCTCATCGCGTCGCGTGACGACCCGGCGAGCGACGACCTGTCCCCCGGCATCCGGGACGCCGTCCTCGCCGCGATCCTCGCCGACCCGGCCGCCGCCCACCCCGCCGAGTACGACACCGTCGCCGTGCGCGCGATGAGCCTGGACAGCTGCCTCGCCGATCAGCACGGTGATCTCACGCCGGCGGAGACGGCGCTCCTGCGCGAATGGCTGCGCCGTCTCACCGCGAGACGCTGAGGCCGGCCCCACGCTCACGCCTCGGGATCGAGGTCGAACAACGCCTCGTCGTACTCGACGTGCTCGCCGTTCTCCTTCAGGACCTCGACGACCGTCCCGGCCACGTCGGCGTGCACCGGGATCATGAGCTTCATGATCTCGACGATGGCGACCTGCTGGCCCGCCGTCACGCCGTCCCCGACGTCGACGAACGGCTTCGCGCCCGGTTCAGGGGCGCGGTAGAAGACGCCGACGGCCGGGGCGCGCACGGTGTGCCGCCGCTCGGTGGCCGGCTCCCCGGCCGGGTCGTCGTCGCCGCCGGCGATCGCGCCCTGCGCACTCCCGTTGGTCCCGGCTGCGGCGCCGTTCGCGGGCCACTCGGCCTCCACGACGACCCCGCCCGCGTGGATACGGAGCGCGCTGGGCGGATGCCGGAGTGCCGCCAGCAGCTGCACGGCGTTGCCCCGGACGAGCTCGAGCACCGAGCGCACCTCGGACTCGGAAGTGCCTTCCTGGCTCATGTTCCTCTGGTCCCCGTCCGCGATCAGTGGTTGCCTCAGTAGTTGCCGAGACCGCCACAGACGTTGAGCGCCTGTGCGGTCACCGCGGCGGCGCCGTCGCCGACCAGGTACTGGACCATCGCCGCGACCTCTGCCGGCTCGACGTAGCGGCCGATCGGGGCGCGCGCGCTGATCCGTGCGAAAGCCTCCTGCGTGTCGACGCCCCAGATGCCGGCGTAGTGCTCCCGCACCCGCTCGGCCATCGGTGTCTCGACGAAGCCCGGGCAGACCGCGTTGACGGTGATGCCGGTCTTCGCCAGCTCCAGCCCGAGCGCCTTGGTGAACCCGACGACCCCGTGCTTCGAGGCCGAGTAGGGCGCGGCGTGCACGACACCCTGCTTGCCGCCCGTCGAGGCGATGTTGATCACCCGGCCGCTGCTCTTCTCGAGCATGCCGCCCTCGTTGAGCACGGCCTTCGTGACGAGGAAGACGCTGTTGAGGTTCACGTTGATCACGTCGAGCCAGAGCTCGTCGGCGATCTGCGCGGTGGCCCCGCCGCCCGGGCGGCCCGCGTTGTTCACGAGGATGTCGATCTGCCCGTACCGCTCGACGGCAGCGCCCACGAACTGGCGGACCTGCTCGGGGGAGGTCACGTCGCACGATTGACCGTCGGCCTCGAAGCCGTCGTTCTGCAGCTCCTTGACCGTCGTCTCGACGGCGTCCGCCCGGCGGGAACACAGGTAGACCCGGTTCCCGGTGCTGGCGAGGGACCTCGCGATCTCCAGCCCGATCCCGCTCGTGGCCCCGGTGACGATCGCAACCCGATCGCGCGACTCCATGCTCGTTCCCCTCCGGCCCTCGGTGTCAGCGACGAGAACCAGAGTGGTCGAGCGGCCTAGAACCGCGGTCGAAGCGGCCTGGTGGCGACGACCGGCCTACTAGGGCACTGCGAGCCGGCCGCGTCAGCGTGAGTCCGCACGGCCCGACGTCGACATCGCGGAGGTACCCAGTGACGAGCAGCGCCTACTCCCAGGCGGATCTCTACGCGGAGGTCCAGCACTTCTACGCCCGCCAGATGCAGCTCCTCGACGCGCGCAAGCTCGAGGGCTACGCGGACACGTTCACCGAGGACGCCGAGTTCGGCCACACCCCGGGCCGGGAGCCCGCGCGCACGAGGGCCGGCATCCTGCGCGATCTCCGCGAGGTGCACAAGCGGTTCGACGAGGACCCGCAGCAGCGCCGCCACATGTTCACGATGGTCGACATCGACCCGAACCCGGACGGGACGATCCGGTCCACCTGCTACGCGCTGGTCCTCACCACCCGCCCCGGCTCCGGGCCGGAGCTGGTGCGCAGCTGCGTCGTGCACGACGTGCTCGTGCGGGAGGACGGCGAGCTGCGGAACAGGTCGCGCCACGTAGAGCACGACCAGTAGCCCGAGCGCTACGTCCCCAGCAGCTCGTCCACCAGCCGGGTCGAGTGTTCCGCCGACGCGAAGCGCTCGTCAGCCAGCACCGTTCGCAGGAAGTCGATCGTCGTGCGGACGCGGTCGCCTTCGATCACGAACTCGCCCAGCGCACGCTGCATCCGCGCGATCGCGGCGGCCCGGTCCGGGGCCCACACGACCAGCTTCGCGATCATCGAGTCGTAGTGGGGCGGCACGACGTAGCCGGGGCTGGCGTGCGTGTCGACGCGGACGAACGGCCCGCCGGGCGGCTCGAACCGGTCGAGCCGCCCGGGGGCCGGGGCGAACCGGGCGGCCGGATCCTCGGCGTTGACGCGGCACTCGATGGAAACGCCCCGTGGGACGACGTCGGCCGCGCCCAGCGCGAGCGGCTGTCCCGCCGCGATCGCGATCTGCTCCCGCACCAGGTCGACCCCCGTGACCATCTCGGTCACGGGGTGCTCGACCTGGATGCGGCAGTTGACCTCCATGAAGTAGTAGCTGCCGTCGGGGGCGAGGAGGAACTCCCACGTCCCGGCCCCGACGTAGCCCGCGACGAGCGCCCCGTCGACGGCGGAGGCGCCGATGCGCTCGGCGAGCCCGGCGGGCAGCGCGGGTGCCGGGGTCTCCTCGATCAGCTTCTGGTGTCGCCGCTGCACGGTGCAGTCCCGCGCCCCGAGGTGGATCGCGCGTCCCCGGGTGTCGGCGAGCACCTGCACCTCGACGTGTCGCGCGTGCTCGAGGTACTTCTCGACGTAGACGCGGCCGTCGGCGAAGAGCATCTGCGCGTTCGCCTGGGTGCGCCGGAACTCGTCGGTGAACGCGTCCGGGTCCCGGACCACCGACATGCCCCGCCCGCCACCGCCCGCGACAGCCTTGACGATGACGGGGAAGCCGATCTCGGTGGCGAGCTCGCGGGCCTCGTCGACGTCGAGCGGGTCCACACTCCCGGGCAGCAACGGCAGCCCGGCCTTGGCCATGATCGCGCGGGCCGACGACTTGTCGCCCAGCGCGGCCATGACCTCCGCGGGCGGGCCGATGAGCGTGATCCCGAGGGACGCGCAGGCCTCGGCGAAGTCCGGGGACTCCGACAGGAAGCCGTAGCCGGGGTGGATCGCGTCCGCCCCCGTCTGCTCGGCCGCCTGCAGCACGGCCGCCGCGTTCAGGTAGCTCTGCCCCGCGGCGCCCGGGCCGATCAGCACGGTCTCGTCGGCGATCCGGGTGACCGCGGAGCCGCGGTCCGGTGTGGAGCAGATCGCCACCATGGGGATCCCCAGCTCCCGGCACGTGCGGGCGACGCGCAGGGCGATCTCGCCCCGGTTGGCGATCAGGATCTTGTCGAACACGTCGCGGCCCGCCTACGCCGCGGTCAGCTCGACGGCCAACGCGACCGGCACGCCGAAGGCCCGGAACCGGGCGTGCCGGTGGGCACGCAGCTCGGGACCGGAGAGCGAGCCGAGCTCGGCCAGCCCCGCGCGGACGGCGTCCCGGAGCGCGGCCGTCGCGACCAGGGGCGCGCTGCCCGTTCCACCGGGTGGCTCCGGGAGCACGCCGTCGACCACACCATGCCGGAGCAGGTCACGCGCGGTCAGGCAGAGCGCGGCGGCGGCCCGCGGGGCCTGGGCGGCGTCCTTCCAGACGATGGCCGCGCACCCCTCCGGGCCGATCACCGAGTACACGCTGCGGTCGAACATCAGCACGCGGTTGGCGACGGCGATGCCGAGCGCCCCACCGCTGCCGCCCTCGCCGATGACCACGCTGACCACCGGGACGGTCAGCGACATCATCAGCCGCAGGTTCTCCGCGATCGCGACGGCCTGTCCGTTCTCCTCCGCGTCCGCACCGGGGTAGGCACCGGGCGTGTCCACGAGCGTGACGACCGGCAGCCGGAGCTTCTCGGCCAGCCGCATCAGCCGCGCGGCCTTCCGGTAGCCGGCCGGCACGGGCATGCCGAAGTTGTGCCGCATCAGCTCGGCGGGGTCGTGCCCCTTCTGCTGCCCGATCACCATCACCGGCTGCGTCCCGAGCCACGCCGGCCCGCCGACCGTCGCGGGGCAGTCCCCCGAGGCGCGGTCGCCGTGCAGCTCCTGGAAGTCGGTGAACGCGAGCCGCAGGTAGTCGACGCACTTGAGGCGGTCGAGGCTGCGGGCCTGCGTCACGTACGCCCACGCGTCCGGCTCCGGGAGCAGGTCGGGTTCGGTCACGACCCCGTGGGCCGGCACGGGCCCGGGGGTGGCGGGCGTCGTGGCGACGCGCAGCAGCCTGCCGAGCTCCGGACGTTGCCGCGAGCGCGGCACCACCATGTCGACGAACCCCCGGTCCAGCAGGAACTCGGCCGTCTGGAACTCGTCGGGCAGGGACTGGCGGATGGTCTGCTCGATCACCCGGCGCCCGGCGAACCCGAGCCGGGCCCCCGGCTCGGTCATGACCACGTCGGTGAGGGTCGCGAACGACGCGGCCACCCCGCCGAACGTCGGGTCGGTGACGAGCGAGATCGTCAGGATGCCCGACCGGTCCAGCTCGCCGAGCGCACCGCTGGTCTTGGCCATCTGCATCAGCGACAGCGCGCCCTCCTGCATGCGCGCGCCGCCGGACGCGGTGACGATCAGCAGCGGCGTCCGCTCCTCGAGCGCGATCTCGGCGGCGAGGGTGATCAGCTCCCCCACCGCGCTGCCGAGGCTGCCGCCGAGGAAGCGGAAGTCCATCACCGCAGCTACCACGCGGTGGCCCTCGATCGTCGCGCGGGCGCACAGCACGGCCTCCCGCATCCCGGTCCGCGCCTGCGCCGTCGCCAGCCGGTCCCGGTACGGGACCGTGTCGACGAAGCCGAGCGGGTCGGTGCTGGTCACGGAGAACCGCAGCGGCTCCACCGAGCCCGGGTCGGCGAGCAGGTCGAGCCGTTCCTCGGCGGTGAGCGGCGCATGGCGGCCGCACTCGGGGCACACGCGCAGGCTGCGGGTGAACCGCTTGCCGAAGACGGGCCGCTGGCAGCCGGTGCACAGCACCCAGTCGGGCGAGTCCATGGGCGTTCCTCTGCTGTCGGATTCGGATCTCGGGAGTGGTCTCGATACGCGACCACCGGTGGTGTCAGACCTTGAGCGTTTCGGTGGCGTAGAGCCGCGCGGCCGGCTCGAACTGGATGGCCATGTGCGTGGAGATCGAGTTCACGTCGCGCCAGAACCGCTGCAGCGAGCCCTTCGTGGACTGGCCCGTCGTGCCCGCGGTGCGGAAGATGCGGTCGACCGCGGTGACCAGCATGTCCACGGCCAGCGAGCAGTCGCGCAGGTTCTGCGCGGTCTCGGCGGGCGAGGTGGCGGCGCCCTGGTCGGCGATCCCGACGGCCCGCTCCAGCAGCAGCTGCGCGGCGTCGATCTCGCCCGCCGACCGGGCGAACGCCATCTCGTACGTGGCCCGGTTGCCCTGCACGCCCGGCACGCCGGGGAGGGAGGGCGCCGTCCGGATCTTGTTGGCGAGGTAGCCGGAGAACGCGCCGAGCGCCCCGCGCGCCGCGCCCAGCGCCGGCAGCACGAACGACAGCCCGTTGACGGCCTGCAGCGGCGCCGAGTAGCAGGGGGCGTCGGTGTCCGGAGACTCGACGACCTTGCCAGCGAACAGGTCGGCGCGGTCGAACGCGAGCGGGCCGGCCACGAACACGTCCTCCACGACCAGCGTGTTGCTGCCCGTGCCCTGCATCCCGACGTTGAACCAGGTCTCCTCGACCCGGTAGGCGCCGCGCGGCACCGCGAACAGCTTCGCCACCTGGCCGGCGCCGCTGCCCACGATCGCGCACACCAGCGCCCAGTCGGAGAACTCGACGAAGCTGATGTAGGGCCAGCTGCCGGAGACCATCCAGCCGCCGTCCACCGCCTCGGCCCGCCCGAGCGGGGTGACCGAGCCGACCACGACCGCGTCCGGGCCGTCCGACCAGATCTCCCGCTGCCCCTCGACGGGCAGGAACGCCGCCGCCATCCGGGCCATGCTCGCGGTGAGCGATGCGCACCACGCCGTCGCGGCACACGCCTCGCCGACGGTGACAACCGCCGCGGCGAGGTCGGCGAACGTGCCGGCGTGCCCGCCCGCGCTGATGGGCACGAAGTGCCGGGCGAACCCGGCGTCGACGACCGCCGCCGCGACGTCGGGGTCGAGCTGGCGCCGCTCGTCGGACGCCGCGGCGCACCGGGCGGCGATGGCCGCGAGATCTGCCGTGGCCACGCTGGGCAATGGTTTGGCGGACATTCTTCAGGCCCTTCCTGCTCACCACGGACTGGTCGGCGCAACTGTGGTCCGGTCCGGTCGAAGACCGGTAGGTCGTCGATAGAACGACCGTTGACCGACCATCCGTTATCGCTAATACTCCGATTCCGGCAGCACTGCTACTACCGAAGGTGGGGCATGACCACATCGACCATTCTTCCGGGCCTGGTCGCGGGCACCTGGAACCTCGACCCGAACCACTCGGAGCTCGGGTTCACGGTCCGGCACATGATGGTGAGCCGGATCCGCGGCCGGTTCCGCGCCTACTCCGGCACCGCACAGGTCGCCGACGACCCGCTGCGGTCGACGGTCACCGTGACCATCGACGCCACGTCGTTCGAGAGCGGCAACGAGGCCAGGGACAACGCGGTGAAGTCCGCGGACTACCTGGATGTCGCCACGCACCCGGAGTACACGTTCCGTTCGACGGGGATCCGCGCCGACGGCGACCGGTACGTGCTCGCGGGCGAGCTCACGATCCGCGGCATCACGCGGGCCGTCGAGCTGCCGTTCGAGTACAACGGCAGCACGCGGGACCCGTTCGGCAACGACCGCATCGGTTTCAGCGCCCGCGGCGAGATCAACCGAAAGGATTTCGGTATCGTCACCGAGCTGCCGCTGGACGGCGGCGGCGTGGTCGTCGGCGAAAAGGTGAACCTCGAGCTGGACGTCGAGTTCACGCGCGCCTGAATCGGAAAACGGGAGCCGCCCGCAATGGCGCGGGCGACTCCTTCTCCACCGCAGGTCGAGTAGCGCAGGCGCCCCGCGCCGGAGCGTATCGAGACCGACCCGCGAACAACCTCGATGATCGTGGTCTCGATACGGGCCGGCGCTGGGGCGCCGGCCCTACTCGACCACCGGGATTGGTTGTGCGGGGGTGCTGGAGACGACGTAGCGGCGCACGGCGATCTGCGCGCCCTGCCCGAAGAGCCGGTTCGACTCGAGGCTCTCGTCGTCGAGGAACGGCTGCGGCGCCGGCGAGCCGGTCTCGGTCGAGTAGTAGTAGCCCTCGATGTCGGAGACCCGCACCAGCGCCGTGCGGCCGGGTGCGGCGTAGTCGAGCGAGGCGAACATGCCCATCCCGGCGTTCAGCTGCCGCGGTTCCACGCGGACGTCGTCGCCGCCGTGGTCGACCACCAGGTACCGCCGCGAGTCGAGGCGGTACCCCAGCCGGTCCACCCGGTAGACCTCCGCGTCGTCGAGGAACCACCGCACGACCCCGGCCGACCGGTCGTAGGAGATCCGGAAGTGGTGCTCCTGCTCCGGGGCCCGCCGGGCGACGGGGATCTGGTAGACGAACGCGGCGTAGTTCCCCATCTGCTGGCGGGAGAACGGCAGCCGCTCGTACACCACGTAGACCTGCTCGTTCGACAGGAAGAAGTCGACGATCAGGGAGGTCTCCTCGTCCAGCAGCGGCATGCCGACGGAGGCGAGGCGCATGTCGTCGTCCGGATCTGTCACGTGCTCGCCGAACGGGTGCCCCGCCGTCCCGAAGGTGCGGCCCGACATCCAGGTCTCGAAGCTCAGCACGCTGCCCGGCTCGGAGTCGAAGCCGTGGAAGCCCGTCGACGCCTCGCGGTTGGCGAACGCCAGCCACTTGACGTGGTCGAGCGTGCCGGGCAGGCCGCTGCCGTTGGTGCCCTCCTGCGCGAGCGTGCGCACGAACGCCGGCTCGCCGGTGCTCGGGTTCGTCCCGCTCGAACGCACGTGCAGCCCGTCGGCGGACGTCTCGACGACGCCGTCGTCGCCCAGGTAGGGCCCGAAGCCGTAGTGGAACCACCGGGCCGCGGGGTCGCCCGCGGCGCCGACGGCGAAGCCGTCCCGGAAGTCGTCCCACACGATCCGGTAGCCCGGCTCGGTGCTGGTCGTCATCTCCTGCCGTCCCCTCTCGTTGCTGCTGTCAGCCGTGCAGCGCCGTCCGGATCGCGTCGACCTGGTCGGCGAGCATGCGCCTCGACACCGCCGCCGGGGCGGTGTACGAGGCGTGGAAGGTGCCGGGGTAGTAGCGCAGCTCGGTGCGCACCCCGGCCTGGATGAGGCGGTGCGCGAAGGTGATGCCCTCGTCCCGGAGCGGGTCGAACTCGCTGACGCCGACGAACGCCGGCGGCAGGCCGGCGAGGTCCGCCGCCCGCGCGGGCGCGGCGAGCTCCGAAGCGTCAGCACCGTCGAGGTAGTGGCGCCAGCTCGCCAGTGCGTTGGCGCGGTCCCACTTCGGGGTGTCGACGAACGCGCGCGCCGACGGGGTATCGAGCCGGTCGTCCAGCTCCGGGTTCATCAGGCACAGGTGGCGCAGTCGCGGGCCACCGCGCTCGCGGGCCAGCAACGCGACGGCCGCGGCCAGCCCGCCGCCCGCGCTCTCGCCCGCGATGCCGACGCGGTCCGGGTCGACCGCGAGGTCGCCGGCACGGGCGACGGTCCACTCCAGCGCGGCGTAGCAGTCGTACAGGCCTGCCGGGAACGGGTGCTCGGGGGCGAGGCGGTAGTCCACGGTCACCACGACGACGCCGGCCAGGTCGGCCACCCGCGTCGCGGCCGGGTCGACCATGTCCAGGTCGCCGAGGACGAACCCGCCGCCGTGCAGGTAGAGCACCACCGGCGCGGGCGGGACCGCCCGGTCGGGCCGGTAGACCCGCAGCGGCCCGGCGAGCTCGCCGGGCACCGTGCGGTGCTCCACCCACACCGGCTCGCGCGGTGCGTACGCGGGCAGGGCCGCGGTGATCTCACGCAGGGCCTTACGGGCGGTCTCGACGTCGGTGTAGTCGATCCGGGCCAGCCGGGGCACGAGCGGCGCGAGCTCGGGATCGAACGCGTACGGCATCACAGGCGCTCCCATCGCAGTGCGCGGACGAGCGGCTTCGTGCTGATCACGGCGGTGCCGGTGAGCGTGAGGGCGTCGTCATCGACGTGGAACTCCCGCTCCTGCTCGGTGCCCACCATCTGCGGATGCGCGCTCACGGCGACGAGGTGGACGATGCGGTGCTCGCCGCGCAGCCGCCAGCGGCCCGCGTACCCCATGAAGGTCTCCGGCGTGGCATCCGTCCCGCGGGCCATCATGCTGACCGACATGAAACCGGTCGGCTCGTAGATGAGCAGGCCTTCGGGCCGGGTGCCGAGCGGACCCGGCCTGGTCACCCCGTCCTCGTCCCGCTCGGTGTAGGCACCCAGCCGCCAGACGCCGATCAGCTCCTTCACGAGCCCTCCTCGGCGGGGGTGCGCGACACCTCGAACCGCGACACGCGCAGCGCCGCGCCCTGCCCGAACAGCCGGCTCGTCTCGCGGCTGTCCTCGTCGAGGAACGACGGCGGGTTCTCGCCGCTGTTGCCATCTGGTCTGGCCACGGGGTCGACGTAGAAGCCGGGCGAGCGCACGAGCCTGACCAGCGCGGGCCGGCCGTCGAGCCGGGCGTCGAGCAGCGTCAGCATGCCGATCCCGAAGCGCAGCTGGCGGGGCTCGGTGCGCCGCGCCGGGCCGCCGTGGTCGAGCAGGAGGTGCCGGCGCGAGTCCAGCGGCACGCCGATGTCGGTGACGCGGAAGACCTCGCGGCCGTCGACCAGCCACCGAACGGTTCCGGCCGACCTGTCGTAGGCGATCTCCAGGTGGTGCCGGTCGTCCGGGGAGCGTTCGGCGACCGGGATCGCGTAGGAGAACGCCGCGTACGGGCCGAGCTCGGCCCGCTGGTTGGGCAGCCGCTCGTAGAACGCGTAGATCCGCGTGTTGGTCAGGAACAGATTGAAGACGGTCGACGTCTCGGGGTCGACCGCGTTGAAGGTCACCGTCGCGAGCCGCAGGTCGGCGCCGGGGTCGGCGACGGCGTCGCCGAACGGGTGGCCGTGCGTCCCGTACGTGCGGCCGGACAGCCACGCCGAACCGGACAGGACCTGGCCGGGCACGGCGTCGAACCCGGGGAAGCCGGTGGAGGCCTCGTGGTCGGCGAAGGCGAACCACTTGAGGTGGTCGAGCAGTCCCGGCAGGCCGTGCGGGTTCACGCCCTCCGGCGCGAGGGTCCGCACGAACGCGGGCTCGCCGGTCGCGGAGTTCGTCCCGCTCGAGACGACCTCCAGCCCGCGGGCCGACGTGTGCACGATCCCGTCGTCGGCCACGTGCGGCCCGAACCCGATGTAGGTCCACCGGGCGTCCGGACCGGACGTCGGGAAGCCGGTGGAGAAGTCGTCGGCCCACACGGCTCCGGCGACGGTCTGTCCTTCGCTCTGCATGTCGTGCACCACCCGGGGTCAGAGGAACTCGTACTCGGCCGGATCGAGGGCATGGGTGCGCCGCCAGTACTCGACCGCGGAGAACGGCCAGTTCTGCGCGGTGCGGCCCTTCTCGTTGATGAACCAGCTCGACACCGACGAGAAACCCCATGCGCGTTCCGCGTTGCCCTGGTCGACCCATTCGTTGTAGTCGTCGTGCACGCCCGTGCGGACGTCGACCGCGTTCTTGCCGCGTTCCAGCACCTGCCGGATCGCGTCGAGCACGTACGTCATTCCGCATTCGGAGAAGTAGAAGATGCTGCCGCCCTGCCCGGAGAGGTTCGTGTTCGGGCCGTACAGGCAGAAGAGGTTCGGGAAGCCTGGGACGGTGATTCC
>Ga0268258_10000020_pt1 | contig 49624 bp, 37 predicted proteins | sample AgamicAsSfrz_FD_200255 | JGI IMG/M metagenome (GOLD analysis project Ga0268258, IMG submission 200255) | Agave microbial communities from Guanajuato, Mexico - As.Sf.rz (v2) (version 3) | ecosystem: Host-associated > Plants > Phyllosphere > Phylloplane/Leaf | place: Guanajuato, Mexico... | reverse complement strand
CCTTGCTTATATCTGTCCTGGATAATCGCTTTCTGTTCTGGCGTGTAGTAAATGCGCGTTCTTCGTTTCATGGCAACGTCCCCCTTCGATTAAGGATAGCGTTGCATCGACCCGTTGAACTCACAGCCAGAAGCGGACGTTTCACACTTCTGCTTATGTAGCCAAAATCGGTAGGCTTCTAATCTTTATAGTATTTAAATCAATAGGTAAGATAAAATGAAGGTTGATTGGAGTGTCATTTAGTTACATAGACCCAACGTTCAATTGATAATGGACTCAGAAATTATCACTGCCAGGGTTCATGTTAAAACTCAGGAAAGGGAATACTAGATGCCATCTGTATACACGCTCAATGAGCTGCTCGGGTTGCTTGTATTTTCAGGAAAATATCAATTTCTTCACAATGATCTGGACTGCATGATCATTGCATGGGCTGAAGATCAAATTATCGAAGGAAATGATTCGGAGACTCTTTTAATCCTCGCTTCACTGGGGCTTGATAATCAACCTGAATGGGCCGAGGTTGAATTATATATGTCACGGTACATGGCAGAGCAGCAGATAAACCTGCCACCGCTAAAAACAGCAGCATTGGTCTGGATCAAGCTATTTATGAGTCAACTTTCCCAGTGCGCTTCCATCCATGATGCAGAGCAGAAAATGTATTTTCTGGTGTGTCATTGGCTTGAACCTGACGTAAAGATTTTCACTGCAGTGGTTGACACCTTGAAATCGCTTTACTGGCATCTCTTTGATGAATGGGAAGGACCAGGCACAAGCGAAGCCGTAAGGATGGAGGAGTCAGAATTCTTTGAGTTGATTAATCGTGCAATGTTGCCCTATTCACGTAAAATTGAGAACCCAGATTGGTTGGATCTGCTTGTTCGGTAATTTTTTCCAGTATCCTGAAAGGTGTGACCTTAACCCAGTTAATTGATGCATCGTGATGTTAGCAATGCCTTAACCAGTTGTGAGAACAATTGCGAACTTCCGCTTCTCGCTCTAAGCGAGCTTTCAGACTGTCCGCTTCATGCCAGAAGTAGACCTTGTCGCTTCTGGAAATTTCAGTGGATGTGCTTTGGCTCTTTAAAAAAAGCTCTAAAAACAGCGATACCGAAAGTGATGACACGACGTCGATGGCGGGCAGTTTGTTGTTGAGTGTCGCGGGCTGGCAGGAAGGGTGAGTATTGAGCCAGAAACCGTGTGGCACGTGTCTAAGTGCGCGATAAATCAACAAAATGGGAGGCCGCGAAGCCTCCCGGCGATTTAAAAGTCGTATTGCAGGCTTAAACGGTTCTGCCAGAAATGCGAATCATATAGCGGTGATGTCTGCACCCCGGCGAAATCGGTCAGGCTCAACCCTTTCAGCATGCCACTGAAACTCCAGGTGAAATACACCAGATATTCCGACTGATTAATGCTGGCCGAAGCCGGTGACGGTTCCAGATCCATAAACGAATACTGCGTCCCCAGAGACAGGTTTTCATTCATCACGTAATTCAGATTGGTCATATAAGCGTTGCCGCTTCCCAGATCCTGAGTACTGGTGAAGAACGGTTGCGCAAAGTAAGGACCCGACGAAGTGTTGTGCGCGTAAGGCGTCACCAGCGAACCGTTGTTCCAGCTATTGCCGCTGGCGGCGATGTGGTCATAGCCCAGCTTCCAGCTCAGAGCTGGAGTCAGGGTCAGCGCCAGTTGGGCACCGTAAGAGGTACTGTTCGCTTCACCAGCCAGCGCTTTGCCCAGGCTGGTGCCGCGAATAAATTGCACGCCAAAATCCGGCTGGAACAGCGCATCCTGCCATTGTAAATGGCTCTCGCCATACACCAGGCGGGTATAATCGGCATACTCCTGATACCACAACTGGCCGGTGAGTTTTTTGCCGTCCCACTGCGTACCGCGACCACCACCCAACGCCCACATGCCGTTAGTGCGTTCATCCACATCGGTATAGGCCGTGGTATTCAGGAATTGATCGTCACCCCACGGTTTATAACGCCAGACTTTGGTGGCATGCAGATAATTGGTGCTGTCGCCGTAATTCGCATCTACACCACGGAACAAAATAGGCGTAATACGCCAGTCGTAATCACCGACAAAAGGAATATTGATTCGTTGATCACCGGCAGTAATTTTAAAATCATCCAGCTGCCAGCTTAAATAAGCCTCACCAACGTTAGTTTGATTATCACCAATATCGCTGATGGTATGAGCTTCATCCGGATGGTCAATCCCGCGCAGGAAAATACCGCTGACACCGGCACGGAAACCATAAAACGGCGCGGTTTCATATTTTATATCACCACCGTAGCTCAGGGTGTCCTGATTAAAACCTTTAGAAAAATACGCGTTGTGCGTTGAATAATACAACGTGCGCAAACTGCCGCTCACGGTACCGCAGGTGAAAATATCGGTGAAGCTATTTACACCACTCGCACCGTACTGACAATCGCTGATATTGCTCTGTGTCGCCGCCAGTGCAGCTGGAACAAGCGGGAAAAACAGCGCAGCAAGACACGCACCACTTAGTGTTTTTAATTGCATAATCCCAAGCCTCGTCACTTTTTGAAAAGAGCAAAGCAGTGCCACCCGCACAATAAATGTACGGTCGGTGGCATGCTTTGCCGTAAAAATTTTTTATTATTGATTAATTACTTATGCCGGCTATTTTCACATCCGGCAATGTATCGCGTACTTCCCAGCCACGTAATTTTCCAGGATTCAGTAAATTATACGGATCGCAGGCACGTTTCATTGCCACAACATCTGCCCGCACCATGCCTTGTTTACCATCTTCAATATGAATAACGTGCGGGTTATTAATTTTCACCCCGTTATCACGATAAATATCCATAATGGCGTTCAGACGTTCTTCATCGCTATATCGCACCAGCGGCAACCCGCTACAGGTCAGCGTGCCGTTCATATCGCGCAGAAACTCAATATGCGACATCACCTCATCTGATAATTGTGCTTCCATCGCCAGCGCCTGCTGATGATAATTTTCCGGCGCATAGGCAGTTTGCAAATAGGTCAGGGTCTTATCGACCTTCAGTGCCTGCAACGTGGTGTGGTTCCAGCAATATTCAATCAACGAATGACCGTGATTCTCACCCTCAGCAAAATGCAGCGCGTTGCGGCCATCATGCTGCGTCAGCAATGATGGCATTAGTCGGTCGCTCTCCACCCCGACCACCGAAATCACGCCATGCTGCCCCGCTATGCCCGCATCGGCGAGATCGGTGAAGTAATCCAGCACCGGCGCCGCCATCACCGCCACCTGACGCTTCACCAGCCCTGGCGATTTCGCCAGCGCATCGGCAAAGGCCATCGCTGCCGGGAAGCTGGCAAAGGTGTCGAGACGTTCAATCCAGTCGTGACGCGGAGCCAGCGCCAGCTCAATCTCCAGCACAATGCCGTTGCTGCCGTAAGCATGATGCAGCAGTAAGGCGTCAGGCGCCTGCAGAGTCAGGATGCGTGGCGTCTTTTCCATCGTCATCAGCTTCACTGACAACACATTGCCGGGGGCCGCCAGCGGGCCATAGTTGATGGAACCCACGCCACCAAAACCACCGCCAAACAGACCGCCGAGCGTCGCCAGCTTCCAGGTGGAGGGCATACAACGCAGCTCCCAGCCGAGTGGTCGGGTATGGGCTTCCAGGTCACCGAGACGAATCCCGGCCTGCGCGCGCACCGTGCCTTGCCCCATGCTCACCACAGCGTTCAGTCTGGTCATATCGACCATCACCCCGCCCTCCAGCGGGATCAACTGACCATAGTTACCGGTGCCGCCCCCGCGCAGATTGAGCGGGATGCGACGGGCCGCACAGGCAGCCACCACTGACACCAGTTCCTGTTCATCACGCGGGCGCACTGCCAGCTCAGCAAATTTCTCTTCCAGTTGCGGTTTCAACACCGGGCTGAACCAGTGAAAATCGCGCGACAGGCGTTTGACCTTAGGCGCATCTTTAATCCAGTCCAGCTCAGGCAGCGCTGCGACCAGCGCCGCCAGTACAGACTGACGATCGGAATCAGACATCTTTCTTTCCTGTTGTTGAGGTATCAGGTCGGGGTAAGTTCGCTCTCGTGCCAGGCCGCCAATACGCGGCGCGTTAGCCACGACATCAGGGCAAACAGCAGGAACCCCGCCAGGGAAATCAGTAACAGCGCGGCAAACATCAGCGGAATATTGAGCTGATAACCGGCCTGTAAAATCTGGTAGGCCAGCCCGGTGTCGGTACCACCCGTACCGGCGACGAACTCCGCCACCACTGCGCCAATCAGCGACAAGCCGCTGGAGATACGCAGCGCACCGAAAAAGTACGGCAATGCCGAAGGAATGCGCAGGCGCAGTAAAATCTGCAACCGCGACGCATGGTTAAGTTTGAAGTAACTTAACAGGCCCGGCGAGACACTGCGCAGCCCCTGAGTGGTATTGGAGATGATGGGAAACACCGCCATCAGCGTGGCACACACCACCAGCGACATAGTGGTATCTTTCACCCAGATGATGATCAGCGGGGCAATCGCCACAATCGGCGTCACCTGCAAAAACACGATGTAGGGAAACAACGCACTTTCGATAAAGCGGTTCTGCACCAGCAAAAACGCCATGACCGAGCCAATCACAATCGCCACCAGAAAGGAGATCACAGTGATTTTCAGGGTGTAGAGCAGCGACATAAACAGCGTCGGGAAGTTCTGCACCAGGCTTTGTGCCACCACCTGCGGCGACGGCACCAGGAAGGCGGGCACCTTCAGCGCCGTCACCAGGAACTGCCACAGCAACAGCAGCGCAATGGCAAACAGCGCCGGGAACAGACACTGCTGAAATTTACGCTGCGCGGCTAAGGGCTTTTTCATCATTTGCTCTCCTGACTGGCAGCAAACAGACCGCGCTGCAACTGCTGGGCATACTGGGTAAATTGCTGGCTGACGCGAAACTCATCATCACGCGGGAATGGCGCATCAATGCTGATGTCATCCACCACGCGGCCCGGTCGTGCCGCCATCATGATCACGCGCTGCGACAGGAATACCGCTTCCTGAATCGAGTGGGTGACAAACACCACCGTCAGCTTCTGCTCCTGCCACAGCTGCAGCAGATCGCTATCCAGTTTGTTACGGGTGATCTCATCCAGTGCACCGAAGGGTTCATCCATCAGCAGCACTTTCGGGCGCGTCACCAGGCCACGGGCAATCGACACACGCATCTGCATTCCCCCGGACAGCTCACGTGGCAGCACATGGCCAAACTGCCCCAGCCCCACCAGATCAAGGATTTCGCGCACGCGGGTATCGGCTTCGGCCCGCGGCACACCGGACAAGTCGAGGGGCAGGCGCACATTTTTATGTACGTTGCTCCACGGCATCAGCGTCGCCTCCTGAAAAACGAACGATAACGGCAGATCACGCTGTTTTTCCCGACGATCGCGACGGAAAAGCATCAGTTTTCCATCGCTCGACTCTATCAGCCCGGCGATCATTTTTAACAAGGTACTTTTGCCACAGCCGGACGGACCGAGCAGCGAGACAAATTCGCCCTGGCGAATTGTCAGGTCCACCGGCAGCAACGCACGCGTACCATTCGGATAAATTTTCTCCGCAGAGAGCACTTCAATCGCCGGGGGTGCCGCATGCAGCGGCACCGCTTGCACATCATTGCTCATCAGGGTCAGTCGGCTGGCGACATTCATGGCATGACCTTCACGTCTTCAATGAATTTCAGGGTGTAGCTGCCGTCAAACGGTACTTTCACCGGATCGATCAGCTTGTTGTCCACCAGCAACTGCCAGGTCTGCTTCAGACGCGGTACGGTCATAATCCCGATACCGCCTGTCTGCGCATCGCCGCCTGTCAGCATCTGATACTTTTTCATCTGGGCGATGCCGAAGGCGATCTGTTCGTCGGTCATCTGCGGGTTTTCTTTCTTAATCAGCGTGTTGCCCGGTGCCGGATTCTCCAGGTAGTTTTTCCAGCCCTGCATCGAGGCTTTAACAAAAGCCGCGACCGCCTGCGGACGTTTCTCGATGGTCGATTTCATGCACACGATGCTGTTGCCGTATGGTGGGTAGCCCCAGTCGCTGATCGGGTAGATGTTGGCCTGCGCCCCGGCTTTCTGCACCGCAAAAGGTTCGGAGGTCACGTAGCCCTGCTGTACCAGGGTTTTATCCGCGAGGAACGGCTGCACGCTGAAGGTATACGGGCGCACGCGGGCGTTTTTCAGGTTGAGAACGCTCTGCGCCCACGGCCAGTAGGAGGTATAGGCTTCGGCGGCTAACAGGAAGGTTTTACCCTGCAAATCGGCCTGGCTTTTCACATCCGGGTGGGTGATAAACACAATCGCCGAATGCTGGAAGGTGGTGGCAACCGGTACAGCTTCCACGCCCTGCTGCCAGGATTCCAGCGCCTGCATGTTATCGCTGATGATGCAGTCGGCCTGGCCTGCCGCCATCAACTGCATGGTGTGCACCTGCGGACCTCCCATTTTGATGGTGACGTCCAGACCGGCATCACGGTACAGATTCTGTGCCTGAGCCTGATAAAAACCGCCATGCTCGGCCTGAGCATACCAGTTGGTCATAAATGTAAATTTCTCGGCAGCCATTCCCTGGGCCGACAGGGCCATGGAAAGCGCGGCGACAATGCTCAATGTTTGTTTCATAGCCGATCCCCGAATTAGCGCGGTGGTAATAATGATGCTGCGTCGTTTTGGTCTAATACTTTGCCCTGCCACTGCCCTGTGCCCCACGCCGGTTCAGCGCGTGTTACCCATGTCATCTGATGCACTTCGGTAATCACCTGCGCCCAGCTGGTCGCCAGTGAATCCAGAATCGCATCCCCCTGCTCTTTGGTTGACGGGCGCGGATCGCCGATCACACCGCTCGGGCCAAAGTCATATGACGCCCATGCCGCCATCGGACGGGTGCGGGAGAGCGTCGGGCACGGGAATGCCGGTGGATAGTTGGCGACTGCTTTGTCCATCTGCACAGTATCCGGTGCCAACGCCAGCATTAGCGCGGTTTCGGCATGACCGGCGTGCATCGCCATCTGACGTTCCTGCTCGTCCATAAAACTTTCGGCGCAGTTCGGCACTTTGAAGGTGTCCTGCATGATGATGATCATGTCGCCGTGACGCAGGCGCAGTTCGCGCGCTGCCATCTGCAACGGCTGCGGCTGACCACCATGGCCGTTGACCATCAGGAACTTACGGAAACCGGCGCGGTACAGCGATTCGCCAATCTCCAGAATGGTGTGCAGCAGCGTCTCACCAGTTAGCGTCAGAGTGCCGGGGAAATGCAGATGCTCGTCCGATTTGCCATATGTGATGGGCGGAATGGCGTAGGCCGGGATCGTTGCCGGTAAACGTGCCAGTGCATGGCCGACTACCCCGGAGGAGATCACGCTATCCACCGCACACGGCAGATGCGGGCCATGCTGCTCAATCGCCCCGGTCGGCAGCACAATCACTGTGTTGGTTTTGTCGTCCAACGTGGCGATATCGGTCCAGCTCAGATACGGCAAAAAGCGGTTTGCCGGAATATAACCATGTAACATCTTGCTTCCTCGTGTTATTGCGGCAACCACGCCGTCGCTTCAACTTCAATTAAGACATCCGGGCTGGGCAGCATTTCACTCACCTGAACCACGGTAGAAACCGGTGGCGTATCGGGGTAAAACAACTTGCGCACCCGGCTGTAGTGCGGAAAGTGATCCAGATTGCGGAAGTACTGCACCAGTTTGATCACGTCGCTCATCTGGCCGCCCGCGCTCTCAATGGTGGTGCGGATGCTCTCCAGCACATACCAGCTTTGCGCCAGGATCGGCCCTTCTTTGATATCGGTGGAGAACTCGCCGGTGCGCCCCAGCAGTTGCTGCGCCCCGGCGGGGATATCGTCGTAACCGCGCACAATCAGTGCGGTTTGTGGGTTCACCGGGATAATGCCGGAGAGAAAGATAAAATCGCCCGCGCGTCGCCACGCGGCATACTTCGCCAGCGGTTTACCCGCCCCAGCTTCAAGTGTCATTGCGGAATTCCCCATAACAGATCCCCTGTTTCAACCGATAGCGACTGCGGCTACGCAGTGGCCAGCTTGCCGCCTCGGCTGCAGGGAAAATGACAAAATCGTTAGCCAACACATTTGCACCATCATGCAACGCCGTACGCTGACAAATCAGTGCCGATGCTTCATCAAAGGCCATACCCAACTGCGCACTCAGCAGGCCGCTGAACAGCGTGTCGAGCGGGTCGTAGCTGCCGACCGGACAGAACGCGTCCTGCACGTTATCCGCCCCTAACAGCAAGGGGATGCCGCGCGCCTGCGCCTCTTTAATCAGCGTTAAACCGCGCTGACGTGGGGTGCGTCCCGGCACTGCGTCCTGTAACAGCAGGTTGGTCAGCGGCAGCGCAATCAGGGTGACGCGATGTTGCGCCAGCACCTCAAGGATGGCCTCGCCGTCTTCCTGCTGCGCCAGGGCACAACCGTGGCTACAGGTAATGCGTCCGTTAAACGAATGCTGCCGCAAATAGCACGCCAGCCAGCGCAAGCCCTGCGCATCGTGGCTCAGTTCTTCGTCGATATGCAGATCGATATCCAGCTGCCAGCGTTCCGCCGCCTGCAATAAATGGGTAAACGCCTGGGCATCCCAGTTGCTGCTGTGAATAAAGCCCCCGAGCAGCGCACCACTGGCGGCCACCTGGGCGGCGATATGATCCGCCTGGGCGGCATCAGCAAAAAAGGTCACCGGGGCCAGCGCGACACGTTCAATGGTGCACAGCGGATGCTGCAACTCACCCACAACCTGCCATGCCAACGGGGCATCGGCAGCAAACCAGTCGATATGGGTACGCAGCAGACCCACACCGGCCTCCACCGCCCAGCTCAGTGCCTGGCTGGCACGCTGCCGCAGGTCGTCCGCACTCCAGCGCACCCGGTCCTGATGCATGGCGGCGATGGCTGCCAGCAGGCCCGGCTGTTGGGGCGGACTGCGCTGCGCGGTGAAGGTTTTATCGAGATGCGCGTGGGGTTCAATCAGCGCTGGCAGCACCAGTGCACCATTGAGCGCCAGATAGCCGCTAACATTCTGATCCGGCTCGATCCGGGTGCCCTCTTCGCGGAAATGCAAGGTTGCCAGCGCCGGTTGATCGCCATCCATCGGCCACTCCTGCGGCAGCAACCAGCGAGGTAAACGCGCGCCTGTTGCGCCCGGATACGCGTTCACAGGTCGAGTACCAGGACTGGGGAACGGGCACGCGAACAGCACAGCACGATGCAATCATTGGCTGCACGCTCTGTCTGGCTCAACACTTCATCGCGATGATCCGGCTCACCATGCAGCACACCGGTAATGCAGGCCCCGCACATCCCCTGTTCGCAGGAGAGTTCAATGTCGATCCCGGCACGCTCCAGCACCTCCGCAATACTTTCATCAGCATTGATGGTGTAACGCGCCCCGCTCGAGGCGATTTCTACCGTGAACGTGTCGCCAGCAACCGATTGCGTGGCAGCACTGGCTTTGAATTTTTCACTGTACAATTGATCAGCGCGCCAGCCGTATTTCAGCGCTAACTGATGCAGATGGTCCATAAAACCCGCCGGGCCACAGCTCACCAACACGCTGTCGTGCGACTGTTTAAGATCGGCCGGGACATGCTGACGCAGACTGTCACCTTCGCTGCTGTAATGTAGCACCACGCTCGCGCCAAGTTGCTCCAGCCGCGCGCTGAACGGCAGTTCATCATGGCGTTTGAGAAACAGATGCAGCGTGAAATCGGCACCCTGCACCGCCAGCTGTTCCGCCATTACCAGCAGCGGCGTCAGGCCAATACCGGCGGCAAACAGCAGCGTGCGCGGTGCCTGCGGCAAGGGAAAATGGTTGCGTGGAGCGGAGATGGTTAAGCTCGCCCCGGTCTGCACCTGATGGTGCAGCCAACGAGAGCCGCCGCCCGATGCCTGATCGAGACGGACGCAAATTTGGTAGTGCCCCGCCCCGGCAACGGAGCAGAGCGAATACTGCCGCTTGCCGCAGTCGGGAATGGTCACATCAATATGAGCACCGGGAGTGAACGCCGGTAGTGGATGACCACTGGCAGACGCCAGGGTCAGTAGTACATTGCCAGCACCGTTGAACTGCTTTGCGATGACGGTGACAGCCAGATTCTCTGCCTGCTTCATGATAATCCTGCATACCACGGACACGTCATCAGCCGGAAGGCCGCGCGTAGTCTCGTTTTTATCGTGATTGTGATTATTATGTTGCCCGCGTGTAAACGTCCATCCGTTTAATTCGCACGAAGTGTTGCAAAAAAGAGAACGCCATTATGTTTGCCTTCTCCCGGTAGCTGATCTATTTCACCGAGGTGGTCCCCAGGGTTCACTGCGAAAGGCTTCCGGGACGCTGCATGTGTCGACATCCTCTATCGACCGACAGATTTTATGAGTGGAACAGCCGCTGGATATGCCGCTGTTTGAATGTCTTCCATAAAAATTACGTATGACGGCGGGCGGGAGAAATCCTGCAAAACGCGGAGAAGAACTGGCAGCGTAAGTTTGGTCGCGCCTGTACTCAGTTGGGTGATTTGAACTGCTCCCCGTTGATCAATATACCGTTCTGCCTGCATGCGATAATCAGAGCCGTTACGTTGTGTACGCTGCAAACCAACTTTCTGGCAAACCGGCGTATAGGTCTGATTCGGCCTTCATCAGTGCGCCGTCGTACCTTGACGGCGCAGAGAGGCTCACACAGGCACTGAGGCAATACAGGGTTGTGAATCCCTCGCCTGCCAGCGTCGAACAGGTGCTTTGGATTCCAGGGGATGTATGGCCGCATTGAGTCGGTGAAATTTACCGACCACTTTGACGGGATAACTGTCATCCATGGTTCCAAAGACAAAGTTACCAGAACGGTCGCTCCGGCCATCTCCGATACGGGTACCCGCTTCCCCTGGGGACGCTGCAACTGCGGTAAAAATACCAGTACTGAGTTCATAAAAGCCTAAGCCGGACGCCAGCCCCATCAGCAGGACATCCGTCTTTTCGGTAAAGGCAAACGATCCAAGGCGTTCAGGCAGAGACCATCGCATCACAACGTTACTGTCTTCTTGTAAGACGAGTAGTTCACTACCTTCAATGTCCGTCCAGAAGAGCCGGCGTGTTCTTTCGCACCAGAGAGGACACTCTCCCAGCAAATTTCTGACATCAGTTGCCATGTTATTTCTCCAGGGAAAAGTACGCAGTAGCTTAAATAAATGCACACGGATGTCTGCAGCAGGGCAAACCCGTAATAAGCAGGGAGCAGTATTTCACTCTGTTAATGCAGAAAACGCTCAGAAAGCCGATCGCCGAACAGCATGATGGCAAGCCCTGCCAGCATGACCAGCATGCCACCCAGCTTTAGCACCGAAACCGGACGCCGGATGGCACCCAGCAAACCAAAATGGTCAATCACCTGCGACGAAAGCAGTTGCCCGACAATCGCCAGCCCGAGCAGGGCTGAAAAACCAATTTTCGGCGCGAGCACGACATAGCTGAACAGGGCACATGCACCGATCAGCCCGCCCGCCAGACTCCACAGTGGCTGAGATGGAATGGCGGCAAGCGAGGTGAATAATCCTCCCCGCAGCAACGAGTAAACCGCGAGGCTGAACGCCCCGGCCGCAAAGGAAAACAGCGCGGCAGTCACTGCATCTCCGCCTAACCCTCTTGCCAGTTGGCTGTTCAGGGTCGTCTGCAGGGTGATCCCGAGGCCTGCGGCAAACGCGATTACGTAATAAATCATGCTCATGCGTTTCATCTCTGTCAGTGTGTCTGCTCCAGCGGCAGGAAGGTTTCCGCAAAAATATCAGGCTTATATCCTGCAGCAGCAAACAGATGTTGACGCGATTCATCAATCGCTGCGTGAAGTCGCGAGCTGTCGACGCCCACGACTTTGCCGTTCTGCTTGACGATGCGTCCGCCGATCATGACGGTATCAATGTTGCTGCGCTCTGTCGCATGTACCACCGTGCCAAAGGCATTCCCGGAGGGATAAAGGTTGATGTCGCTGGCGTTAATCAGGATCAGATCGGCTTGTTTACCCGGTGTCAGGCTGCCGATTTTGTCCTGTAGCCCGGCACAGGCCGCGCCATCGACGGTCGCCGCTTTAAGGAGTTGTGCCGCCGGAAGTGTTGTCAGCGAATGTGCGGAATCGCAGCAGTGCTGCTTGTGCCTGCCCATCACCCGCTGCAGGTAAAAGGCCACGCGCATTTCCATAAACATATCGGTACTGTAGGACGTTTCGTTATCCACGCTCAGGCCCGGGTTGATACCGTGACGTTGCGCAGCCTCAATGGCAAACATACCGTCTTCAATGCCATAGTGCGCATCAGAACGCGGGCAGACGTTCACCCGGACACCCGCTTCGCGCAGGATTTTCCATCCTTCGTCAGGCAGCGATGTGCAATGATTGAAAATATTGTCCGGCCCGAGAAGGCCCCGCTGATGCAGCGATTCAAGCTCAGAGGCCATCTCAGCACCAAAGAATTCAGTGACGATCGGCACCCCCAGCCTGCGGGCCTCGGCCCACATCTCTGGCTCCAGTTGAGCCATAACCGCAAGAGAAACAAGGCCTTCAGGATTGTTCCTGAAATACTTTTCCTGCAGGCGTTGCCAGTTACCGGGCCAGTGCGCCTTGTCCCATTCACCCGATACCGGTGCGCCGGAAGCGTGTACAGCGCGGATGCCCGCATCAAGCAAAGCCTCAACGGCCGCGTCTGAATGCGCAGCGGTGCGGCTGTTATGGGAATTATCAATGATTGTCGTGATGCCTGCGTCAATCGCGCCCAGCGCTGTCAGCAGGTTACCCACATAGATATCGGAAGGGCGATAGTATTTGGCAAAAGAGAAGTGCGTGGCGTTGCTGTAATCGTCCAGACAGGTGGCATTAGGGTTAATGCGGCGCAATTGTCCTTCCCAGGAGTGACGATGAGAATCCACCATCCCCGGCATGGCAATCATGTTTGCGGCGTCTATGACGCGGGCTTTCTCTGCGTTCAGGTTCTGACCCACGGCGGTAATGGTTGACCCGCTGATAAGAATATCACCGCGCTCAATATTCCCTACGTTATCATCCATACTCAGTATCGTTGCGCCACGGATCAACGTCGCAGGGGAAGTTGTATTCTGATTATTAACAATATTTCTCACGTAATCGGTCATTTAAAGAGCCTCTTTTCTGGTCAACAGAAAAACGATACGTCACTCAATTAACCTGAAAAAGATGCTTAACGCGTTTTCATTATTCATAATCTGCGAATAATGAAGTTAACTATCGGCAGCGTTATCGGCTCTGGAGAGAAGGACTATGGATCGTATTCAGGCGATGCAGATTTTTACGCGGGTTGCTGAAGCCGGAAGCTTCGTGCGCGCGGCTCAGACGCTTTCACTGCCGTCATCAACCGTCACCAGCACCATTAAAAACCTTGAGAAATACCTGCAGGTACGCCTGCTTAACAGGACAACGCGGCGGGTGAGCCTCACTCCCGAAGGTTTACAGTATCTTGCACAGTGCCGGGAAATACTCTCGTTAATCGAGCATGCTGAATCCAGCCTGACGGACGCCGTCAAAAGGCCACAGGGACGTTTACGGGTGGATATGCCCGGAGGGATCGCCCATTTCATCGTCATGCCAAATCTGAAAGATTTTTACCGGCGTTATCCGGACATCTACCTGATGATAGGAGTAAGCGATCGGCAGGTCGATCTTGTCCAGGAGGGCGTGGACTGTGTGATCAGAACGGGGGAACTGAGCAACTCGACGCTGGTTGCCCGCCTGCTGGGCCGCTTTCGCTGGATAACCTGCGCCTCGCCGGACTATCTCAGGGAATACGGTATTCCGCAGTCGCCCGTAGAGTTGTCCCGGCATCGGGCAATCCACTACTTTTCCAGCCAGGCGAGGCGTGCGAACGAATTGCGCTTTGTCCGCGGAGCAGAAACACTTTCCGTTCCTGTAAGCGGAGAAACCGCCGTCAATGAAACAGGACTGTATATCAAAATGTGTCTTGACGGTTTCGGGCTGGCGCAGCTTGCCGAGCGTATTGTCTCGGAGCATCTGCAGGAAGGAAGGTTAATCGAGGTTCTGGCAGACTGGCAGCCGCCATCAGTGCCGGTCACATTGCTTTATCCGCATCAACGCTTTCTTTCTCCCGCCGTGCGCGCCTTTGCGGACTGGGTTGCCGCGCTCATAGAAAAACCAGCCCGTTAAACTTGCCGATACCAACCGATACGCGCAGATTCAGGCTTCACGACACTCAATACAACGCGTTTTTGGTCGTGCAATCAGACATGATGATCCCCGCTCTCATCCTTGAGGGGTGTGAAAAATCACATAAACCGCTCTGCTCCGCCTGAAGCTTCAATTGTCTGCCCGGTAACAAACTGATTTCTATCTGAAAGCAGAAAAGCAGTAATTGATGCAATGTCTTCGGGAAGCCCAAAGCGGCCTACCGGGGTCTTCTCTTTACCCAGTAAAGCCATAACCTCGTCGTCCGTTTTGTCAGCCAGTTCAGGACGCCGAGTGCGGACATTCGGTAGCATATTCTGCGCCCAGTTATCCGTCGCGACAGCGCCTACACCAATAGCATTAACCAGAATGCCATCCGCGGCCACGCTCAGCGCTATGCTACGGGTCAGGTTGTTGATGGCAGCGCTCAGTGCATGTGAGACGGTAAGTTGCGGGTTGGGATAGATGCCGCCAATAGATGAAATATTGACAATCCGTCCCCAGCCTCGTCTTTGCATTCCGGGTATTACAGCCTTGCAAAAGCGTCGCATGGCGGAGAATTTGGTCTCCGTCATTAACTGCCACTCCTCTTCCGAGGTGGTTAACAGCGTGCCCGCATGTGCTCTTCCGGCATTATTCACCAGCAAATCAATGTGCTGAAAAACCTTTTCTGCTTGTTCAACCACCCGCGAAGGTAGGTCGGGATCCGTTACATCCCCGGCGACAGGCAGCGCTGAAACACCATATTTATCGGTGATTTTTTTTGCCGCCAGGATCAACTCAGGTTCTCGTCTGGAAACCATCACTAAATGCACACCATTGGCGGCCAGTTCTTCACAAATACTGAGACCAATCCCGCTTCGCGCTCCGGTTACCAGAGCCACTTTTCCTGTCAGTTTTAAATCCATGGGTTGCTCCTCAAATTAAGCACTGTTAACAACATAAGAAGGATTAGTAACCGATCTTAATTTCAGAATCTTGTGCAACAGAATTCAGACGTCTGAAAAAAACGGCCAAAGCGTTGAGAGCCGACTGTGCTTATTCTGCAAAAAAAGAGTGAGCTTAGAGCGAGGAGTGGCCAGTGCGTACGGACAACCACGAGCTTTCTTCTGCCAGGGTTCTGATGCTGGCGATGATTTGCTGCATTGTTGTGGCAAGTATTTATTTTAACCAATCTGTTCTTAATCTGATCGCGGGTGCCTTTCCCAATGAATGGGAAGCGGTTTCGTTAATCCCCATGGCCACCCAGTTAGGCTATGCGGCGGGTTTGTTATTTCTGATCCCTCTGGGCGATTATATTGAACGTCAATGGCTTATCCTGCGTCAGGCTCAGGTGCTTTTGCTGGCGCTGATCGGCATGATGCTATCCCCAACGGCGACTGTACTGGTGTTCTTCTCGTTCCTTGCGGGTATGGCTGCAACCGTTGCCCAACAAATAGTGCCGCTTGCTGCCTCTCTCTCCAGGCCGTCTTCCCGGGGCAAAACAGTAGGTACCGTGATGAGCGGTGTCCTCGCAGGTATTCTTGCTGGCCGGGCTATCGGAGGCCTCATCGGTCAGTATTTCGACTGGCGTGGCGTCTTTTTGTCCGGCGCGCTCATGACATTGCTGGCGCTATTTTTCATCGCCCGCCTTTTGCCTTCTCAGTCATTACCCACGCCAGCATTTCACTATCTGGCGGTATTACGTTCATTAGGCGGTCTGTGGAAAAGCGAGCCGCAAGTACGTAATGCGACGCTTACACAAGCCATGCTGTTTGCCTCCTTCAGCGTGCTGTGGACCGTGCTCCCTTTCTGGTTAGCCCATCGCTACCATTACGGTGCAGGCATAACCGGAACCCTGGCGATTTTGGGACTCATCGGTATTCTGTGTGCGCCTCTGGCGGGAAGTTTCAGTGACCGCCAGGGATCATTTCGAATGGTTGTTTTTGGTGTGTTACTGATGCTGTTCGCCTGGATTGTTTTTTGGGGCTGGAACAGTATGGCGGGTATGGTGGCGGGCATTTTACTCCTGGATGCGGGTGAACAATGTGTACTGATAGCTAACCAGCACACGATTTATTCTTTGCGTCCGGATGCCAGAAACCGGCTTAATACTCTCTTTATGAGCGTTATGTTTATTGGCGGGGCATGCGGTTCATTGGTGGCTACCGGGTTATGGGAGGCAACGCATAGCTGGACACTGATCTCCTCAGCGGGAGCCGGGCTGGTGATGATGGGATTATTAACAGCCGTGAGACGTCAAACTTCAGGTCGCCATTCGGGCACATAGCGCCAGAGCGTGTCTGACATCCGTCGCGCTGTCTGAGCCATCGACATCATGTAAAACGTTTTCTATTAACTGGTTAGCCGCCAATTGTTCTCCGGCTTCCACCAGCAACGTTGCCAGTGAATAAGCAATACGCAGGGACCAACCATGTGCCTGTTGCTGTCGTGCCTTGTTCAGCGCCAGCTCTAACAACGGGCGTTGCTGCTGCGGAGGTAACTGCGCGGCGGAAAGACGCATCAACTCAGGCGCGCACCAGTTTTCATGATCCAGCCTGGCGGTTTGCTGCGATATCCCGATATCAATTTCTGAGAGCAACGGGGAATATTGCCAGTCTAATCCCATCGCACGCAGCGAACTAAACAGTGTACTTTGACCCACGTCGGCATGGCTGAACCGTTTTGCCCAGACAAGAAACAACTCGCCATAGGTCTTCCAGAAATACAAATCATGCTTTTCTGCCAGAAAAATAAGCCAGTTTGCGGCCTTTACAACCCAACGCGGATGGCGATCAAGCGCGGCTGTCATACAGGCACCTTCAGCCAGCGCGCAGCAAAGCGAGCAGGCATGCTGTAAACGCGCGGCTTTTTTCACACCGCGCCATGCCATCTGTTTCGCGGCCTGATACTCCCCCTGTACCCAGAGCAAGCGAGACAGAAAAGCCATACCAGCACTCTGTTGATCAAGACCGAAACGAAAAGAGTGGCTTACGCTCTCCCGATCGTACCAGGCCAGCGATTGCAGCAGGTAATTGCGGCCGACAGCATGCTGCCCTAAAAAATGCAGTGAAACGCCGAGAAGACGTAGCCCGGTAGCCTGCGCCTCCGCGTCTTTGATGGCGAGCGCGAGATCATACAGCGACTGCGCATGCTGAAGCGATGTATTCAGCTCGCCCGTGCGCAAGCAATACAACCATAACCCGTAATGCGCCTGCAAACGTATCTCTTTGTCGTCGAGCTTTTCTGCCAGTGTCAGTGCGGTTTGCCAGGCTAAATGGGTTTCAGATGTCGGGCCTTTTGCCCAGGTTGATGCCTTACCCGCTGCGGCACAGAGATGCATTCTCTGGCGTAACGTTAAAACGACCTGCGAGCTATTTTCATATAACAGAGGAGAGATATGACGCTGACATTCATCATAGAGGGAATATTCAATCCAGAAAGGCGTCATAGCCTGTAAGATCGCCAGCCCTGTAGAGGAATCGCGCCCCTCGGTTAATGTTTGCTGTAAAACACTGCGCAAATCATTAAGGATGTGACGATAACGCTCCCGCCACTGTTCCGTCGGCAGCACCAGCCAGTCAGCCTGGGCCTGTTCCACCAGGGCTTTATAATAATCGGCGAAACGGAGAGAAAGTTCTTCATATTCATCATGTTGCCTGAGTTTATTGCAGGCGAACTGGCGCATGGTTTCCAGCAGGCGAAAACGGGTTACCGGCACCTGGCTACTGACCTGAATCAGTGAAAGTGCGAGCAACCGCTGCACATCGTCAATCACCTGCCAGTAATGCTTGTCCCTGGCCACCAGAAAATCAGTGACGGATTGCATACTGAACGTGTCGGTGAAGATGCCCAGCGTTCTGAATAACCGCTGTTCGCGCGCGTTGAGTAACTGATAAGTCCATTCCAGCGTCGTCACTATTTTCTGGTGTCTGGGAACCAGTGCGCTGTGCGTATTGCTCAATAGCTGGAAACGGTCCTCCAGTCGGCTATAGATCTCGCTGACGCTCATTACTGGTAGACGGGAGGCTGCAAGTTCAATGGCCAACGGCAAGCCATCAAGATGACGGCATAATTTGCCAATCAGCGACAATTCACTGTCAGAGGGATGAAAATCATGTCGGTTGGCCTGTACACGCTCGATAAAGAGACGGACGCTGGCAAAAGAGAGTAGCGTTTGCTTATCGCTGTCTGTCTGTTCAGGAATTTGTAATGGCGGTAATAAATATTGTTGCTCGCCAGCAATCTGTAATGCTACCTGACTGGTCAACAACAGCCTGCTATGGGGAGCCACGTGCAACAGCGAGGTTATCACCGGTTCCAGTTCATTAAGTAAATGTTCGCAGTTATCAACCAGCAGTAAACAGCGGCGTCGCGCAAGCTGTTGCCGTAAATCGGCATCATGATGCAGGCTAACTAATGGAAGATGTAGCGCCTGAGAAAACACAGATAACAAGCTGGAGGCTTCGGTGATATGCGCCAGTTCAACCACGCAAGTTCCCTCCGGAAAATGCGTGCGCATAAGATTGACGACTTCCCACGCCAGACGCGTTTTCCCCACGCCCCCGGAACCTGTAATCGTGACCAGAGGGTGGTGATTTAATAACGTACAGACGTCCTGCACAGCCTGGTCCCGCCCTAAAATCGACGTCAGAAAAGGGGTAACAACTGGCTCGGGTAGCTCTGGTTTCGCAGGCGTTTGCAGCGGTGCACTATTGATATTTAAGCGGTAACCACAACCAAATTCGGTGACAAGTAGATGCCGATCGTGACCCAGAATGCGGCGTATAGCGGAGATTTGCGCCTGAAGATTATTTTCTTCGACAATTTCATTTCCCCACACCTGAACAAGTAAAGCCTCTTTACTTACCGCTTTACCTCCAGCCCGCAGCAGCACAACCAGGACATCAAACGCTCTGGCAGAAATTCTTACAGGCTTACCCCGGTGCAACAAAATTCTCAGTTGGGGCCAGATTTGCCATTCGGCAAAGTGCATCTCATCGGTTGTTATCATGGTGTTGAGATCTTCTGTTTTTGACCATCCGGATGCACTGCGCGCAGAGAAAGCCATCTTTAACGGAAGTCATTATCAGCATCGGGTTATGCAGTGAGTGTGCTTTCCGGCCTGTATTTCACCGGCGCCATCCGGAACCGCGTATAAAAAGAACCACGGCCTCACTGTAACATAGCCTTCAATCGCTATGGGTCTAACAGGCACCTCAGAGACATTTTAGAGGGCGTATCTTCAGCAACACCCCGGAGAGTTTTATTGAGGATTACACTGGGATAATTGATAACAGTAAGCGCCGACACCACTCCGGCTACCTGATATCACCGGCAGAATATGAACGCCGGGCTCCGGGGAAGTCCAGGTTTTCAAAAACTGAAACAGAGCAATTTAGGACGTGCTGTAATTACATCTTTCTGAAAGAGTGAGTCTATCTGTTTTAGTTTCGCGTACCTCGTTTTCGTTTCCCAAACAGAACTCATTCAAGAGCCTTAAGGAATATCTGAGGTGATAACTGTTTCAGTGATACTGCCACTGTAACGCCTGAAAGCGGCAGGTTGACGGCTATTCTCAAGAAAGTAAATTAAGCCCAATAATATTCAGCAGCAACTCATCTCCGGCACCTTTATTTGATGAAATTCAGGTGACCATCTTCAGAAAACACACCGATAAAGATCCAGTCTGCTATGTAATAAAATAGTCGATAATGTCACAACATTTCTGACACACCCATTGACTGAAACCCTGCAACACTCTATATAATTCTGGAACAGAACAAGAGCAATAAATATAAAACATAATTCTTTATTTTGTATGCTTACAACCTCACCCTAAAGAGTACAAATATGTTTTACATATCAGAACTTCCTCTTTCTGAAATTTGAGTACATCATGAAGTATCTTTTAAAATTTCGTACAGTCATTAACCTCATTAAAGTCTTAAGGGACATTTTTTTGTTTCTGATATAATACAAAGTAAATAATTGATATTTTACACTGGAAGTGTCAAATTTGGATTTGTGTTTCCTGTAGAAATTTAAATAACCGGAAAATTTTCTACCAGAACACGTTATACGAACCTCACCATGATTGACGTAAAGGATTTGTGTAATATTTTCCAATTTAAACGGAGAGCCATATACTTCTGCGAGGCGATAAAAAGCGTCATAATCTTGAGCCGCAGTCAATTCTGTATCGAATAGCACTTCCTGCATACGACTCGTTACTGTAAATACCTGATTACCAATAACATTCTTCTTATCAAATAGACTTTTTTTGTAATTGGGTTTGGGGTAGATCTTTAGATCATCAATGCTGTCATAGCTGGCACTTTCACACAAATAGTCTCCTGCATATAAAAAACCGTGATAGTTAAGTTTATATCGGTATGAAAGAAAAGATGACAATCGCGATGAAAGCCACTCGTCATCGTCGTCAAGACCGGTTATAAAGTCCCCTTTAGCAAGACGGATTGCCTGGTTTCTTACAGCACATGCTCCCGAGTTGTATTCATTTCTAATATAAATAATACGTGGATCATTAAGGTCGGATATAAACTTTTGCAGCAACTTAAACGATGATGAGAAATCATCAACGATAATGAGTTCCCAGTGTTCATAGTCCTGCTTTAACACAGAGTAAATAGCTCTAATGGTCAGTTTTTCCCGGTTCCATGTCGGCATATAGATAGAGATCAGTGGTCGTGCTGAAAGAGTATCAGATGCAAGATCATCTCGCTCAGAGATGGCGCCAGTGAAACTTGCTTTATCAAAATCACTCCCGGAAAAATCCACGCATGTACAGTCTGAATAATTAAAGTTAGCGCCCTGCATTTTACAGTTACTCAGATTCACACCCCTTAGATTACTGTAAGAAAAGTCAGTATCACGAATATCACTAAAAGATAAATCACTACCTGATAAATTAATATCCCGCAAATTAAGCCTCCGTAAGTCCATAAACCGAAGATCTGCGCCTGGCAGATCTGATTTATTATGTAGTTTTTTAATTGCAGCATGCTGATGTTTAAGAAATTTTCTTTCGATATTCGTTTTACTGTTCATTCTAAATAGTGACTTCTAAGATAAACACGTCTTAAGTTAATCACCCTGTTATTCCCCCGGCAATCCCAAATTTTCACTTTCAGAAATATATCAATACATTTATTAACGATACGTAATTTTTGTTTATGTTTTCCTGAAAATCTGGCTACCTGACCCCACATATCCTTTAGCTTGAGAAGCGCAACGACTCTGTCAGTAGAGTACTGTCCAGAGCAGTGAGCTCGTCCTGATGTAAGTAGACCATTCTTAGTTCCATGCACTTTTTGAGATCCCGAACCTTTGATGTTCCAGGCGGTATTCCTCCAGTATCATGTTATTCAGTGATTCGTGCGGGCGTTCATTGTTGTATTCTGTCCCCCCATTCCGTCATCTCCCGCACTTCATTCAGGGTTCTGAACAGATAAAAATCGAGTATTTCTATACTGATACGTTCGGTTAAAGCGTTCTATAAAAGCATTCAGAGTGGATTTCTCCAGCCGAATAAATTCCAGCTTTACCGCATATGCATCTCTGCTCATTCAGCCAGCGTCGGAGAAATAAACTCCGGGTCATTATCCATACGAAGCGATGACGAAATATCCATGGTTGGCCGCGCTGCTGTCGAGTACTCGGACCACTGGTTTCAGATCCAGCTTCGACCGACAACGCCTCTCGATTAAGGTCAGCGATGATCTGATGCTCAGTAAAACGGGCTTTACGCATAGCGATCTCCTTCGCTGGCAAATTGAATATGTCGGAAGATCTCTAAAAGTGAATGGTTCGTTTTAGCGGGATACTTACAGTTACTCCGGGTGACAATCTGATTTGTTGTCACAGCATTTCGCGCGAAGAGCTGATGCGTCTTCTTGAAACAGGCCGAACTGGGTACGCCGGTAAGCCCTTGATAAAAGAAGAATGCGTCAGGTTTACGGACGATTAACCCTGCACAGATATCATCTTCTGGAGCCCTGGGCCTCCCAGGCTGGCAGAAAAATAACCGTTCAGGTACCGGAGCCACACGATTATCACATCAGAGTGATAACTATTAGACTTCCGTTATTTCTATTGATGCATTATCGCTACGGGCGGTAAGGGGTTTTGATTGAAGAAGATATATTAATCTCGCTGTCCATCAATGTTGCAGTGCAACCTGGAAATATATGTATTACGTAGCGGCTCATTTGAGCCGCATTACAAATTAAAGCCCTTTTAAAAGGCTTCTAGTTAATACTCCAGTAATCTACAACATCATTGCGGTTAAAGGTTATATAAAGGCGGTTTCCGTGTATCTCAGTATTTCCACTGCGTTTGTCTGAAAGCTTACCGGCTGTTGATGATGCTTCGCTGGCTGTGTTGGCCATGCCCAGTGCACTGCTAACAGCCCCCGCTCCCGGTATGTAGCCCGCCAGAGAAGATACACTGCTGTAGTCAGCATTTTTATGATAAACCCACGTAGTGCCATTTGAAGATTTTTCATTATCATCAGGAACGCCATAAAGTTGCTGTACCTGAGCTTTTGTCGTTTTACCCTCAACAATATGTGATTGAACATATGAAGCACTGAATTTATCTTCTCCTCCCCCCATAGATGAGCATGCGCTCAACAAAATAGCGGAAACAACAACAAGACATTTTAGGCTGCTATTCATTTGTAACCTCATTGTTAGTTTTGTGTAAAGTTTCTGCTTTCTATTACCATGAGTTTCAAAGACAGGCAACAAATTCTGTTGAATAACAATAGAAATGCAGGGGAAATAAATATCCCTGAAATCTTCCCTGGCAACTTAATTCTTTGTTTTATTTGGAAACCCATGCTCATTAAGTCTTAATTTCTGAATTAAGAATAGTTAAAGGTAACTAAACTATAAGCGATTAAAATTGTCAGGATTTGTTGAAAGACATTTGCAATTGAATCGCCACGGATAATCTGGACACTTCCGAGCCGTTGATAATACTGGTTTTCATATTCTGTCGGTGACATCTGATCGCTAGAACCATGCCGACGCTTACTGTTATAAAATATTTCGATGTAATCAAAAATATCGCTGCGGGCTTCTTCCCGCGTTCCGTAGATCTTTTTCTTTATCCGTTCGCGTTTCAACAACTGGAAAAAGCTTTCTACACTGCGTTGTCGTGGCAGTTACCGCGACGGCTCATGCTACCCGCAGGTCGTGTGATTCCAGGAACGACTTCCACTCATGGCTTGTGTACTGACTGCCCTGATCCGAATGAACCAGTGCCTATTTTTGGGGATTACGCCGCCATACAGCCATCAGCAGTGCGTCCAGGACCATGTCCTTTGTCATCCGGGATTGCATTGACCAGCCGATAATTTTGCGTGAGAACAGATCAACAACCACGGCAAGATACAGCCAGCCTTCGTGTGTTCTGATGTAGGTTATGTCCGTTACCCAACGCTCATCCGGGGCATCCGGATTGAACTGTCGCTGGAACTTGTTAGGCGACACGATACCGGCCTCGCCTTTACGTGCCCGCGGGCTCCGGTATCCAACCTGAGCCTTTATCCCGACATGTTTCATCATGTCGCCAGACTCTGTTGACTCCGCACTGTTGCCCGCAGTCCCGCAGATCCAGATGGATCTTGCGATAACCATAGACGCATCCCGATTCCAGCCAGAATTGTTTAATCTGTCCTGTCAGTCTCAGATCTACCTGATGGTGTTGTCAATGCGGCTGCTGAAGCCAGGCGTAAAAGCCACTGGGATGAACATCCAACACCCGACAGAGCATACGGACAGGCCAGCAACGGGTGTTGTCACGGATAAAGGCGTACCTCAGTCGGACAGCTTTGCGAAGTACGCCGCGGCTTTTTTTAATATGTCCCGTTTGTCGGTAACCCGCTTCAACTCTTTCCGGAGCCGTCGGATCTCGGCCTGAGCATCTGACTGGACTTTATTGGTGGAAGAATCCGGGCCATATGCCTTTATTCAGGCATAAAGGCTGTGGGTGGTAATACCGAGCGTGTTGCAACGCCGGAAACAGAATGACCACGATCAACGACCTGTTTGACTGCTTCAATTTTAAATTCTTCGGGATAACGCTTACCACTCATGGGTACCTCGCTTTAAGTCATCTTAAATCACTCTGAGGTGTCTGTTAAACCCGTAACGATTCAAAAATCCCAGCCGCCAGGTCTGAGATTTCCAGTTCACTAGCAACTTAACACCAGAGGGCTGACGGAAGATAAAACATCAATAACTTCATTTGACGTAGCAATCAGATAGTGAATTATCTCCTCACCGTCATGTATACCAGCACTTTGTTCGGTAAACCATTTCAGATAGACAGAGTTACCCACGGTATAAATGCCCGTTAACATTTCGCCATTTTGTTCTTCCTGCATTTTTAATAAGTCACCTTCATCAGTCAGTCTGAATGAGTGAATCCAATCAAATACAATTTTAAAATTATTCGCCACGCTCGCGTTATTGGAAGTTAAAACTAACTCAAGCGCTCCTGTCGTATATCCGATACCGACTAACTGACTGTTATGTAATGAATACTCGTTAAATTCAATTTTTACTAATTTTTCAGTCATATACACTCACTCACCATATCTAAATTTAATTCTGTTTTTACCTGATTGTATCTCTAATGTTGGTCTCTCATCAGTACTACGCTCACGCACAATTACCGTCCGCCCATCAGGTAATTTTCCGACTCTACCACCTGGAATGTCTTTAACCTCACTGGGTGATAAAGCATCAAATTCTTTATTTGCCGAATCCATCCCTCCAGTTCGTTCAAACAGTTTTGAACGCCCTGTAGTTTCTTGTCCTTTTGACGATGTTGATGTCAGATCTTCCACAGTGATACTTTGGCGTTCGTTGTTCCGCGCATTCTCCTCATCTTCCGGCCCATGACCTCCCGGCGTTCCTGAACCTGCACCGCCCAGCGCTGCTTTTTCCTCATCCGTCAGGTTTCCTGCGACATTCGGTTTCGACTCCTGCGCCTCATTATCCGACGAGCACGCACGCCCAAATGTGCATTGGGTGGCTTTATCGATGGCCTGACCCAGTTCATTCAATTTCTTTGTTAACCCCGATGCAGCGTCTTCTTTCGCTTTTGCTATCGCCACATCGCCTGGAGTGACACCATACGGAACAGGCCGTTCCTTATCACTCATCGCTTTGTGTTAAAACGTGTTTTTCAGGTCTGTGGCGCTGCAACCGCATTTGCACCACTGTCTCTCACCAGAGTACCCGTCGCCGCCTCTGGCGCGTGCCGATCTCGCCGATCATCTGTGCGGTCTCCAACTGCCGTTGTTTTTTGCTTATCGAAAATCTGATCAATACTGCCCTTTGACAGCGTCGGCGACTTGGCACATCGGCATCGTATATTTCGTTGAAGGTGCTGACGATTTCGCGGGTTATCATGCCCTTGGCATAGAGAGATAAAATCTGGCTGTCCATCTGCGTGATGCGAGTCCAGTTCTTCTTAATCAGCTGAGGCTCGAAGGTATTTTCACGGTCACGTGGCGTAATCAATTCAATCTCACCGTCATCGCACAGCAACGTCTTTGATGAGTAGTCATTGCGGGTGTTTGGGCCTGTTTTAGGCGCATTTTTTTCATGCCATGGATGATCAGTCAGCTCCGCATTGAGCACCGTTTCGACGGTTACTTTCGCCAGCATATGGGAAAACTGGTTGAGGTCGGTTTCGGTTTTAAGGCCTTTAGCCCGTTCTGCCACAAGGGCTTTGAGTTTCTTGTCGTCCACAATTTGCCTGTCTCCGTTGTGGGAGAGAACATATCAAAAACAGGCAATTACACAATTTAAATTACAGGCTCGAACGCTCTCTCTGTTTAGCTATAAATGTAAAGATCTATATCGATCTCTGCCCCTATACTGCTAATAAAACTCAAACTATCTGAGGAAAAATGCATTGCTGGTTTTTCTCCATTTTCAATTTTCACTATAAATGAGAAAACAAAATTGACATCCAATGAAGACTTAATATCACAAAGTGGTTTTACTTTATCATATATTAAATTGATAAGATGATAAAGTTGATCATTGAGATCTAATGAAACTTCCTCCTTAGTGCAAATTTTCCAGCTAGTTTCAATGCTTGGCCGTTTTTTTCCGTCAGGAATAATACCTTTCATCTTGGTTTCAGTCGGTGAAACACCCAAGCGAATAGTAATATCTTCCACATCGAATTTATCTCCATAAATAGAAAAATATGCCATTACAGTTGTTCTATTCATTACACCCACCTATTTGATATATTCACCAGTTGCAATACCATCACCTTTACCACCTTTCCTAAATATCCACAATTCGCCACTATCTTTATTTATGTAGATATCATAGTTCGAATTTTTACCATCCCCCAAAAATTCTTCTTTCAACTTATGGGCATCAATACCATTTCTTTTCAGATATTTATCATCAGCCATTTTAATATTAGAAGGTTTATCTTCATTCTGGTTCTTAGGATCATTTTCAGGTGGTGGTGTCCCCGTTCCTGAACCAGCCCCACCATATTCAGCCTTTTCCTCATCCGTCAGGTTTCCTGCGACATTTGGTTTCGATTCCTCATCCGGATCATCCGAGGAACACGCACGCCCAAATGTGCACTGTGTGGCTTTATCGATGGCCTGACCCAGTTCCTTCAGTTTCTTCGCTAACCCCGATGCAGCATCTTCTTTCGCTTTTGCTATCACCACATCGCCCGGAGTGACGCCATACGGAAGAGGCCGTTCCTCATCACTCATCTCGTTGTTTTCTGCGGCATTCTTCCCGGCCTGAGCAGCTGTAGTAGTACCAGCCGAATTACCGCTCGCCAGGTTACCAGCCAGCCCTGACGCCAGCGTGGAGAGGTTGCTGATCAGCTGTTTATCGCTTTCACTCAGATCTCTGTTGCTCTTACCGGGGAACAGTTGATCTTTGATGATCTGTGCAGTCAGTTCACCCGTTGCACCTCCGGCTGCACCTGCTGCTGCATCTTTTCCCTGAAGCGCAGCAGCTACTCCGCCGAGGATCGCGTGAGCAATCGCTTTTGCCTCAGTATTATCATTAATACCCAGATTATGCCCGATGATATGCGCCAGCTCCGGAGCTGATGCCCCGGCCAGTGCGCCAGCCAGATTACCGCCACCTGCCAGCGCTGTCAGTGCGCCGGTTGCCGCCTGAATTCCACGTTGAACCACACCGCCCGTGCCGTAGAATGACGAGGCGTTGTTATACGCGCGTTCTGCCACAGAGTCGTCAGTGACAGGCTTTCCTTCCGCAGCCAGTTGCTGACTCGCTTCTTCCAGCGCTGCCGGATCTTTCGCGGCTTTACGTCCGGCCAGATCACCCTGAGCTCTTGCCACATCCGCAGCCTGTAAACCCACTTCGCCGATCAACTGAATTTCCTGCAGCCGTTTCTGCTCTTTCTCCTTGTCGAAGATTTGGCTGATGCTGCCGTTGGCGTGTTCCGTATCGCGACTGAGGTCGGCGACATCCTGTTTCTGGTTGTCCTTGTCGCGGAGAGTGAGGGTACCGTTCGCGATGGCGGCCTGGGTCGTGCCCTCTTCATGGCCTTTATTGCCGCCTCCTGCAAGCAGGGTGTTCGCCGCATTGCTGGCAAACTGCCCGGCAATGTTGCCTCCGGTATTAAACGAGCCACCCGCATGCTGGGTTTTAAAATCCGCTTCATTGTGGATATCGCTGAAGCCGAGCGTCCCGGTGTCCAGACTGTTTTTATCCGTCGTGGCGGTGGACGCAATCACTGCGCCATCAAGCTGGGTATGATTGCCCACCGTGATATCGAAGCCACCATCTCCGGCATAAAGCCCGGTCTGTTCCGCTACCGAATCGAAACGACTCTTCATCTTGTCCTGGCTGACATTTACATAAGCCGAGCCGGACATGGAACCGAAGGTGAAACTGCCTCCTGCGGCCACGCTGGTCTGTTTACTGTCGTAGTCGTTACTGTCCTGCTGACTGCGCATCAGCAGATCATGACCCACGTCAGCAACAATTTTATTGCCGTTAACCAGTGCGCCATCGAGTACGGTGTCATTACCGCTTTTGATGGTGACAGTTTTGCCGCTGTCTATCGTGGTTTCAGTCCAGTCGGTACCGTTGCCTTTGTCCTTGCCGTTCGCCGCATTGACGCTGGCGAAAACGCTGATTCCCCAGCCACCGCTGCCGACACCGATGCCCACACCGACGCCACCGCCACTGCTGCTGTTCTTGCCTGTGGTCTGCTGCGTATTGGCTGCACCTGCCAGCAGGATGTCGTTCTTCGCATCCAGCAGCGCGTCGCCGCCTGATTTCAGTTGGCTTCCGGCAATCACGATATCGCCGCTGTTCGGGCCGTTATTTTTGCCGTTGGCAGTAATGGAGAGATTGTTACCTGCGCTCAGAGCGCTGCCCGAGACAGCATCACTCCGGGCATGCTGCTCCGACTTCGATTTTTGCGTGGTGAGTGATGCACTGATACCAATAGCGTTGGTGCTTGGGTTATCGGTATTTCCGCTATTAGCAGCATCAAGAGCAACAGCCTGCCCGGCCTGCACACCGGAGAGAACGGATTTGGTGGCCTGCAACGCCGCTAACCGGCCGTCACTTTCGTGCTTCGCGTCCTGTGCGGAGTTTACAGCATTGTTGATAGCCCCACCCACCGCGCCGGACAACGCAATTGTCAGACCGCTGCTTTTCTGCTCGAAGGTCTGGTCGGTGGTGCGTTTGTCATGACCCGGATCGACCACCACGCTGTCGCCTTTCAGGGCGAGGTCTTTTTTGGCGATCACGTCAGAACCGCCAATATGCAGCGCGTCGCCTGCCGAAATCGTCACATCCCCGCCATTGCTGCCGACAGTGCTCATGCTCTGGCTCTGGGTGGTGCCTTTCTCTTTCAGATCCTGTTTGGTTTTACTGCTGCCGATGGTAAAACCGATGCCGCCGGAGCCCATCAGGCCGCTTTTTTTCTTCTCTTTAAATTGCCAGTTCGAGTCGGTGTTGGTGGCGGCTGTAATATCCACGTTATGCGCCGCACTGAGCGTCACGTCACCGTCGCCCACCACGGCAGAGCCTTTCACCAGCAGGTCATTACCGGATTTCACCGTCACGTTATCGCCGCTCAGCAGGGTGCCGGATTCACGCGTGGCACTCTGCTCGGAGATGGTGTGGGTGGTGGTTTTTTTCAGGAAACCTTTTTTGGTTTTGGTCTCTTCCTTGTAGTGGTAATCGCTCTCAGTGGCGGTCGTCAGGTTCACATCGCGCCCGGCCAGCACGCCGATATCGCCTTTCGCCGTCACCTGCGCCGCTTCGGCATTCATATCGCGCCCGGCGATAATCGTGGTGTCGGTGCCGCTGGCAATCTCGGTGCCCTGCTGGCGGACCTGCTCGTTAATGACCGTTTTCTTGCTGGCTTTGTAGCTGTCGCCCTGGGTGGTGGCTTCCGCCAGCAGATTGACATCGCGCCCTGCCTGCATGCCGACCTGCTGCTCTGCCGCCAGCCCGGCGGCCTGCGAATTGATGTCCCGGCCTGCCGTCAACAACAGATTGTCGCCGGCACTGACCGTGGTGCGATCGACGCCGGTGCTGTGGTTTTCACTTTTGCCGCTGCGGCTGGCGTTGCTGGTCTGCTGCGCGTCGAGGTTCAGATCGTTGCCTGCCGACAACTTTGCCGATTTCCCGGCGCTGACATTGCTGGCGCTGAGCGTCAGATCGTTGCCCGCCTGCATCGCCAGATTGCCGCCTGCGGTGATGCTGCTGCCCTGGTAACCGACGGTGGAGCGGCTGGTATCCGTGAGATTGCGGAATCCGGACTGGCTGTAAGCCTCATTTTTCTGGATGGCGTTAACGGCGATATTGCCGCCAGCGTCCATCAACAGCGCGCCACCCGCTGAGGCCGTCGCGCCGGTAAAGGTGATGTCCTTGTCAGCCACCAGCGACAGGCCATCCGTCGCGGTAATGCTGGCAATGCTGCCCAGCGTGGTGTCCCTGATACCGACCGAACCCGATTTATTCTTCGTGTTGAGCGCAAATTGATCGGCCAGCGTCAGGTTGTTGATGCTGCCCTCCACGCTCTCCAGCGCCACGGTTTTACCGCTGATGGTGGAGCTGATGTTGCTGATATCGCCAATGGCGCTGAGATCAACATTGCCGCCCGCTTTCAGCAGCGCATCGTTGCTGTTGGTTATTTGCCCGCTGCTGTTGACGCTGAGATCGTTACGCGCCAGCAGTGTGCTGCCGCTGTTGGTGACATTGCCACCGTCAAGGCTGACGTTATTCCCGGCGATCACGCTGCCGTTGTTCACCGCGACGTCTTTTGGCGACAGGTAGAGTTTGGGGATCATCACCGTCTCGCCGTTAATCGTTGCACTCTCCCACCACAAAATACTGTGGTCGAGAGAAGCGATTTGCTCAGCGGTGAGCGCCACGCCGAACGACAGCCCGAGCGACTGCTGCGCGCTGGCGGCGTTATCCATCAGATACTGCATTTGCGCGAGATCGGAACCCATACCGTTCAGGTAGCGGCTGCCGGTCTGGTTCAGCAGCACATTGCTGACATAACGCGTGTCGAACGCCGCATCGCCGAGGAACCGGTAGTCATAATCGGGGTTCAGGTTGAGGCGGCCTGACATATACGACGAACCGAGGAACTGGGTCTCACTGGTATACGTCGGACTGGTTTCGCGCGGCGCGGCGGTCGGGGTGATGCCAAGTAACTTATTCAGATCGCCGAACAGTGCCGGATCAAGCTGCCCCAGGCCGTCGAGTTTCGGGTTCACGGTGATGAGGTACGGGCTTTTCGGGTTATCCGTGACCACAAAATAACCGTTATTGCCGGTCGGCAGCGGGTAAGCGCTGGTATCGACGGTTTTGCCCTGCTGCGGTGTCGTGCCGGTGTTTTTCAGCGCTGCCGTGGTCACGCCTGCGCTGGCCAGACTGCCGGTATTGCCCAGACTGGCATTGTCTTTTTGCTGGCTGCCCGGCGTTGCCAGCGCCGCGCCGGATGCCGCGCCGTTATCGAGCCCGCTGCCGCCGTTAATCTGTTGCAGCGCATTTTGCAGTTGATCCTGCCACTGCGGGGAGTTCACCGCGACCGGCCCTGCGGCCAGCGCCTGTTTCGCCACGCTACCGCCGATACCCTGATTGCTCAGGGTATTCAGTGACGGGGCTGTGATGGTTCCTGTAACACCACCAGTGTGAGCCGTGGTGTTTGTATTACTGATATTGTTGCTGAAACTGGCACTGACATCCCCCCCGGCCTGAATGACCGCGCGGTAATTTTCTCCCGCCGTAAAAGCAGATTCATGCCCCACCAACTGGAAAGGAATAGTGTTATCTTTAACGGTGGGATGCAGTGAGCTGTTCGCCGGGTCAATCGTTGCTGTTGTCGGTTTATTACTCGTACCATATTGATAAACAACGTAATCATAGCTCGTCCCTGCCTGCCAGCTCTGGTTATTCAACTGGCTGCCAGACAGCGCAATATTACCACTGGCAAGAATGTTACTGGCCTGATTGTCGAGGTTGTTTGCCTGTAATTGCAGATTTCTTGCTGAAGAAATACGCGCTGCACCACCGTTTGCCACAACATTCACATCCGTTTGTGAAAGTGCGAACTTCTGGGTGGTGTACTCCCTGAAGGGGGCGTAATGGTAAGTTGTAACGTGGTTGTAGTTACACGCACCGTGACCATTGCATGAACCGACCTGAATGACAGCCTCTGTAGTGTAATAACCCCATGTCCCGTCAGGCATCAGCGTGTAAGGGAGATCCAGCGTGGCATTACCTAACCCTGATATGGCCGTATTCTGGGTTGTTGCTTGCGTGACACTCAGACCATCGCGGGTGTTCAGCAGATGCCCGGTCTTAATGGTGATATCGCCATTTCGCGTTTCGATACTGCCGGAGGTGTTGATCACCTCGCTGTTGGCATTTCCCGCCGCGTCGCGTTGCAGCACCAGATTGTTACCCGCCAGCATATCGCCGCGCTGGTTGGTGATGCTGCTGGCATACAGCGCCAGGTTGTTCGCCGCATACAGCAGCGCGGTGTTGATGATGGCGCCCGGCGCGTTCAGCGTCAGGCTGCCCAGTGTTCCGGCAAAGCCGTTCGCCGTAATCCCTCCCCGGCTCACCAGCGCCACATCGCCGCCGCCCTGAACCGCACTGTTGCCGTTCAGCACAATATTACTGCCGCTTAAGGTGCTGGCCCCGCTGCCGGTGGTGATTTGACCGTTGTTGGTCAACTGGCCACCCGCGCTGAGATTCACCGCCTGGCCCTGCATTACGCTCTGGTTATCGATCGCCCCGTTGCCGGAAACAGTCAGGGTTTTGCCCGCCGCCAGCGTGGTTTTGCCGGTAAAGGCATTCGCCAGTTGCAGCGTCAGGTTGCCGAGCGCCACCACCTGCCCCAGCGCATCCAGCCCGGTCGCGCCGACAAACAGATCGCCGCCGCTGAACAGCCTGCCGCTGGCGGACTGATTCACCTGCGCGGCATTCAGCGCCAGCTGGTTTGTGCCAAGCAGCGTGCCGTTGTTGGTGAGCTGGCGGTAATTCAGCGTCAGGTTATCCGCCTGCGTCGTCCCCTGATTAGTGAAGGTATCGCCGGTCAGCGTCATCTGCCCGGCCAGCAGCGTGCCGCTGCCGTTGTTGTTCGTCGCATTCAGTATCAGGTTGCTGGCCTGTAACCAGCCCGCGCCACTGTACTGCGGCGTGGTGAGCGTCAGTTTCCCGCCGGAAAGCAGTTTGCCGCTGTTAATCGCCTGCGTGATGGCGTCAATACGGGTCTCCCCCGCGCCCTGCAGCAGCCCGTCGTTAAGCAGTTGCGGCGCGGTCAGGGTCAGCGTGCCCGCGCTTACCGTTTGTGCGCCACTGCGGTTGGTCAGCGTCGTAGCGGCAAGCGTGACATCGCCGCCCTGTACGTTACCGGCGTTATCGAGCGACGCCGCCGTCAGGTTCAGCGCCCCGTTACTGGCAAGCGAGCCGCCGCTCTGCTGGGTGACATCCCCGCTCAGCGTGGCGGTCAGGCCGTCGCTGCCGCTGATGGCTCCGCTGTTATTCAGCGTCCCGCCGTTAAGCGTCAGGTTTTTCGCCGCCCACTGCCCGTTGTTGGTCAGCGATAAGGCCTGCAGCGCGGCCGTGCCCATGGCGGTGATTTTGCTGCCTGCGGCGGAATTCAGGTCGCCGGTAAGCCGGAAGTTCAGCGAACCGGCGCTCTGCACGGCACCGCTGTTATCCAGCGACTGCGCCGCCAGCAGGATGCTGTTGCCCTGCCAGATCCCGCTGTTATTCACCGTACCGGCAGTGATATCCAGCGCGCCCTGCGTCAACAGCGAACCACTGTTGATCAGCGCCAGTTGCGGCGTTGCCATCGCCATCCGCGCCTGCAATGCCGCAGTTGCCTGGCGGTTATCCAGCGTCAGGCTGTTAAGCCCGGTGAGCGCACCGTTGTTGGTGATGCCCGCTTCGTGCGCCGTCAGTGTGTTGCCCTGTACGGTGCCGTTATTGATGAGCTGCTGCCCGCGCAGGGTGATGTCCCCGGCGCTTAACACCTGGCCGTCATTGTTCAGCGTCTGCGCAGCGAGTGTCATCGCCCCCTGGCTTTGCAGCGCGCCCGGCAGGTTCAGGGTGTTGCCGACAGTGGCCGTTAAATTGCCCTGGCTCAGCAAGGTGCCGCCAAGCGTCCAGTCATCCGCCGTCACGCTGACCAGCCCGCCCTGTAAGGTGCCCTGTGTGGACAGTTGCCCGGCGTTCAGTGTGAAATCGCCGCCGCTCAGCGTGCGCGAACCGCTGGCGGTGGTGAGGGTGTCCGCATTCAGCGTCAGGCCGTGCGTGCCCTGCCACAGCCCGCCATTGCTGAGCATGCGGGCGTCGAGCGCCAGCGTATCGCCGCTGATGCGCCCGTTGCCGGAGAGGCTGTCGGCGTGGATATCCGTTACGCCACCGCTGACCAGTTGACCGTTGTTGGTCACCGCACCGCTATGAATGCCGGTCAGGCCGTTCAGGCCATTGATGGTCCCGGTGTTATCCAGCGTGTCGCCACGCAGCGTGACCGCATCGCCCTGCACTGTTCCGTCGTTGTTCAGATTACCGTTGAGCGTCAGCCCGCCGCCGGAAAGCCAGCGTCCGCCCGCTGTGTTAGCGATGCTGTCCGCCGTGGCCTGCATCTGCTGCGTGCCCTGCATCAGCCCGCTGTTGGTGATGCGGGTGCCCGTCAGCGCCAGCGTGTCGGCAATGAGGTTACCGCTGCTGGCAAGCTCGTCCACCTGTAACGTGGCATGGTTATGCGCCAGCAGCGTCCCGCTGTTATCGAGGCTGCCGGTGGTGGCATCCAGCGCGCCGCTTTCCAGGCTGCCGCCGTTGATCAGCGTATTGCCGGTCAGCGTCAGGCCATCCTGTACGTACAGCAGCCCCTGATTGTTGAGGGTATCAAGATTCAGGTTCAGCCCGCTGCCGCTCACTAACTGGCCGTTGCCGCCATTAAGTAAATGTTGCGTGGCGATGGTCAGGCTGTCGTTCCCCTGCAGAATGCCGTTGCTGGCGATGTCCGGCGCGGTCACAGTGAAATCGCTGGCTGCCAGTTTACCGTCGTTGGTCAGTTGCGCGGCGCTGATGACGGCCCCGCCCTGGCTCAGCATCTGCCCCTGGTTATCAAGCGAATGGCCAAGCGTGGCGTTCAGGGAATCCTGCGCCTGCACCGTACCGCCGTTGCGCCAGTTGTCGGCAGTGGCGGTCAGATTGTGCCCCTGCATGCGTCCCTGATTGTCGAGCGTGGTGCCCTGTAATGTCAGGCTGCCGCCGCTGAGCATCTGGCCGTCAGCCGTGCCGGTAAAGGTGGTGCCCTGCCAGTTCAGCCCGTCAGTCCCCTGGATCAGGCCGCTGTTGCGTAAATCGCCGTGCAGCACCAGCACTTTCGCCATCAGCGTACCGCTGTTGTTGCTGCTGTCCGCGGTCATCGTCATCGCCTGCTGGCTGACCACGCTGCCCTGATTATCCAGCGTGCCGCTGACCGTGGCATTCAGCCCGTTCTGCCCGAGCGCCGTGCCGCTGTTCAGCCACTCACCGGTCGCCAGATCGAGCGTGCCGCCCTGCATCTGCCCGGCGTTGCTGAGACGATCGTTTTTCAGCGTGACCGCGCCGTTACTCAGCAGCAGGCCATTCTGCTGGTTGGTCAGTGTGCTGCCCGTGGCGGTCAGCAGGCTGGAGCCCTGCAGCGTACCGCTGTTGTTGATGTCGCTGCTGTTGAGCGTCAGGCTTTTCGCGGCCAGCAGGCCGCTGTTGATCAGCGCCTGCCCGCTGAGATCCAGTGAATTCCCGCCCGCCAGCGTCCCGCTGTTGCGGGTGTTCTGTGTCTGCAGTGTCAGGGCATCATTACCCTGCAGGGTTCCTGCGTTATCGAGGGTGTCTGCCGTCACGCCGGTGGTGTTTGCTGCCACCAGCCCATTGTTGTGAATGCTGTCTGCCGCGAGGGTTAACTGCCCGTCGGCCAGCAGACGGCCGTTGTTGCTCAGGCTGTGGTAATCGCTGAACAGGTTAACGCCATTCAGTTCGCCATCGCTGGTCAGCGCGTCACCGTGCAGATACAGGTCGCCATCGGTGGTGACAAGACCGCTGTTGTTCAGTTGCGGGATGGCAAGCGTCAGGTCTTTCGCAGAGTAGAGAGTGCCGCCGGCGAGGTTATCAAGCAGCCCGGTGTGCAGGTTCAGCGCCTGCGTGCCCTGTAACAGGCCGCTGTTGCTGATGTGGGTACTGCCAAGATCCAGCGTATCCGCCACCAGCGTACCGCTGTTGATGAGGCTTTCCGGTGCGCCAAGCGTAATACGGGTCGCCGCTGATTTACCGCCGTGACTCAGCGTTTTCGCCCCGACGCTGAGCGTCCCTTTCGCTGCCTGAGTACCGTTCAGCGTGGCATCACTGGCCGCCAGCGTCATATCGCCGCCGCTTTGCAGTTGCGCATTCTGCCGGGTCTGCATGCTTCCTGCGGTAACCGTCAGTGCGCCATCGGCATTCACCTGCCCGGCCAAATCCGCCGCACCCTGTACCGTCAGCATGACATCACCTTTGCCGGTAATGACAGAATCTGCCCCGCCGGTCAGCGTTCCGGCATCCACGCTCAGTGCGCCACTGGCGGCCAGCGTACCGTTGTTCTGCACGTTGTTGCCGGTAATCCCCAGCGTCTGTCCCTGCAACGTGCCGCTGTTATTCACTGTGCTGGCGCTGGCAATCAGCCCGCCTTTTGCTGCCACCGTTCCACGGTTATCCAGCTGAACAGCGGCGATCTGCGCGTTGCCGCCGGTAGTCAGTTGCCCCTGATGCGTGATGGTTTGCGCCTTCAGCGTGGCGTTCCCTGCGGCATTGGCCTGGGTGGAGGCATCACTGGTGAGCTGTTTCCCACTAAGTGACATGTCGCCGCCGCTGGTGAGTGAACTGCCTGCAAGGGTGGTGTTGCCCGCGCCGCTGAGCGTCAGTTTGCCGTCGGCGGCCAGCGTGGCGTGATCCAGCGCCACATCCTGCGCGGCCGTAACCGCGATATCGCCGCCCGCTTTGTGGCTGCCACTGAGGGTGACGCTGTCGCCTTTCGCCGTCAGCGAGCCGCTGGCAATGCTCTCTTTCACCACCATTTTGCCGTTCGCATCAAGCGTGATATCGCCCTGGCGTGCCGTCAGGTTGCCAAGGTTGACGCCGACGCCTTTCTCGGTGGACACGAGATGAATGCGGTTGGCATACATGCCGCCGAGCGCGCCGGTATCCACCGCCACCACCGGCGCTGCACCCTCGCCGGCAATCGCTGTCGCCTTACCGCTGGCATCCACCCGGTTGGCCCCGGTGGTCACGGTTAAGTCCTTCGCATGAATGGCGGCGTTCACTTCGGTGGCGCGGGAAATCAGCGCCAGCGCATCGCTGCCGCTGGCGTTCAGCCCCTGCCCTTCCACGGTGATGGTGCCTCTGGTCACTTCCAGTGCGGAGAGATTGCCCGCCGCATCGAATTGCGGTTTACCGGTAGTCAGGGTGGCGTTCGGCGTGTTGATAAACCCGCAGCCGTTACAGGTGATGCCGTACGGGTTGGCGACCATCACATTCGCCGCTTTGCCCGCCACTTCGGTATACCCCTGCAGCTGCGATCGGCTGCCGCCGGTCACTTCGTTGATAATGCCCTTCGCTTCCTGCCCGGCGCGCAGGTTCAGGTTGTTCTGGATAAGCCCGCCAAGCTGCGTCTGCGTCAGTTGCCCGGTGGCGTTATTGAGGATCAGCCCCTCTTTGCCGACGTTGTAGTCATGAAACTGGTTGTGCGAGATACCTGCCCCGTTCGGCGTGGCGATATTGACCACCGGCACGCCGTTGCCGGCTTTATCCATGCTGGCGCCGCCTGTCGGCGTGATGGCCGCAGCAAACGCGGGCGCTACCGGCTGCCAGACCAGCAGGCTGATAATCAGCCAGCTGACAGCACGCTGGGAAAAACGAACCGGTTTGTCAGTCTTCATCGTCCTGATCCTTAAAACGTGACAGCAACGCGCCAGTTAACACTGACATGATCGGGGCCGAGCCAGTCGGGGTAATGCAGCGGCGTGCCAACGGAGATCTGGCTGGCGAACCAGCGTCCGGCGCTGCCAAGCCCTGCTGACACGCCCCACAGCGTGCCGGAGGCGTAGCGATCGAGCCGGTCTTTTTCCAGCCAGCCGCCATCCACCGCCGCCGTGGCGCTGATCTGCCCCAACAGGGGCAACGTGAACAGCACGTAATTGAGTTCGTTACGCCAGTAACCGCCGTTGTCGCCGGAGAGATACTGCTCTTTAAAACCGCGTACGGAGCTTTCGCCGCCGAGCGTCAGGCGTTCGCTGCCGTAGAGCCTGTCCGGTGACCACTGCGCATACAGGCTGGTGAGCCAGACGATGTCGGCGCTGAACGGGCGCTGGAAGCTGGCGCTCAGGCTCCCTTTACGGAACTGCGCACGGGGTTCATCGCCACTTTTGCCTTCGTCGGTTTCGGCGTTAAACCACGGCATGCCGTGGCTGAATGTCGGGTTGAAGGTCGCCACGCCGCCCAGTACTTTCTGCGTATGGCTGATGCCCAGTTGCAGGCTGGAGAGATTGCGCGTGCTGCTGACCAGCGGCGCGTCGTTAAGCCAGTTGCGCGAGGAGCGCTGTGTGACGCCAGCGGTAAATGCGGTTTTGATATTGCCGTTGCGGAACACTACCCACGAACCGTTCAGGCGGTGCGTTCTGGTGTCACCGGTGGAGATCCACGGAAAGCCCTGATTGATAAGGGTGGTGCGGTAGTTGCTCCATGCATAGCTGTAGTCGAGCAGGCCGTAACCGTACGGCATGCTGAACCCGGCCTGAAAATTTTGCGCGTCATAGCCGGTGGCGAAATCGCTGCTGCGCCCGCCGCTCACCTGCCACTGTTCCGCCAGTCCCAGCAAATTACTGGCGGTCAGCGAACCATTTAACTGATCGTCACCGGTACTTTTCTGCCCGCTGTTATCCAGCGAAACCGAAGCACTTAACGGAAATTCAGGCGTGGCGGTTAAATTCACGCTGGAATAACCCGGCTCACTGTCGGGGACGATGTCGATCTGCACCGGTTCGCGCCGCAGACGATTTATTTGTTCCATCCCCTGTTCGATATCCCGCAGATTAAGGATTTTCCCTTCCAGACCGGGGAAAACCATTTTCAGCATGCGCGGCGATTCTCCCTCCAGGCGGATATGACGTAATTTTCCTTCCAGCACGACAATGCGTAATTCGCCGTGCGATAAATCCTGTTCGGTGAGAAAAGCGCGGCTGGTAATATATCCCCGGCTGATATACCAGTCGGAAATCGCGGCGGTCAGTTCGGTTATTTTCGCCATATTCAGGCACTGGTTCTGCCAGGGCGCAGTCAGTTTCTGCTGCGCTTTTTCGCTGATAAGCGTCACGCCGGAAAGGATGATGGTGTGAATATCAAAACAGGGGCCACCGGCCTGCGGGGCAGACGTACTCTGGCCTGAGCGTGGCAGCGTGGTGCTGCGCTCCAGTTCATCACGCTGCTGCTGGCTCTGACGAAGCAGCTGTTCCTGCTGTTGACGGACAGCGTCACGGTCTGCCGGAGATAATGGCGCCGCCTGTGCCGTAAACGCGAGTAATAAAAAAAGAGCCGAACTACGAATGTAATTCAACGGTGATGTCATCCCTGCCATAAAGCAAATTAATCAATAGGTGTATTTTAATTTTCTTTTTTAAGGATGTTACTAAAGACAAAAAATAACAACAATTAATACACCCGGAAAATAGCCATTACATTTGTGAGTTTGGCTTTGGGTGTGAATTTTATAGTGTGCTTATCCTGGCACGATGGATCCAATCTTAGCTATTCGTGCTATTTTCTCAAAAATATCCCGGAGAGAAACTGAACTTATATTTATTGTAAAGCCTCATATTGTCTCTGTTAATTATATCTTTCGGGCAGGTTTGAACAGAAGACTTAACAGGTGCCGGTTAGACTATGAAGGATCTCCTGAACCAGAGTGTAATCAGACCTGTTTTAGCTCCATTCACTTTTTGGAGCATGGTGAAATACGGATTCAGTCGGTATTTCTCCGGTGTAAGACAGCAGGTAAGGCCTCCTGATTACTGAAAAAGGGGGCTGATGTTGAAAATCTGACGCTATTCAGTTGAGAGGACAATCAGTCATAGCGTAGATTCTTAAGTCGCGTTTCTGGCGTACTTTTTCGGGTGGTTTGTTGCTGATTTACCGGGGATACGTCAGAAGCGCGCTCAGCCTGTTTTAGTGGTACGAACAGTCATCGGGATTAACTCCCCCGGATGACAGACGCCCCCACCTAAGGCCAAGGTTTTTCCTGCTGAGGGGCGAACTGGGTCTCCTCCCGGCGACCTTTTCGGCAGTTCCCTCTGCGACCATCTTATCTGGTCAGTTCATCCATCATGTGGACGTTGTTTTTGAACTGGGCGCTGATGATTTTGTATGACGCGCCTTGCTCAGCAAGCCTGGGCTGCGATTTTAGCTTCTGCACGTTCCAGGATGGAACCAGTAACACTGATGCTCTGAGCGAAGGTGCCGAAAGACATGATGGAAAGAGCGATAACTGCAACGAAAGCTTTGATGGATTTCACGGTCGTATTCCTCAGGTTATTTTGTTAGGAATAGGGCGTTGTTGCCCTGATGTGATAAATGACAGGACGGTCCATTGGTGATTAAAATCGAAACCATTTGCGGGAATATTTCAAAAAAATAGAACGAAGAATGCATGTGCCAAAGTCAGGTGTAAACCTGTGGTTTCAGGATGAAGCGCACCGATGGGCCATACAAAATACCCGGAGGTAATGTCTGCAAGCGAGGAACGGATGTTCACAATTAGCCCTGCCAGCATCACGGTGTATTAATGAACAGAGTGCAAATCATGAGTGCTGTAAGACGAATCGTCGAGATCAGGCTTTGCTAACCATCCATAAAAATACTGCTGTGTTGTCGGGTTCAGATATATTGGCCAGAACCGACCGGGGATTGGAGCACAAAAGGAAACTCCTACAGGACAGCCATGCATAACAACAGACCATTACCTGTTTTAAATATCATCCGGCTCCATTAAGTACCGGGGCATTTAATGCAGACAAAACCGTTTGCTGTGCGTGCTACGGGCCCCCCATTTATTATATCTCCCCGTTGAAAGAGCGCCTGAGAAGTAGGTTCACTGACGAGTCCTCGGTTTGTTATCTTTATTCATGGTATTGCGTTAACTGTGTTCTGTTGTGACGTTCGGCCATAGCCTGCGAAACCGAAAATAACTTGTTCAGTTGGTATATTGCGTTACATTACCGTAAACATAACGATCACCTCCGTACACGTAACTATCTCTAACTGCATGATATAAGCTCATTTAAAAGATACATATAACGCTCAATCCCCTCTGCTTCTTCATTAGAAATAAAATATTGCATTTTTAGGTTAACAAATAAAAAGTCTGTATTGTGATTTAAAAGATAATGCGATAGCCCGTTTTTAAACAAAGCCGCGCACTTCATATCAATCTCAGATTCAAACTTATTTTTATCTTCAATATTGGAGATAACGACTGAAGAATAGGCCTCTGTAAAAATATCTCTTGCAATGCTCACAGATGAAGAAATGCTGTCAACGCCGGATAATGAGGATGTAATAAAGCCACCATTGAGAGTTACTGTCCTGTAAATTTCAAGGCACCCGAATGCGTACATATATATGGATAACAGTCCCCTGCTCTCAAGAGGTCGTGTACCGAGGATCTCACTCACCATCCCAACAACTGCTTCCACAACTTCAATTTCTTTTTTTCCATATCTCACTGACATCGTTGCTATTGCTTTCAGAATTAATTCTCTCCCGTTCATGCTACTCACCCTTTTACGCGGTCCATGAAATGAGTGAACTGAATACAAAAGTCACCCAGCCTTCATTTCCAGCACACACAATAGTCTGGCCAGAAACAGGTTTTGTGATCTTTTCAGGAAGGTAACGAGGAGTAAAATTGTTAATACCGATCGAAAAAGAGAAACCGATCTGTTTAACCTATCGATAATAACGATCAATTTGTAATTATAGATAGATTTAAGCAATCAATAATTACATAACCGATCGACCAAGCAGATCAATGAGTAGAGGAAAGTGCGAGAATAAATGGAAATTAACCGGGAGTGTTATTTCGATGGAATGGAGAACAAAAGGCAATATAATCAATAAAATAATCGTTAACAGTCGTGATATTCATACCGGTTAACCAGTACTCTATCAAGCGATGATCCTGTAGCTGCATCCGTCGTAGCACCGGAAGCAAATCACCCTAACAATGCGCCCATAACAGCGCCGTTGTGTAAGTATCCCTGCAATCTGGCTCTGCCAGAATTGTGCAAAGCTCATTAACAGTGATGAGCTAACCCACACAGAACATGCCATTCTTAGTTGGAAAAGTGAAACAGAGAGCAGAATAAGGCATGAGCTTGAAGACGGAAACTTACCAAGCGAGAATATTGATCTTAGGGGGTGGCTATGTGGCCATTGCAATACCTTTATTGCCGAAGGACAAATGGTATGCACAGGTTGCCACGCCGAAGTGGCTTATCAGGCCACGAAGTATGAAGTTTTTGAAGCCAGAAAACTTGGTAGATTATTTGGGGCAATAGTGGGCGGTGTCCTTAATTTTGGTGTGCCAAATTTTCTGAATTCACACTTTAATTTGACCATTGCCAGTGATTGGGAGCCTGCTTGTATTCATCGTTCATTATTGCAGTACCAGCGATTATTGGCGCCAGGTTTTTAGAAGATATTAAACATAATCAATACCGGAATAAGCCACCGCTTTTTTCGCCAGTACAATATTTGACGTCAGAATCAGTCAAACATCCGCCTGCCTGCGTTAACCTTTATGCTCTCACCACGGCAGTCATAACGGGTAGTCGTGGATATGTCGCTATGCCCTGCCAGCTGCCGTACAGTGCTAATATCACGCCCTGTTCTAACAAGCGCGTAATGAAAGTCCTGCGCATGTCGTGTGGAGTAAAACGCGCTATGCCTGCATCATGCTGTAGCTGCGCCAGGATGCCGGTTAAACCGGTCGTTGTCAGCGGCTGGCTGGCAACCCTGCCGTTGCGCTGAATGCGTTTAAACAAGGCATCCCCGGCCTCTTTCGCGGCACCGGCTTTAATCCATGCGCGGATGGCTTTATCTACCGCTGCCGCAACGTGTATCTCCTGGTATTTACGCCCCTTCCCCTGCCTCACTGTAAGGATGCCGTCGTCATAGTCCCGGCGCTCAAGGCTGACCAGTTTCCCGGCCCGCAAACCCGCACCGCAAAGGGTCATCACAATGGCGACATCACGACAGCAACGGATACGTTGCGGATGCCGTTTAACGGCCTGAATGAGTGCACGAACCTCCTCCCGGCTGAGTGCCCTTCCCTTGCGCTGGTTATCGCCACTGACACGCTTAACTGCCCGGATGCGGGCAAGGGTGTCCGCCTCCAGGCAATTGAGGTTAAAGGCCGTCTGTGCAATGCCCCGGAGTGCTGACAGCGCCATGTTAACCGACGACACGGCGTAACCGTCATCCAGCAGTGCCGCACGTACTTTAGCGACAGCGGCGAAGCTAAGTTGCTCCCACGGGTAACTGGCCGCATCCGCACGGCGTTTGAGTATGCTGGCACTACGGTTTAACAGGCTGGTGATACCCCGCCGTCCCGACGGGGCAAAACCTCTGATATAGGCGTCCAGCACGGTGGTTTCCACCATCGGCGCGACCTGGCGCAGCGCATCCCTTCTCATGCGTTTAACCTGCTATAACATGTATTAAACTAGGTAACTGTCTGCATCACACCAGCCCTCGTTCAGCCAGCGACACCGTCTCAGTCCCGGCCACAATAAAGTGGTCAAGCAATCGTACATCCAGCATTTGCAGTAGCTCCTGCACCCGCCTGGTCATCTGGATATCACACTTGCTGGGTTCAGCCTCGCCGCTGGGATGGTTATGCACAAGGATGACCGCGGCGGCGTTATGCCTGAGTACAGACGCGTGGATCCCTCTGTTTGCAGTCACAGATAGTGTCTCCATCAATAGTTAGCTGTCAGTGTGGCGGGATTAGCTTTCCCACATAACGGTGAGGGTGTAGATATTCAGGAAGTGGTAATGAACGAAATTTCTCTGCCAGAGTGCAAAAATGTCGCGCCCTTCCCCTGGGGGTAAATCACCGGCATAGGACAGGAAGACATAGCGCTGACTCCAGCTGATATCGATTTCCTTTTCGAACTCCGGGTCTGTCCCCATATATTTGAAGTCAGTGATGTAATCGAAATACCATTCATCGTTCCGGGAAATAAGCCTTATTTCGACCGGATGAAACCCACCATTTTCAGCGCTGTAATTGATATCTTTGAACAGCAATGTAACAGTACGAATATTCGGTTTAACTGGCGGCTTTTTACTGAGTTCAGCCAGTATAATATTAATGAGCTCCTGACTTACAGGCATGGACAGCCCTTCCTGACGGATAATATTCATTGTATTTCTTCCGGTAAATATGAGTTTGGATTGATGACACAAACCACTAATTAACCCTAACCCGTACTAACTTTTCAGACGATAGACGTCCTCCCGCCAGAAGGGATATAAAATTAAACATTAAGTTGGCTATTAGTTTATGCATCAGTTACTGAATAATATGACACTATCCAGTAATGACATTTTACCAGGAATATGATTGCAAAGCAAATAATTTCATCAAGAAACTAATTTGCCAATATTAATATGCTAATCCAAATATTTATTTCTAAAGAAGAATGGCATACTGATTTACCTCCATGGCAGGTGGGCAGGGTTCCGGGGTGGTTCCTCCTGCCTGCCGTGGCTGGAAATAAAAGTAACCAGTTAAAGTTATTTATTATCGGGCGGCTATCCCGGCACAGTAAATAAGCTCATTACTGGTCTTTGAATTGCTCAAGCAAGCGCTCCCGCTCTTCCTGGGGAAGTTTCATTATTTGTTCAGCCAGGAGGGATACATTCTGATTGACCCTGACCCGAAATCCTGCGCCATTCAGAAACAGAATGCTGGCATGATCTACACTCCCTGAACGGAGGTGGTGCCGATGAAAAAATCACGATTCACCGAAGAGCAGATTGTTTTTGCCCTGAAGCAGGCTGAACTGGGGACGTCCGTGCCGGAGGTCTGCCGTAAGCTGGGTATTTCCGATGCCACGTTCTATACATGGCGCAAGAAATACGGAGGGATTTCTCCTTCGGAGCTGAAGCACATGCGTCAGTTGGAAGAGGAAAACCTGCGGCTGAAGAAGCTGGTGGCCGATCTGAGCCTCGACAAGGCCATGCTGTAGGATGTGCTGGCAAAAAAGACCTGACGCTGGCGCGTCTGCGCGAATGGGTCCGGGACCTGCAGGCACGCTACGGAGCCAGTGAGAGGCAGGTCTGTTTTGCGCTACGGGTCAGCCGCAGCTCGTTCAGGTATCGCTCTGTGGCGGCCGATGACAGTGCGCTGCGCCTGCGTATCAGGGAGATCACGGAAACCCGCGCGCATTACTGTTACCGGCGGGTTCACATCCTGCTCAGGCGGGAGGGCTGGCGGGATAACCATAAACGCATTTACCGTCTCTACAGCGAGCAGGGCCTGTCCCTGCGTCTCAAACGTCCCCATCGCAATAAATCGGCACAGCGGCGACAGCCCCAGCCTCAGGGGCTGTATCCGAACCATGTCTGGGGCATGGACTTTGTCTCCGATGCGCTGTTTGACGGAAGGCGGTTACGCCTGCTGACGATAATCGATTTGTTCACACGTGAATGCCTGGGGATCTGTGTGGGCCAGAATCTGCGCTCAACGGAAGTGGCGGGGATGCTGAACAGTATCGCGCTCAGACGCCCCTTACCACAGGTGCTGAAAACCGATAACGGCTCTGAATTTGCAGGAAAAATGCTGGACAAGTGGGTGTATGAACGGGGGGTCCGTATAGACTTTTCCCGGCCGGGAACACCGACGGACAATACCACAGTGGAGTCGTTCAATGGCAGGCTGCGCCAGGAATGTCTGAACGAGAACTGGTTCATGTCTCCGGAGGACGCACGGTGCAAAATCGGGGCCTGGCGCATACACTATAACCAGAGGCGTCCCCATTCTGCACTGGCTGGATGACGCCATCCGAATTCGCTGAGAAGTCTGCCGGTTGGCAGAATATGCAGCCAACATGAAGCCGGTTATTCCTGATTATGACTGGATCATATTCGGGGTCAGGGTCACACAACTGACCTTACTAACTGATTATTGTGTTTAATCCTGGGGGCAGGTCATTTCCTCCATTACCAAGAGACGAAAAAACGAGAGAATTTAATACTGCTAAGAACCCAATCAAATCAAGATATAAGTTACAGTTTATATGGAAAAAGCACAGCGAATAACCTTACTAATCTGGTGCTCAATTGATAGACATATATTTTTTCATACAGTATATTTATAGTGGTATATGTACAAAAAAGGCTACTACCTCTATGGCGCTTCCCAACATCCCCAATAGTGATCTGCCAACCTTTGCTGAGATGGTAAGGAAAATTTTGACTATCAGCTCTCCGATTCGGACTCCCGAAAAACTATTCGGGCGAGAACGAGAAATGCAAAAGATAGAGTTAGCTTTATATACACCAGGTAGACATGTTTTTATCTGTGGCGACCGAGGGGTAGGCAAAACCTCATTGGCTCAAACAGCCGCTTTTATGACTCAATCATCAGATCGACCACCTATCTGTATTAGCTGTGATCCTGATTCCACATTAGAATCCATAATAGAAGCTATTATCACACTAGCAAAAATTAACACGCCATCTCATCAATATAAAAATTCAACTACCCTCGGTTTTAATTTATCTCTATTTAAACTAGAAACAAGGTTTGATGAGCTAGAAGCCAAGAATATCTCCGAACCACAAATAAAAAATTTAACTAGTGCTGTCTCAGCATTAAAATATCTCGGAGAAAATTATTCACAAAAAACAATAGTCGTTATAGATGAGTTTGATCTAATCAAAGATGAAAATGAAAGAAAGAGATTCGGTATTCTAATAAAACATCTAAGTGATGGGGATATAAAAGTAAATATTATTTTTACAGGTATTGGGCAATCGGTTAATGAGATCATTGGTGGACACTTGTCTAGTGAGCGTCAAATTGAGCAAGTTGTACTAGACAGACTTCATTTCACAGGAAGGAAAAGTATAGTTGATAGGGCTTTCAGCTATTTTGGAGTTGATATTTCAGAGTCTGTTTCTAATAGAATATGCTCATTAAGCGATGGTTTCCCATACTATGTTCATTTGATGTGCCAAAAAATTCTTCATGTATGTTGGCAAGATGATGATATAATTACTGAAGTAGACTCTTCTATATTTATGAGAGGTCTTGAGGAAGCCGTTATTTCCGCAGAGGCTTCCCTCAGACGTAGTTATGATGCAGCAACATCCAGAGATGAACATATGCATTATATTCTTTGGGCTATGGCAGAGGGATCTGATCTTCAAAGGGAGAAAACGCATATTATCGCATCTTACATTCAAGTAATGGAAATGCTAAATATTGAATCTCTTTCACAAAAAGAATTTGATGCAAAATTTTCAAAACTGAGATCTTCCTCACATGGAAATATTATAACTCATGCACTTACAGGTGAAAACGGAATCCGTAGAGGTTGGTATCGGTTCAGAGAAAATATGATCAGAGGTATTGTTAGAATGCAGGCAGAACACTGTGGAATAAAATTAAACTTTGATCGCCATTATAGTGCTTTTACCGCGAGAACTTCAACTGCAACGGTGAAGGGCATATACAATCCACTAACACCTATAGAAAGACAAGTAGCCCGTTTGAGAAATGACACCGCTGAAAATGAAGAATAATAAGTTTATCTTTCAAGAAAATATTTCGGCTATGAAATGCAATCTATCATATATAATTTTTTAATTGTCCATTCCAAGTGTTAATGTTGAGAAGGAATCTTTCACAATGGCAATAAGTATTGACTACAAAAAACCAATAAAAGAAATATTAACTGTTCTTCCATTACTTTTAGCATCTGGTTATTTTATTTTATGGCTATATCTGAACGACATTGGACAATTACCTCTCCTGTCATCTATTCTTAACGACAAAGGAACTTTGATTGCGTTACTTATATCATTTATTATTTTATCATTAGGATTAGTTTTTACTTTCTCCTTTCCAAGTATGATTCTATGTCAAATGTGTTTTCTAACATGGAATAATGAATTCTCACGAGTTATAAACCTCAGTAAAATACCTTTAATCTCTTGTGGCATATCTATATTATACATTGCAACCATAATAACTCTCTCCATAATGAATGGAATTCCTCGTTATATACAGGATTATATTTTCATAATAACACTTCTCTTGTTTTCACCCATTACGTTTGCTATATGTCATTTCCTTTCAAAGAAAAGAGAAAAAATTCACATTTATTATAAAAAAGGAAAAGAAATAAGAAATAAAAATTTCATTAAGGAAAAATGTATTATTTCTTTTTTCTCTTTATATTCCGGAATAGCTATAACAATACCTTTATTATTCACTCTACGTCTTAGTACTGCTTATAGCAATGCTGGACTCTTCATTTTTTTTGCTATCTCGTTTATTTTAGTTTTCATTGCGTTCTTTCCAGCCATAGTATTTTTTTCTGATAACAATTTAAAATCACGTATTAAAACCAATGTAAAACTATTCATTATAACTTCGCTGACTTTATTTTTTATTATAATGCTGGTACTTCCCAACTTCTCGATCCTGGTTGTAAGGGGGGCACTAAAAAATATCGGTGTAATTGAGAGTGAGGCTCACATTTATTCATTAAAAAAACAAAACTACACAAATGATATGTTCCCCCCCTCAGTCTGGACTCAAATTAATCCTTCTACAGCCAACGACAAATATTTATTTATAAAGGGGACGATCATTTTTTCTCTTGGCGACAATATTTTGATTTGCCCTGAGTTTGTAACAAAAGCACAAGATAAATACAAAAAATATAATCTCGATAACGTACTCACTTTTAACAAATCTGATTTTCAGGATAAATACATAAAACAAGCAATTAAAAGTTGCGCTCTGATTAATAAATCGGATATTACTCGATGGGATGGCATCATGGATGGGAAAAACATTTTAAATGTATAACATCCACATCAATAAATAAAATTCATATTCTAAATTATAGCTTTTAAATGGTATATGGCCTTTTCTGAAGGCCATATATATTTAGTTAACTGGTCCATCACGCATCTTTATCATCTTCTCTGCCATGTTGCCATTGTTATGCGTATTAAAAGTGCGATTCCCGATATCATAAACAACACCAGTGATATTGACCTTCTGGCCTTTCCTGATTTTCAGACTATCTTCATCCTGCCCTGCATAGTAAGACAACAATACAGCACCACCACAGTAGTTGGTATCAGGCGTCTGGAATATAATTGCGTAGGTTTTATGGTCACGCTGCGCACCTAGGTACTTCATTGTGTCGTAGGCTTCCTGTGCTTCCAGAACAGTGGCATTGCTGATGCTGACTTTCTTGCCAATCCAGTTCTTTTTACCAGCCATAGCGTTGGATCCATAATCACGGCAAATAGCGCCTAAACCGTTAACGGTGTTTACAGGAAGATTATCTGCTGCTGTTGTATTACCTTTACTACCGGAAGTGGACTGACCCCGTCTCGGTAGACGATCCTGCCCTATAGTTTGAGCATAGCAACTGTCTTTAGCGCCCGTTTACGAAGCATGTTGGTGATACATTGGATCCCATGCTTCATTCTTTTTCAGCATTGCGTTCAGTATGGTCAAC
>Ga0268258_10000015_pt1 | contig 92062 bp, 83 predicted proteins | sample AgamicAsSfrz_FD_200255 | JGI IMG/M metagenome (GOLD analysis project Ga0268258, IMG submission 200255) | Agave microbial communities from Guanajuato, Mexico - As.Sf.rz (v2) (version 3) | ecosystem: Host-associated > Plants > Phyllosphere > Phylloplane/Leaf | place: Guanajuato, Mexico... | reverse complement strand
TCACAGCCAGCAAAGACTTAACAGTGTTGCCAGACAGCTCAACGAAAGGCCGAGAAAAACGCTGGACTTTGAATCACCCGCAGAGCGTTTTAACCAATGTGTTGCATCCATCGGTTGAACTCACAGCTCATTGCAGACCTCACATCCCCAAATTTCACCATCTCCATACCATAAGTGAAGCCTTCTTACGCCTGGGAATGAATTCTGGGGGAGCAGGTCAAGACGTCATTTATTTCTGCCCAGGACTACGAATTGACGTGCTCGCGACAGTAAAGACGTTTCCAGCCTGTGGGCGTCAGCCCGGTCAGTTTACGGAAGATCTGCCGAAAGTAACTGGTGTCATTGAATCCGCACTGGCTAGCGACTTCGGTTAGCGACAGCGAATTATTGATCAGCAACTTCTCCGCCATCAGTACGCGCTGGCGATGGATAGCTTCCGTCAGCGTCAGACGAAAAACACGGCGGTAGACGCGTCCCAGATAATCTGCGTTGCAGTGCAACTCCTTTGCCAGCGAAGACGTGGTGATCGGCAAATGGAATTGGGTGCGAATGAGCTGATGGGCCTTCCACGCCAGCGCCATTCCAGGGCTGTCATTGGCGCTTTCCTGCGGGCCGGGGGCGGCAATTTGTTGCAAGATCAGCAGCAAAATACACTCCATCGCCACGTTGCGGCGAATATTTTCCTGCTCGCTGAGAAACTGGCGAAACAGGGAAATGACATACTGTGGATCGCTCACCCGTGTATATTGGGGGACGCTCAGCAGCGCAGCATACCCCCTTTCTTCGGCCACGCCTTGCAGCCAGTCAAAATGCAGCCAGTAGAATTTGAGATCGGCTGGAAAAGCGCCCTCGCCCACATGGCGATGCCCCGGGCGCAGCAGCAAACTCTCGCCCGCCTGTACAATAAACAGGTGATCGTCTTCACGGATTTGCAGCTCTCCGCGCTCCACAAAGATGACTTCCCATGAGGTCAGCGTGCGCGCGGGATGGCTCCCTATCCCGCGAGAAATGAACAATCCGCCATTTTGCACACGAACCGGAAACGCTATGGATAATTCAAGCATCGATAATCAATTTTCCGCTTTTTAAGTCATATTAATAGACCTTTCCATTTGATTATTAATCAAAAAATAGTTTACTGCCCGATCCAGCTCACACTTTATTAAACAGGTCGGAATCGCTCTCTTTTTATACTTTTCCCTTCTCTTGTTGAGCGCCGTATTCCGGGCAAAATAAATCCGTACCTGAAAATAAGCCCGTCCTGATGCGGGCAATGGACTCTGACCCTGATGAGGAGTTTATTATGACTGCTAGCCCGATTACGCAAACCGAACTGACGCAGCAGGACGCGAGCGATGCCCTTTCCCTGCGCGAGAAAATCGGTTACGGGCTGGGTGACGCCGGTGGCACGGTAATCACCTGCCTGATCATGAATTTCCTGACATTTTTCTACACCGATGTATTTGGTCTTACCCCGGCGCTGGTCGGGACGCTGTTTATGGCGTTGCGTGTGTTTGATGCGGTGTCCGATCCGATTATGGGCATTATGGCTGACCGTACTCAGAGCCGCTGGGGACGTTTCCGTCCATGGCAACTGTGGATTGCGGTGCCGATTGGCGTGATCGGCGTTCTGACCTTTACCACACCTGACGTCAGCATGAACATGAAGATCGTCTGGGCGTTCGGTACCTATCTGTTGCTTTCCGTCAGCTATACCGCGATCAACGTGCCCTATTGCGCACTGATCAACACCATGACCAGTCGCCACAGCGAAGTGATTGCCTGCCAGTCCTGGCGCTTTGTGCTGTGCGGCGTGGCGGGTTTTCTGGTCTCTGTGGGCCTGCCCTGGCTGGTATCTGTACTGGGCAAAGGCAACACCGCGCAGGGTTATCAACTGGGCGTCGGGCTTCTGTGTAGCGTGGCGGTGGTGATGTTTCTGTGCTGCTTTTTCTGGGTACGCGAGCGCGTCTCACTGGACAGCCTGGGGAAATTTACCCTGCGTGAGCATCTGGCTGGGTTGCGCCGAAATGACCAGCTACTGCTGATGCTGCTGATGTCGTTCCTGCTGATCAATGTGTTCAACATTCGGGGTGGAGGCTATATGTACTTCATCACCTATGTCTTGCAGGGCAGTACTGCTTACACCTCGCTGTTTTTTACCATGGTGACGTTTGCCTCGATTCTTGGCTCGGTGCTGGTCAGCCCGCTCCCGGTCATCGGATGGCAGTTGATATATTCGAAGGTCTGAAACCGGGCATCTGAAACAGAAACCTCGTGGTAAAGCCGCAGTTTCTGCAATCCGGTTACCACCCGGAAAAAGGTGGTGAAGATGCGAAGATGTGTGGGATGTGATTCCGCCCAGCGCTCGAGCCGGTCAAGTGAACGCCAGAAGCCGATATCGTAGGCAATATCCAGCAGATTTCCGTTGATATCCACGTTACGAACAAAGCGGTTGCTGTAACAACCCAGCGACTGACCTTCATCCCGAAGAAAATCCATACCCGCCTGCAAAGGAGGGAGCATTTCTGTGAAGTAAAGCTGACGTTCTGGCTCTTCCGCTTCCATCCAGTCCTGCCCTGAACGAATGAGCGTAATGTTGTCATGTCCTTGCACTACAACCCTGCCGCCAGCATCAGGATCGCCAGAAATAATGCGCAGTTCATTGTCAGGCTGCATCCAGTCATTCTGGGATGCAGGGATGCGGTCACGCACAGACCCCCAGTAACCATGTTCCTGGATCTCACCACTGATATTATCCATCACCGCGCCGACGCCCGGCAGATCATCCTTAAAGGCATACAGAGTCTCAAACTGTTCTGCCCGCGGGGCGATAATTTCGCGGAAATAACCGACGCCATCCTGCAGACGCTCATCTGAAGACCACCAGTTTTCGATCTCCGGCTGACGGACCCAGCGACAGTACGCAGCCGGATCCCGCCAGTACCCCACCACGATGAAATTACCGTAGCCCTGGTTGTCGGTATGAAAAGAGATGTCATGATTGCCGGGCCCGTTACTCAGGCTAAAGGTCGATACTATGTGCTGCATTGCCCGGACCGCGTTCTCACGATCCTCTTCACGAAATTGCACCCCCAGATAAGCCATAACGACCTGTGTCAGATCATCGCTGGCCCGTCCGACAAACATAGGGAAAGGTGGCTGATAGCCGTCGTGAACCCGGCGTGAAAGTGTGCGGGGGCATTGCAGGTGTTTATCAATGGCAGATTCCATAAAGTCTCCCGGATATAGAGTTTCAGCGATGGGTAAATTCCCTACTGATACTCAGGGAGAAAACTACGGGATACCTGGCTCAACCGGACATTCGCATGGTCAGGAAGGACACATCGATATTTATCATTGCGGGGGAGTCGTGATGAAATAAAACAGTGCAGCTTTGCCCGTTAATAGTGCACCGCCTCACGTTTAACAAATCTGAATATATCCATTACCCATGAAATATCTCTCAAAATTGTCATGGCGCAAATATTGCTTTCAGTTTGAAATAATTCATTCTGCTATGAGGTGTCGCCGTGAACAGTCATTCCACTTCCCGGGATATACGCTATTCCACCGAGCATGTTTCAGCGCATCACCGTTTCGAATACTGGAATGATGTTATTCTTCGTCACTGCATTCCTTCGGATGGTAAACCGCTCGCTGATGGCAGTTTTGACGGAGAACTTGCCGTAAGAGAAGTGGGGCTGGTGGATGTATGCACTCTCACTTCAACGCTTCACCACTGGGAGAGAAAACCACGCCATCTGAGAACAGGACCGGACGACGATTTATGGCTCGGTTATTTTCGGGGAGGATATGGACAACTGGAACAGGGAGGACGAAAAGCATGTCTGTCGTCCAATGATTTAGTTCTTTATGATGCGGCACAAACGTTTCGCTTCAGTCTGGGGGGCGAAAATAACCATCTCATACGAATACCCCGGCATCTGCTCGCAGGAAAAGTCCCCGCCAGCGAGACCCTGACTGCCACTATTCTTGATGATACCCGTCCGGGTATTATTCCGCTGCGTGAGATGATTAGCCAGGCAGCTCAAACGCCTGTGCTGATGAGTAATCCGGCTGTGGCCAGTCGCTTTTCACAAACGATGCTGGATCTACTGATTCTGAGCCTGGAGTTGCAGGATCATAATACAGCGGCTTCAGAACGCGATTTATATGCAAAAATGAGAAGCTATATCAGCAGAAATCTGACTAACCCTGAGCTTAGCGTAGAGAATATTGCTGTCGCTCATCACGTATCCGTGCGTACCGTTACCCGGACCTTTGCCCGCCATCAGAAAACGCCAGCAGCCGTTATCTGGCAAGAGCGACTTCAGGCCAGCCGTGATGCACTTGAACAGGGGCGAGTGCGCAGCGTATCTGAGGCGGCGCTTGAGTACGGATTCTCTGATTTTACTCATTTCAGCCATGCATTCCGTAAAGCATTTGGCGTCACACCGAGCTCGGTCATGAAACAACAACGTCAGTTTTTTATACTGGACTGACCCCGCCCGGTCGTGAGAACAGAAAACAACCAGAATCTATGATCTCATTCATCATTCCAACAGCGGCTTCTGCACCTTCAATTTCTTTTTTTCTATCTCACTGCCATTGCTTTCAAAATTAATTCCTTTTCGTTCATTCCCTGTAAGCACACCCGTTTTAGTTCCACGCACTTTTTGAGGTTTCCAGGGGTTCAGCCATCAGCCGGTACTCTTCCGGCGTCAGGTTACTCAGTGGTTCATAAGCCGTTCGCTGTTATCATTCCGCCAGCCAGCTTTCCGTGATTTCCCGCGCTTCATTCAGGATTCTGAACAGATAAAAATTCAGAATTTCTGTCCGGTACGTCCGGTTAAACCGTGCGATAAAAGCATTCTGCGTTAGCTTTCCCGGTTTCACGGCAGACATCCTTAACGGTACGTTCGGCTTCAACAGACTTCAGAACGGCAATGAACTGATGTCTGGTGAATCGGGCTTTACGCATGGTGATCTCCTCAGGAGGAGATAATCTGTATGCCGGAAGATCGCTAAAAGTGAATGGGCCGGTTTGCAGGGATGCTTACAGGTAGATCTGAGAAGAGTTTGAAATGGTGCCGATAATAGGAGTGTAACACGCGATAAATCTTGTGTTCGGGTCTTCTTCTACGACCTTCGCAACTACCTGATTTAACGATTTTTACGCACACTGATAATCTGGCATTCATCATGCACATGATAAACGCCCCTAAACTTTAACGGGGTGGAAAATGAAATACAAGCCGGATCAATACATCATTTCCGATAGTTACGGAGTTTATTACGTCAGGATCTCAATTCCTGTATGGCTCCGTAATGCATTTGGTGGAAGAAAAACTCTCGTCCGTAGTCTGAACACTTCCGATCTTCGTGTGGCTCGTAGGAAGCGTGATGTTATAGCCGATGAATTTCACCACATCAGGCAAATTGCAGAGCCGCCAAAACCGGACAGCTTGCAGGACACGATCAGCTTTTTAAAGAGCGTTGCTAAGTACGCGAAAGCTGCACCGAAAGCATCAGCGCCTATTATTTACCAATGCCCCTCTCTTAATAAGATGTTGGAGATTTACCTCACGCATAACGCTGATCGCCTGAAAATGGGAACCTTGAGCAAGACCAGAAAAGCCGTAGAACTGTTCCTGAATTACCTACGAAAGAAGGATGTGGAACTAAACGATATCAACCGTACCACCGTTACAGGCTGGCTTGATCATCTCCGAGAGACAAAGGCAGTCCAAACAGTGGCTAACTATCTTTCAGCAATGGCAAACATTCTCGATCTTGCCTCTTCCCGATACCAGGACGCCCCACCGCTGGAAAGTAATGTATTCAGAGGTCATAAGCTCAACACAGCTCAGAGCCGCCAGAGTTATGAGGCATTCACGAACGAAGAAATTACTAAGCTCATTAGCGCGTTTAACGAGTTAGGAGAGGACGAACTAAGGGATGTGACCGCTATCGCCGCTTATAGCGGGATGCGCATCAATGAAATAGCCAGCTTAAAATCTGACAATCTCCGAGAGGTTGAAGGGGTATTATGTTTCGAGGTGTTGGAAGGAAAAACAGCTAACGCTTCCAGGCTGATCCCATGCCATAGCGCGATTAAAACAATGGTGCTGGAACGCTGCCAAAAGCCGCATAACGGTTTTTTATTCTACCGTGCCAGCATCACAAAGAGAGAGGACGGCAAGCGCTCCTCGTGGCACGTAAACCGCTTTGGACGGCTTAAACGCGAGATTCTCCCAAGGCAGGAAAATAAAGTATTTCACTCGATCAGGCATCTCGTTGCTCAAACTCTGGACAGGGGAGGGGTTGGTCGAGATAAGTTAAAGCCCGTCCCCGAAGACCGCATTGCGCTGCTACTGGGACATTCGAGAGGAGAAACGGAGAGTTTTAAAACATACTCCAAAAATGCAGCGTCACCAGTGGAGCTACAACAATACATCGAATTACTACGTTATCCAGAGATAGAGAACCAATAAAAAAGGGGCGCAAGCCCCTTATTTTTTAAACTCCGTAGTAACCGTATCACCTTCGGTTTTCTTAGGTGCATTGTTCACTACCTTCTGTTTAACAGTCCCGCCTACAGACTTATTTCCCTGCGTTTTAGTTGCAATCACATTAACTGTAGCTTTACTGACAAGCCTGATCTGTTCAAATTCAAGATCGAATTGCATCGCGTATTCAGATTTATAATCGTAGGAAATGCCGGAGAGAATAACATTCTCGTACACCTTGTGCTCTGTCACTAATGTGATGGGCTGGCGACTGTCAAACATCTTATCAAGGTATTCGATAGCTTGACTGATACGAGTGCCATTCACACCAGCGCTGTATAACAAATCCTTTTCCAGCCTCACAGGTGTTTCGGAAATAATCCCCGATAGCTTGAATGTATTATTCTTAATCTGAACGTGATCGCTCACCTCTGCCCCGCTCTCAACGGGATAGCTGGTAATGTCAGCCTGTCTACGGACTCCCGTATCCGTCACAGCATCAAACACTATCGCCTGATAGTTTTGAATGTAGCTATCTGAGGACGAATTATATACAGATGCAAGGATAGTGAATCCATTTTCACCTTTGGTGCGGGTAGCACTGCTGTTATTACTGTTCTGAGTTGAATTTATACGGGAGGCATCGCTGCCCCCGATAGTTAAACTTCCAGGTGTTGCCATTTAGCCCCCCGTCCCTTGTCCAGATGAAACAGCCAGCACCATACGCTGATTGTTATCATTGATACGCTGATCAACGGTAGCATTCAGCATGTTTCCAAAGGATGGATCAGGAGAAATCGTTAGATGGATAAGCCCTTCCGGTAGCTGATTCTGCAACACTACAGGCTGCATGATCGGTGCATTGGCTGGCTTAGCTGGCGCTGCTGCACTCTGTTTCAACATCGAAACAGGAGAGTAATCTCCGTTGGTGCTCTGCGCGTAGCTGCTCACATCTTTAGCGTCGCTTGTCCCGTTCCACCATTCACGCATTGTGTCGAATACATTATGCTCATGACCATCCGCTTTAGGCTGGCTGGCTCCATAGGCGTTAGCCACAGCATTATCACCAGGCTGTGCAGGTGCTGACGTAGTGCCGTAATGCTGGCTTACAGCTTCTTTACTGGTGTTATCCCCGCTAAGAAGGTTCAGCCTACCTGTGATCCAGTTGGTTAGCTTCATCAGACCATCCACCACATCACCCGCAGCCCGTCCGACACCCTGGAAGAAGGGTAACGCCTCCTGCATAGCTTCCTTAAACTCTCGCATGGTTTCAGGGTCAATCTCTGACATAAACCCTTCGAAGAAAGCCAATTTCTGGCTATCGGAGAGAATGCTAAGTTCCTGGTTAAACTTACGGTAGGCTACAAGCTGATCTTGCTGCTCCTGGTTCAACCATTGCCCGTTACGCTTGAGCACGTCCACCTGATCAGTGAGTGCCTTCCCTTGATTGCGGAAAGCACCCACATACAACCCCATGTCATCACCAAGCTGTTCCAAAGATGCGAGGATTTGCTCTGAGGATTTCCCTTGTTTTTCCAAGGTGTTAACATAGGCAGAGGTAAAGCCCATCGGGTTTGTTTGGTAACGGCGTAAATCGTCCATCGTGAATCCGGCAGTGTTCACTGCTGACAGAATCCCCTGATCACCACCTTTCCACTCTCCAGATTTCTTATCGTATTTAGCCTCATTGAGAGTTTGACCGATGCGATCCTGAATATCCTTATAATTATCAAGGAGTTTTCTCATTCCCTGAATACCCATTCCTGAGTCGATCCCGTTAGCGGTAGCGTATTGGCTTTGGGCAACCAGCGCGTTGTAATCGACATTTCCCAGCTTCGCACGCTGTACAATCTCGCTACGCTCTTCCTGTGCTGTAACAGCCTCTTTGCCCCATGAATAAGCACCGTAAGCCGCCGCACCAATCCCAGCGCCAGCCAGCGCACCAGTGCCTAAGCCCATCAGAGAGCCAGAGATAGCCCCTGTAGCCTTACCACCGCCACCAAGAGCGTTAGCCCCTCCCGCCTTTGCTGCTGCCCTACGCTCTGCGTTAATGCGTCTGTAGCTCTGCTGTAAGCGCTTAATCTCGCTGTTTTGGCGTTGTAATGAGATAGTACCTGCTGCATAGGCTTTAGTGACCCGTGACGCTGCAAGCGCTGCCTGTGTAAGTTCAACATTGGTAAGGTGTTGCATACTTCTAAAGCTGCTTGCCGTGTCGAGTAGCTTCAATTCAGCCCTTTCTCTACGCTGGGCTGCTCTTGCGGCCTCTTTCGCAGCCTGTGCCTCTGCTCTCGCTTTAGCCTTTGCTGCTCGCTCTGCTTCACGCTGGCTGTTATCACGAGGCTTTGACGCTTTCTTATTCAGCTTATCAAGTTCCCTTTCAGCAGACTTTAGCCCCTGGCTGAATCTCTTCATGTTCAACGTAGGGTCTTTAATGCCTTTGGCTTTCTTCTGAATTTGATCGAAAGCGTCCATAGCTTCCTTCATTGAATTACGGTTAACCACGAATTCGACGGTATTACGGATAGTACTGGTATTAACGATTAGTCCACCTGACATTATTCACCGCCTTGTTTGTCTAAATAATGGTGAATAGCTTGTTCTACAGTCTCACCACGGAAAATACGTTGTCTCACGCCGTTATAGTCAACACCTAATAATCTGCACATTGCAGCAACATTTAATAGCCCTTCGGCATCAGAGGCCGATAATTGAACATGCAGCCCTTTGTTAGATTTTAAAATTAATTGCATACTCTTTCCTCATTCTGGAAATAAAAAAGGGCGGGAACACTGGGGAGATTTGCGCTCTCTTAGTTCCCAACGTTCACACGCCCTATTCAAAAGTTCTTCTTTATTTCCAGACGGGAAGAACTACCGTCTACGCTCATTATTCTGAGACGCTACCGAAAATGATCGCTTGTGGAACATTCACGATTGGCAGATAGCTACACTCTGTAGCCACTTCTGGGAAGCCCCAACGCTGATCAACAATCACATACTGGTGATACAGATCCGCGCCTTTGCCTTGTGTCGCATGGCGAACACCAATACCGCTATGCAGGACGTAGGCATTTGACTCAGGAGCCATTACCGGAATACTCACGAACGAATCAACACCAATACGGTCAGTGATCAGAGAGTAGCCTGTCACATCGATCACGGTTACGCCGTTTAGCGTCCAAGTTTCGAAAGCAGGGTTTGCACTTTTAGTGCGTGTGTAGAAGTTGTCGCCCTGCTCCAGAGGGAGCGTATACACCATGAAATCTTTCACGGATGGGTGATAGCGTAGAGCCACGGCTGCTTTGCCAGAAGCCAGAATCACAGCCCCTTGTTTAGCCTGTGCCAGTCCTGAGCCAAGTTTCACATTCTGGATGCGTCCGATCTCGCTTAGTTGCTGGAATACGTTAGCATCTGCGCTAATGTCCATTGTGTAAGTGGTTTTACTGCCACCTGCAAGGAAATCTAAATTGCCTTGTCCGGCGTATTGTGACTGTACACGAAGCCCTAACAGCGCCTCTACAAGGTCAACCTCTACGGTGTTACTCACCTGCGCGTATTGTGCATCGCTGAAATCACTAATTGCGAGGGTAATTTGATCAGCAGTGTCTACCGTTCCACGCGCTTTATACTGCTCCAGATCACGAGAGGTGACGGAGTTAAGGGAGTTAGTGTATTTAAGCTGATACAGCACATTGCTGAATTCTGGACGTTCTGCACTGTTCCAATCGCTTTGGGCGTAGGGCATTTTCTCTGGTGCTACGAGATTTTTTACATCCGTTATTTTCTCAAGGGCGATTGAGTTAACATCGTGGTTCTCAATTTTGAATAATCCAAGATTGGTTACAATCTGGTTTAGTTGGGTAGAGAAAGTAAACGGGCTGGCAAAATCGAACATGTTGCCAGAAAATAGATCTGAATAAGCCATTCTTATTATTATCCTTGATTAGGTTGTGCGTAGGGCTACGGTGTCGTAGTCAGTGAAAGTGAAGCCCAGATCCTTGAGTTTTTCGATAACAGCAGTTTCATTCATACTATTAAACTCAATTCCGAGTTTCGAAATAATAACGTGTACAGGGTTTGCTACTACGATAGCCGTGTCACCTGCAAATGCTGGCTCTACCATGACAAATGCAATGTCGGCTGCTGCGGCGGCTTTTGCCCCTGTTGCTGTCACGAGGTCGCCTACAATCAGATCGGATGCAATACCGTCTGTCAGTTTGACCAGTTTATCCTGTAGCAGGGCATCACTTGCATGCGCCACCACTTTATAACGGGAGAATGCGTTATTCCCGTTCATAGTTTGAAATGTTCCAAATTGCATTGGTTATTTTCCTTTAGCTAATAGTTTTAATTTTTGTTCAAGCCCTGATGATGGGTGAGAACCTTCTTTTGATTTGGTGATCGTGGCTGTAGGCCAGAATTTCTCTGTAGCCTGTCGAATCTCTTCAACACTTACGCCTAATACATTCGCCGCTTGTTTCATCATCTTTTCAGACAGAACAAGAGATGCACCTTTATGTGTGATCACACGGTCATAGTTCATTAGAAACATTGTCGTTTCCTTATCGTAACTTTTTTGTTTACAGCAGATAAAAATAAACCCCAGTGAAGGGGCTTATTGGGAAGATGTACAATGCTGTTAGAAATTAGGAGATTCATTGCACATCTTAGGTTTGGAATTTCTTATCACTACCAAGCCTTTCGACTTAACAATTAATAAGGAGACAATACAACTCGACTAAAGAAAAATGTTCCAGTGTCTGAATTCTATGTATTGCCTGACAACTGCGCATTATAAAGACGTATAATGATTTCAGTTGTAAAGAGCGGGATTGCTCTTCTATAAAATCACTCGTTGTGAATTACTACCCTTAATAAGGTGCTCTCCACCGGATACCCCCTATTTACTGTGACAAGCAATAAATAAGGCAGTGGAGATCCCTTGTTAGAAACAAACGAAACGTAGCAATAAAGGACACGACCAAAAATCAAGAAGGAATGATTTTAGAGAAGAGGGCTACACCTCCCCTGTAGGGTAGCCATCTATGGGAGAAGTGATTCGAATACTATCCCTACTTCTTATTCTATAACATTTCTGTTAATTTGTCAATACCCAAATCAACATTTTATTCAATTTAACTGCATTTTTATTCAATCTCGTTTACGGCGTATTTCTCTGCAATGGCTATGGCAAGCTCTCCGAGTTCAACGGTGATGTATTGCAGAGAGCAAGCCAGCTCTTCAAGGTCATTAGCTACACGCCAGGCTTCTTCTGGTGTGATCGTACTGCCGTCACGCTGCACCAAACGAGCTACAGACGTTTGCAGGTGTTCAAGGGCGGTGATTGCCTGTTCGGTGTAGTTTACCGCCTCCAGAAGCGCGGAGGGCGTTCTCTCACGCCACGCCCTATTAACAAGCTGCAATGCTGGTAAATGCCAAATGTCGTGGAAAGAGTTAATAAGGGTGTTCACGTTGTTCACGGTGTCCATAGTTTTATTATTCATTGTTGTTTTCCTTGTCGTCAAAGAGAATGTCAAAATCTTGTATGTGATTGGATAACCCGTTAGTTTGGGAATACCCCACCCAGTCAAGATAATTTTCTGCGTATAGTTGCCACTTCTTAAGATTCGATGAATCAACACGGTATTCACGGCGGCGGCGTGGTTTATAGAAGACGTGATCCGAAGATGCTAAAACATCCTGCAATAGTTCATACTCTGCCCCTACGGGCACCGTTGCAGGGTATTCTATTATTTCGGTGATCCACTCTCCTGGAATAGACTCTCGTGCGAGATCTTGTAGAGAAGAGGTGTATTTACGTTTGCTGGCGCGTGTTGCTTGTTCTATCCGTTTAATTGGATTTCGTTCTTTTCGTCCCATTCATTCCTCGTTGAGGGGAAACTCCTTTTTTTCTCGTTAATGTCCATACTGCGTAAAATGCAAATAACCAATACATAGCGATGATCATAAAAGTTTCCCTATTGTGTGTTTTAGAAATTAGAGTAGATGAATTCTACATTGTCTCGTTCGATGTGTTTCAGCGTGAATGATAAATAGCTACTTTCATCGTCTATCTCAATCACACCAATGTTGCACAGCGCACGAAGCCAGAACCTGATCCCGTTATCACTGACTCCGGATTTATCAGATAGCTCTCCGTAAGAAATTTTAGTTTTTCTGCCCTTCCAGAACCAGATAAGCGCATAATAAACGCCCTTCCCGCTATCGTTGATCTGTATCTGGTTTGTATTGTTCAATTTTATGTATTGTATCAATTAGTCCTCCTGATTAGTTCCAGTTTCGTTTGATTGTTGCTATTCCAACATTCATAACTTCTTGAGTTTGTTTCTGAGTAAGCCCATTGGCTTTGTGTTTCTGCACTTCGGCGCGGGTGTTGTCGCCTTTCGTTGTATCGCGTTTCTTTCTGACTTTCCCAAAGTTCAGACATTCAATCTTTGCTCCAGGGAAATAATGCTCTTTGATGTATTCAGCAGTTGCCAGATCCGGCACTACGAACGCCAGAGGGTGATCAGTATCAGCATTACGGATAGATGTACGGCTAATAAACTGGTAGCACCGTTCATAGTTCATCGCGGCGCGTTGCTTCTGTTCAAATTCTTCAACATTCCAGCCGTTAAGCTCCGCATACTGTCGCCATTTACCCTGGAAATCTCGATCAAGATTACTGCATCCAAGAAACACAGCATTGTGAATGTGCTGGTAATTGTTTAGTCCGTAGGAAGCCATTGAAACACGCTCACCACAAGCAGACCTTAAAAGAACATCATCTCCAATTGTCGTAAACTGACACAAGGGTTTATCTCTGTTAGTAGCGAAGATAAATTCACCAGGCACGCGCTGGATGATTTCCTGGAGATGTTCGTGAAACACTTTCTGTAATGCTGTCAAAGTGCATCTGTTTTCACATACGGCGACCAGGGAGATCGGTACACGCTTATGTTTACGTCTTTCAAGTGGTGGCTGTAGATGTTCACCAGCTTCTTCTACGGCATACCCTGCCAGATGTTCAGCAGTCCAGACAAACAAACTACGAGAAGAGCCAGCACCTAAGAGTGTAAATTGTTCAGCCCATTCTACCGATCTGATTATCGGTGATGCAGTAAATGCAAACAGGTGTTTATTTTCTTCATAGAGAAGTCCAGCACCTTGCATAATCGCCCAGAGTAGGCGCTTTAACTCAACACCGCTCGCCTGTTTTTCATGCCAGTATTTATAAAATTCATCCCGACAATCTTCACGCAGGAATAACAATCCGTCCCGCTCTTCCAGCCATTCAAGGAATGGGAAGTTTTCTTCCGTCCGATCTGTATGCTGCACTTTGATGTAAGCGCCAAACATTGCATCAGGAATTTCGTCAGTTACCACACTGAAATTTTTCAGGAGGTTTTGTAATTCAGGCTCGAATTCAGCACGATAACAGTAATGGATGAAACATTGATGAGTGCAGATAATTACAGAGTGTTCGAAGTCATTCTCCAGAGTTGACACCAGATGATTCACTGCTTCTGTTTCAGTGTCTACGTGATAACTCTTAACCCGTCTGTCTTTGAGTTCTTCTCTCACCTGTCCACATAATTCATGTGTTGGCATTACCAGGAGATAACAAGGGGGAATTGCTTCGGAATTTGTTAATAAACTTGATTTGATGTAGTGCTGTAATGTGGTGGATTTTCCAGATCCACAAATTGCATCAACGTAGGTTATTCTTCTTCTTTGGTTCATTAGGTTCCTCTTGTTGTAGGATGTTATTTTTGACAATGGAGTTAACCAGGGCCGGAATACTTACGCCTTTAATTGTGGCGGCTTCGCGGAGAGCCTCGTAAACTTCGGGACTAAAACGGATGTTCATCATTGGTTAATTTCCTTTCGGTGTTGGTCATAACGGGCGAGAGCATCAGCGAACAATCTCATTCGATCTGTATACCCTCTCGATTTTGCTGCTTGCATCGATGCGTAAATAACGTGGCGTTTCACTTCGCCGCTCACCAGGTCATTAAACACCTGGTCACTGCTGAAATACTTCAATACCGGCCTCCTTCGGATTTTGGATGCAAAAAGCCCCAGGCAGTTACCCCGCCCAGGGCTGAAAAGTTCAGAAGGTTTTCTCCCCTTCATACTTACCATAATACACTATTTTAATAACGTTTGTCAACCCCTACCACAAAATAAATTTGTCGTCAACAATTTTTTCATAATAGGATAAGACGGCTTCTCAAGGAAGGGTATCATTTCCGGCTCTTCATGCAAGTGAGCCGATTTTGTAGCTACGCTACATTGCACAATCAAGCTGATTACGAGGGTATCACGTAAGAGGAGGTATCATTTTAAATGATAAGTCCTTTTACATTTATTTTGATACCTTCGGATAGTGTAGGCTCACAATGAACCAGCGATCAGCGGGTGAATGTCGCATGAAAAAGTATCTGCTCATGATCATCCTGCACAATGATGTATGTTCGAGGAATACGAGAACATAAGAGAGATAATTAATAACCTTAATTTAATTAAGGGTAGTTAGTAGTTGGTTTGTGTCAGTGAGTGAAGCGAACATGACAAGTTATCTCTACAGGAAAATCTCTTCTCAACAATAACACTCTGTAGAGGTCACTTTCCTGTATAGCTATCTTCCATGCGCGTGATCAGCGCATACCAAATTGTACAGTCCACTTTATGGAGAATTAACCCTACATCCCTCGTTTCACTCATGATTACGTGTTAATCGCGAATACTCGCCTCCATAGCGCCGGAAATTTCCCACGCTAAATACATTCTAAATACCAGGTATAGCGATGCTTATTCCATCCTAAATAACCAGCCTGTCACCCTCTCTGAGCGCCTTTCTCACTTTCAAAGTATCTTTCATCACTTATACGAAAGCCTTGCGCCGTGCGGCTCACAGCGATCATTGTCCACAATGAGCACTTTTATGATAGTGCAATGTGCTTAAAGACTTTTTGTGTTTTATCAAATTTATTTTAAATGCGATTTTCCATGCCAAAACTCGCCAATTAGTTAGCATTGTAATCATTTCTTATAGCAATCAGTTTCAAGTGCATAAACTCCGCATAATCAGTGCATACAGGCAGATTAGCGCCGCCCTCGCCTAACGGCTCTAAATTTATCATCATTAAATCAATGAGATAGACAACAACCACACACAAGCATTGGTATTGTGATGTTCCGGTGTTACCGCTCTGTTTCATGCCGATCTGATGGTTTGGCAACGTCCAAACATCTGTTTAGACATGCCAACATTATGATTTTGTTAAAGATATTCTGAAATTGTTCGAATTTCAAACAGGAGGCTGTGCTTCTTCGCGCTGAACCCTGGACACAATCGCGCCATCCACCACACACAACTCAGATCACTTTTTGATCATTTATCTTGCAACTTACTGAAATTGATCATAATGTTTATTTCATCGGTTTAGATGTGTGACCTTGAAGGAGGGTAAATTGAACAGAGCAGTAGTGTTAGACGAACAGCAAGCCAAAGCGATCAGGGAGTGGCTAAACGCTCATAACAAGAGCCTGATAGCTGACGTTACGTTAATGATGCAAGCCGCCGTACTACGTGTGGGCGATGCCGTCGCGTTACGCTTCGACGAAGTGATCAACGGTGAGATAGACATAGAAGAACAGAAGACAGGGAAGCGTAAAGCCCTCACCCTCCCTGCTCCAGTGGTGCAGATGATCGCACGTCGCCGTGCTGAGTATCCGCATGATGTGCATGTGTTCAGGAGTCAGCGTAACCGCTCGATGAACAAGCAAGCGCCTGTACGCCGTGAAGAAGTGAGCAAGCAGATCGCAGAAGCCGCTAAAGCTATCGGGATTTATGGCACTGTATCGGCACACAGCTTTCGAAAGGCGGGGGGGAATGCCCTTTATCGGCGTTCTGGAAATAACATTGCCCTCGCTATGACTGTGCTCAATCACAGCAACATCACCGACACCAGGCGCTATCTGGATTTAGATAAGCAAGCCGTTAGCCGTGTGATCAATGAGATGGATTTATAAGGGTACACATGAAAAACAGCTTACTGGTGCTGACGCTGGTGCTACTGCCACCCCTGGCTAATGCCGGACAAATTACGATGACCAACCCACAGGAGGAACAGACGGAGAACGGAAAAACGCTGTGCGTGTATGAGAACACCAATTACCTGTTCACCTACGTAACTAAGGGGAAATGTCCCTATGCGAAAACCTTCAACACAGAGGATTCAGAAAATTGAAGAAGGAAGAGAAGCAGATCACCAGCTTTGTCTGGTGTGGTGCAACGGTGTGCGTTTATACGCAGGTAGTGAAGTTTGCAGGGACGACGATACAGCAAGCGCTGCGCTTACCTATGCAGCGCCATCTGTTACCGACCAACCTAAGAAAAGTTGTAAACGAAGAAGTTGCGAAGGCTGGCAAATTGCCGGAAGAGAGCCCCGCCGCAGAATAAATTTTTTAGCGTTGAACTAACTGTCTAATCTACTTAGATGCTTCCACCATAAAATCCATCCCTCCCTCTGCATTTTTACTCGCATTGGAAATCGTGAATCCATTCTCATCGATGCTCTTCAAGGCTCCATCATCCGTGTAAAACCCCTGAATTCGCTCTTTGGTATCAGCACTGACTAAGAAGAATTTCTTGGCGATGTTTTGATTCTTATTCTCCACCACCTCCGTAGTCTGAGTATTTGATGAGAGAGACCATACCAGGCAGACTAACCAGCCAAGAAAAGTCCAGCCAAGGAAGATATTTAAAACCAGAATAGGCTTAAAATTTCTGTGCCATCTTCTGTAAGCTATAACAGAAGGGATAAGATAAAGCACCAGCAGCACAGCAAGGTACACTAACCCATTAAGCGAAGAGTTGTCGTTCATCCAGAATTCCATCTAATTATGTGATTAAGTATTAGCTAACAGATTTTATCTTATTTCCATCAGCTATACTTCTGGAAAAATGATTACTGTTTTTGCAGAAGGGCTATGATGAATCACCCCCATCATTTTATTCGTTAGCGACTGCATAAAGGACATCAACGAGTCTTACCGCATCTACATCATCCCACCGCCAATAAGATGTTAATTGATGATGCTCGTGGCTATCAGGTTTCCCCAAAACATTCTGAACGATAGCTTGGTGATCTTGCGATGCCGCTACGCGAACACTGTTTGCCATTTGTATAAAGTAGGTCAGACCTTTCAGATCATCACGCTCTATCTTCTTATTATGTTGGTCTACGTTTTGTGATGTAACGTTAATGCGCATGGTTTCAGCCCTCTCATTGTAATGGTGGGATGTCATTCAGTTAAGGCAAGCATTACTCCGCGCTGGTTTTATCCCCGTCCTCTTGTCGCATGGACTCGATAAACTCCCGTTGCTCCTGTGTGAGCGCAAGCTCATCCAACAAGCGATCTAACTCTTCTTTGGGTGATTCCTCTTGAATCTGTCTGTTCGCGATAGCCATGCTCACCCTTGAGAGATTAGGATTAATCTCAGGGTATCCAAGGTGCATAAAATGTGCAACTAACAGATTTAGGACAATAGAAGCCTTTTAGCGCCGTGATCGGTAGTTTAAAACATGTTGTTAGCCGCTCGCGCCAACTTGATTTCCTCCCGCTCTTCCTGCTTCTTAGCAAGCCAGGCTTTCCCTTCTGGCGTAGCCAGGAATTTACGAGCGTGAATCTTACGGTTGTTGCGCTTAGTGGCTGCTGTATTCGTGGCTTTTGACATGGTATCCCCTCCGCTGAATCTGCAAGCGCTCAACGTACAGCAGAGAGACAGTACAACGAAAGTTACAATGGTGCAGATAATAGATGACCATTACGTGCCGTGTTGGGCACATAAGAAAAGGCGGCGCGTAGCGCTTCCGCAGGGTGTAATCCCTTCGCAGGGAGGATAAAGCCTTAGCACGTTCTCTTATCAGGTGATCGTTATACTCCGGTGATCGAAACCGTGGCAGAGCCGGATTCTTTCCCGATCCGGTTAGTCTTCCCAACATTACGCCTGTTTATTCTCTGCGACCTTTCACAAGGTGTAGCATCATTGAGCGCCGCACGAAGCGCGGAACGTATCGCTAAGGGTTCAAGTGATGTGTTTAGAGAGTCCGGCAACTCTTTCAGCTTCAAGGGATGGCAAAATTTCTAATGCTGTTCGGGCTTGAGCCTGGTAACTACCCGCCATTACGTTGTACAATCCTTGAGCCGATACAACGCAAAGGCGTTTACCAAGTGTTATCAAGAATGATAATTGAAGATACAATCCGTTAGATTTTTTACGCTAAGTGATTGATTTTCTTAGATGGTGCCGATAATAGGAGTCGAACCTACGACCTTCGCATTACGAATGCGCTGCTCTACCAACTGAGCTATATCGGCCCTGCGATGCGTTCACGAATGTGAATCACGGAGTAGAAGGTTAAAACTAAGCGAGTGATGCGTCAATGCCCTTGGGAATCAAACGGCTACTTTTGCACCACCCTGCTTCATTTGTGCGCGGTGGAGCGTGCTGTCGCAGGTAGATTGCTGGCATTTCCAGCACTCGCACCGTTTCTGTGTACCGTCATCGCGACCCTGTCTTAGCCAGGTTAAATGAACTAAAAGTATGAACAGATATATTTATATAATTTACGCAAATTATTCGTGAGTTTATTATAAATATTGCTCATCTATTATATGTATCATTTCATTTAAAGCCGTTGTTTAAGTAAAGATAATTCTCTTAATTCACTACATTCTTATATATTAAGTAGAATCCCATAAAACATTTAAATAGGTTAAGACGGTATCCCCTTATTTCTACATTTCTTTTTATTCATCAGCATGATTAGCCACATAAAAGCGCTGTATTCAACCTATATGAAGTCTTCCTTTGCTGATTGAGTAAAGTATTATATATGGGTTATTACACCATTACGCTTAGTTGTATTCCTCGAGACACAAGGACGCTTTATGCTCTCATCTTTTCGGAATCGAATATTATTTATCGTGGTCGCAATTCTGGTGCTATCACTTTCTTTGAACACCGCAATTAACTATTTTATCAGTAATAATGCGACGACAAAGTCGATCAACTCAACCCTGACTTCCTTAGCGGAAAGTAACACTACAACAATAGAACAGTGGGTTACCACGCGAATTGCGCAAATATCAAATCTTACACCTTACGTTAATCACCCGGACCCGGTAGCACTGCTTAAGCAAGTTGCCGCAGCCGGAAACTTCTTAAATGTCGACATTGCATTTACTGACAAGCATGTTTTATCTTCCGACCCTTCAGGTATTCCTGAAGGATATGATCCTACCAGCCGGCCATGGTATATCGAGGCTAACAATGCCAGAACAACCATCATTACTGAGCCTTATCAGGATATTTCTTCCCGACGTTTGACGATGACTATCGCCACGCCTGCTTTCAACAATAATGCATTGCAAGCGGTAATCGAAGGCGATATTGCGATGGATGAAATTATTAAAAATGTCCGGGCGATACATCCAACGCCACGCAGTTTTGGCATGCTTATCGATGCGCAAGGGCAAATCATTGCGCATCCCAATGATGATCTCACCATGAAGCAGCTAAGTTCTGTCAGCCCGAATCTTAATTTATCCAAACTACTCGCTTCCGCTACTCCAGTTGAAGCAAGCATTTCCGGGGCAGATGCCTATCTGCTGGCTCGCCCGATTAAAGGTACGGCGTGGTATATCGTTGTAGCGATTGATAAAAACGAAGTCAGAAGCGGGATGAATACCTTACTGCAAACATCAGCCATTTCGCTGCTTGTCCTGATCTGTTTATCTGTGCTGACCGTCGGCTACATTACGCAGAAGAGCGTTGCGCCCCTGATTAAGATCCGTGAAGCGATGGACGAGTTCTTCTCTTCCGATAAAGGCGATCTGACGCAACGTTTACCGGTACACGGCAAAGATGAAATCGCACAAATCGCCATAGCCTTCAACGGCTTCACCGACAAACTGGTCGAAGCGATGACCAGCATCCGCAACAATAGCGGGCAGGTACGCGCTGCGGCGATAGAAATGTCATCACGAAACGATGACCTGGCTCTGCGCACGGAAGAGTCTGCTGCCAGCCTGCAACAGACGTCAGTATCGCTTGAGGAGATCTCTGCCAACGTAGCCCACTCGTCGGCCACCTCTCGCGAGGCGAATACGGCCGCCGTTGACGCGGCAAGTGACGCACAGCAAGGCATTGATTCTGTTCATTATCTCATTAAGACAATGAAAGAGATTGAAGCCGCATCGTCGCAAATTAGCGTGATTACCAGCGTTATCAACGGTATCGCTTTCCAGACGAACATCCTGGCGCTCAACGCCTCGGTAGAAGCGGCGCGCGCTGGCGAACAGGGGCGTGGATTTGCCGTTGTCGCCAATGAAGTGCGGCAGTTGGCCAGCCGTAGCGCAGAGGCGGCGAAAGAGATCAGCAATCTCATCGATACCACGGTAAGCAGCGTCGCCTCTGGCGTACAGCAAGTAGATAATACCAACCAGTACGACGATGCAAAAAATCGTCGGTAGCGTCTCCTCAGTAACCACCATGATTGCTGAAATCAGCCTGGCGACAGAGGAACAAACCAAAGGCATCAATGAAATCAGCAAAGCAGTGACGCAACTCGAAACCACCGTGCAGCGTAACGTGCAATTGACGGAAGAGTCCAAAAGCACCGCTTCAGGGCTGTTGCAGCAGGCAAACGAGCTTATGGATGCCATCCGGCGCTATAAAATGTAAGGCTTCGCGCCTGTAAACAGGCCGATCGTTGAAGTTATTCGCGAGAGGAATTTGCAGGCGCGCAGAAAGAGTCAGAACCGGAAATAACCAACGGGCGGTACATCCCATTCTGATGTACCGCCCGTTTTATTTATGCGCGAACGGTATTGTCGCCAAAACCAATCCACTTATAAGTGGTCAGCGCTTCTAAGCCCATCGGGCCGCGCGCGTGCAGTTTCTGCGTGCTGACAGCCACTTCCGCGCCAAGGCCAAACTGACCACCATCGGTAAAGCGCGTGGAGGCGTTCACATACACCGCCGAAGAATCCACTTCATTGATAAAGCGATCCGCATTGCGCAGCGAACGGGTCAGGATCGCGTCGGAGTGCTGTGTGCCGTGCTGGCGAATATGATCGATAGCCGCATCGAGATCGGCCACGATTTTCACATTCAGATCCAGCGACAGAAACTCGTCGTCGTACTGCTCCGCTTTCACTGCTTCCACTTTTGCCGGGCCGTTTTTCAGCAGCACCAGCGCCTGTTCATCGGCGTGGAGCGTCACGCCGCTTTCCGCCATCTGTTTGCTCAGCGCAGGCAGGAAAGTCGCGGCAATCCCCTGATGCACCAGCAGGGTTTCGACGGTGTTGCAGGTGCTTGGGCGCTGCGTTTTGGCATTGACGATCACCTTCAGCGCCGGTTCGATCTCGGCAGACTCATCCACCACGATATGACAGACGCCAATACCACCGGTGATGACCGGGATCGTTGACTGCTCGCGGCACAGCTTGTGCAGGCCAGCGCCGCCGCGCGGAATCAGCATGTCGATGTATTTATCCATGCGCAGCATTTGATTGACCAGTTCGCGCTCCGGGCTTTCAATCGCCTGTACCGCACCGGCAGGCAGGCCGCACTCTTCCAGCGCCTGTTGAATCACTTTTACCGTGGCCGCATTGGTGCGCCAGGTTTCTTTGCCACCGCGCAGGATTGCCGCATTACCGGTTTTCAGGCACAGCGAAGCCACATCAACGGTCACGTTCGGGCGCGCTTCATAAATCACGCCGATAACGCCCAGCGGGACGCGACGGCGCTCAATGCGCAGGCCGCTGTCCAGCAAACCGCCGTCGATCACCTGGCCGACCGGATCGGCCAGTTTGCAAACCTGACGAACATCGTCGGCGATCCCTTTTAAGCGCGCCGGGTTCAGCGCCAGACGGTCGAGCATCGCTTCGCTCAGGCCGTTACGGCGGGCTTCCAGCAGATCCTGTTCATTCGCCAGCAGGATCTCTTGCGACTGCGCTTCCAGATAATCGGCGATTTTTTCCAGCACGCGATTTTTCTCGCGGCTGGAGAGCAATGCCAGTTTGTATGATGCTGCTTTCGCAGCAATGCCCATTTGTTCCAGCATACTTCTGCTCCTTAACGGGTAATCATGTCGTCGCGGTGAACGGCGACAGGGCCATATTCATAGCCCAGAATGGCATCGATTTGCTGCGAGTGATGCCCGGCAATACGGCGCAGCGCATCGCTGTTATAGCGGGTAACGCCATGGGCAATATCGCGCCCCTGCAAATTACAGATGCGGATCACTTCACCACGGGAGAAGTTGCCTGTCACGCTTTTAATGCCTTTCGGCAACAGTGAACTGCCACGTTCAAGGATCGCGGCGGTAGCGCCTTCATCAACGGCGATCTCACCCGCTGGCGGCGCGCCGAAGATCCAGCGTTTGCGGTTTTCCAGCGGCGAAGCTTGCGCGTGGAAACGCGTTCCCACGGAGATCCCCTCCATCACATCGCCAATCACGCCCGGTTTGCTGCCTGCGGCGATAATAGTGTCGATCCCGGCGCGGCAGGCGACATCGGCAGCCTGCAATTTGGTGCCCATTCCGCCAGTGCCAAGGCCAGAAACGCTATCGCCCGCAATCGCGCGCAGGGCATCATCGATACCGTAAACATCTGTAATCAGTTCCGCATCCGGGTTGTTACGCGGATCCGCAGTGAACAGCCCCTGCTGATCGGTCAGCAGCAGCAGTTTATCCGCACCGGCCAGAATCGCTGCCAGCGCAGAAAGGTTATCGTTGTCGCCGACTTTGATTTCCGCCGTCGCGACCGCGTCATTCTCGTTAATCACCGGCACGATATTGTTATCAAGCAGCGCACGCAGCGTGTCGCGAGCGTTAAGGAAGCGCTCTCTGTCTTCCATATCCGCGCGGGTCAGCAACATCTGCCCGACGTGAATACCGTAAATAGAAAACAGCTGTTCCCATAACTGAATCAAACGGCTCTGCCCGACCGCCGCCAGCAACTGTTTCGAAGCGATGGTGGCTGGTAATTCCGGGTAGCCCAGGTGTTCGCGCCCGGCGGCAATCGCCCCGGAAGTCACAATTACAATACGATGCCCGGCGGCGTGCTGCTGCGCGCACTGGCGCACCAGTTCCACAATATGGGCGCGGTTCAGGCGGCGGGAACCGCCCGTTAAAACACTGGTGCCGAGTTTTACCACCAGCGTCTGGCTGTCACTCATGATTCTCTGCCGTTTTTAAGAAAAAATAAGAAATATCGATAGTCGTCAGACGTTGTAACAGGAGTCGCGGCGATTGCCAACCGTCAGTGCAATCAGGCCACTTTTTTGTTGCGCGTGATCAGCAAGCGTAACGGTAAATTTTGACGTTTTTATTGCAAACACACTAAAACACAACTTTTTAAAATTATTCTCAATTTGTCATAAATATTTAATTTCAGAGCGATAAAACCCTTCCTGTTTTTCACGGGGCATATGCCCAGCGAATATTAGCGCGTTAGTTAAATCAGGAATCAAAATGAAAAAGAGCACTCTGGCATTAATGGTAATGAGCGTTGTCGCTTCTGCATCCGTTCACGCAGCGGAAGTTTATAACAAGAACGGCAACAAGCTGGATGTGTACGGCAAAGTGAAAGCCATGCACTACTTCAGCGACGATACCAGCAACGACGGTGATAAAACTTATGTTCGTTTCGGTTTCAAAGGCGAAACGCAGATTAACGATCAACTGACCGGTTATGGTCGTTGGGAAGCCGAATTTGCCGGTAACAACGACGAAGCCACCTCTGGTCAGAAAACCCGTCTGGCGTTTGCTGGCCTGAAAATGAAAGACTTTGGTTCTGTCGACTACGGTCGTAACCTGGGCGTGCTGTACGACGTGGCTGCCGTAACCGATATGTTCCCGGAATTCGGTGGCGACGGTCTGGCCCGTACCGATAACTTCATGACCAAACGCACCACGGGCGTTGCAACTTACCGCAACACCGACTTCTTCGGTCTGGTTGACGGTCTGGATATGTCCCTGCAATACCAGGGTAAAAACGAAAACGGCCGCAGCAGCGTCATCAAACAGAACGGTGACGGCTGGGGTACTTCTCTGGCGTACGATTTCGGCGGCAGCCCGGTTACGCTGATCGGCGCTTATGCCAACTCTGACCGTACTAACGCACAGAATACTTCTCTGGCGCTGGGCCGCGGCGAGAAAGCAGAAGCCTGGGCAACTGGCGTGAAATATGACGCGAACAACCTGTACATCGCCACCATGTACGGCGTGTCTTACAACATGACGCCGATCTCTTCCAGCACCGGTTTTGCGAATAAAGCGCAGGACTTTGAAGCGGTGATCCAATACCAGTTCGACTTCGGTCTGCGTCCGTCCCTGGGCTATGTGCTGACCAAAGGGAAAGACATCGAAAACGGTATCGGCGACGAAGATCTGGTTAACTACATCGACGTTGGCGCAACTTACTACTTCAACAAAAACATCTCTGCGATGGTGGATTACAAAATCAACCAGATCAAAGATGACAACAAACTGGGCATCAGCAGCGACGATATCGTAGCCGTTGCCGTAACCTACCAGTTCTAAGTTTTTGAACCCGCAACACCCTCGTTATATTAATGCCCTCGGCTGAGGGCATTTCTTTAACCTGATTCAGGTTACAAGCTGGCCAGTGCCAGAAACCCGATACGTGAAAGGCGATCGGGCTTTTTTTATTCAGGGGGGGAATTTACGCGGTGAGTTTCAACGACTCTTTGAAATTATCGGCAGGTTCCAGCTTCAGCTCTAAGGACGCCAGCATCGTACGCGCCCGTTCGTGGAAATCACGTAGCGTCTGTTCGAGGCGATCGACCACTTCCTGGTCTTTAATTGCCGTCGGCTTCCAGTGCCCTTCTTTATCAAACAGACCAAACTGATAACGATAGGTAAAACGTGTTTCCTGCGCTTCCATTTCCATCCACCATCCCCAAAACTCGCGTTTCTCCGGCGCTGGTTTTACGTTGACGCAAACAGCCAGGCAATCAAAGAAAAAGCGGTTATCTTCGCACTGCTCTTCGCGGATATAAGGCCCAAGCGCAGTAAATTTTTTAACCAGTCTGCTTTTCGGATGTCCACTCGGTAACGTCATTGCGATCTCCTTTTGTGAAGCAACTGTTTTACCAAATCAATAGAATTTATCAATCTATTAACGGAAATGATGGTTGATCCAACCGGTTATTTGCTCCAACGCCTTATCAAAATTGCGATAGACCGGATTGAAGGGGATCTCCAACAGTTTGCCCTCACTCGATGACGTACTGATTAAACGCGACTCCTCTTCCGGGCTGAACGGATCGTTTTGCCAGAAGCCGGAAAGCATCGGCGTTGGACAACGCCGTCCGAGCAGACCCTGAGTTTTCAGGGAGTAGCGGTTCAACTCAACGCGCAGCGCCTCATCGGAAGCATCATGCATCCCCAGACGGCTGGCCAGCACATCAAGATACATTTCCGGCACCCGCCCCTGGCGTAACGGCTCGTTAAGCAGCGAATGCACCACCGGCCCCAGACACGCCACCGCTTTCAGGCGCGGCGCTTCCAGATAAGCCAGGCGTACCGCCACGTTTGCGCCAAAACGGAAGCCAAACGCCGCTACTCGCGTATGATCGACCCACGGAATATTCGGCAGCGCTTTCAAAACATGCTGATGCAGCAGGCTCGAATCCTGGGTTAATTTCCATTTCGACGAAAAGCCGACAGAAGGCATATCCAGCGTCAACATCGCCATCCCCTGCGGAGCGAAGTAACGCTCATAGAGGGTGTAGTAATCGATTTGCAGGCCATCCAGCCCACCACACATTAATACCGTCGGGAAAGGGCCGTCGCCTGGCGGCATATGCAAAAAGCCGGTCACCGGCGAACCGCCCGGAATGCTGAACTGCATCTCTTTGAGCGCCCCAGGCAGACGCTGCGCCGCCTCTTCATAGGCGCGATTCGCCAGCGCCTGCGCCTGCTCGGCCAGAACATCGCCTTTGATGTGCGGATAAGCCGCCAGGCTGTACAGGCTGGAGGCATGCAGCCAGTGGCGACCGCTCTGCGTCGCGTCCTGCTCCTGCATCGCCTTTTGCTGCCAGAGCATCGCCTGCGTGGACCATTCGTAGATCCAGTTACCGCTGCGGTAACCCACCACCGTATCGTACAGTTCCGGATCGGTGTGCTCGGCCTGGCTTATCACAATGCGCGACTGCACTTCGAGGATCTCGCGGGCATCAATACCGCGCCAAATCCACATTAAGCGGTTGAGCATGCGATACCAGTGCGGGACGTTTTTACCATCCAGCGTTGATAAGACCTGCGGCTGCGTGCCAGCGTTGAACCGACGTACCAGCGTTGATGTTTCCGGATGCTTGAAACGGGGTTTGAACAGGGTTTCGCTAAGATTGGCTTGTGACATCGCGCAGCCTCCATGTATCTATCACTGGAGGTTATTGTAACCTGAGGTGCTACAAAATGAACAACGCCCGGTAGAACCGGGCGTTAGCAGAACGTGCGGGGGGATTAGCGGCCGCTGATAGGCGGAACAAAAACCACGCCCATATCCCACGGCTGTTCAATCCAGGTATCCTGCGGGATATCAATAACATAATCGTCAACCAGCGGACGACCTGCCGGTTTGGCGAAGATGGTGACGAAGTGCGCTTTCGGATACATTTCACGAATTGCCACCGCTGTACCGCCGGTATCGACCAGATCGTCAATCACGATAAAGCCTTCACCATCGCCTTCCGCACGTTTCAGCACTTTCAATTCGCGCTGGTTATCGTGGTCGTAGCTGGAAATGCAAACGGTATCAACATGACGAATGCCCAACTCACGCGCCAGTAATGCGCCCGGTACCAGACCGCCGCGGCTTACGGCGATAATGCCTTTCCATTGTTCTGAAGGCATCAGTCGGGCGGCCAGTTTGCGTGCGTGAATCTGCAACATGTCCCAGGTGACGACGTATTTTTCGCTCATGTGAAGTGTCCCAGCCCGTGTTTTACGGCTTAAAAAGTATTCCAGGGGAAAATAGGTTGCGCGAGATTATAGAGATCTGCGGCACTAAAAACCAGTATTACCCGGCATTAGCGGCGCTTTTTCCACGTTTACAGGCTCGCAGTCTGGCAAGAAAGTGTTATTCTCAACGCCATCTCGCAAGGCGCTCTTGCGATGCCTGTTTATTTAACCCAGTGACCTGCAAGGTAAGTTTCGCAGGCTCTTTGTAAGGAGACTCATCGTGTCTGAACTGTCTCAACTATCGCCACAGCCGCTGTGGGATATTTTTGCCAAAATCTGTTCTATTCCGCACCCGTCCTACCATGAAGAACAACTCGCCGAACATATTATGGGCTGGGCGAAGGAAAAAGGTCTCCACGCAGAGCGCGACCAGGTGGGCAACATCCTGATCCGCAAGCCGGCCACCGCCGGCATGGAAAATCGCAAACCGGTCGTATTGCAGGCGCACCTGGACATGGTGCCGCAGAAAAATAACGACACCGTTCACGACTTCACCACCGATCCGATTCGCCCTTATATCGATGGTGAATGGGTTAAAGCGCGCGGCACCACGCTCGGCGCGGATAACGGCATCGGTATGGCCTCTGCGCTGGCCGTGCTGGCCGATTCCACCGTGCAACACGGCCCGCTGGAAGTGCTGCTGACCATGACCGAAGAAGCGGGTATGGACGGCGCGTTTGGTTTGCAGGCCAACTGGCTGCAGGCAGACATTCTGATTAACACCGACTCTGAAGAAGAGGGTGAAATTTACATGGGTTGCGCGGGCGGGATCGATTTTATCACCACCCTGCCGCTGACCCGCGAAGCCGTACCGGCCGGTTATGAAACCTTCAAACTGACGCTGAAAGGCCTGAAAGGCGGCCACTCCGGCGCAGAAATTCATGTCGGTCTGGGCAACGCTAACAAACTGCTGGCGCGCTTCCTGGCCGGACACGCGGCGGAACTGGATCTGCGTCTGCTTGATTTTACCGGCGGCACTCTGCGCAACGCGATCCCGCGCGAAGCAATTGCCGTAGTTGCTGTTCCGGCCGCTAACGCCGCGCAGCTCAAAACGCTGGCCAGCACGTACCAGGCAATCCTGAAAAACGAGCTGGAGATGAAAGAGAAGAACCTGGTGGTGCTGCTGGAAAGCGCAAGCAGCGATAAAGCCGCACTGACCACCGCTTCCCGCAACACGTTTGTTCGCCTGCTGAACGCCACGCCAAACGGCGTCATTCGTAACTCCGACGTGGCAAAAGGCGTGGTTGAAACCTCGCTGAACGTCGGCGTGGTTACCCTGCAGGACGACAGCGCGGAAATCATCTGCCTGATCCGTTCGCTGGTCGATAGCGGTAAAGATTACGTGGTGAGCATGCTGGAATCGCTGGGCGCGCTGGCTGGCGCGAAAACGGCGCCGAAAGGCGGCTACCCAGGCTGGCAGCCAGACGCGCATTCGCCGGTAATGGTGCTGGTGCGTGAGACTTATCAGCGTTTGTTCAACAAAACGCCGAACATTCAGGTGATCCACGCAGGTCTGGAGTGCGGTTTGTTCAAAAAACCTTACCCGAACATGGACATGGTCTCCATTGGGCCAACCATCACTGGCCCGCACTCTCCGGATGAGCAAGTGCATATCGAAAGCGTGGGCCACTACTGGACGCTGCTGACCGAGCTGCTGAAATCTATTCCGGCAAAATAATCCCGCTGTCCGCGCCGCCCGGCGCGGACATTCATTTATAACCCCAGCACCAGTTGCCGCTCCAGTTGCGGATCCAGCAACGTCACATGCAGCCCTACCAGCCGCACACCGCGCCCGCCGCGACGCTCATCCCACGTTTTCCGTGCCGTTATCAGTAGATCCTCTTTATTTAAGCGTGGCCAGACATGTTCCTGGGTGGTGAGCTGAAAATCATTAAACTTCAGCTTTACGCCCTGGCGGGCAATCAGCAAATCCGGCTTCACTTTTGCCAGACGTCGCTCCAGCTCCGGGTATAAATGCTCAATAATCGCTTCGCACTCTTCCCAGTGGTGAATATCGTCTGCCAGCGTGCGCTCCACGCCGACCGATTTACGTAACCGCTCACTACTGATTTCCCGCTCATCAATGCCCTGGCTGCGCTCCCACAAAATACGGCCAAATTTACCAAAGCGTTTAAGCAACATCGCCAGATCGCTGCGCTGAACATCTTCACAGGTGCGCAGCCCCAGCGTCTCCAGTTTTGCCGCCGACACTTTGCCGACGCCCGGGATCTTGCTTAGCGGCAGCGTGCGGAGAAATTGCGGAACGTCCGCTGGCGTAATCACGTACTGGCCGTTGGGTTTATTGAGATCGGAGGCAATTTTGGCGAGAAACTTCACCGGCGCCACGCCCGCCGAAGCCGTCAGTTGTGTTTCATTAAAAATAGTCTGACGGATCTCCTGCGCCATCAGAGTTGCCGAACCGTGGCAGTGCGGGCTGTCGGTAACATCCAGATAGGCTTCATCCAGCGAAAGCGGTTCAATCAACGTCGTGTAGCGGGAAAAGATCTCGCGGATCTGATTTGACGCTTCTTTATAAGCATCAAAACGGCCGGGCAGAAGAGTAAGGTGAGGACAAAGTTTCAGTGCCATCGCCGTGGGCATTGCGCTGCGCACGCCAAATTTACGCGCCGGATAATTGGCGGTGCTGATAACGCCACGCTTAACGCGGCTGCCGCCAATGGCGATGGGGATGTCGCGCAGGGCGGGGTTATCGCGCATCTCGACCGCCGCGAAAAAGCAATCCATATCGACATGTATGATTTTGCGCATGCGTACGCCCTCACAGAACACTGGATAAGTATACAGCATATTCCATTGAAATGAGAAGCCAGTGCGTAAAACCGCCGAAAAGAGGGTAATTTGATGGTTACTTCTGCCGTTTTAGTTTCATAATAACCCCAGCTAAACGGCCAGGTGTTTGAAACGCAAAACAGAACACAATTTGCGCGATGGCGAAAATATCGCCAAAAAAAGATGAAGCGTGAAAGATGAACTCTATTCTGGCTTGCGAAAAAATGCCGTAATGCTAATGTGGGCGCACCGAAACAGATTAGTCTGAATTTTGGGCATCTTTTGCCGTCCTGGCAATGTGGTACTCGCTTTATCAAGGAAACAAGTTGTATGCGCAAAATCGCATTGTTTATTGCGATGCTTCTGATCCCGTGCGTCTCGTTCGCTGGCTTAATGGGCAGCAACAGTTCAATTACGCCGGTAAGCAAAGAATATAAGCAGCAGTTAATGGGGTCGCCGGTTTATATCCAAATCTTCAAAGAAGAACGCACCCTTGATCTCTACGTCAAAATGGGCGAGCAATACCAACTGCTCGACAGCTATAAAATCTGCAATTACTCCGGCGGTCTCGGCCCGAAACAGCGCCAGGGTGATTTTAAAAGCCCGGAAGGGTTTTACTCCATTCAGCGTAATCAGTTGAAGCCGGACAGCCGCTTCTACAAAGCGATCAACATTGGTTTTCCGAATACCTATGACCGCGCCCACGGCTATGAAGGCAAGTACCTGATGATCCACGGCGCCTGCGTCTCGATTGGCTGCTACGCCATGACGGATTCGAACATTGATGAGATCTTCCAGTTTGTGACCGCCGCGCTGGTCTTTGGGCAGCCGAACGTGCAGCTGAGCATCTATCCGTTCCGCATGACCGACGCCAATATGCAGCGTCACAAATATTCGACCTATGCGGATTTCTGGAAACAGCTGAAGCCGGGTTACGACTATTTTGCCACCACCCACCAGCCGCCGGTTGTCTCGGTTGTGGATGGTCGCTATGTCGTCAGCAAGCCGCTGAACACCGCAGTTCAGCCACAGCTGGCGTCAAACTACGCGCTCCCCCAGGCAAAATAATGCCCACTCGCCTGGCATAATCTTTTGCCAGGTTTCGTTGCCGGTTAACGGCTGGGTGGCAATCACGGTAACCACATCGTTCGGTGTGGTTTCCCGCTGAAAATCAATTTCAACATCCTGATCCAGCAGCTTCGCCACACCAAACGGCGCACGCCGGGTGATCCAGAACAGATTCGTCGAGCAGAACGCCATCACGTAGCGCCCGTCCGATAACAGCATGTTGAAAACGCCCTTCTCGCGCAGTTGCGTTGCCAGCGAGGCAATGTACTTAAACACCGCCGTCATATTGCCCGGCGTACGCGGATAGCGTTCCGTAAGCTTATGCAGCAACCAGCAGAACGCTTTTTCGCTGTCGGTTTCGCCAATCGGACGAAAATTGCCAGTCTCCAGCGATTTATAGCCGCTCAGTTGACCGTTGTGTGCGTAAGTCCAGTTGCGGCCCCACAGCTCACGAGTGAACGGATGGGTATTTTCCAGCGCCACTTCGCCACGGTTAGCCTGGCGAATATGCGCCACTACCGAGCGGGACTTGATCGGATAGTCCTGCACCAGCTTCGCGATCGGGGAGTTAAAACTCGGTTGCGGATCCTTGAACGTGCGACAGCCCTTGCCCTCATAAAAAGTGATGCCCCAGCCGTCTTTATGCGGCCCGGTTCCACCACCGCGCTGGACAAGCCCGGTAAAACTAAAACAGATATCGGTCGGCACATTGGCGCTCATACCGAGCAGTTCGCACATACTCACCCCCAAAAACGCCTTAATTCTGGGAAGGCGTAATTGTTGCAGCCAGTTTGAACACGGACAGCGCGGAAAAACCGGAGCGTACACGAAGTACGGGAGGATTTTGAGCACTGCCCAGGTTCAAAATGGCAAATAAAATAGCCGTCCTTAAGCCTTAACCATCTCTTTTTCAATCAGCTGAATCAGGATATGAATCACTTTGATATGGATCTCCTGAATACGATCAGCATAACCGAAATGCGGTACACGAATTTCAACATCCGCTGTACCCGCCATCTTGCCACCATCTTTACCGGTCAGGGTGATGACTTTCATCCCCTTCTCACGCGCTGCCGCTACCGCTTTGATCACGTTGCCGGAGTTGCCAGAAGTGGAAATACCCAGCAGTACGTCGCCTTCACGGCCCACGGCTTCCACATAGCGGGAGAAGACGTAGTCATAACCGAAGTCGTTGCTTACGCAGGAGAGATGGCTGACGTCGGAGATAGCAATCGCCGGATAGCCAGGACGGTTTTCACGGTAGCGACCGGTTAACTCTTCCGCAAAATGCATGGCATCGCAGTGAGAACCGCCGTTACCGCAGGACAACACTTTACCACCCGCTTTGAAACTGTCCGCCAACAGCACCGCCGCGCGCTGAATCGCGTGAATATTGGCTTCATCTTTCAAGAAATTCGCCAGCGTTTCCGCCGCTTCATTCAGTTCGTTACGAATCAGATCCTGGTACATGAGGATATCCTTCAGCATAGATGTAAATAACACTGCGCAGTGTACCGGATAGGATCCGGAGCGAGAAGCTAAAGCCACAGCACCTGCGCGTTTTCGTTTTCCGTGCGCAAAATCCCCCCAACAATGTGAACCAGGTTGTAATTATTTTGTAAACACATTGCTAAAAGAAATCTCATCCACTACAACCATAACATCACAAGTGGTCAGACCTCCTACAAGACAGGGAGCTTTTTTCTATGATGATTTTGAGCCTTATCGCAACAGTCGTTCTCCTCGGTGTGCTGTTTTATCACCGGGTCAATCTGCTCCTGAGCAGCGTGATTTTACTGGCGTGGACTGCCGCGCTGGGCGTTATGGGGCTGTGGTCCATCTGGGTGCTGCTGCCGCTGGCGATCATTCTGGTGCCGTTCAACCTGCCGCCGATGCGCAAGGCACTGATTTCCGCGCCGGTATTTCGCGGTTTCCGCAAAGTGATGCCGCCGATGTCGCGTACCGAGAAAGAAGCGATCGACGCGGGTACGACCTGGTGGGAAGGCGATCTGTTCCGTGGTAACCCGGACTGGAAAAAGCTGCACAACTATCCGCAGCCGCGCCTGACTGCGGAAGAACAAGCCTTTATCGATGGCCCGGTGGAAGAAGCCTGCCGCATGGCGAACGATTTTCAGATCACCCATGAAATGGCCGATCTGCCGCCGGAGCTGTGGGCGTTCTTAAAAGAACACCGCTTCTTCGCGATGATCATCAAGAAAGAGTACGGCGGGCTGGAATTCTCTGCTTATGCGCAGTCCCGCGTGTTGCAAAAACTCTCCGGCGTCTCAGGTATTCTTGCCATCACCGTCGGCGTGCCGAACTCTTTAGGACCTGGCGAACTGCTGCAACACTACGGCACGGAAGAGCAAAAAAATCATTATCTGCCGCGCCTGGCGCGTGGCCTGGAGATCCCCTGCTTTGCGCTGACCAGCCCGGAAGCGGGTTCCGATGCGGGCGCAATCCCCGATACCGGCGTAGTCTGCATGGGCGAATGGCAGGGCGAGCAGGTACTCGGCATGCGTCTGAGCTGGAATAAACGCTATATCACGCTGGCGCCGATTGCCACCGTACTCGGCCTGGCTTTTAAACTTTCGGATCCGGAAAAACTGCTGGGCGGCGAAGAAGAGCTGGGTATCACCTGTGCGCTAATCCCGACATCAACGCCGGGCGTGGAAATTGGCCGTCGTCACTTCCCGCTGAACGTTCCGTTCCAGAACGGGCCAACCCGCGGCGACGATATCTTTGTGCCAATTGATTACATTATTGGCGGGCCAAAAATGGCCGGTCAGGGCTGGCGTATGCTGGTGGAATGTCTGTCGGTTGGTCGCGGTATTACCCTGCCGTCTAACTCTACCGGCGGCCTGAAATCTGTCGCGATGGGGATTGGCGCTTACGCCCATATTCGCCGCCAGTTCAAAGTGCCAATCGGCAAAATGGAAGGTATCGAAGAGCCGCTGGCGCGCATCGGCGGTAACGCTTATGTGATGGATGCAGCCGCCTCGCTCATCACCTACGGCATTATGCTCGGCGAAAAACCAGCGGTGCTTTCCGCTATCGTGAAATATCACTGCACCCACCGCGGCCAGCAATCCATTATTGATGCGATGGATATTGCCGGCGGTAAAGGCATTATGCTCGGCGAAGGCAACTTCCTGGCACGTGCCTACCAGGGCGCGCCAATTGCCATTACCGTCGAAGGCGCGAACATCCTGACCCGCAGCATGATGATCTTCGGCCAGGGCGCGATCCGCTGCCATCCGTATGTGCTGGAAGAGATGGCCGCCGCGCAGAATAATGATGTGGACGCTTTCGATAAACTGCTGTTTAAACACATCGGCCATGTCGGCAGTAATAAAATGCGCAGCCTGTGGCTTGGCCTGACGCGCGGTTTAACCAGCGCCACGCCGACCCGCGACGCCACCAAACGTTACTACCAGCATCTGAACCGCCTGAGCGCCAACCTTGCGCTGCTGTCTGATGTCTCAATGGCAGTGCTGGGCGGCAGCCTGAAACGCCGCGAGCGTATCTCCGCCCGTCTGGGGGATATTCTCAGCCAGCTGTTCCTCGCCTCTGCAGCGCTGAAACGTTATGACGATGAAGGCCGTCAGGAAGCGGATCTGCCGCTGGTCCACTGGGGCGTTCAGGACGCGCTGTATCAGGCGGAACAGGCGATGAGCGATCTGCTGGAGAACTTCCCGAACCGCTTCGTCGCGGGCGCATTAAGCCTGGTGATTTTCCCGACCGGTCGCCATTACCGCGCGCCGTCGGATAAGCTGGACCACAAAGTGGCGAAGATTCTGCAAACGCCGAGCGCCACCCGCTCCCGCATCGGGCGCGGTCAGTATCTGACGCCGAGCGAGCACAACCCGGTGGGCCTGCTGGAAGAGGCGCTGGTCGATGTGATGGCGGCCGATCCGGTTCACCAACGCATCTGCAAAGCGCTGGGCAAAAACCTGCCGTTTACCCGCCTCAACGATCTCGCCCAGCAGGCGCTGGCAAGCGGGTTGATTACTGCGGAAGAAGCGGCGCTGCTGAGCAAAGCGGAAGTCAGCCGCCTGCGCAGCATCAACGTTGATGACTTTGCGCCAGAGGCACTGGCAACTCAGCCGGTGGTCAAGGCGCCGGAAAAGCTGCGTAAACCGGAAGCGGCCTGATGCGGTAATCGCCTGAAAGCATTCTTCCCTTACCAAAACCCGCAACTGCGGGTTTTTTTCTGTCTTTGCATGCTACAGTGTGCAAATGCTGTCTTACGGGGAGTCAACACTGTGCCTGGTTTGAAAATTACACTGTTACAACAACCGTTAGTCTGGATGGATGGGCCCGCGAATCTGCGCCATTTCGACATCCAGCTGGAGGGCGTTACCGGCCGGGATGTCATCGTCCTGCCCGAAATGTTCACTACCGGCTTTGCGATGGAAGCGGCAAAACAGTCCATGTCGCAGGACGAGGTAGTGGCATGGATGCAAAGTAAAGCCCGCCAGACCAATGCGCTGATTGCGGGCAGCGCCGCGCTGCAAACCGACCGCGGGCCGGTAAACCGTTTTCTGCTGATTGAGCCAGAAGGCAAAGTGCATTTTTACGATAAGCGCCATCTGTTCCGCATGGCCGAAGAGCACCATCACTACGAAGCAGGAAATGAGCGCGTGGTATTTGAGTGGCGCGGCTGGCGCATTCTGCCGCTGGTTTGCTACGACCTGCGTTTCCCGGTGTGGTCGCGCAACCGCAACGATTACGATCTGCTGCTCTATGTTGCTAACTGGCCTGCGCCGCGCTCGCTGCACTGGCAGTCGCTGCTGGTGGCGCGCGCCATTGAAAACCAGGCGTGGGTGGCGGGCTGCAACCGCGTCGGCACTGACGGCAATGGTCATCACTACCGTGGCGACAGCCGGGTGATCAGCCCGCAGGGCGAGATTATCGCCACCGCCGAGCCGCACCTGGCAACCCGCATCGACGCCGAAATGTCGCTCAGCGCATTGCAGGAGTATCGTGCGCAGTTCCCGGCCTGGCAGGATGCCGATCCGTTTACGCTCGATTAACGCAAGGGTTGTAGTTTTGCAGGCCGGGTAAGCGAAGCGCTATCCGGCCTTTTTATTTACCGCGAGGTTCTGCCCGGTGGCGCGATGCTTACCGGACTTACAGGTCTGAAGATCGAAGAGCATCACGGCCGGATAAGTCAGGCGTCATCCGGCATGATGCCCTTTAACTGACTAACGCTTGTCCATCTTTGCGGCTTTCAGTCGCTGCAACGTAGTGCCCTTCCGGCATGCGGTAGATCACCTGCGCGCCACCGAAATGATAGCCTTCCAGCGGATCTTCCACCGTAATCCGGTGTCCCCGCGCGCGCAGCCCGGCAATCAGATTGCGTTCAAACGTAGCTTCCACCACCACGTCCCTGCCCTTCACCACGCGCCAGCGCGGCGCATCGATCGCCGCCTGTGGGTTCTGCCCGTGCAGCATAATACGCAGCGCCATCTGCATATGGCCTTGCGCCTGCATCGGCCCGCCCATCACGCCGAAAGACATCAGCGGTTTGCCGTCTGCCCCCATTGCAAAGCCAGGGATAATGGTATGCAACGGACGCTTGCCGCCCGCCAGCGCATTCGGGTGTTGCGGATCGAGCACAAAACCACAGCCGCGGTTTTGCAGGCTGATACCCGTTTCGGGCACCACGACGCCGGAACCAAAGCCCATATAGTTGGACTGAATAAACGACACCATCATGCCGCTGGCATCCGCCGTGGAGAGGTACACCGTGCCGCTTTGCGTCGGCGAACCGTAAACAAAATCGGAGGTCTTATCCGGGTCGATCAACGCCGCGCGGGCTTTTAAATAGTCGTCGCTGAGCAGCAAGTCGGCGGCGAATTCCAGATGATCGGTATCAGCGACGTAACGATCGAGATCGGCCAGCGCCAGCTTCATCGCTTCAATCGACAGATGCAGCGACTGCACCGAATCCGGGTCATAGCGGCCAATATCGCAGTGCTCAAGAATGCCGAGCGCAATCAGCGTCGCAATCCCCTGCCCGTTCGGTGGCAGCTCCTGTACTGAACCACCGGCAAACGCCTTCGAGAGCAGCGGAACCCAGTCGGCTTTATGGTTTGCCAGATCCGCTTCGCTCAGGTGCGCCCCATGCTCTTTCGCGAAAGCGGCGATTTTCTGTGCCAGTTCACCGCGATAAAACGCTTCGCCATTGGTCTGCGCAATCAACTCCAGCGTTTTCGCCTGCGCCGGGTTACGGAAGATTTCGCCGATCTTCGGCGCGCGCCCTTCCGGCGCAAAACAGGCGCTAAAACCCGGTTGATCTTTTAACCTGTTATAGCCGCGCTGCCAGAGCTCACCAATCAGCGGCGAAACAGGAAAACCGTTACGGGCATACTCGATCGCCGGCTGCGCCAGCGTGGTCAGCGGCAGCGAACCGAAACGTTCGGCCAGCGCCACCCAGCCGGAAACCGCGCCCGGTACGGTAACGGCATTCCAGCCGAGCTCCGGCACCGCATCAAGACCGGCAAACATATCCGCATTCCAGCTTGCCGGTGAGCGACCAGACGCATTCAAACCGTGCAGTTCTTTGCCATCCCAGACAATGGCAAACGCATCGCTACCAATGCCGCAGCCGGTTGGCTCCACTACCGTCAACGCCATCGCCGTGGCAATCGCCGCATCCACCGCGTTACCCCCGAGCGCCAGCATGCGCATTCCGGCCTGCGCCGCCAGCGGCTGGGAGGTGGCTACTGCGTTGTGTCCCATCATCGGTGCGCGGTATGAGGCATAACCTACTTTAAAATCAATCGCTTTCGTCATCGAGACTCCTTAGTCGTGGCGTGGATCGAGCGCATCGCGCAGCCCGTCGCCGAGTAAATTAAATCCCTGTACGGTGAGAAAAATCGCCACACCGGGGAAAACAGACATCCAGGGCGCCTGCTCCAGAAAACCTTTGGCGGTATTCAGCATCGCGCCCCAGGAGGGATACGGCGGCTGCTGGCCGAGGCCGAGAAAAGAGAGGCTGGCTTCGGTGATGATCGCCGAGGCAATCGCCAGCGTCGCCTGCACGAGGATCGGCGACATCACATTGGGCAGCACATAGCGCAGGATTATCCAGCGATCCGGCAGGCCAATCGCCCGCGCCCCGTCGATATACTCTTCGTTGCGAATGGCGATCACCTGGCCGCGCGTCAGACGGGCGAAGATCGGCATCGCCGACAGGCCAATGGCGATCATTGCATTACTCAGGCTTGGGCCAAGAAACGCGCCGAGGGCGATCGCCATGATCAAAAACGGACAGGCCAGCAGCGCTTCGATAAAGCGTGAAATCACGCCATCCCAAATCCCCTGGAAATAACCGGCCAGCAGGCCAAGCGGCACGCCAATCACCACCGCAATTAGCACTGAGATACAACCGGCCAGCAACGAGGTGCGCGCTCCCCAGACCATACGCGACAGAATATCGCGCCCCAGTTCGTCGGTGCCGAACCAGTACAGTTCAGAGGGGGGTTTACGTACCGCCAGAAAGTTCGCTTTTACCGGATCGAACGGTGCGATCCACGGCGCCAGCAAAGCGATCAGCACAAAGATGCCGACAATCACCGCGCCAATCACCGCACTTTTGTTGGCGAGGAATTTCTTCAGTACCCGGTTTTCCGTACGTGGCAGCGACGCCGCCACGCCCGTAGTGGTCAGTTCTGCCATTATTCGCTCCGCATTTTCGGGTTAATCAGCACGTACAGCACATCGGCCAACAGGTTGAGCAACAGGAAGCCAATCGCCACCACCAGCACCACGCCCTGCACCACCGCGTAATCACGGTTAAACACGGAATCGACAATCATTTTGCCAAAGCCGGGAATGGTAAATACCTGCTCGGTCAGCACCGCGCCGCCCAGCAGTTCACCAAACAGCAACGTGGTCAGGGTGATCACCGGCACCAGCGCATTACGAAATGCGTGCTTCATGATCACCGTTTTCGGCAGCAAACCCTTTGCCCTGGCGGTACGGATGTAATCTGCTTTCAGAACAGCAATCATGGATGCGCGGGTGTGGCGCATTAAGGTGGCCGCCAGCCCGGTGCCAAGCACCAGAGAAGGCAACAGCAAGGTGCGCAGGTTCTGCAGCGGATCTTCGCTGAAGGGGACAAAGCCCGACGCGGGCAGCCATTGCAGATTGACGGAGAAAATCAGGATCAACAAAATCCCCAGCCAGAAGTGCGGCACCGAGATGCCGGAGATGGCGACAAAGTTAGTGCCGTGATCGATCCAGCTATTCCGGTTCACTGCCGCCATAATCCCCATGCTGATGCCGAACAGCAGCGCGAAGATCATCGCCAGCAAAGACATCTCCAGCGTAACGGGCAGTTTGGTGGCGATCAGATGCGTCACCGTCTCCTGAGTGCGTAAGGAGACGCCAAGATCCCCCTGCAAGGCGCGGGTAAGCCAGTGGAAATATTGCACCGGGATCGGCGCATCCAGATTCAGCTCCGCGCGTAGCTGGGCGATCACTGCCGGATCGCGCTCTTCCCCGAGCATGGCCGTCAGCGGATCGCCGGGCAGCAGCTTTTGCAACCCGAAGACCATCATACTGACCATCAGCAACGTCGGGATGGCGAGCAGCAGGCGTTTGCATATCAATTCCAGCATGGTATCTCCTTACAACTCCGTTACTTCGCGAACGTCATACCTGCCAGGCGCACAATGCCATCCGGGTAAGGTTTAAAGCCCTCTACTTTTTTATTCAGCCCAAAAATGCGCGGCTCGAAGTAGAGATACGCAATCGGCATATCCGTTTGCAGTTGTTTAACAACGTTCTCATACAGCCCTTTACGGGTAGCCGGATCGTTATGCAGACGCGCCTGGGTCAGCCAGTCATCGACCTGCGCATTGCTGTAGCGGCCATCGTTGAGGGTGCCTTTGCTGTGAATAAAGCCGAAGATGCTGCCGTCTGGATCCGGGCGGCCAGACCAGCCGGAGTAGCTGAGCTGGAAGTCGCCGTTTTGCTGGCGATCCAGCAGCGTGGCGAATTCGGTCATTTGCAGATTGACGTTAAAACCGGCTTCGGCGGTCATCGCCTGTAATACCTGCGCCACCTGCTGCGAAGTCGGGTTATTCGGCACCAGCAGCGAGACGTTGATCGGTGTCTGCACGCCAGCCGCTTTTAGCAGCGCTTTGGCTTTTTCGACATCGCGCGGCGGCACCGGCAGGTTAATGTGATACGGGCTGACCGGTGAGAACGCCTGGTTCGCCGGCGTGAAGAGGCCTTCGAATACCACCTGGTTTAACGCCTCGCGGTCAATTGCCTGCGAGAACGCTTCGCGCACGCGCGCATCTTTAAACGGATCGTTAGCCGGGACTTTGCCGTTGTTGATGTTAAAGGTGATGCCCTGATACCCCAGCCCGGTCACCTTCGCCAGTTTTAATTTGCCGTCGTTCTCCACCGTTTTCACATCGCTTGGCACAATGCCTTCGCTCAGATCCAGATCGCCCGCGCGCAGGTTCGCCAGACGCACCGAGGCATCCGGGATCGGCAGATAAATCACTTTGTCGAAGTGGTAAGCGCCTTTGTTCCAGTAGTTGTCAAAGCGCGAAAGTACAATGCGATCCTGCGAGACGCGGCTGTCAAACTTGTATGGTCCGGAGCAGACCGGATGCGCGGCGAAGTCAGGTTTTTTCGCTGCTTCTGGCGCCAGCATCGCGCCTGCGCGGTCGGTAAGCTGCATCAGCAGCGCCGAATCCGGCGTTTTCAGATGCAGGGTGATTTGCATCGGCCCGGTCACTTCCACGGATTCTACCGAGGAGATCTCGCTTTTGCGCAGCGAGCCAGGCAATGTCAGGGCGCGATCGAGGCTGAATTTCGCGGCGGCAGCGTCAAATTTCTCGCCATCGTGGAACGTCACACCCTCACGCAGGTTCATGGTCAGAGTTTTGCCGTCTTCGCTCCACGACCACTCTTTCGCCAGACCCGGCACCACTTTCAGGTTTTCATCGACGTCCACCAGCCGATCGCACAGTGAGGCGAAGACAAAGCGGCCATAGTAGGTGCGCGCCAGGTGCGGATCGAGCATGTCCGGATCCGCGCCTAAACCAATACGCAGCACACTTTCAGCCTGGGCCGGCAGCGCCGCGCCCAGCAACATAACACTTCCCAGAACGGTCAAAAGAGAATTACGCACAATCATTATTTTTTTCCTTTAAAGGGATGAGTGAGAGGCCGCGTGTTCGAACAGAGCACGGCGTCGCAGGAACGCGGCGGAGGGTGGAGCAATCTGGATGATCGTGCGGTCACGGTTGAGCTCCTGCCAGCGATGGCAGGAGACCTGGCGGCCGCCTTCAAGTACCTGAGCGATCGGTTCGCGTTGCCGACACTCATCGGTGACGTGTGGGCAACGGGTGTGAAAACGACAGCCCTGCGGCGGGCTGGCCGGATTGGGTAAATCCCCCTGCAACAGCGGCATTTCACGCTTGAGGCCGGGCTGGGTTTGCGGCGCAGAGGCGATCAGCGCCTGCGTGTACGGGTGCAGCGGCGCATCGAAGATCTCATCGACGGTCGCCATTTCGACGATCTGCCCGAGGTACATCACCGCCACGCGATCGCTCATATGGCGGATCACCGCCAGCCCGTGTGCGACGATGATCATCGTCAGCCCAAGTTGCTGCTTCAGGTTTTCCAGCAGGTTCACCACCTGCGCCTGCACCGAGACATCCAGCGCGGACACCGGTTCATCGCCCAGCAACAGCTTCGGCCCGGAAGCCAGCGAGCGGGCAATGCCAATACGCTGGCGCTGGCCACCGGAGAATTCATGCGGGAAACGCCGCGCCCAGGCCGCAGGCAAACCAACGGTCGCGAGCAGTTCGGCGACGCGCGCCTGGCGATCCGCTTTGCCCATTTTCAGATGCAGCCACAGCGGTTCACCGACGATCTGCTCCACGGTCATGCGCGGGTTCAGCGAGGCGAAGGGATCCTGAAAGATAATTTGCAGTTCGCGGCGCAACTGGTTTAACCGCGCACCGCTGGCGTGAGTGATCTCTTCGCCCTGGTAGTAAACGCGCCCTTCGGACGCCGTCAACAGACGTAACAGCAGGCGGCCCAGCGTCGATTTACCGGAACCGGACTCGCCCACAATCGCCAGCGTTTCACCGGGGTAAACGGCGAGCGAAATGCGATCGACTGCCGTGACAAAGCGTTTTGGCGCGAACAGGCGCGTCGCGCCGACAAAGCGTTTGCTGAGATCGTGGGCCTCAAGGATCGGTGTGCTCATGCGGTTTCTCCCAGCGCAATATGTTGTTCAAGGGGCACGCGGAAACAGGCCGCCTGATGACCGCGGCCCAGCGGCTGTAGCGGCGGTTTTTCCGCGTGGCAGCGGCTCTGCGCAAACGGGCAGCGCGTGGCGAAACGGCAGCCTTTTGGCATCGCTTCCGGTAACGGTACGGCGCCGGGAATGGTGGAAAGCTGGCCTTTGCGTGCGCCCAGCGAGGGAATCGAGCCCATCAGGCCGATGGTGTACGGATGCTGCGGATCGGCAAAAATCGCCTCCACGCTGCCCTGCTCGACCACTTGCCCGGCGTACATTACGGCGACTTGCTGGGCGACTTCCGCCACCACGCCAAGATCGTGGGTGATCATCAATACTGCCGTGCCGGTGTCGGCTTTCAGGGTGTTGAGCAGAGCCAGGATCTGCGCCTGAATAGTGACATCCAGCGCGGTTGTCGGTTCGTCGGCAATCAGCAGACGCGGGTTGTTAATCAGCGCCATGGCAATCATCACGCGCTGGCGCATACCGCCGGAAAGCTGGTGCGGGTACGCTTTCAGGCGCATCTCCGCCGCCGGGATTTGTACCTTTTCGAGGATCTGCAGCGCGATATCCCGCGCGGCCTGGCGGGAGACATGCTGGTGGCGCATCACCGTTTCACTCAGTTGATCGCCAAGGGTGAACGAGGGGTTCAGCGAGGTCATCGGCTCCTGAAAAATCATTGCCAGCTCATTACCGCGCAGATCCGCATATTCCCTCGGCGAAAGCAGGCGCAGATTGTGGCTGCGAAACTGCATTTCGCCGCTGAGGATCTGCGCGCTGTTGGGCAACAGCCCCATCAACGCCAGCGAGGTAATGCTTTTACCGCAGCCAGATTCCCCCACCAGCGCCAGTGTTTCCCCGCTTTTTATGGTCAGCGAAATACCGTCCAGTACGCTAACCGGGCTACCGGCGAACTGGACCTTCAGGTTGTGCAGACGCAGGACGGGCGCGGGATCGTGAAAAGGAATGGTGGTCATGGCGTATCGTCCTCGAGATGAATGGCCTGGATCAGGGCATGTTGCAGGTCGAGCAGATGTTCACGCATCGCCAGGAAGGCCTCCTGCGGCTGACGCTGCCGGATGGCGTGCATAATGCGGTGGTGGTGATCGTTATAGCGATCGACCTTCGCCGGAGTACGCGCCAGCTCCCGCAGATGATGCCAGGCGGGTTCGCGACGCACGGCGTCAATGGCATCAAAAAGACCGAGCATCAAACGGTTTCCCGCCGCTTCAGCGATGGCCCGGTGAAAAGCGCTGTCCCATAGCTCATTAAGATCCGGATCGTCCGGATTGACGTTATCGATGCGTTCCAGCATGCGCTGCATCAGCGCCAGGTTTTCCGGGTTGGCGCGAAGTGCCGCCAGCCGCGCAAGTCCCGGCTCAACCTGCAAGCGCGCTTCCATCACTTCCAGCATATTGGTTTGTTGCACCAGTCCCTGGAGTGCCAGCGGCGCGACCGGCGCAGCGGGGCCAATAAACGTGCCTTTACCCTGCTTACGCCAGATCCGCCCCTCTTCCTCCAGTACGTCCAGCGCGCGGCGTACTTCTCGCCGCCCAACGCCTAAGCGTTCCGCCAGTTCACGTTCCGTGGGCAGTGGAGTCCCTGGTGTTGACTCATGTTGGTGAATAAGCCCACGAAGTTGTTCAAGCGCCGTACTGGAATTTGCCAGATAGCGTGACGGTTTTTCCATATTGGTTCATCCGTATTTCGCGTTATCTTTTTCTTTAATTACATGAAGTTAATTATTTAATCCGCGATGTGTCGCCCTTATAACTAAGCAATTACCGAACCAATTAGGTATTGGTTCGGTCATATTTTTGAAATTTTTGTTAATACTTTGATTTATTAATGTTTATTTTTTACGGGCGAAACGGAGGTCTGGAAGGGCTGTGGTTCACTGAGCAGATAATGCACAATTTTAGTGCAAGGAATGCACTAAAACGGGAGGAATTGCCCGGTGGAGTTGGCGCTTACCGGCTTACATTGTTGGCTGTGGCGCTGGCCAGATAAGGCGGAGCCGCCATCCGGCAATCGTGCCTCCGGGCGTTTTGAGATTATTGTGGAATTATTCCGTTCACCATGCGTGCGGGAGTTTCTGTAAACCTTTATGCGGTGAACGGGATAAGGGGCGCTTACCGCGCTCCCCTTATCAATCCCCGCGGCCCCGCAGGAAATCGGTGCTACGCACTACGCTCACCTCCCGGTCATCTGCCTGCGGTCGGCTCAACTCGCCCTCCATGGCTCGGTTCGCCTCTGGACGCCATCCAGGGCGTCCAGACCTTGTCATCTGCCCTCCGGCTCGCCGATTTCGGCGGGGACTCAACCCCATCGCTTCAGCTTTTTTATTCATCGTAAGAAAGGTGTCGCTACAGGGAAATACCCGGAGGCTATGGCGCTTACCGGGTTTACATTGTTGGCTGTGGTGTAAGCCGGATAAGGCGGAGCTGCCATCCGGCAGGTTTGCTAAAGTTGTCCGGCGCGGCGGGCGGCGGTACGCGCCAGCGCGGCCCAGTCGAGATGCCCTTCATCATGGGCCAGGCTTTCCACATGCGCTGCGCGCAGCGTACCGGCAATCGCCATTGGCACATTCACTCGCTCGGCGGCATCCTGCGCCAGACGCACATCTTTCAACCCCAGTGCCAGCTTAAACCCGGCTGGCTCGAAGGTATCGCTGGCAATCGCCTGGCCGTAACCTTTATAGACCGGCGCGGCAAACAGCGTGGAGGTGATTAAATCAATGAAATCGGTTTTACTGACCTCATGCCCCTGCACCAGCGCAACCGCCTCCCCCATCGTGCCAATGGCGCTGGCGATCATAAAGTTGACCGCCAGCTTCGCGGCATTCGCCTGCTCCGGCCGCTCACCAAGATACCAGGTCTTCTGACCGAGCACATCCAGCAGCGGCTGCACCTTTGCCAGCAGCGCGCTGTCGCCAGCCGCCAGAATATTTAACTGCCCCGCTTCGGCAACATTTACCCGCCCCAGTACCGGCGCGGCAAGATAACCGATATTACGCGCCTGGTGCAGTTGCGCCAGTTCTACCGCCAGATCGACAGAGATAGTCGCCATATTCAGGTGGATAGCCCCGGGTTTCAGCGTTGCCAGCACATTGCCCTCCAGTACGACGCTGCGCGTGGCGTTGTCGTCCGCCAGAATGGAAATAACCACATCAGCATCCCTCACCGCTTCTGCGGCCGTTTCCGCTGCGGTGGCGCCCAGCGATGCCAGTTTCTCGCGCGGCCCGGCAGAGCGGTTCCAGCCCTGAACCTGATAACCGGCTTTGATTAGATTCGCGGCCATTGGCAACCCCATGGTGCCAAGCCCCAGAAACGCAATCTTCATCACAATGCTCCTGTTGTTAGGTGACTGTGTTTAACTATAAAAAAGGCAGGGATTCCTCCCTGCCTCATTGTGTTTCAAAGTTTGATGCTGCTCTGTCAGCCTTCGTGCAGCCCGCATTCGCGTTTCAACCCGAAGAAGCGCGTCTCTTCTTCCGCCATGCCCGGCTCCCATTTGCGGGTGGTGTGCGTGTCGCCTACGGACAGATAACCCTGATCCCACAGCGGGTGATAATTCAGGCCGTGCTTTTGCAGGTACTGATATACCGTGCGGTTGTCCCAGTCGATAATCGGCAGCACTTTAAATACGCCGCGCTGGATAGCCAGCACCGGCAGATTGGCGCGGCTGCCGGATTGTTCACGGCGCAGACCGGCAAACCAGGTTTGCGCGTTCAGCTCGGCAAGAGCGCGATTCATAGGTTCAACTTTGTTGATTTCATTGTATTTTTCAATGCCTTCAACGCCCTGTTCCCACAACTTACCGTAACGCGCTTCCTGCCACGCCGGGCTTTGCTCTGCTCGGAATACTTTCAGGTTCAGCTTGAGCTTGTCCGTCAGCTCGTCAATAAACTGGTAGGTTTCCGGAAACAGGTAGCCGGTGTCAGTCAGGATCACCGGAATGTTCGGCTGAACCTGGTTGACCAGATGCAGGCTTACTGCCGCCTGGATACCGAAGCTGGAGGAGAGCACATACTCGCCCGGCAGGTTTTCCAGCGCCCAGCCGACGCGCTCTTCGGCGTTCAGCTTTTCGAGTTGCGCATTGGTTTCAGCAAGCTGAAGCACACGTTCAACTTTCGGCAGTTCATTCAGCGCATTCAGATCGAGTCTGGACATAAGTTCCTCACCGTGTTTATTGCCTGATGGCACTTCACTTATCAGGCCTACAAATTACGCCAACCCCAGGCCGGATAACGCGTTTACGCCGCCATCCGGTATTATGCATTATTCCCAGAAATCGCGCGCCGGATCGAGTACCGGACGGACGATCCCGGCACGAATGGTGAAATCGCCAAAGCCTTCACCCTCTTCGCGCTCGCTTGCCCAGCGTGCGACCAGTTCATCGAGCGTCGCCAGAATTTCCGTTTCGGTGATATTTTCCCGGAACATACGCGGAATACGCGTCCCGATGCGGTTACCGCCAAGATGCAGGTTGTAGCGGCCCGGCGCTTTACCGACCAGACCCACTTCCGCCAGCATCGCGCGGCCGCAGCCGTTCGGGCAACCCGTGACGCGCAGCACGATATGATCGTCGCCAACGCCATGTTTCTCCATCACCGCTTCCACTTTATCCACAAATGAAGGCAGGAAACGTTCGGCTTCGGCCATGGCCAGCGGGCAGGTCGGGAACGACACGCAGGCCATGGAGTTTTCACGCTGCGGTTTCACCGCATCCATTAAGCCGTGACTGCGCGCCAGTTTTTCGATTTTCGCTTTCTGGCTTTCCGGCACGCCGGCCACAATCAGATTCTGGTTCGCCGTTAAACGGAAGTCGCCTTTATGGATCTTAGCAATTTCCAGTAGGCCGGTTTTCAGCGGACGGCCCGGATAATCCAGAATACGGCCATTTTCAATAAACAGCGTCAGGTGCCATTTATTATCGATACCTTTCACCCAGCCAATGCGATCGCCGCGACCGGTGAATTCGTACGGGCGAATCGGTTCGAATTTGATCCCCGCGCGGCGTTCCACTTCTGCTTTGAAGGTGTCGACGCCAACGCGTTCCAGCGTGTATTTGGTTTTGGCGTTTTTACGGTCAGTACGGTTACCCCAGTCGCGCTGGGTCGTCACCACTGCTTCCGCCACCGCCAGCGTATGTTCCAGCGGCAGATAACCAAACTCGCTCGCGGTGCGGGCGTAGGTTTTCTTATTGCCATGTTCAATGGAAAGCCCACCGCCCACCAGCAGGTTAAAACCGACCAGCTTGCCGTTTTCCGCGACCGCCACAAAGTTCATGTCGTTGGCGTGCAGATCCACGTCGTTCTGCGGCGGAATGACCACCGTGGTTTTGAACTTACGCGGCAGGTAAGTTTTCCCCAAGATAGGCTCTTCGTCCGTAGTCGCCACTTTCTCGGCGTCGTGCCAGATCTCCGCATAAGCGCGAGTGCGCGGCAACAGATGTTCGGAGAGCTTTTTCGCCCACTCGTAGGCTTCTGCATGCAGTTCCGACTCAACCGGGTTCGACGTACACAGCACATTACGGTTAACGTCGTTGGCGGTCGCCAGCGCGTCCAGACCAACTTCGTGCAGCATCTGGTGTGCCGGTTTGACGTTCTTTTTCAGAATGCCGTGGAACTGGAACGTCTGGCGGTTGGTCAGGCGAATGCTGCCGTAGATCGTCTTATCGTCGGCAAATTTATCGATCGACAGCCACTGCTTCGGTGTAATGATGCCGCCCGGCAGACGGCAGCGCAGCATCATCGCGTGGCGCGGCTCCAGCTTCTGCTCGGCGCGTTCGGCGCGAATATCGCGGTCGTCCTGCTGATACATGCCGTGAAAACGGATCAGCAGGAAGTTATCGCCGTTGAAACCGCCGGTCAGGCCGTCGTGCAGATCTTCTGCAATCGTGCCACGCAGATAGTTGCTTTCGAGCTTCAGACGCTCGGCGTCGGCCAGTTTACCTTCGACCACCAGTGGGCCGGGATGTTTTTCACTCATTAGTAGACATCTCGCTGATAACGGCGCTCAACGCGCAGCTCACTTAAAAATTCATCCGCCGCTTCGGTATCCATGCCACCGAATTCGGCAATCACGTCCAGTAAAGCCTGCTCGACATCTTTCGCCATGCGATTGGCGTCGCCGCAGACATAAATGTGCGCACCGTCATTGATCCAGCGCCACAGTTCTGCGCCCTGTTCGCGCAGTTTGTCTTGTACGTAGACTTTTTCTTTTTGATCGCGGGACCAGGCCAAATCAATGCGATTCAGCACGCCCTCTTTAACGTAACGCTGCCACTCCACCTGATAGAGGAAATCTTCGGTGAAGTGTGGGTTGCCAAAGAACAGCCAGTTTTTACCCGGCGCTTCATCGGCCGCGCGTTGTTGAATAAAGGCGCGGAACGGCGCAATGCCCGTGCCCGGGCCAATCATAATCACCGGCGTTTCCGGGTTGGCTGGCAGGCGGAAGTTATCGTTGTGCTCAATGAACACCCGCACTTCGCCCTCTTCTTCCACGCGATCCGCAAGGAAACTGGAAGCACCACCCGCACGCGCACGCCCTTCCACTTCGTAGCGCACCACGCCGACGGTGATATGCACTTCGTTTTCCACTTCCGCCCGCGAAGAGGCAATGGAATAGAGCCGCGGCGTCAGCGGACGCAGCAGACCAATCAGCGCTTGCGCATCAAGCTGTGCCGGGGAGAAACGCACCATATCAACAATTGGCGTTGTCGCGGCATAGTGCTGCAACCGGGCTTTATCACCCACCAGCGGCAACAACGTTTCGCTGCGCGTCAGCGTGGCGTAATTTTCCACGATGTTGGCGGTGTTGACCGTCAGCTCGAAATGCCACTGCAACGCTTCAGCGAGCGGCTGTGTTTTACCGTCAACCGTAACCGGCTCATCGCCTTTCAACCACAGTAGTTCCACCAGTTCTTTCACCAGGGCCGGATCGTTCTGATACCAGACGCCCAGCGCGTCACCCGGCTGGTAGCGCAGCCCTGAATCCCCGAGATCGATTTCGATATGGCGAACATCTTTTTCGGAATGACGACCGGTGATTTTTTGGTTCACGGACAAACTCGCCGTCAACGGCGCTTCTTTAGTATAGGGGCTGGAGAAAACCTCGTTCACCGCGCCCGTCGCGCTCGCCACCGCCTGCGCCGGAGAGTCTTTCGGTACGCGGGCTTTCAACACTTCGACAATGCGCGCACGCCATTCGGCAGCCGCAGCCTGATACTCGACATCAGCGTCAACGCGATCCAGCAAGCGCTCCGCGCCCAGCTCAGCAAGTTTGCTGTCGAAGTCTTTCCCCGCCTGGCAGAAGAATTCATACGACGTATCGCCAAGGCCGAACACCGCAAAGGCAGTGCCATCCAGTTTTGGCGCTTTTTTCGAGAACAGGAACTTATGCAGCGCAACAGCTTCTTCCGGCGCTTCGCCCTCGCCCTGAGTGGAGGCCACCACCACCAGTAATTTTTCGTTAGCGATCTGTTTGAACTTATAGTCTCCGGCGTTAACCAGGTTGACGTTAAGTTTCGCTGCCAGTAGATCGTCGCGCAGCGCTTCCGCCACGCGGCGAGCGTTGCCGGTTTGCGACGCGGAAATTAGCGTAATTGCCGGGATCTCTGCGGCAGATGTCGGTACGGTAACTGCTGTCGCGGGCTGTTGGTTCAGTACGCCCCAGAAATAACCAGAAACCCAGGCTAACTGGGTGGGCGTCAAATCAGTGGTTGCGGCCTGAAGGCGCGCCAGTTGCTCCGGGTTTAGCGGCAGCAACGCGGAAGGTGGAGCCTGAGTTGTCATGCGTTGTCATGTTCCAGTAGCGAAAATTCCCCTTCGTTTTGCAGACAGACTTTTTCGCGGTCAACAACGCAAAAACGATAAGGGGATATAATTTTAAAAAACGAAGTGAAACTAAGGTTAACGGCGGGATAATAACAATTAAAGAAAGGTTGGAAATAATAAATAACCAAAAGAACTAACCTGTTTTAGCTATAGTTAATAACACTAAAACTGGTTAATTAACTTATTGAATTGTAATAATAAAATAAATGCAGGTTAGTAGTATTCAGCGCGTAAACACTTTTAGCGATTTTAGTTAATGCTAAAAAAGGTCATTTCCGCTACTATGCGGCGGTTTTTTGTCAGTCTGAGAGTGCATTATGTCGACCACGTTGTTTAAAGATTTCACCTTTGAAGCCGCTCACCATTTACCGCATGTCCCGCAAGGGCATAAGTGCGGTCGTCTGCATGGCCACTCCTTTATGGTGCGCCTGGAGATCACCGGCGAGGTGGATCCTTATACCGGCTGGATCATGGACTTCGCCGAACTGAAAGCGGCGTTTAAGCCGTTGTATGACAGGCTGGATCACTACTATCTGAATGAGATCCCGGGCCTGGAAAACCCGACCAGCGAAGTGCTGGCGAAGTGGATCTGGGATCAGATGAAGCCGGTTGTGCCGCTGCTGAGCGCAGTCATGGTGAAAGAAACCTGTACCGCAGGTTGCGTCTATCGCGGCGAATAAGCGAGTCGGTCATTTCTTCCCGGAGATGACTGACCGATAGCCGTTAGTGAGTCAGGAAGCCGCCATCCACGGCCAGCATATGGCCGTTGGCAGAACCCGCTGCGCGGCTTGCAAGAAATCCCATCAAATCCTGCTTAATCTCCCCAGCGGTTCGCCGGACGTTTTGGCTTTACTGCGGGCGATTCGCGTCATATTCGCTGGATAATAGCCCGACACCATTAACCTGAATTATTTCTTGTTAATAAACGCAGAGAATGATTAATGACGGAACGGGCTTTGAAACGTGATATGCAGCGCAGTGAAAACTTCATCAGATATTGCGCGGAAAAAAAACCCGCCAGGGCGGGCTGATTTATCAGGCAATGTTCAGGTATTTATGTGTCTGCATCGAGAGCCGCCAGTTGCGGGCGATACAGGTTTCAATACACAGACGGGTTGCATCCTCTTTCTGGCTGATAGGCTGCAAGGCAATCACCCGCGGCTTGTCATCGGTTAACTGCGCCAGCAGCTCGTCCAGCGCTTCTATATCACGCATACGCCCGACCGGATGCTTAATTTCATCCGCACGCTCCAGCGCCGACAACAGCACATCGTAGCCGCCGCGCATATTCACCTTCGGCGATACCGTTACCCAGGTGGAATGGGAAGCGCGCACTTCATGCGTGCCGCTGGTTTCGATCTGGCAGCTAAAACCGTTCAGCTCAAGCAGGCTGGTGAGCGGCGTTAAATCATGGATGCAGGGTTCGCCGCCGGTGATCACCACATGGCGCGCCGTCCAGCCCTGGCGCGCAATAATCGCCAGCAGATCTTCACTACTGGCCGCGCCCCATTTATCACTCTCTTTGGTTTTCGCAAGGATGCTGAACAGCGACACTTCCCGATCTGCAAGCTTATCCCAGGTGTGTTTGGTGTCGCACCAGGCGCAACCAACCGGGCATCCCTGTAAACGAATAAAAATGGCAGGAACGCCGGTAAAATAGCCCTCGCCTTGCAGGGTCTGGAACATCTCGTTAATCGGGTACTGCATAGTCAACTCTGATCAGAAATAAACGCTAATTATTGCAGATCCTGGCTTAACCTTCATAGCCTTTCGCGGTATTGCGCTTTTTCTCCACTGGTGACAGCTAAAAATGATGTAACTATCTATGTTTTTTCTTACACTTCGACGCAAATTGTCGTCGCTATTTCACGCTGTCAATAAAAATATAAAGCATTCAAAATCAATTAGTTATTTTTTTAACGTTTCGTGCTGGAATTAATTGTTCACTGCCGTTGTCGAACGCCAATCCCCTTTCGTACTTTCCTTAAAACAAGCTTAAGAATCCCCCATTTCCCACTCAGCTTTATTGATATGGCGTTTAGCTTTCCGTGCCTACAATCCGCCCGAGCAACGCTGGAGAGATAGCACTCATGAATACATTATTAATAACGGGCGTGACGGGATTTCTGGGTGGAGCGGTATTGGAAAAAATCCTCCACGGCAGTGAAGCCATAAATTTACTGCTGTTGGTAAGGGCAGAAGACAAAGAGGCCGGACTTGAGCGCGTTAAAAGCAACATGCGCAAGTTTGGTCTGACGGATGCAGAACTTAACACACTTAATACTTCGCAAATCCTGCCAGGGGATTTGGGCGAACCGGAAGGCTTCATTAACGATCCGGCACTGGAAAGCGTCACTCACGTGCTGAACTGCGCGGCTGTTGCCTCTTTTGGCAATAACCCGCTGGTCTGGAAAGTGAATGTCGAAGGGACGCTGGCCTTTGCCCGCAGAATGTCGCAGGTGGCGGGCTTGCAGCGCTTTCTTCACGTCGGCACAGCGATGTCCTGCACGCCGGAACCAGATTCACTGGTGCCGGAAAGCGCAGAGTTTCACGAGAATGCTGAGCATCTGGTGGCCTATACGCGCTCCAAATCGACCATTGAGCAACTGATGCGCCTGGAGTGCCCGCAGATGCCGCTGGTGATTGCCCGCCCTTCTATCGTCGTCGGGCACACGCATCACGGATGTCTGCCATCAACCAGTATTTTCTGGGTCTTCAGTATGGGGCTGATGTTGCAGAAATTTATGTGCTCGCTGGAAGATCGCGTCGATGTGATCCCGGTCGATTACTGTGCCGATGCATTGCTGATGCTGCTTAAAGGTCCGGTCGCTCAGGGCGAAGTGGTGCATATTTCAGCCGGTGAAGAGAACAGCGTGCGTTTTGCTGATATCGATAAAGCCATGGCGCAAGCGCTGGAAAAAGCACCGGTGGGCGATAAATACGCGCAGGTCAGTTACGAGACGCTGGTGAAGATGCGCCGCGAGCTGAAGGGTATTTTCGGCCCCTGTAATGAGCGGTTGATGCTGAAAGCGATGCGTTTGTACGGTGCGTTCGCCATGCTCAACGTGCGTTTCAGCAACGATAAGCTGCTGAGTATGGGCATGCCGAAGCCGCCTCGCTTTACGGACTATATTGCCCGTTGCGTACAAACGACGCGCGGGCTGACAATCCCGCAGCAGATGGAAGTAGATTTCAAATAGCCAAAAAAAATGCCAGTCAGATGACTGGCATTTTTCTTTTCATCAAGGCTTAGCGATTACGCCTGACCTTTGATCTCTTTACGACCGTTGAACGGAGCTTGTTCACCCAGCGCTTCTTCGATACGAATCAGCTGGTTGTATTTAGCAACGCGGTCAGAACGGCTCATAGAACCAGTTTTGATCTGGCCAGCAGCGGTACCAACAGCCAGGTCAGCGATGGTAGCGTCTTCAGTTTCGCCAGAACGGTGAGAGATGACAGCGGTGTAGCCAGCGTCTTTCGCCATTTTGATCGCAGCCAGAGTTTCGGTCAGAGAACCGATCTGGTTGAATTTGATCAGGATGGAGTTAACGATGCCTTTTTCGATGCCTTCTTTCAGGATCTTGGTGTTGGTTACGAACAGATCGTCACCAACCAGCTGGATTTTGTCGCCCAGTACTTTGGTCTGGTATGCGAAGCCAGTCCAGTCAGATTCGTCCAGACCATCTTCGATAGAAACGATCGGATACTGTTTGGTCAGATCTTCCAGGAAGTGAGTGAACTCTTCGGAGGTGAACGCTTTGTTGCCTTCGCCAGCCAGAACGTATTTACCGTCTTTGTAGAATTCAGACGCTGCGCAGTCCATCGCCAGAGTGATGTCTTTGCCCAGTTCGTAGCCCGCAGCTTTTACCGCTTCAGCGATAACAGCCAGTGCTTCGGCGTTAGAACCCAGGTTCGGCGCGTAGCCGCCTTCGTCACCAACAGCAGTGTTCATGCCTTTGGATTTCAGAACTTTTGCCAGGTTATGGAACACTTCTGAACCCATACGTACAGCTTCTTTCAGGCTTTTCGCGCCAACCGGCTGAATCATGAATTCCTGAATGTCGACGTTGTTATCAGCGTGCTCACCACCGTTGATGATGTTCATCATCGGAACCGGCATGGAGTATTTGCCCGGGGTGCCGTTCAGTTCAGCAATGTGAGCGTACAGCGGCAGGCCTTTAGAAGCAGCAGCAGCTTTAGCAACAGCCAGAGACACGGCCAGGATTGCGTTTGCACCGAAGTTAGATTTGTTTTCGGTACCGTCCAGATCGATCATGATCTTATCGATGCCAGCCTGGTCTTTTGCATCTTTACCCAGGATTGCCTGAGCGATCGGGCCGTTTACCGCGCCAACCGCTTTCAGTACGCCTTTACCCATGAAACGGGATTTGTCGCCATCGCGCAGTTCCAGCGCTTCGCGGGAACCAGTAGAAGCACCTGACGGCGCAGCCGCCAGACCTACGAAACCACCTTCCAGGTGTACTTCGGCTTCAACAGTCGGGTTACCACGGGAGTCGATGATTTCACGACCGATGACTTTAACGATTTTGGACATTAGGTTTTCCTCAGTACAAGTTAAACTAAAACTCCAGACAAACAACGCGTACCAAAGGTACGCGTTGTCGTTGTAACTTTTTTTACTTCGCCTGACGCTTTTGATGCTCGCTGGCGGCTTTCACAAAGCCTGCAAACAGCGGATGTCCATCACGCGGCGTAGAAGTAAACTCCGGATGGAACTGACAGGCGACGAACCATGGATGATTCGGCACCTCGATGATCTCGACCAACTGATCATCCCCGGAACGGCCCGCAACACGCAGACCCGCAGCTTCAATTTGTTTCAACAGCATATTGTTGACTTCGTAACGGTGGCGATGGCGTTCAACGATAGTCGGTGCGCCGTAAAGCTGGCGAACCAGGCTGTCATCGCCAAGCTGGCACTGCTGTGCGCCAAGGCGCATCGTACCGCCGAGATCGCTCTTCTCAGAACGCTGCTCAACGTTGCCATCTTCATCACGCCACTCGGTAATCAACGCCACAACCGGGTATTTACAGTCTGGCACAAATTCCGTGGAGTTGGCGTTCTCCATCCCGACCACGTTACGTGCAAATTCAATCAACGCAACCTGCATACCCAGGCAAATTCCCAGGTAAGGAATATTGTTTTCACGCGCATAGCGTGCGGTGGCGATCTTGCCTTCCACACCGCGGTAACCGAAACCGCCCGGGATGAGGATTGCATCCAGATCTTTCAGAATTTCCACACCGCGCGTTTCAACATCCTGCGAATCAATCAGCTTGATGTTGACGGTGACACGGTTTTTCAGACCACCATGCTTCAGCGCTTCGATCACCGATTTGTAGGCATCCGGCAGTTCAATGTACTTGCCAACCATACCGATGGTGACTTCACCTGACGGATTCGCTTCTTCATAGATAACCTGTTCCCATTCGGCCAGGTTTGCTTCCGGACAGTTCAAGCTGAATCGTTTACAAATATAATCGTCCAGCCCCTGGGATTTCAACAGGCCCGGGATTTTATAAATAGAATCGACGTCTTTCAGAGAAATCACTGCTTTTTCTGGAACGTTACAGAACAAAGCAATTTTCGCACGTTCGTTAGCAGGAACGGCACGATCGGAACGACAAATCAGGATATCCGGCTGAATACCGATGGAAAGCAGCTCTTTCACAGAGTGCTGTGTCGGCTTGGTTTTCACTTCACCCGAAGCGGCCATGTACGGCACCAGCGTCAGGTGCATGTAGAGTGTGCGCTCACGGCCCACTTCTACCGCCATCTGACGAATAGCTTCAAGGAACGGCAGGGATTCGATATCACCCACAGTACCGCCGATTTCAACCAGCGCGACATCGTGGCCTTCGCCACCTTCAATGATGCGCTCTTTGATAGCGTTAGTGATGTGCGGAATAACCTGTACGGTCGCGCCCAGATAGTCGCCACGACGCTCTTTACGCAGAACCTCGGAGTAAATGCGACCGGTGGTGAAGTTGTTGCGACGCGTCATTTTGGTGCGAATGAAGCGCTCGTAGTGACCCAAATCAAGATCGGTTTCAGCGCCATCTTCGGTAACGAACACTTCGCCATGCTGGATTGGGCTCATAGTCCCCGGATCGACGTTAATATACGGATCCAGTTTCATCATAGTGACGTTAAGGCCACGAGCTTCGAGAATGGCTGCCAGGGAGGCTGCGGCAATGCCTTTACCCAGAGAGGATACGACCCCGCCGGTCACAAAAATATAGTTCGTTGTCATGCTGAACCTGAGAAGTTAGGTTTAAAAGACGATGGAATAACCAGGACGGGAAAGCAGTATACCCGATCATGGCTGAGGCCACAAACTTTCATTCTCCCTCTCCTTCGTTCTTCAGGCCGCATCTGCCCTGGCTTCATTCGCCCATCCCGGACGCACGGCATGGCGATGCGCCCAGGGATTTTCTCAGTTGCCGCCTTGACGCGCCCCGAGTAAGTCGAAGAGGCGCTTCTCAAAGCGTTCTGGCAGATATAAGGAGTGTGAAAATAGCCGCTTTCAGGTAAATGTTTTTGACGTAAATCAAGCGCTTGTTATTTAAAAAATCACACAAATGGCGCTTACTGGAACAATTCCGTTAAAGATCATGTTCCTGGCGTTTTACCTGTTGCCAGACATTTTCCATTGTTTCCAGATCCACACCGGTCATTTCCAGTCCGCGCTCGCGGACAATTCGCTCCACCTCGCGGAAACGACGCTCAAATTTCAGGTTCGCTTTTTGCAGCGCGACTTCCGCTTTTACCCCCAGATGGCGCGACAGATTTACCGTAGCAAACAGTAAATCGCCGACCTCTTCTTCCAGTCTTGCCTCATCCACAACGGCCTGTTTCGCTTCGTCCATCACTTCATCGATCTCTTCATACACCTTATCGAGCACCGGGCCCAGCGACGTCCAGTCAAAGCCAACGCCGGAGCAGCGTTTCTGGATTTTATGCGCGCGCATCAGCGCAGGCAGGCTGTGGGGAATGTCGTCCAGTGCCGAGAGCTGCGCTTTCTCAGCACGTTCTTCGGTTTTGATTTGCTCCCAGCGCGCCAGCACTTCCGTGCTGTTTCCGGCAATGGCGTCGCCAAAAATATGCGGGTGACGGCGCTCCAGTTTGTCGCTAATCGCCGCGCAGACATCGTTAAAATCAAAGCGTCCCTCTTCCTGCGCCATCTGCGCGTAAAACACCACCTGGAACAGCAGATCGCCCAGTTCACCGCGCAGATCGTCAAAATCTTCCCGGTTGATAGCGTCCAGCACTTCGTACGTCTCTTCCAGCGTATAGGGCGCAATGGTGGTGTAGGTTTGTTCTTTGTCCCACGGGCAGCCGGTTTCCGGGTCGCGCAGGCGTTGCATAATCCCGAGCAGACGATCGATTTGAGTCATGAGTCTTCCTGGTAAAAAATGGGATCCTCTCCGCTGACGGGAGAGGATCGGATGAAGTGAAAATCAGCCACCGTGCAGACGACGGGCGTCGATAACGTCCGGCACCTGGTTGAGTTTGCCAAGCACGCGGCCCAGCACCTGCAGGTTGTAGATTTCGATATTCATATCGATGGTGGCAAGCTGTTCTTTGGTGTCGCTGCGGCTGGCAACGCCCAGCACGTTCACCTTCTCATTGGCGAGAATGGTGGTGATATCGCGCAGCAGGCCGCTACGGTCGTTTGCCGTCACGCGCACTACGAGCGAGTAACCCGCCGAGTAGCTCTCGCCCCAGACGGCATCCACGATGCGCTCCGGCGCAACGGTGCGCAGCTCTTCCAGTTGATCGCAGTCGGCGCGATGGATCGAGATCCCGCGTCCCTGAGTGATAAAGCCGACGATTTCATCGCCCGGAATCGGCTGGCAGCAGCGCGCAATGTGATGCATCAGATTACCAACGCCTTCCACCACCACACGACCATTGTCTTTGCTGCGGCTTTGCGGCGCATACGTTTTCTGCTGCAACTGTTTCAGCGCGGCGGCGTCCTGCTCTTCGGCGCTCGGTTTATTGAACTGCGATTGCAGGAAGTTCACCATCTGATTAAGACGGATATCGCCACCGCCAATCGCCGCCAGCAACTCTTCCAGTTCGTTAAAGTTGTAACGCGGCAGCAGATGTTTTTCCGCCTCTTTCAGGCTGATCCCCAGATGCGCCAGCTCATCGTCGAGGATCTGCCGTCCGGCAAGAATGTTTTTGTCACGATCCTGCTTGCGGAACCAGGCGTGGATCTTCGAACGCCCACGGCTGGTCGTCACATATCCGAGGTTTGGATTCAGCCAGTCGCGGCTTGGATTCGGCTGCTTCTGGGTGATAATTTCGACCTGGTCGCCCATCTGCAACTGATAGGTAAAAGGAACGATACGCCCGCCGATCTTCGCGCCAATGCAACGATGCCCTACGTCGCTATGAATGTGATAGGCAAAGTCCAGCGGCGTGGAGCCCGCAGGCAGATCGACCACATCGCCCTTCGGCGTAAACACATACACCCGATCGTCAAAGACCTGGCTGCGAACTTCATCCAGCATTTCGCCGGAATCGGCCATCTCTTCCTGCCAGGCGATCAGTTTACGCAGCCATGCGATCCTGTCTTCATGCGCTGAACGCGGGCTGCCAGCAACTGCCGTCCCCTCTTTGTACTTCCAGTGCGCGGCGACGCCCAGTTCGGCATCTTCATGCATCTGGCGCGTACGAATCTGGATTTCAACGGTTTTCCCGCCCGGCCCCAGTACTACCGTATGAATAGACTGATAACCGTTTGGCTTCGGGTTGGCGACGTAATCGTCAAACTCATCCGGCAGGTGACGGTAATGGGTATGCACAATCCCCAGCGCGGCATAACAGTCCTGCAAGCGTTCAGCAACAATACGCACAGCGCGCACATCAAACAGTTCGTCAAAAGCGAGATGTTTTTTCTGCATCTTCCGCCAGATGCTGTAGATGTGCTTTGGCCGGCCGTAGACCTCAGCTTTGACGCCTTCGGTTTTCATTTCGGCGCGCAGATGGCCGACAAACTCGTCAATATAGTGTTCGCGATCGATACGGCGTTCATGCAGCAGCTTGGCAATGCGCTTGTATTCAGCCGGATGCAGGTAGCGGAAGCAGTAATCCTCCAGCTCCCATTTCAGTTGCCCGATGCCCAGCCGGTTCGCCAGCGGCGCATAGATGTTGGTACACTCTTTCGCCGCCAGTACGCGTTCATCTTCTGGCGCATCTTTTACTTCACGCAGATGCGCGATACGTTCGGCCAGCTTAATAACCACGCATCGGAAATCATCAACCATCGCCAGCAGCATGCGGCGAACGTTATCGACCTGTTCAGAAGAGACGGAATCCGTATGCGTGGCTTTCAACTGGCGGATGGCGGCCATATCACGCACGCCGTGGATCAGGTTGACCACCGAGGTGCCGACGCTTTCACTCAGCACCTCTTCGCTCACCACTTCGGCATCGGCCAGCGGGAACAGCAGCGCCGCGCGCAGCGTGTCGATATCCATACTCAGCATGGAGAGAATTTCTACCATCTCAATGCCGCGCCACAACACTACGCCAGCATCCGGATGCCCCTGCGTTTGTCGCAGACAATATTCCCAGGTTTCGGTTAAGCGTTCACACGACGGTTGACTGGTGATCCCCAGACTGGCAATCCATTTGGCTGGATCGAATTCACCCGCTTTGTTCAAATGAGCACTGCGTACCGCAACCATTGTCCTCTCCTTTCAGGGACCGGGCCTGCCGAATTCGACAAGCCGAAATTAATCATTTGTTTTTCACAAACAACACCATCGATTCCAGATGGCCAGTGTGTGGAAACATGTCCAGCATCGCCAGCCGCTGAATCTGGTAACCTGCATTTAATAGCGCTTCACTGTCACGGGCAAGCGTGGCGGGGTTACAGGAAACGTACACCACTCTGCCGGGAGACAATTTTATAATATGTCGCATCACCCCGGCAGCACCTGCACGCGCGGGATCGAGCAACACCTTATCAAATCCCTGGCTCGCCCAGGGTTGCTGAGTGACATCATCCTCCAGATTTTCATGAAAGAATGTCACATTCTGCAAGCCATTCTGTTGCGCATTCTCCTGCGCTTTCGCCACCAGATCGGCGACGCCCTCCACCCCAACGACACTTAACGCGCGCCGCGCCAGCGGCAGAGTGAAATTTCCCATACCGCAGAACAGATCCAGTACGCGGTCGCCGGGCTGGATATCAAGCCACGCCAGCGCATGGGCCACCATCTGCTGATTGACGCCATCGTTGACCTGAATAAAGTCCCGCGGGCTGAACATTAAGCGTAGCCCGTCGGAGCTGTACCAGGGGGATTCTCCGCTAACGTGTTCAAGTATCTCGCTTTGTGGCGCGAGGTACAGCGCAATCCCCTGAGAATGCGAAAAACGTTCCAGTTTTTCTTTATCCGTGTGACTTAATGGCGCCGTGTGCCGCAAAACCATCAGCGGGCCATTGTCGGCCTCCACCAGTTCGACGTGCCCCAGATGGCGCATGGCTCCAAGCCCCGCCAGACATTCACGCAGCGGCGCCAGCATTGCCTCAAGACGGGGCACCAGTACCGGGCAACGCGTCACATTGATAATGTCGCTGTCACCCGCTTTGCGAAACCCCATATCCAGACGCTGCGTTTTCGGTTGCCAACTGAGGCTCAAACGCGCCCGACGGCGATATCCCCAGGGCTGTGCGGCGATCACCTCGTCAACATCCTGTTTCATCAATCGCGCCAGCGCCGCGCTTTTACTGCGCTGTTGCAGGGCAACACTGGCATGTTGCTGCTGGCACCCGCCACAAACGCCAAAATGCGGACATTCCGGTTTCACGCGCTCCGGGCTGTCATTCAGGCGACGTTTTACTTCCCCACGGGCAAACTGACGTTTTTCCTCTTTGAGGGTAATTTCCGCCGTTTCCGCCGGTAATAGTCCGGGGATAAACAACGCTTTACCATTATGGCGAGCAACACCCTGACCAAAGGGATCGAGGTCAGTTACCGTGACGGTAATGCGCTCACGAGTCGTCACGCGTCGTTTTGCAGAGTAGAATTGCGCCATTGCAGTGAATATTCTCAATAACTGTGTAATGGCCTAATTCTCCCATAACGGAACTCCATGACCAACTACAGCTTGCGCGCACGCATGATGATTCTGATCCTGGCCCCCACTGTGCTTATCGGTGTGCTGCTCAGTATCTTTTTCGTCGTTCACCGCTATAACGATTTACAGCGTCAACTGGAAGACGCAGGCGCCAGTATTATTGAACCGCTGGCGGTTTCCAGCGAATACAGTATGGCGCTACAGGATCGCGAAGCCATTGGCCAGTTGATTAGCGTGCTTCACCGCCGACATTCTGACATCGTCCGCGCTATCACCATTTACGACGGGCGCAACGACGTGTTCGTTTCGTCCAATTTCCAGCTTGATGGCGACGATCTCAGGCTGCCAGAAGGGCAGCCTTTCCCGCGCAAGCTGAGCGTTACCCGCCGTGGCGATACGATGGTGCTGCGCACGCCGATCCTGTCCGAGGGACTTGAACCGGCAAACACCGCTCTGCCTGCGGATAAAATCACCGGCAATATGCTCGGCTATGTGGCGCTACAGTTGGATCTGAAATCGGTACGCTTGCAGCAGTACAAGGAGATTTTTATCTCCAGCCTGATGATTTTTTTCTGTATTGGTATTGCGCTGATTTTTGGCTGGCGTCTGATGCGCGACGTGACCGGCCCCATTCGTAATATGGTGAATACCGTCGACCGTATCCGTCGCGGGCAGCTCGACAGCCGTGTTGAAGGTTTTATGCTCGGCGAGCTGGATATGCTGAAAAACGGCATCAATTCGATGGCCATGTCGCTGGCGGCCTACCACGAAGAGATGCAGCATAATATCGATCAATCCACCTCGGATTTGCGTGAAACGCTGGAGCAGATGGAGATCCAGAACGTTGAGCTGGACCTGGCGAAAAAGCGTGCGCAGGAAGCTGCGCGTATTAAATCTGAGTTCCTCGCCAATATGTCTCATGAGCTGCGCACACCGCTGAATGGCGTGATTGGCTTTACCCGTTTGACATTGAAATCTGAGCTGAATCCGACCCAGCGCGATCACCTGCTGACCATTGAACGCTCGGCGAATAACCTGCTGGCGATCATTAACGATGTGCTGGACTTCTCCAAGCTGGAAGCGGGCAAACTGATCCTCGAAAGCATTCCATTCCCTTTACGCAACACGCTGGATGAGGTGGTGATCTTGCTGGCGCACTCAGCGCACGATAAGGGGCTTGAGCTGACGCTGAACATCAAAAATGATGTCCCGGATAATGTGATTGGCGACCCGCTGCGTCTGCAGCAGGTGATCACCAATCTGATCGGCAACGCCATCAAGTTTACTGAACACGGCAATATTGATGTGGTGGTTGAGAAACGCGCCATCAGTAATAACAAAGTGCAAATTGAGGTGCAGATCCGTGATACCGGCATCGGCATCCCGGAACGCGATCAGTCGCGCCTGTTCCAGGCATTTCGCCAGGCGGATGCCAGCATCTCTCGCCGTCACGGCGGTACTGGCCTGGGGTTGGTGATCACGCAACGGCTGGTGAATGAGATGGGCGGCGATATCTCTTTCCATAGCCAGCCAAACCGGGGTTCGACCTTCTGGTTCCATATTGATCTCGACCTCAATCCAAACGCCATCACCGAAGCGCCGACCACGGAAAGACTGGCCGGTAAACGTCTGGCATATGTCGAACCGAATGCTGCGGCGGCGCAAAGCACGCTGGAAGTGCTGAACAACACGCCGCTGGAGATAATTTACAGCCCGTCATTCTCGGCGCTCCCGCAAGGGCACTACGATATTTTGCTGTTGGCGGTGCCGGTAACCGTGCGCGAGCCGCTCAGTATGCAGCACGATCGCCTGGCGCGTGCGGCAGCCATGACCGACTACTTGCTGCTGGCGCTGCCGTGCCACGCGCAGGTGAATGCCGAAGAGCTGAAACAGGATGGCGCAGCGGCTTGTCTGCTTAAACCGCTGACGACCACCCGCCTGCTGCCCGCGTTGACCGAATACTGCCGCACGACGCAACTGGTTCTGGCCTCACATGCGGATGAAAGCAAACTGCCAATGAGCGTTATGGCGGTAGATGATAACCCGGCGAATCTGAAGCTGATTGGCGTTCTGCTTGAGGATCAGGTGCAGCACGTTGAGCTGTGCGAGAATGGTTTGCAGGCCATCGAGCGGGCCAAACAGATGCAGTTCGATCTGATTCTGATGGATATCCAGATGCCGGATATGGACGGTATTCGCGCCTGCGAGTTGATCCGCCAACTACCGCATCAACAGCAAACGCCAGTGGTCGCCGTGACCGCCCATGCGATGGCCGGGCAAAAAGAGAAGCTACTCAGCGCCGGGATGAACGATTATCTGGCCAAGCCAATCGAAGAAGATAAGCTGCATAACCTGCTGTTGCGCTACAAGCCCGGCCCGGAAACCAGTATCTGGCATACTCCGGAAACCGAAGAGATCCCGGTGGAACTGCCGATCAATCACGATGCCACACTCGACTGGCAACTGGCATTGCGCCAGGCGGCGGGAAAAACCGACCTTGCGCGCGAGATGCTGCATATGCTGGTCGAGTTTCTGCCGGAGATCCGCAATATGGTGGAAGAACAACTGGTTGGCGAAGCGCCGCAGGGGCTGCCGGAAGCGATCCACAAACTGCACGGCAGTTGCGGTTACAGCGGCGTTCCTCGGCTGAAAAACCTTTGCCAGCTCATTGAGCATCAACTGCGTAGCGGCGTCAGTGCCGACGAGCTGGAACCGGAGTTTCTGGAGTTGCTTGATGAAATGGATAACGTTACACGTGAAGCGCACCGCTTGATTGGGTAGCAATATTGAGAGTAACGGATGGCCTGAACGCCGGATGACTTGCATGCCGGATGGCAGCGACGCCTTATCCCGCCAAGGATAGCGCGAAATTTTGTCGCTTTGTAAGCCGGATAAGCGGCAGCGCTATCCGGCAAAAATAACTACAGTTGCTGCCCCGCTTTTAGCACCGCCGCCACATTGCGCGCCGTCATGCGGACGTTTTCGCCTGCATTTTCCAGCGCTTTTTCCAGCGTACAGATCGTATAGAGCACGCTGAAAACAGCATCAATGCCGTGATCGTGTACCACACCAACATCGGCGGTGAGGCTCCCGGCAATACCGATCACCGGAATATTGTAGCGTTTGGCCACTTTCGCTACGCCGACCGGCACCTTGCCATGCACCGTCTGGCTGTCGATGCGCCCTTCGCCGGTGATCACCAGATCCGCGCCCCTGACGTGTTTATCCAGCGCCAGCGCGTCGGTGACAATCTCGATCCCCTGGCGCAATTCCGCGCCGCAAAAGGCATATAACGCCGCGCCCATGCCGCCCGCTGCGCCGCCGCCCGCCAGGTTCAGTACGTCGATATCCAGATCGCGGGCAATGATCTCTGCATAGTGCTCAAGCGCCTTATCGAGCCGGGCAATCATCTCTGGCGTCGCGCCTTTCTGCGGGCCAAAAACTGCCGATGCCCCCGCTTCACCGGTTAATGGATTGGTCACGTCGCAGGCGACCTCAATGCGACAACCGGCAAGGCGTTTATCCAGCTCGCGGAGATCAATGCGCGCCAGCGATTCCAGCGCCGCACCGCCTGGCGCAATCTGTCGATCCTGCTCGTCGAGCAGCTTTGCGCCCAGCGCCTGCACCATGCCAGCGCCACCGTCATTGGTGGCGCTGCCGCCGATACCAATAATGATATGTTTAACGCCTGCATCCAGCGCATGGCGGATCAGTTCGCCGGTTCCCCACGAAGTGGTAATCAGCGGATCGCGCTTCGCCGGTGGCACCATTTCCAGCCCGCTGGCCGCCGCCATTTCAATGAACGCCGACTGCTCATCGCCGGAAATGCCATAAAATCCTTCCGCCTGTTCGCCCAGCGGGCCTTTCACCGCTACCTTAACAATACGACCGTTGGTCGCTGCAACCATGGCTTCTACCGTCCCTTCGCCACCGTCTGCAACCGGAATTTTTATATACTCCGCCGAGGGAAATATCTCGCGAAAACCACGCTCAATGGCCGTCGCAACTTCCAGGGCGCTTAAGCTTTCTTTGTAAGAGTCAGGAGCGATAACAATCTTCATAAGCCATCCTTATGCATATTCACAACAATAAGCATACACCCAGGAAAGGTACTGAAATGCCAGCCCCCGCAAGGACTGGCAATTTCATTAACGCACCATGCAGGGCCGTTTGTTATCAAACTTCCAGTCAGGGATCAGATACTGCATCCCCATCGCATCATCACGCGCGCCAAGGCCATGTTTCTGATATAGCTCGTTGGCTTTCATCACCTGATCCATATCCAGTTCAACGCCCAGACCCGGCGTGGTCGGAACCTGTACCATCCCGCCTTTGATTTCGAACGGTTGTTTGGTCAGGCGCTGATTGCCCTCCTGCCAGATCCAGTGTGTGTCGATAGCGGTAATGTTGCCAGGCGCAGCGGCAGCGACGTGAGTGAACATCGCCAGCGAAATATCAAAGTGGTTGTTGGAGTGCGAACCCCAGGTCAGGCCAAATTCGTGGCACATTTGCGCCACACGTACAGAGCCCTGCATCGTCCAGAAATGCGGATCCGCCAGCGGAATATCCACCGATTGCAGCGACAGCGTATGCCCCATCTGCCGCCAGTCGGTGGCGATCATGTTGGTCGCCGTCGGCAGACCGGTCGCCCGGCGGAATTCCGCCATCACTTCACGACCCGAGAAACCCTGTTCAGCACCGCAGGGATCTTCCGCGTAAGCCAGCACACCTTTCAGATGCTTACCGATTTTGATGGCTTCATCCAGCGACCATGCGCCATTGGGATCCAGCGTGACACGCGCCTGCGGGAAGCGTTTTGCCAGCGCGGAAATGGCTTCCGCCTCTTCCATGCCCGCCAGAACGCCGCCTTTCAGTTTGAAATCGTTAAAGCCATATTTTTCATACGCGGCTTCCGCCAGACGCACGACGCGATCCGGCGTCATTGCCTCTTCATGGCGAACGCGATACCAGTCGCATTTGTCATCCGGCTGACTCTGGTACGGCAGCGGCGTTTTTTTGCTGTCGCCGACGAAGAACAGGTAGCCCAGCATCTCCACTTCATTACGCTGCTGGCCTTCGCCCAGCAGGGAGGCGACGTTGACGCCAAGGTGCTGGCCTAACAGATCCAGCATCGCCGCTTCGATGCCCGTCACCACATGGATCGTGGTACGCAGATCGAAGGTTTGCAGGCCGCGGCCGCCTGCATCGCGATCGGCGAAAGTCTGGCGCACGCTGTTCAGCACGTTTTTGTATTCACCCAGCGTTTTACCAACCACCAGCGGAATCGCATCTTCCAGCGTTTTACGGATTTTCTCACCGCCCGGAATTTCCCCTACGCCGGTGTGCCCGGCGTTGTCTTTGATCACCACGATATTACGGGTGAAGAAAGGGGCATGCGCGCCGCTCAGATTCATCAGCATGCTGTCGTGCCCGGCAACCGGGATCACCTGCATGGATGCGACAACGGGGGTAGACGTATATGTGCTCATTTTTTATCCTTTTCTCTCTCAATGACGTCCAAAGACCGGGCGTTTTTTGTCAAACGTCCAGCCCGGGATGAGGTACTGCATCGGGCCTGCGTCATTGCGCGCGCCGCCAGGCAGTTTTTTATAGGCGGCATGCGCTTTCTCGATTTGATGCCAGTCGATCTCCACGCCGAGGCCAGGCGCATCCGGCACGGCAATTTTGCCCTGCCTGATTTCCAGCGGCTGTTGGGTCAGGCGGGCATCGCCCTCCTGCCAGATCCAGTGGGTGTCGATAGCGGTTGGCGTTCCCGGCGCAGCGGCGCCGACATGGGTAAACATCGCCAGTGAAATATCGAAATGATTGTTGGAGTGACAGCCCCAGGTCAGCCCCCAGTCGTCACACAACTGCGCAACCCGCACGGCGCCTGAGAGCGTCCAGAAGTGCGGATCCGCCAGCGGAATATCGACGGCATTCAGCATCACCGCATGGCCCATTTCTCGCCAGTTGGTGGCGATCATATTAGTGGCGACCGGCAGGCCGGTGGCGCGGCGGAACTCCGCCATCACTTCGCGGCCGGAGAAGCCCTGCTCGGCACCGCACGGATCTTCGGCGTAGGTCAGCACATCATTCAGCCCCTTACACAGGCTAATGGCTTCGTCCAGCAGCCAGGCGCCGTTCGGGTCCACCGTAATACGCGCATCCGGGAAGCGTTTTTTCAGCGCCTTCACGGTTTCAATCTCTTGCTCGCCGGGCAGGACACCGCCTTTCAGTTTGAAATCTTTGAAGCCGTAGCGATCCTGCGAGGCCTCCGCCAGACGTACCACGGCATCGCTGGTCATCGCTTCCTGATGACGCAGACGATACCATTCGTGGCTGCCGGGCGTGGCATCCAGATAGGGAAGATCGGTTTTCGTGCGATCGCCGACATAGAACAGATAACCCAGTACCGTTACGGCATCGCGCTGTTTGCCGGGGCCAAGCAGTTCGCACACCGGTACGTTCAAAGCTTTACCGAGCAGATCGAGCAGCGCGGCTTCCAGTGCTGCAACCGCATTGACGCGCAGTTCAAAGGTCCATGCGCCTTTGCCGAAGGTGTCGAAGTCCGCCGCCTGGTTGCCTTTATGCACGCGCTGCACCACTTTGTTCAGCCGGGCAACTTCCTGCCCGACCACCATCGGAGTGGCATCGACCAGCGTTTTGTAGATCACTTCGCCGCCGGGCGCTTCACCGACGCCAGTATTCCCGGCGTTATCCGTCAGCACGACAATGTTGCGCGTGAAGTAGGCGTTATGCGCGCCGCCAATGTTCATCAGCATACTGTCATGCCCGGCTACGGGAATGACTTTCATCCCGGTGATAATCGGGCTGGCTTGTGTATTCATTACTCGCGTCCTGTAGGTTTCAGTACGATACGTTTGATATCGCCGACCAGTACCAGATAGCTCAGTACCGCCACCAGCGCATGGATACCGACATAAATCAGCGCGCCATTAAACGAACCGGTAGAGCCAACGATGTAGCCGATAGCAATGGGCGTCACGATACCGGAGATGTTACCGAACATATTGAACAGGCCGCCGCTCAGACCGCTGATCTCTTTCGGCGCGGTATCTGCCATCACCGCCCAGCCCAGCGCGCCAATCCCTTTACCGAAGAAGGCCAGCGACATAAAGCCGATGATCATCATTTCCGAGTTGGTGTAGTTACAAAAAACCATGCTCATCGACAGCAGCATACCCAGTACGATCGGTGTTTTGCGGGCCATATTCAGTGAGCCGTAGCGACGCATTAACCAGTCTGAAATGATGCCGCCAAGTACACCGCCGACAAACCCGCAAATAGCCGGAATCGACGCCATAAAACCGGCCTTCAGAATCGACATGCCGCGCGCCTGTACCAGATACACCGGGAACCAGGTGATGAAGAAGTAAGTCAGGGCGTTAATGCAGTACTGCCCCAGGTAAACACCGATCATCATGCGCGAACCCAGCAGCTGCTTAATCTGCCCCCATTTTTCCGAGAACGGGACACTGTGAGTATTGTTCTTCTGATCCATGTTGATCAGCGCGCCGCCTTCGGCAATGTACTCCAGCTCCTTCTTGTTGACGCCAGGGTGCTGATTCGGCTCGTGGATCATTTTCTGCCACAGCAGACTGATGAAGATCCCTAAACCGCCCATGAAGAAGAAGACATGCGACCAGCCCACTTCATGCGTCAGCCAGCCCATGATCGGCGCAAAGATAACGGTCGCGAAATATTGTGCGGAGTTAAAAATCGCCACCGCCGTGCCCCTCTCTTGCGCCGGGAACCAGGCCGCAACGATACGACTGTTACCGGGGAAGGAGGGTGATTCGGCCAGACCGACCATAAAACGCAGAGTAAAGAGAGCCACGATGATGCCGAAGCCACTGAAGATATCGACAAAGCCCTGCAATAAGGTAAACAGTGACCAGGTAAAGATGGACCAGAAATAGACCCGTTTGGAGCCAAAGCGGTCAAGCAACCAGCCGCCCGGTATCTGGCCAATCACATAGGCCCAGGAAAATGCAGAAAAAACATAGCCCATGGCGACCGAATCAAGGCCGATGGCTTTGGACATCTCCGAACCGGCAATCGACAAAGTTGCGCGATCGCCGTAGTTGAAGGATGTGACGATAAACAGCATCACCACTATCCAGTAGCGGGCGTTAGTGCGCTTTTCAGCGCCGCTCGCCGCCTGGCTGAATGTACTCATGGTTGTACTCCCGAAGCATCAATGTTCTTTTGTACATTCATCCTGTACGGCACAACCGGTAGGGGAAGACAGGATGATGTAGTTGTGTTTTTTGCTGTTCCTGCCGGGGTTTTCCCCTTAGCGGAGCGCATTTTTTTACTGGCAGGAAAAGTATAAGAAGCGGCCTTTCAAGTCTCACCGTGCAACAACACAACATTCATCAGACCCGGCAAGTTGCTTTATTGCATTAGCCCAGGGTGATGGGGAGTACTTCACGGAAATAGAAACCGGGGATCGGCAAAGAGGGCCTGACGAGGGAAAGGATCGAAGAATGTGAAATGCGTCGCTTGACGCCGTAAAAAGAGGGAATTTTCCCTCCCCGGACGAGGAGGGAAAACATTATTTCAGCAGCGTTGCCCAGCGTTCAACCCACGGATTTGACACACTTTCCGGCTCCGGGTCTTCATTCGCGTCAATCAGCAGCATATCACCGATGCGCTGTGCGCCCTGCTCCTGCAACAACGCATCAAATTGTTTGCCGCCGCCGCAGAAATTGTCGTATGTGCTATCGCCCAGGGCAATCACACCATAATGTAAATCCGGCTGGTAACCCACAGTATCGCGCAGGTAATGGAACAACGGCGCAATGCTGTCCGGCAAATCGCCCTGCCCGGTCGTAGACGTTACCACCAGCGCGTAATGGCCTTTGTTGTTATCCCAGTCCGCCGCTGTAGGATCTTCAAACACCACTGCGCTATGGCCGTGTGCGTTTAAAATTTCCTGCGCTTCTTCCGCCACCAGCAGCGAATTACCGTAGATGGTGCCAACAAAAATTCCGACCTTCGCCATGCTCATCACTCCTTGTGTGATTCGAGATGGCCCTCATCCTGACCGTTCAGCGGCGCAAACTCAACCCTTTCATTCTCAGGGAGAAGCCCGCGCCAGCCGAAGCGCGACAGCGCCTGCATCCACACTTCATCCAGCCCGGCGCGCAGCGTTAAAGCTTCGCCGGTAAACGGGTGCGTGAGCGTTAACTGGCTGGCATGCAGCATCAACCGCTGACAACCAAAATGCTCTGCGGCGCTGCGGTTTTGCCGCAAATCGCCATGCTTGCTGTCGCCAATGATCGGATGACGTAAGTGCGCCAGATGGCGACGTAACTGATGTTTGCGGCCGGTTTTCGGTTCCAGTTCAACCAGCCCATAACGGGTGGTCGGGAATTTACTGGTCGCTACGGGCATTTCGGTGGTCGCCAGCCCTCGATAATGGGTTACCGCTGGCTGCGGCTCTTTATTCGCGCGGGCGAATTTGTCGGCGACTTTGTCCAGTTCCTCCACCAGCGGGTAATCAAGCAGCGCCTCTTCCATCAACCAACCGCGCACAATCGCGTGATAGCGTTTCTGGATTTGATGCTGCTCAAACTGCTGCGCCAGGCGGCGGCCCGCTTCGCTGGAAAGCCCCATCAATAAAACGCCGGACGTTGGCCTGTCGAGACGATGCGCGGTAAAAACGTGCTGGCCGATTTGGTCGCGCACGGTTTGCATTACTACCACTTTTTCATCGCGATCCAGCCAGCTACGGTGTACCAGCCAGCCGGAGGGTTTGTTCACCGCCACCAGCCATTCGTCCTGGTAAATAATCTCCAGCATTAGTCAGCTTCGCTGGCGAACAGCGCGTCAAGCTGCTGAAGATGAACCAGCATCACCTCACGGGAGGGGTGCGTGGCGTCAACAGCGATTTCATAATAGGGCGCGATGGCAAACGCCTGCGGCAGCGGCTGCTGGCTGTCCAGCAGCGCGTGCATACGCGGAATTAATACCCATTGCAGCCACTCGAACGGCTCAAGGGTATCCATACAGAAGGGTTGCGTGCTTTCAAAGGCATCCGACGCTGGCGCCGCGCTTTGCCACAGATTTTGCTCGCGCAGTTGCGCTTCGAGTTGATGAAGTTGCTCGCGCACTTGTTGATGCAGAGTCATAAAACCCCCAGTAGAAAACAGACTGGCGCGCAGCATAGCAAAGACCAGAGCAAATAAAAAAAGGGAGCACTGTAAAAACAGTGCTCCCGGTTCGTTTCGTAGCAATCCGGCTACTCGTTGTGCTCCCTGCTCATCCTTGAAAACTTTTCCTGTGGTCTCCTGACCGGTTCATCCGTGAACTGTGCATCATGCTCACACCACCCCGATGTGACTTAGCCTCATCCTTAATGCGTGTCCCTGATCATCCTGATCTGTCGGGCATCCTGACCGACTCTCATTCTCCTTCCTGGAGGTGTCCCTTAGCGCAATCCTGCGTTGTCCTGCTGCTTCATCCTGAAGCCTTTCCCTGTAGCACCTTCCCGGTGTGTCCCTGAAGCAACATCATCCTGATGTACGCTTCGTTGTCAGACTCCCTGTCGACAGAAACAGAATTACCCATTCCGCGTCCCCTTACAAGAACGCCTAACGCAAATTTTCTTTTGAATGAAACCCTTTAGGTACAAGGGTTAAAGCGTAACGTTATGAAATTAAATAGTTATAGGGGGAATAGCACAATAACGGTAGGGCAAATGTCCTGGCGATCTCTCACAGGTCGTGTGAGAGATCTCGCACACGCAGAGTAGCATTGAGGACTACACGACAGGTTCGAGGCGGTTGAGAAAATCCGCAAGGCTGGGGGCCAGAACGGTACGCTGACGGGTACCCAGCGTCTCTTGCACCACTTCACCGCTCAGATTACACAGCGAAATGACATCCAGCTCACTATCAAGCGTGGCGATAAACAACGTCGGCGAAAGCTTTAACCGTTTCTGCGTGACAAGGTGACCAATCAGGTTTTCCTGTACGCGCAGAAAATCTTCTTCGCTCCAGGTTTGCAGCAGCGTCAGCGGCAGTGCGCCAAGGCGCGCGTGCATATCGCCAGCGAATTGCGTGGTATAAAACGTATGAACTGGCGTTTGTACCACAATCTCCATTGCCTGCTCAATCGGGTTTACGTTCGGCTGCGCAGAAAATGGCTGAGGTTGCCAGATCACATACTCAGCGGTTGAAGAGATAATGCAGGGCGATGGAATGCCGTGCAGCTCCTCGCTTTGTGGCCAGGTGCCGCGCGCTGCGTGCCACGCGTCGCAATAACGTTCAGTAAAAGCTTTCAGCGCAATGGCCGTCTCGTTTTCCACCGATTTCTCTCTTCACATAAGCCAGGATAAACTCTGCGTAATAGTTTACCTGCAAAATGGCGATGAAACATGTCTTCTTACGATAACCACCAGGCTCTGGCTGGCCTGACGCTTGGCAAAACCACTGATTACCGCGATACCTATGACGCCAGCCTGTTGCAGGGCGTTCCCCGTTCATTAAATCGCGATCCGCTGGGCCTGACGGTCGGGAATCTTCCTTTTCACGGGGCGGATATCTGGACGCTTTATGAACTCTCCTGGCTGAATGCCAAAGGTTTGCCGCAGGTTGCGGTAGGCCATGTCGAACTGGACTACGCCAGCGTGAATCTGGTGGAATCGAAAAGCTTTAAACTCTATCTCAACAGTTTTAACCAGACGCGCTTCGCCAGTTGGAATGAGGTACGCGATATCCTGCAACGCGATTTGAGCGCCTGCGCGCAAGGCAGCGTCAGCGTGGCGCTGTACCGCATTGATGAACTGGAAGGTCAGCCGATCGCCCATTTCCATGGCACCTGCATTGACGAACAGGATATTGAAATCGAGAGCTACGCTTTTGACGCTGCGTGGCTGACGAATGCCGCCAGCGGCAAAGTGGTTGACGAGACGTTGGTCAGCCATCTGCTGAAATCAAACTGTCTGATTACCCACCAGCCGGACTGGGGCTCAGTGCAGATCCAGTACCGGGGACCAAAGATCGATCGCGAGAAACTGCTGCGTTATCTGGTCTCTTTCCGCCATCACAACGAGTTTCACGAACAGTGCGTTGAGCGCATCTTTACCGACATTCAGCGCTTCTGCCAGCCAGAAAAACTGAGCGTTTACGCACGCTATACGCGCCGTGGCGGGCTGGATATCAATCCGTGGCGTACCAATACCGATTTCATCCCCGCCACCGGGCGTCTGGTACGTCAGTAAAACATTTCCAGCCGGGTTGTTAAACGTCATAAGCCAGGGCTATTGTAATCAGTGGGAAGATAAATTCCGTCCCGTTAAGGAGTTCACTTGATTACACATATTAGCCCGCTTGGCTCAATGGATATGCTGTCGCAGCTGGAAGTCGATATGCTTAAACGCACGGCCAGCAGCGACCTTTATCAACTGTTTCGCAACTGCTCGCTCGCTGTACTGAACTCAGGGAGCCAGACGGACAGCAGCAAAGAGCTGCTTTCCCGCAATGTCGGTTTTGATATCAATGTGTTGCGCCGTGAACGCGGCGTAAAGCTGGAACTGATCAACCCGTCGGAAGAGGCCTTTGTCGACGGGCGGATCATCCGCTCGTTGCAGGCCAACTTATTCGCGGTCCTGCGCGATATCCTCTTCGTCAGTGGGCAAATTCATAATGCCGGGCGTTTCCAGCATTTAAATCTGGAAAGCTCTATCCATATTACTAACCTGGTCTTCTCCATTTTGCGTAACGCGCGCGCCCTGCACGTCGGCGAAGCGCCAAATATGGTGGTTTGCTGGGGCGGCCACTCGATCAACGAAACCGAATACCTTTACGCCCGGCGTGTGGGTACACAGTTAGGCCTGCGCGAGCTGAATATCTGCACCGGCTGCGGGCCGGGCGCAATGGAAGCGCCGATGAAAGGCGCCGCTGTTGGTCATGCGCAGCAACGCTATAAGGATGGCCGTTTTATCGGTATGACCGAGCCATCCATTATCGCCGCTGAGCCGCCGAATCCGCTGGTCAATGAGTTGATCATCATGCCGGATATTGAAAAACGGCTGGAAGCTTTTGTCCGCATCGCGCACGGGATCATTATCTTTCCTGGCGGCGTGGGCACGGCGGAAGAGCTGCTCTATCTGCTGGGGATCCTGATGAATCCGGCGAACAAAAATCAGGTTCTGCCGCTGATCCTGACCGGGCCGAAAGAGAGTGCGGACTACTTCCGCGTGCTGGACGAATTTATTGTCAACACGCTGGGCGAAGCCGCGCGTCGCCACTACACCATCATCATTAATGATGCGGCTGAAGTGGCGCGTCAGATGAAAAAAGCCATGCCGCTGGTGAAAGAGAACCGTCGCGATACCGGGGATGCCTACAGTTTCAACTGGTCAATTCGCATTGCGCCGGATCTGCAAGTGCCGTTCGAGCCGACCCATGAAAATATGGCAAACCTGAAACTCTACCCTGACCAACCGGTAGAAGTGCTGGCGGCGGATCTGCGCCGGGCCTTCTCGGGTATTGTGGCAGGTAACGTGAAAGAGCCAGGTATCCGCGCGATTGAAGCGTTTGGTCCCTATAAAATTCACGGCGATAGCGACATGATGCGCCGGATGGACGATCTGTTGCAGGGTTTTGTTGCCCAGCACCGTATGAAACTCCCCGGTTCCGCTTACATTCCGTGCTACGAAATTTGTGCCTGATTAACCTTTCCAGGGCGGAGTCATAATCCGCCCTTATACATTGCATTTAACCAACCATTTGCTGATCAGCAATTCATACATTACAACCGCTTTTAATATCGATAAATAACTGCAAAAACGTTGTTTTGCAGTGCTTTTATCATCTTCCATCACCCTGGATTTGATCGCATATCTTGCGGGTGTTAGCCTTTTCGCCCATAAATTTCATATGTTAATAATTAGCCAGATAAATGGTCTAAATATACACACATAAAAAGTAGATTATTGCATTTGAGATCCGCATCACTGATGTTGTCATAACTTATCTGTATCTTTCCGCCGCAAATAGTTACAGGGAGAAATTATAAAAAAACTGTAATTGGCCGACTTAAATATTGACGCTGACGTTTCCGACATTTGATTTGTCTGCAACGGCAGTATTTTGCTTCCCCAGGAGATGTATAAATGGAAACCATTCAGACTGGCGTAGGAACCTCCGTAGAAACACGCAGTTCATGGCGCAAAACCGACACCATGTGGATGTTGGGCCTTTACGGCACAGCCATCGGCGCAGGCGTTCTGTTTCTGCCGATTAACGCCGGTGTCGGCGGCCTGATCCCGCTCATCATCATGGCAATTCTTGCTTTCCCGATGACCTACTTCGCCCACCGTGGCCTGACCCGCTTTGTGTTGTCCGGTAAAAACCCGGGAGAAGACATTACTGAAGTGGTCGAAGAGCACTTCGGTATCGGCGCGGGTAAGTTGATTACCCTGCTTTATTTCTTCGCGATTTATCCGATCCTGCTTGTTTATAGCGTGGCGATCACCAACACCGTGGACAGCTTTATGACCCACCAGTTGGGCATGACCCCACCGCCGCGCGCGATCCTGTCGCTGATCCTTATCGTAGGTATGATGACCATCGTGCGCTTCGGCGAGCAGATGATTGTGAAAGCGATGAGCATCCTGGTATTTCCGTTCGTTATCGCTCTGATGGTGCTGGCGGTGTACCTGATTCCGCAGTGGAACGGCGCCGTGCTGGAAACCCTGTCGCTGAGCAGTGCTTCCGCCACCGGCAATGGTCTGTGGATGACGCTGTGGCTGGCCATCCCGGTGATGGTGTTCTCGTTTAACCACTCGCCGATCATCTCCTCTTTTGCCGTTGCCAAGCGTGAAGAGTACGGCGCAGAAGCCGAGCGTAAATGCTCCCGCATCCTCGCCTTCGCGCATATCATGATGGTGATGACCGTTATGTTCTTTGTGTTTAGCTGTGTGCTGAGCCTGGCACCCGCCGATCTGGCTTCGGCAAAACAGCAGAACATCTCCATTCTCTCTTATCTGGCGAACCACTTTAATGCGCCGGTTATCGCCTGGATGGCACCGATCATTGCGATGATCGCCATCACCAAATCGTTCCTCGGCCACTACCTGGGCGCGCGTGAAGGCTTTAACGGTATGGTGATTAAGTCTCTGCGCAGCAAAGGCAAATCCATCGAAATCAACAAACTGAATAAAATTACCGCGCTGTTTATGCTGTTGACCACCTGGGCCGTTGCCACCTGGAACCCAAGCATTCTGGGGATGATCGAAACCCTGGGCGGGCCAATCATTGCGATGATTCTGTTCCTGATGCCGATGTACGCCATCGCGAAAGTACCGGCAATGCGCAAATACAGCGGCGCTATCAGCAACATCTTCGTCGTGATTATGGGTCTCATCGCCATCTCCGCGATCTTCTTCTCCCTGTTCAGTTAATCTTTTCGCGCCGTCCTGCCGGGCGGCGCATCCCCTATAGCAATGGATAATGCGTCATGATCAGCGTATTCGATATTTTTAAAATCGGTATCGGGCCGTCCAGCTCGCACACCGTGGGTCCAATGAAAGCCGGTAAACAGTTCACAGACGATCTGATTGCTCGTGGCATTTTGCGCGACGTAACCCGCGTTGTGGTGGATGTTTACGGCTCTCTCTCCCTGACCGGTAAAGGGCACCATACTGACATCGCGATTATTATGGGCCTGGCGGGGAATTTGCCGGATAGCGTCGATATTGATGCCATTCCGGGCTTTATTCAGGATGTTAATACTCATGGCCGCCTGCAACTGGCCAACGAAGCGCATGAAGTGGAGTTTCCGGTCGATCAATGCATGAATTTCCATGCGGATAACCTCTCGCTACATGAAAACGGCATGCGTATTACCGCGCTGGCAGGCGAACAGGTGCTCTACAGCCAGACCTATTACTCCATCGGCGGCGGGTTTATCGTCGATGAAGAACACTTTGGCCAGCCCACCAGCGCGCCGGTAGAAGTGCCCTACCCTTATCAAACCGCCGCCGATTTGCAGCGTCATTGCCAGGAGACCGGTTTATCGCTCTCCGGATTGATGATGAAAAACGAGCTGGCGCTGCACAGCAAAACCGAGCTGGAGCAGCATCTCGCGCGCGTGTGGGAAGTAATGCAGAGCGGCATAGAGCGCGGCATCGCAACGGAAGGGGTATTACCTGGCAAACTACGCGTTCCCCGCCGTGCCGCTGCGCTGCGCCGTATGCTGGTCAGCAGCGATAAAACCAGCACCGACCCGATGGCCGTGGTTGACTGGATCAATATGTTCGCACTGGCGGTGAATGAAGAGAACGCCGCCGGTGGGCGCGTAGTGACGGCACCGACAAACGGCGCGTGCGGGATCGTGCCGGCGGTACTGGCGTATTACGATCGCTTTATCCGCCAGGTTAACGCCAATTCACTGGCGCGCTATCTGTTGGTCGCCAGCGCCATCGGCTCGCTGTATAAGATGAATGCCTCCATTTCCGGCGCGGAAGTGGGCTGCCAGGGGGAAGTCGGCGTCGCCTGCTCCATGGCGGCGGCCGGGCTGGCAGAGTTGTTGGGCGGCAGCCCGGCGCAAGTCTGTATCGCGGCGGAAATCGGTATGGAGCACAACCTCGGTCTGACCTGCGACCCGGTGGCCGGACAGGTACAGGTGCCCTGTATCGAGCGTAACGCAATCGCTTCGGTGAAAGCAGTCAATGCGGCGCGAATGGCGCTGCGTCGCACCAGTGAACCGCGCGTCTGCCTCGATAAAGTTATCGAGACAATGTATGAAACCGGGAAAGATATGAACGCCAAATACCGTGAAACCTCTCGCGGCGGGCTGGCGATGAAGATCGTTTCCTGCGACTAATCCCGCATCAGATGCCTCATTTTGCGAGGCATCTTCCTGATTATTCCCTGCTTTATAGCCTCGCCAGGCCTGCGATGATACCCTTAGCGGATGATTTCAAGGAGGGTATCTGTGGCTCATCTGCTCATTGTTGACGCACTCAATCTGATTCGCCGTATCCATGCGGTGCAAGGTTCACCCTGCGTGGATACCTGCCTGCATGCGCTGGAGCAGTTGATTATCCATAGTCAGCCAACCCATGCCGTCGCGGTTTTTGATGATGAGGCCCGTAACCAGGGCTGGCGCCATCGGTTGCTGCCGGATTACAAAGCGGGCCGCCCTCCCATGCCGGATACCCTACAGACGGAAATGCCATTACTGCGCGCGGCTTTCGAACAACGCGGGATCCGCTGTTGGGCAACGCCTGGCAACGAAGCCGACGATCTTGCTGCGACGCTGGCAGTGAAAATGGCGCAGGCCGGACAACAGGCGACGATTGTCTCAACCGACAAAGGCTACTGTCAGTTACTCTCCCCGACGATCCGCATTCGCGACTACTTTCAGAAACGCTGGCTGGATGCGCCCTTTATTGCTCAGGAGTATGGGGTTACGCCAGAGCAATTACCGGATTACTGGGGGCTGGCGGGGATCAGCAGTTCGAAAGTGCCGGGTGTGGCGGGTATTGGTCCGAAAAGCGCAACGCAGTTGCTGAGCGAGTTTCCAACGCTGGAAGCACTATACGAAAACCTCGAAGCGGTACCGGAGAAGTGGCGGCAGAAACTGGAAACACACCGGGCGATGGCATTTACCTGCCGGGATGTGGCGCGGCTGCAAACCGATTTGCAACTTGATGGCAATTTACAACAGCTTCGCCTGACGCGCTGAACGCCAGCGGTATTGGTCGCTTAGCCGGTGAAGTGCTGGCAGAAACAACAATCTTCTGAACCATGATGCTCAGGCCTTTTGAACGCCAAATATCAGAATCAGCCATAAAATAATCCCCCTGGCGATTACCCCGCGACGGCCATTTACTCTCCTTCACGTACCGCGTATTTAATATCGCATCCCACCTGTCTACTGCATCCGGGCCGTTGTCGGCTCCAGCGCGAAAGAGGTGATGTGGTCGTTCGGCACGCTGATGATCTGCACCGCTTTCTATGTCCTGAACTACAACCACATTCATAAGAATCCTTATCCACTGGATAAGGCATGAGTTCAGAGAGTTATTCCGTCAAAACTATCAATGTTAACCGTTGTATAAGAACGGGACCACCAGCCAGAAAGTAAGAGTGATAGTGAGAAATGCAGAAACGACAAAGGCCTGAATCATTGCTGATTCAGGCCTTCTGAATAGTGGCGGAACGGACGGGACTCGAACCCGCGACCCCCTGCGTGACAGGCAGGTATTCTAACCGACTGAACTACCGCTCCACAGTGTTCCCGTCAGGGGAACGAGGCGCATATTACGTATTGCGCCTGGTGCCGTCAACGCTTTTTCTTCTGTTTCTAATCATTTGCTGCAAAAATCACCCATGCAGCAAATATTCACGCATAAGTGCCTGATTTAGCCGCGCCACAGGCAGCTTCCGCCCTTTTTCTGCACCAAATCCAGGCGCGATTCATGGGCTGCCAGCTCATCATCACTGGCTAAAACAACGCGCAGCTTACTGGCAGCGCGGACAACGCGTTGGATCCCCACTTCTCCCGTCTGAGACTGCCCTTCGCCTTCCATCGAAAATTTCATCGATGTCTGGCCGCCGGTCATCATCAGATACACATCAGCGAGGATCTGGGCATCGAGTAACGCCCCGTGCAGCGTACGTTTGCTGTTGTCGATTTCGTAACGGGAACAGAGCGCATCGAGGCTGTTGCGCTTGCCCGGAAACATTTTACGCGCCAGCGCCAGGCTATCGGTGACCTTACAGAACGTATCGGTCTTTGGGATCCCGCGATTCAGCTTGCCGAACTCATAGTCCATAAAGCCGATATCAAACGATGCGTTATGGATCACCAACTCTGCGCCGCGAATATAATCGATAAACTCATCGGCGATATCGGCGAACGTGGGTTTATCCAGCAGGAATTCATCGGCAATACCGTGAACGCCAAACGCTTCGGGATCGACCAGCCGATCGGGCTTCAGGTAGATATGATAGTTATTGCCGGTGAGTCGCCGGTTGACGACTTCTACCGCGCCGATTTCAATAATTTTGTGCCCTTCATAGTGGGCGCCGATCTGGTTCATACCGGTGGTTTCGGTATCGAGGACGATCTGTCGTGTAATTGCAGTGCTCATAGCGGCCATTTATGTCAGACTTGTCGTTTTCAACTCAGGAAGTCTACCAGAGATGCTTAAACAGGTAGAAATTTTCACCGACGGATCTTGTCTCGGTAACCCAGGTCCTGGCGGTTACGGCGCCATCTTACGCTATCGCCAGCATGAAAGAACCTTTAGCGCAGGTTACCGTCTGACGACTAACAACCGCATGGAATTGATGGCCGCTATCGTGGCGCTGGAGGCATTAAAAGAGCATTGCGAAATTGTGCTCAGCACTGACAGCCAGTATGTCCGCCAGGGGATCACCCAGTGGATCCATAACTGGAAAAAGCGCGGCTGGAAAACCGCAGAGAAAAAACCGGTGAAGAATGTTGATCTCTGGCAGCGGCTGGATGCAGCGCTCAGCCAGCATCAAATCAAATGGGAATGGGTCAAGGGCCATGCCGGGCACCCGGAAAACGAACGCTGCGATGAGCTGGCGCGAGCGGCAGCGATGAACCCGACACAGGAAGATGTTGGTTATCAGCCAGAAGCTTAAGACTGGCGCGTTGCGCCAACGGCCTGACGCACTGGGGTTTTGTTACGGCTCTGCTTCATCGGATTGAGCGTCAATGGAATGGTGCGTTTGCGGGCGACGATCAACTGCATGCACCCCAGCGCAGGTAAATGCGAACTAAGCAGTTTACCGCCCTGCTTCGTCCATGGCAGCACGCGAAAACGGCTATAATGTAACACTTCGAAATTGAGCAGTGATAACCAGTCGAACTGGCGCATCAGCGTAAACATGCGGCTTTTGACGGCTGGCGAGCGGCGGACAAACGGTACGGCCTTCGCCAGCCCGAGCAGGCTAATCGGATTAAAACCGCTCATCACCAGCCAGCCGTCGTCAATCAGTACACGATCAACTTCCTGCAATAAACGATGCGGATCGGTACACCAGGAAAGCGTGTGCGCCAGCAGGCAGGCATCAACGGATTTATCCGCAAAGGGCAGATGCAGCGGATCGGCACGAACCTGCATGGGCTCGCCAGCCAGGGAAACATTCACCTGATGGGAAACAGCGCAACTTTCGGCATTGATTTCTGCGCTGAGATTGCCGATTTTAAGCAAATGAAAACCATACATTTTTGCAAACCACGGCTTGAGTTCTCCTTCCAGCGCCTCACGGTAATATGCGCCTTTGGGTAAATCATTCCAGCTTACTGGTGCTACGAATGTCTGAGGAGTCCTTGCCGGTTTCATCACCACCTTCCGCTACGCTTTAAGAGGTATTTTATGAATCTTAACAGTATTCCCGCCTTCCAGGATAACTACATCTGGGTACTGAGCAATGATAACGGCCGCTGCCTGATTGTCGATCCAGGCGAAGCCGCGCCTGTGCTGCAAACTCTTGAAGAGAAACAATGGCAGCCGGAAGCCATCTTCTTAACACATCATCATAATGACCACGTTGGCGGCGTGAAAGAACTGCGCCAGCGGTATCCCGACGTCGTGGTGTATGGGCCAGCAGAGACGCAAGATAAAGGTGCTACGCACATCGTCGCTGATGGCCAGGTCATCTCTGTTTTGGGGCATGAATTTTCTGTATTCGCCACGCCAGGTCACACTTTAGGACATATCTGTTTCTTCAGCTTTCCTTATCTATTTTGCGGTGACACGCTCTTTTCCGGCGGATGCGGCAGACTTTTTGAAGGTACGGCAACCCAGATGTATCAATCGTTTTGTAAGATAAACGACCTTCCTGATGAGACGGTCATTTGTTGCGCACACGAATACACTTTAGGGAATATGAAGTTTGCAATCAGTATCCTGCCAGAGGATCCTGCACTTAACGAATACTATCGAGAAGTGAAGGAGTTACGTGCAAAAAATCAAAAAACACTACCCGTAATTCTGAAAAACGAGCGTCGAATTAATTTATTTTTACGAACCAAAGATATTGATTTAATTGATGTAATCAGCAAAGAAACAAATTTGCAACACCCTGAAGAGCGTTTCGCATGGTTACGGGCAAAGAAAGATAACTTCTGATATTTCCTGGTTGCCTTTTCTGAGCTGCGCCGTTATTATCGCTCGTCTTTTAAGCAACTACTATTGACACACACATGAAGGCAAAAGCGATATTATTCGCCTCTGTCCTGCTCGTGGGGTGCCAGGCGTCTAAGCACGACGGCACGGTCCAACAGCACGCACAGAGCCTTTCTGCAGCTGGTCAAGGGGAAGCAGGGAAGTTTACTAGTCAGGCGCGGTGGATGGACGATGGAACATTCGCCGCCCAGGATAACAGTGACTTGTGGACCTCCATTAGCGACGAGCTAAAGATGGGAATTCCGGAAAATGCCCGGATTCGCGAACAGAAACTGAAGTATTTAAGCAATAAGAGCTATCTCCACGATGTAACTTTACGGGCAGAGCCGTATATGTACTGGATAGCAGGGCAAGTTAAAAAACGTAACATGCCCATGGAACTGGTACTACTACCCATAGTGGAGAGCGCTTTTAACCCACACGCGACGTCTGGCGCCAATGCCGCAGGCATTTGGCAGATCATTCCGAGCACTGGGCGAAATTATGGTTTAAAACAGACACGCAATTACGATGCGCGTCGTGACATTGTGGCGTCTACAACAGCCGCACTCGACATGATGCAGCGTCTGAATCGTATGTTCGACGGCGACTGGTTACTGACCGTAGCCGCCTACAACAGCGGTGAAGGGCGTGTACTGAAGGCGATAAAAGCGAACAAAGCGCGTGGTAAATCCACTGATTTTTGGTCGCTCTCACTGCCGCAGGAAACCAAAATTTACGTGCCGAAAATGCTGGCATTGAGCGATATTCTCAAGAACAGCAAGCGTTATGGCGTTAATTTGCCAACGCCGGACGAAAGTCGCGCCCTGGCGCGAGTCAGATTGAGCAGCCCGGTTGAAGTTGCTCAGTTGGCGGAAATGGCTGGCATCTCGGTAAACAAGCTGAAAACGTTTAACGCAGGCGTTAAAGGTTCAACGCTCGGTTCCGTTGGGCCGCAGTACGTGATGGTACCGAAGAAACACGCCGATCAACTGCGTGAATCTCTGGCCTCCGGCGAAATCGCCGCTGTACAGCCAACCCTGGTGGCGGATAACACCCCGCTGACCAGTCGTAGCTACAAAGTTCGTTCAGGCGACACGCTTTCAGCGATTGCCTCACGCCTCGGCGTGACCACGAAGGATCTCCAGCAGTGGAATAATCTTCGCGGCGCAAACCTGAAAATCGGTCAGAACCTGACGGTTGGCGCAGGCAGCAGTGCGCAGCGTCTTGCCCGCAATAGCGACAGCATTACGTATCGCGTGCGCAAAGGTGATTCGCTATCGAGTATCGCAAAACGTCACGGCGTTAACATCCAGGATGTGATGCGCTGGAACAACGATACGGATAATTTGCAGCCAGGCGATCAATTGACGCTCTTTGTGAAAAACAGCGCCACGCCGGATTCCTGATTTAAGCCCATTAAAAAAGCACCGTTCCCCGCGGTGCTTTTTTTTGCCTTTTTCGCGGTGTCACTTCCCGGCTTTGCCAGGACTAAACTCCACCAGCAGTGGGTTATGATCCGACGCGCGGGTCACCAGGACTGAAGCTTCCTCCACGTTTAACCCGCGATAAAAGATAAAATCGAGCGGTCGACCAAAGGCACGCCGGCGATTGTCGTCGGTAAAGCGCACCTGCCGCAGAGACATATCCCGGGTGAAGCGGTACAGAGCATTCATGCGTGGACGGCTCCAGGCATTAAAATCGCCAGCCATGATCACCGGCCCGTTATGGCGCAATATCTGATCGCCAATCGGCAGTAATTGCTTGCTGTAAACGTCCACGCCAAGACTGAAATTCACTGCATGCACATTCACGACCATCAGATTGCGTAAATCAGGCAACGGATAAACCGTTACTAATGCCGATTTTGCCAGCCGCAAGATCGGCTCACGTTCACGTAACGGACAGCAATAAACCGGATGCGCCGAGGAAAGTGTCATTACTCCCGAGGGGTGCTGCGGTAAAACAAAGGCGGGCACCTGGTCAGCAGCAAGATAGTTAGTGGTCGCAAACCGGACCAGTTCCGGCGTGGTTTGCGCTTCCTGCAGTAAAACCAGATGCGCATCTTTACCAAAATTTTGCAGTACCGACAGCCACTCCGCGCGTTGCTGCTTGAAAATATTCCACACCAGAACGCGAATTTTTTCGTCGCTGCTTAGCGGAACGCCTGCGGGCAGCGCCTTGCCAATACTCGCGAAAGACCCCGGCGGTAAGATTCGCTCCGCGGGTTGTCCGGCAACATATCGCATGGCATAGGTATTTTTTGGCACTTTCGGCTTCAAACCTCTTTGATGTCCGCCCCAACATCGGGTGGTCATTCAGTTATAGGGATTTTAACACCGAGTTTCAACGTTCAATCACCAGAAAAACACCCTGTGCTGGTGAGTAAGTACTTAGTGACGTCACTAATGAATAGCCGTCGTGGCACCCTCTCTGACAACATGGTTAAATAACTTATGGATGAAAAATATCGTTGAAATGTTGCTACAGAGGCAATAATGAAAACCACTTCAGAAGAACTCGCGATTTTTGTTGCCGTTGTTGAAAGCGGCAGCTTCAGCCGGGCAGCGGAACGCCTGGGACAAGCCAATTCGGCCATCAGCCGCGCTGTGAAGAAGCTGGAAAATAAGCTTGGGGTTAATTTGCTTAATCGCACCACGCGCCAGCTCAGCCTGACCGAAGAAGGCGAGCGCTACTTTCGGCGCGTACAAAGCGTCTTGCAGGAGATGGCAGCAGCAGAAACCGAGATCATGGAGACCAACTCCACGCCCAGCGGTACGTTACGCATCGACGCCGCAACCCCTGTGGTGCTGCATTTTTTGATGCCGTTGATAAAACCGTTTCGCGAACGCTATCCGGAAATTAAACTGTCACTGGTCTCCAGTGAAACCTTTATCAACCTGATCGAACGTAAAGTGGATGTTGCGATCCGCGTAGGTAAACTGACCGATTCCAGCCTGCGCGCCCGTCCGCTGTTTAAAAGCTATCGCAAAATTATCGCTTCGCCGGAATATATTGCTCGCTACGGAAAACCGGAAACGGTGGAAGAGTTAAGCAACCACGTCTGCCTTGGTTTTACCGAACCGGTTTCGCTTAACGTCTGGCCCATTGCTGCTGCCGATGGACAACTGTATGAAGTGACACCAGATATTGCGTCGAACAGCGGTGAAACGCTGAAACATCTGTGCCTGAGCGGAAATGGCATTGCCAGCCTGTCGGACTATATGATCGACAAAGAACTGGCGAGTGGGGAACTGGTTGATTTGCTGGCGGATAAGCGTCTGCCGGTGGAAATGCCTTTCAGCGCCGTTTACTACAGCGACCGGGCAGTGAGCACCCGCATCCGCGCTTTTATTGATTTTGTCAGCGAGCATTTACCGCCGACAGTAGAGAAATAACAACGGGAGCGCAGGCTCCCGTTATTCCATCGCTTAATCCCAGTTTGGCGCAAGCCCTTCCGGGCTGACCAGGCGGTCATTGCAATCCAACCCGGCAATTGCCGCTTTATCTGCTGCATCCAGTTTAAGTGTCTGCGACTGTAGGTTGCTGGCAAGGTTTTCACGCTTAGTGGAAGACGGGATCACCGCATAACCTTCACCCATCGCCCAGGCCAGGATAACCTGTGCCGGCGTAGCGTTATGTTTCTGCGCGATGCGGCCAATCACTTCATCTTTCAGCGCCTTACCATAAGCCAGTGTCATGTAAGAGGTGATGTGAATACCGTGCTGTTTCGCCCAGTCGACCACTTTGCGGTTTTGCAGATACGGCGAGAGTTCAATCTGGTTGGTCGCGATATTCTCTGCTCCCACCGCCGCAATTGCTTCTTCCATCAATGGGATGGTGAAGTTAGATACGCCAATCTGACGGGTCAGGCCCTGCGCTTTTGCCTTCATCAACTCCTGCATAGAGACTGCAACCGGTACTTCTGCCCCAGGAGACGGCCAGTGGATCAGCGTCAGATCAACATAATCGGTGCCCAGTTTCTTCAGGCTCTCTTTCAGGCTTGGGATCAGCTTTGCCTCACCCAGATTTTCCGTCCAGATCTTGGTGGTGATAAACAGCTCTTCACGCGCCACACCGCTTTCAGCAAGCGCTTTACCAATGGCTTCTTCATTACCGTAAATCTGTGCGGTATCAATCACGCGATAACCCAGTTCAAGGGCATTTTTTACCGAAGCGATCACCGCTTCATCCGTTAAACGGAAGGTGCCCAGACCAAATGCAGGGATAGACATAAAAATTCCTCTTTCGTCGCTTACTAAGTCAGTGCGCAGATTATTACCAGGTGCCGGATAAGGAAAAAGAGCATAAAAAGCAGAGGATTTTTGCCTGAGAAGCAATAGTTCAGCGGGAACACGCGCACCGAGTGACTTGCATTTTGATAGTCACTATGTCACCGTGAGCACAATGACACAGCAAATTTCCAGGCCAGATAATGAAAAATGAACCGCTTTGCACTGCTCCCTGCCCCATCGCCCGCAGCCTGGGACGTATTGGTGATAGCTGGAGCATGATAATCCTGCGCGACGCGTTTGCCGGTTTCACGCGCTTTGATGAGTTCCAGAAAAGCACCAACGTTGCTCCGAATATTCTCTCTCGCCGTCTGAAAGAACTGGTGGATGACGGATTACTGGAAAAGGTGAGCTATAGCAGCACGCCACCTCGTTACGAATACCATTTGACGCAGCTCGGGCGCGACTTCCGCCCGGTGATCCTTGCGCTGGCTGAATGGGGAAATCGCCACTTCTCCCCGGAAGGGGCACAAATTCAGCTGGTTGAACGAGAAACACAGCGCCCGGTCCAGGCAATCCTGGTAGATAAAGAGACCGGTGAGCCAATCACACCGGAGAAATACACCCTGGTTCCAGGCCCTGCGGCATCGCCGATGATCCACTACCGCCATGACTATCTGCAACGAAAACGGGCTGGCGATAACACGCAGAAATTCGTACCGCAACACTATGCGAGCCGCGATCATGACGCTGAATAAAAAGAAAAAAACGCTGGTGCTGATAGCGCTGATGGCTGGATTGTTGGCGGGTGCAAGTTACGGCGTTTACTGGTGGCAAAGCGGGCGTTTTATTCAGTCGACTGATGATGCTTATGTCGGCGGCGATATCAGCGCCATTTCCAGTAAAGTTTCCGGCTATATCCAGCAGATCGCGGTACAGGACAATATGTTAGTGAAGCGAGGCGATCTGTTAATCCGTCTTGATGATCGCGACTACCAGGCCGCCGTTGAACAAGCCATCGGTGAGGTTGCCGCCCAGCAGGCCGCTCTTGCCGACATTGACGCCACCCGACAATTGCAACTGGCTACCATTGAAGGTTCGGCAGCTTCTCTGACGGCAGCCAGAGCCGTTACGGAAAAGTCCGCAAACGACAATCGCCGCTATAACGCGCTGGTGATGTCCAGTGCCGTTTCCGCCCAGGTGAGGGAAAATGCCTCTGCGGATTATCGTCGCGCCCGTGCAGAAGAGAGCAAAGCGCAGGCGGATACGACGGTCGCCGAACGCCAGTTATTAGTGCTGAATGCCAAAGAAAAACAGACGCAAGCCGCGCTGGTACAAGCACAAGCCAGCCTTGCAATGGCGCGATTAAATCTCAGTTATACCGAAATTCGGGCACCGTTTGATGGCGTGATCGGTAACCGTCGTGCGTGGTCCGGCTCCTTCGTCAACAGCGGAACGCAATTGCTTTCGCTGGTTCCCGCTGACGGTTTATGGATTGATGCAAATTTTAAAGAGAGCCAGTTAGCGCATATGCGTCCAGGGCAAAGCGCCACGATCGTAGCCGATGTTTTGCCGGGTCATACTTTCCATGGCCATGTTGCCAGCGTTTCACCGGCAACCGGCTCGCGGTTTAGCATTCTCCCGGCAGAAAATGCTACCGGAAATTTCACCAAAATCGTTCAGCGCGTCCCCGTACGTATCGCGCTGGAAGGTGATGCGGCAAAACTTGATGTATTGCGTCCGGGGCTTTCTGTCGTCGTCACTGTTGATGAAAAGAGCTCGCGATGAGCAGCACTGGCGCAGTACCGCTGCCACAAGGCGTTTCAATGCCGGTCAGTCAGAAAGTGTTTGCCTTCGCCACCATGTGCGTGGGCATGTTCATTGCGCTTATTGATATTCAGATTGTTTCAGCTTCATTGCGGGACATTGGCGGCGGGCTTTCTGCTGGTGACGATGAAACGGTGTGGGTGCAGACCAGTTACCTAATCGCAGAAATCATCATTATTCCTCTCTCCGGCTGGCTGGCGCGGGTTATGTCAACACGCTGGCTGTTTGCCGCTTCTGCGGCCGGTTTCACCGTGATGAGCCTGCTGTGCGGCTGGGCATGGAATATTCAAAGCATGATCGCTTTCCGCGCCTTGCAAGGCCTGGCGGGTGGTTCAATGATCCCACTGGTTTTCACGACAGCGTTTGCTTTTTTCCAGGGAAAACAACGTGTCATCGCAGCGGCAACGATCGGCGGCCTGGCATCGCTGGCACCGACTCTTGGCCCAACGGTCGGTGGGTGGATAACCGAAAATTTTAACTGGCACTGGCTTTTTTTTATCAACATTCTGCCCGGAATTTACATCACCATTGCGGTTCCGCTGTTAGTAAAAATCGATACGCCTGACCCTTCGCTTCTGCGCGGAGCTGATTACCTGAGCATTATTCTACTCGCCGTTTCACTGGGTTGCCTGGAGTACACACTCGAGGAAGGGCCACGCTGGGGTTGGTTTGATGATACAACGCTGGCGACTACCGGCTGGATAGCGTTGCTGTGCGGTATTGCTTTTATTGTGCGTACCCTCCGTCATGCGCAACCGGTGATGGATCTTCGGGCTTTGCAGGACAGAACCTTTACGCTGGGCTGCTATTTCTCGTTTATGGCAGGAGTCGGCATCTTTGCTACGATCTACCTGACTCCGCTGTTTCTTGGGACGGTTCGCGGTTACAGCGCGCTGGAAATCGGTCTGGCGGTTTTTTCTACTGGTCTGTTCCAGGTGCTCTCGATACCGTTTTATGCCTGGCTGGCCAACCGTGTCGATTTACGCTGGCTGTTAATGGTGGGGTTGCTGGGTTTTGCGGTTTCGATGTACAGCTTTATTCCTCTCACCCATGAATGGGGAGCGCAGGAACTGCTGTTGCCGCAGGCATTTCGCGGGCTGGCGCAGCAGTTTGCCGTCGCACCCACGGTCACACTTACGTTGGGTAGTCTGCCGCCCACACGCCTGAAACTGGCATCCGGGCTGTTTAATTTGATGCGCAACCTCGGTGGCGCCATTGGTATCGCCCTGTGCGGTACAGTGATCAATGACCGAACCAATTTTCACTATAGCCGCCTTGCCGATCATCTCAATAACGCCAGCCTTCCAGTGACGGATTTCATTCAAAACAGTACCAACCAGTTGATGAGCCAGGGAGTTTCGCCGGAAATAGCCAACAGTGCCGCCCTGAAAAACCTTTCGGCATTAGCGATGAGGGAGGCGCGGACACAGGCTTTCTCGGATGCATTCTGGTTAATTATGCTGGGTTTTTTGATTGCTGCGTTGCTTGTTCCATTTATGAAAAAGCCGCAGACACCATGATAGTTCAGGAGAAAGAGTTATGAGCGTTCCAACAAAACGCGTCGTCGTGACAGGAATGGGGATCGTCAGCCCGCTCGGCTGCGGAGTGTCACATGTCTGGCAAGCATTATTGCAGGGAAAATCCGGGATCTCCCGTCTTGATGAGGAGATCGTTGAAGATATTGCCTGTAAAGTTGCGGGACAGGTTCCTTCCATTGAAGACGATCCGTTACATGGATTCGATCCCTCAGTAGCGATCCCATCGAAGGAACGGAAAAAAATGGATCGTTTTATCGAATTTGCGATGGTGGCTGCGCAGGAAGCGCTCTCTCAGGCAGGTTGGTTTCCAGAAGATCCAGCTGAAAGAGAGCGCACCGCAACAGTGATCGCTACCGGTATTGGCGGTTTCAATGAGATAGCTAATGCCGTACGCACTACTGATACTCGCGGGCCGCGCCGTCTTTCCCCCTTTACCATCCCTTCCTTTCTCGCCAACCTGGCTGCTGGTCACGTTTCTATTGCCCACGGTTTTCGAGGTCCGATTGGCGCGCCTGTTACTGCCTGCGCAGCAGGAGCTCAGGCAATTGGCGATGCAGCACGAATGATTCGCGCCGGTGAAGCGGATATTGCACTGTGCGGTGGAAGCGAGGCCGCGATCCATCGGGTCAGTCTTGGCGGTTTTGCTGCAGCAAAAGCATTATCCAGCAATTTTAATGATCATCCCGAGGCGGCATCACGGCCTTTTGACCGCGATCGTGACGGTTTTGTGATGGGAGAAGGTGCAGGTCTCATCGTTATTGAATCGCTGGAGCACGCTCTGGCGCGGGGCGCTACGCCGCTGGCGGAATTGGTCGGATATGGTACCAGTGCCGATGCGCATCATCTTACTGCGGGGCCAGAAGATGGTAACGGCGCGCGTCGGGCGATGGAGGCGGCGATTAAGCAGGCAGGTATTAGCTCAGCAGATATTCAGCATATTAATGCTCATGCCACATCAACACAGGTTGGAGATAAAGGAGAACTGGCCGCGATTAAGAGCGTGTTTGGAACACATCGGGTAGCCGTTACTTCAACGAAATCAGCGACCGGCCACTTGCTCGGAGCGGCGGGAGGAATTGAAGCCATCTTCACCATTCAGGCATTGCGTGAGCAGGTTGTTCCACCAACGTTGAATCTGCATCACCCGGATGCTGATGCCGAGGGGCTCCATCTGGTTGCGCTTACCACGCAGCCTCAGCGCATGCACTATGCGTTATCGAATGGGTTTGGTTTTGGTGGCGTAAATGCCAGCTTACTGCTGAAACGCTGGGAATAACATAAAGGGCGTGATTGCCCTTTTTACGCGATCAACAGACGAAAAAAAACCGTATCTCTTATGAGATACGGTTCTAAATAAGTGGCGGAACGGACGGGACTCGAACCCGCGACCCCCTGCGTGACAGGCAGGTATTCTAACCGACTGAACTACCGCTCCACCGAATTTCTTTACAACCACCGGTTTGTTGCCCCGGTCTGACCTGCTTAATTTGATGCCTGGCAGTTCCCTACTCTCGCATGGGGAGACCCCACACTACCATCGGCGCTACGGCGTTTCACTTCTGAGTTCGGCATGGGGTCAGGTGGGACCACCGCGCTAGTGCCGCCAGGCAAAT